>WNGI01030010.1_pt1 | contig 11147 bp, 15 predicted proteins | sample 5400621 | NCBI WGS metagenome assembly WNGI01 (sample SAMN13153374, study PRJNA577476) | soil metagenome | isolation source: 20 cm soil or saprolite under Garry oak tree replicate 1 | place: USA:California | collected 2016-06-15
TAAACAAGTATATCGGTGCTAGTGAGAAATCGGTGTGTTCCATCTTGTATCTCATGTCAGAAACTAAAAGTGACGATGTAAAGGTAAGGGACCTATTTGAGCGGGCCGTCGCGGCCAAACCGTGTGTCCTGTTCTTTGATGAATTTGATTCCATCGCTCCGAAAAGGTCTGTCTACTTGTTCGTTCATCCTAGCGTCGATGTTTACCTAGTTCATCCAGAGGCCACGATAGTACGGGGGTAACGGATCGCGTTGTTAACCAAATGTTAACCCAAATGGATGGCGCCGAGGGCTTGGAGGGTGTATACGTTCTTGCAGCCACTAGGTAAGAGTTCAAAACCTGCGATTTCTCAGCATTAATCGTTACAACATAGTCGACCGGACCTTGTTGATTCTGCACTGCTCCGACCTGGCCGGCTGGACAAAATGCTTTTCTGTGACATGCCTAATCAAGAAGAGAGGAAAGATGTACGCCCCCGGATTTGTTTGCTTATCCTTCTTACGCAGAAAATGGAAATGCCTAGATCCTTGAAGCCATCAGCAGAAAAGTACCCATGTCTGCCGATGTTGATTTGAATGACGTTGCAGCAGCCACCGAAGGGTTTTCAGGAGCAGATCTTCAAGCTTTACTATATAGTGCACAACTTGAAGTTGTGCACGAGTCAATTGACATGGAGTCATCTCCAGACCAATCGACAAAAATGGAAGAGGAAGAGCCAATCGAATATGTAACATTCGGCCCGAGTAGCGGCACACTCAAGACCAAAGAAGAGGAGATGTCTTTACAGAAACGAGTACGTGCTCATCAGCCAGAAATGACTGATGCTCATCGGGACTGGTAGCTTCGCCAAATCAAGATTACACAGCAATCGAATGAGGATGCAACGAAAAGCGTCAAAAGAAGGAGTCTAGGAAAGGTGGGAATCCCTACCTGGTGACAGCTGTATCTTAGCTAACAACTTTCAGCGCGAGATCAAGATCGAACATATTCATAAAGTTCGGGAGACCATGATGCCCTCAGTGTCAGTTGAGGAACGTCGGCGGTTGAAACGAATGTAGGCGGAAGCCATCTTTACAATTGACTCACTGATAATTTTCAGATATCGGGGGTTCATTTCTGATCGAAAGGGTGACCTACCTCTGCCATCGGAGAGTAGGGATGTTGGTAGCCGCGTAACGCTTGCATGAAAGGGCTAGTTGACACCGATCCATTATTTGTATTCATTTGCAATTGCATTAGATCATCGTCTCTGTTGAGCTATACCTATGACAGACCATCATGCGCCAAGTACCGGTCTCCCGTACGTTTTCGAATGCTATATGCGCTGTTTAATGTTCACAAATCGTCAGGGGAATTTCCAGCATCGAATCGTTGGTTCTCGAATTTTTAGCAAAGTTAATCCAAGAGTCTCCTAAGGCCGAACTTCAAGAAGGAGAAAGTGAAAACATCGGTGCCTCCAAGAACAGGATAAAGCTGGATCTTGTCAGCAGGTCCAACCGCTCATCAACGAAGTCGTCACATTTCATTCTTTTGCAGCCTTGGTTGATGAGCTTCATTTGACGCCAGATCCATGATCTATCCTCGCAAAGCAGTCTGTGGAAGTGCGCGTCCATTTGGTATTTGAACATGTCATATGTTCTGCAATGCATATAAACAGACCCAGCACAACTTTTCAGGATACTGGACCTGAGCCACGAAGCGTTGATTGTCAACGAACCACTTACCAAACGGTAATTAATCTTGCGACGTGACGATGATTATTGCAATTAAAGACACCGCAGAGAATTGTTCTATCGAGACGTCGGACTGTTTAAATCACAGCGTGTTGTAGATCAGGTAAACCGTTGAAAACAGCTTGAATTTGTTGACCAGTTCCTTGACCCATTAGTTGGTCGATGACGTTGCCGCATCATTCCACTTGGAACGTCATGAAATGAACATTGTTAGATAATTGCATTGCCGCTTATGTTTATTTATTCGCTTGCTTTAGCGGGCATCATCGAAGGGTCTTGTATGCGGAGAAGGCCTGACTATCAGTCTCCGCCGCGGACACGATATACACGTAAACGCCTCTGGTGTACGTATTACGCAGTATTCTCTGTCCTGGTTGTTTCATTGCGAGTTCAAGGGCACCTTGATACCTGTGATAGAGGACGTCAACTTCTATTCCGTCTCGGAGGATGTCCGTTGGGTCCTGGTCGTTGAGAAAGAGGTTCACTTGCATTAGCCCTGTCATTCTTGGTGCTAATTCGAGTAGGCAGTTTTCAACGTTTTATGCCAACTTGATTTTATCAATCGCGCTGTTCTTCCAGGCCGAGGGCTCCTCATAACAGTTTGTTACAAAGAATTTCCTATACCACTAGTAACACCCCACAGGGAAAAGGCTATCCAGACATGGCAACTCGCTATCTGGTCAACAACTTGGCAAATAGCCTTCCGCCGTCGTGAGTTCCATGCTTTTTAGCTTCTGCAACACGCTCAGCTTCACTTCAGTGTTCCTCTATTAGCCTTGGTTGACGGGGATCCTTATGGATTGGACATCCTATCGGTGTACAAATATGGCAGTCAAAGTTTAAAACACGAAAATAAGAGACTTTCGGCTGAGCGCATCAAAGGTCTCGGATTATGGACGTCGGACATGCGAGAGTATGGACACCGGAGCTTTCAGTTTATGTATGTTCTGATTTTACAAGGCTCGGCATCGACTTGGGATCTATGTTGCCGCTGACAGTAAGGGACGAACAGAAGGCGAGTGATCTTGATGTGATCAGAGACATTCAGTTTAGGACCCGTTTAGGCATTTGGAATGTTGCGCACAAAGACAATACCAAACAAGTGGAAGTAGGCCTTTATTTCCTTCCACCATAAATGGCTTGTTTATGGATCCACTGCAGGCACGAGCTGATGCGCATGATATACACTCGACGCAAGGCCGAAATTGAAATAATACTAACTATACCGCGGACATCCGAATTGGGCGAATCAGCGCCGTTAGGTAATTTTTACGTATGCTTTCACGAAGGAGCGCGGTCATTAATTTCCGCAGTGCAACTCGACCACTCACCGTTTTTCAGATACTTGGTAGAGCGTATTTCACGTGCTGTATGTCAACAATAAAGATAGACTGTGTGTGTGTGATTTTTTTGGGCGCGAGAACACGTCAATGGGACGCGGACGCGGCATCACGTGTAGACGCGACGCGTTGACGCGTCTTGATGAGGTCGGAGTTTGAAAAGTGATTATAATTTCGCCAGCTGGTCCTCCTCGTTTCTTAACCTCAACCAGGTCGAGGTGCACTCAAATGCCTGTCGACACCCAGACTTCTCGTGTAACACGTAGCTCAGTCCTAGGCAAACGTGCCCATCAACAGCAAGACGCCTCTCTTACGCCAACGAAACAATGCGACGTCCAGCTTCCAACTCCCGACTCTACGCCTAGTCCAAAACGCGCAAGAACATCAATCAACTGCTACGATGGCGATTCCAACAAAGAAAACGTCCCTCCTCTTAGCAACGAAGCCACTGGCTCTGATGCCTCGCCTACTAGTGCCAGGTCAGCTAGGTCCATTCGCCGCACTGCAACAGAGCAATTGACGCCTTCACGTCCCAGGCATGGTAAGTGGTAGTGATGAACGCGTCAAAGGAACTAGGCTAACTTGACTACCATAACTAGTGAGAAGACATGCCTCCACGGCATCGATGACCCCTACTACACCCATCCATGAAGTTTCCCTTGTATCTCTAGCAACACCACCCCCTACTCCTAAAACATTGCTCCCATTACATGTTCGTGCCAAGGCACTCCTTCGCTCGACCTGCAACGATACCAATGCAACCGTCACGTGCCGTGATGCGGAACACACCGTGATCACGGGATTTCTCCAATCATTCTTGAAAGGAGAAGCGACACAAAGATGCCTCTACATTTCTGGCTCTCCAGGAACGGGAAAAACTGCTCTTCTGAACTCTGTCCTGCGAACCCTAGATCACCAATGTAATATTGTCTCCATCAACTGCATGAGCCTCAAAGGAGCGGATGCCTTGTGGCAAAAGTTATACGATGACTTGATCTCTGCTGGCGCTGAGTTAGACAAGACCGTGCGCCTAAAAAAGCTAAAAGGGCGAGAAGCAGTTGAAGCAGCATTAGGTGCAATGTCAAAGAAATGGTTTGTTATTTACTACCTGGTTCCCGTATACGGTCTGACTTGTGGCAAAGTGTCCTCGTCTTGGACGAATTGGACCACGTCGCTTCGGAATCTCGCGCCTTGAAAAGTATTCTCTCGCTCCCAGCAATTAATCCCGAATCGTTCTGTTTGATTGGGATTGCGAACACCCATACGCTGACATCGTGTACTACCACCGGGATGTCCGAGGATGTGCACACTATTCATTTCGCTCCTTACACTGCAGCCCAACTCCAACGGATTCTACAATCTCGTTTGTCTGTGTTGGACGATGGCGATCAAAAGGATGTGGGGATGAAAGCACTATTCCCATTGCCGGCCTTGACACTTTTGACAAAAAAGATTGCCGCCATGACTGGGGACGTCAGAAACCTGTTTGAGGCATTACGCAAGGCGATCGACATCTCAACGTCGTCTCTAACCTCCAGCGAAAACCCGTTGAACCACACTCCCAAAGTCACCCCAGCTTCCATTTTGCAGGCCCTCAAATCATATGCACCCGCTTCAAATAGTACGTCAAAGACGTGTTCTACCCCAAGTGAAACGGCGGTGCCCTGCAACAGTGAAATCGTTGGCAAGATCAATGGCATAAATTTACAAGCCCGCGTCGTTCTTTTGTGTGTCCTTTTGGCATCAAAGCGGCTCGGGGCAGGTCTCCCGTTATCATCTGGGTCATTAGCGCCTAGGAAAGCACCCTCCATGAAACGTTCGCAATCCGCAGGCTGTGCACGCCAGACATGTATCGACACTGCACAGCTTCACAGTTACTACAGTGCTAGCCTCGTCCGATGTGATGCTGCTTGCTTAAACGTTGCATCGAAGAGCGAATTCGGTGACTTGCTCGTTATTTTGGAGGGAGCTGGTCTTGTTAGTTCCGGCTCCCATTTGTCCTCGTCGACGTCAGTGAGGCAAGGGAAGAAAGTTGTTGGCCGTTCAGCATCCTTCTCCGGGCTTCGGTCCAACTAGCAGAGGGTGTCTGGACTAACGAAGTTCTGAGAGGCTTGGGCATTGCGGATGCGGTCGGTGACGACGTACTGCAATGCGAAATACGAAGTATCTGGGAACGGGAAACGACGCGTCTGGAGCGCGAACTCAAGAGCCTCAATCAACGTGAACCTCCAGACTCTGACTAATTCACATACTATTTATGCTGCCGCTAAAGGCATTTTCATTCATTGTAATATGCTCATACCTATGCACCTTATGTCTACATGCCATTGCCAACATACACAGTATTGATATTGTATGGAAAGGAACAAATGTACATTAATTCACATTGCAATTAACCCATCCTAATGTCGTAATTGGCGTCGCCGATTGAGTCTCGATGCGCCACATGCTTGTTCAAGACGTCTTGGACAGCTGCCAGATAGCATCGAGCATTTGGACCATCACCGTTCTACTCGGCTGACATGATTTTGGCTTCTCTTTCCATATGACCTTATGTGTCTGCTTTTCAGAAAACGGCCCAAAGTCTGGCAGGTATGTCTGTCCCGTTCAACTCGTCGTCTTTTGCATTTTCATGTCCATCTCTAAGACCTCAGACAAAGAAGTCTTTGGAGAACATTGCTGGACTATGGCGACGCGTTTCATGGACGTCCAAGCGGCACGCGCCAAGCTATCCCGCACCTCAATTGGTGCGGGTGCGGGTCCTTCGTCATCTTCCAAGATGGACCACTTCACAGACCCCCTTGTATCACTACGCAACCAACCCGGATGTCACAAGAACGGCGACAAACCATTACGCCGGCGTTGGGATCAGAACCGCTCCGAGGGAGATTTAACGTGTCGTCGCCAAGAAAAGCTGACGCAAAGTCGAAGGACGGATAAGCGTCCAAACAACCTTCAGGCTTTCGATGATGCCATATCACCGTTGCAACGCGTGACGGATAGAGTTAATGAGTTGGTTGCAGTGGCTGCGCCACTCGATGACGACCGCGCGAGGCTGAGGCCAGGGCCATGCGCGCATCTTCCTATCGTTCGAAAGTCTACAGTTCCTTTTGCCAGCCCATCGCAGAGGTTGGCCGAATCGTGTCCTCCATTGCCGTCAATTTCGCACCCGAGAATCGACTTGAGACGTGCCACCGGTCTGAGAGCGAGGTTGCATTCTAGCCCGTCGTGACGTTCCTCGTTGGATTGGTAAAAATTATATATTACAGATGAGATTAAAGCAGAATCATATCGTCCACGTTTCCTCGATCGGCGCCCAGTCTTAACGCCAAAACTTGGGTAGATAAGCTAGAATACCCAATGCCGATGAACACCTCGGCCCTTCTTGCAAGTTCGACGTCAACTGGAACTTTCCAATCCGATTCGCCCCAGTGTATCGGCACCATATCTGAATGAGTGGTACGGCGCATAGGTTGACCGTCGGCCCATCCTTGTCGTCTAGCCCACGCGGCGTTGGTCAGTGCCTCCACAAGCTTGTAATAGTCGAGGTAGACCAATGGGTGATCCCAAGCGCCATCATGCAAGACATGCAAAGTGCGTAAATGAGGGCGCTTTTTTGCCTGTTGGGATACAGCATCAAGAACACGACGGAGAGAAGGATAACAGTGCTCAGTGATCGAAGTCGCATTTGAGGTGTCAAGAGGAGGGGGAGTGACAGAGGATTGAACGGCAGGTAGTGTCGCCCAAGTAGTGAATCCGATGCGTTCCTCTGCGAGGTAATTGCAATGGTTTTCAAAGTCACCTTTTGCGAAGATACGTTTAATGACGTGTCAATCCAAAACATATTCACATACCACGCCGCAGGTGAAGAGCCATGTACGGGTCGGCTTGATGATTGAAATTGCTAGAACGAAGATTGAATTCCTTCTGGGTGCGTTCTACAATATCAATGATGGGTTGCGACCATTCAAAATGGGCAGAAAGGTAATTTTGGTATTCGGGCCAGACCTGTTGTAAATAGCCCGATGCCAGGTAACTAGACTAGCGTCAACGAAGGATTAGCAGTGAATGAAAGAGTCATAACCTCCAATTGAGAATCCAGTCATCAACTACGATGCATGGATCGTCGATGTTGAGAGCTTCCTTGGCATGGTCCCACTGGATGGCGTGTTCTACCTGTAGACTGATATGCTTGATATCGGCTGCGGAACAAGCTTCTTCGAATACGGTTGAGCTTATAGAGTTTGTAGTAGCGCCCCAGAGAAAGGCAGAGAGAGGGACGAAAGAGTTTTCTCCTCTTGGGCGCCAGACGAAGGGTTGATAGACATAGATTCTGGAAGTGAGCAGAGCGAGATGGTAAAACAATAGTATCTCTTGGACCTGGTTATTGAAACCGGCACCGCGGAGCTGTTTAAAGAGAACGTAACGGGGATGGGAGGAGTTTGCGATGAGTTGGCGGGAGGAGATAAGTTCTAGGTCAAGGAGAGAGCGGTAAAGGGGATAATTTGGAGCTGAAGCGAGATAAGCGTAGTAAGCGACGAGAGTGAAAGCGAAGAGTAGAACGATAAACCAGCGAACACGAGAGCGCATGTCGCAAGTCTCTCCTCGCCCACGCAGACCTCGACGCCGCTTCTCAACCGCATCTCTTTCCTCTCCACCAGATGACCCCGGTCTCCCTCGTCGCAAGACATTCACCTATTCTTCTCTTCCCCCAACTCCAATCGCTGCCTTCCCCCCGACTCCACACCCCGCCTTCCTCCTTCCTGCTTCACCTCCCACCCCACCACCTCAGCCACCTCAGCCACCCTTCTCTCTCTGGGACTACTTGCGCGAAGAGCTCCTGGCAACCGACTTTGACTCCCACCAAGAACTCAAATGGGACCGTGTAAGCAACTTTCTCAGTATACCACTCGCCATAGAGAAGGTACTGTCTTCTTTACATTCCCTCATACGACCCCTCACAGTTCCCTAGATCATAGGCTTTGGCTTTATGCTATGTCTTGACTCGTTCCTATACACGTTCACAATCATGCCTATTCGCTTTCTACTAGCGTCTGTGCCCTTCTGCTCTAACATTCTCCGTCGTTCCGCACCACCACTTCCTCCATCACAAAAGGCCGACCTGTTGAGGATGCTTCTGCTCGTCGTCTCAGTGTTAATCCTACATCCATTGACGGACGCAAGCAAAATCTATCATACCATTCGCGGTCAAGACACCATCAAGTTGTACGTCATTTTTAATGCCCTCGAGGTAAGTCCCGCCTCCTGCAATATTTGTCCGAATACTAAGATGTATGCATTTATAGATTGCAGATAGACTTTGTGCATCAATAGGGCAGGATGTTATCGATTGCTTATTTTCGCGTTCAACGTTGGAACCATTGTGTGTATCTCGAGCTCTTCCTTTATTGATCTAAATAGTATTCAAGTCGCTCATTCTCTCGTAATGGTCTATCAACTGCTTTCCCTCAACGTTGCCATCAACTCTTACGACCATGCTTTACTGACGTTACTCATGTCCAACCAATTTGTCGAAATCAAGGGAAGCGTGTTCAAAAGATTCGAGAAAGACAACCTGTTTCAGATAACCTGCGCAGGTAGTCTCTTTGTCCCATTTGTAATCCACTAGAATTAATCGGTGTGCTAGATATCGTGGAACGCTTTTGCCTGTTTCTCATGCTCTGCGTTGTAGCTTTTCGTAATCTCCTAGAGCTGAGAGGTGCAGAGGCTGAGTTCGCCGAAGGCTTTGTTCTTCCAATGAGTTTCGGTTGGTTCAGAGGCAACAACGTTCTCTGGACCATCTCCTACGTGAGTAACCTGGTCTCATGGTTAAATCTCTAGTTCATCATTCCCGCTAGCCTGTGTTGACCGTCATGCTCTCCGAAATGCTCGTGGACTGGCTCAAACACGCTTTCATCACTAAATTCAATCATATCAGGCCTTCTGTCTACGAACGTTACACAGATGTCCTTTGTCGGGATCTTGCGAGCATGACAGCCGCCGGACATCGAGCTCGCAAGCATTCATATGTGGATCAATCTCCTTTGGTAGCCCGCCGTCTCGGCTTTGCTTCTCTTCCTTTAGCAGTTGTTGCTATTTTAATCGGCTCCGACTCCATCACCCCTTTCTTACTCGATTTCCAGGAGGATTCACCCAGGTCCCGCTACTTATCAAACGCCGTTAACCTCCATTATCTCAAATGGGGGACGATGATGTTTTTGTTCTGGTGTTGGTATGTGCTCCGATCATTTTCGGAACGCTCTTTTTTTATTTTATTATGAATCCCTAGTTTTGTGGTTGTAAAGATAATCCTCGGCGTCAATTTACTCAGCTACGCTACGAGACGGCACGTCGGCATGGATGCGCGCACCGCTGCCGACGCTGTAAATGACTACGGGCGCGACCCTATAGGGGAGGGCAAAGAGGAGAAGGTGAGTCTGGCATTGAAACGTTTCTCGTCCATTAAGATTCATGATCATGAAGAAATACAATCGTGAGCTAAAGGCCCATTTGGACAACACCCTGGATGACGCACTACGAACGGCGGAAATCGGAGAAAACCCACCTGGCAAACCAAGTGTGTCTGGCCGCAAGGACAAGAGGGAACGGATCAAGCTTGAAGATTTGACGAGATACACCATGGTGAAGAGGATATGGTAGAATAGAACATATTATTCTCGATACTATGGCAGTGCGAGACTCGGGAATACTATCCCTGGTGGGTAAATTCCGCCACCTTCCCGTGGGCTTGGGCCCTCATAGTTCTCGAAAGAGATGCTTACAGTATCACACATCTTGTGTATAACGCTTATTTGAAGAAATTTGACTGGATTGCGTGACAATAGCAGAAATAATAGAGAGATATGTGTCGCATCGCGCGTTGACGAATTGGCGATTGCACGGCATGCCGCATCGATACCATCGCTTCAGCCCTCGTTACCGTATCCGCCTTTCCATCAACCCACTCGTGAAGCTGCCCGACAAACAGCTCTTGCTCCCAACGCATTCCATTCGTTTCGTAACATACATGACACTGACTCTAACCATCACACTAATAACTATCAATCAGTAAAATACCTTACTGGATCAACAGCACCATCCGTTATGATCATTACTGCCGGCTTGCATTGCACTGTCACATATTTCACCTTATAGACCCCACACAGATCTGGAGGCTGATATCCACCGGCACGAAGCAAGTTTTCAATCACCTACCCAATGATAGAAATCGCTGTTTAATTCGATCCGTATCAACGTATTTAGCCTTATCCGGTGCAAGCCGAAGATACATATCACAATGCTGTTGTGGTAGTGCAGCGCCATCTTACACGTACAGATAAATCACCGGGGTTGCTGGCTTCTGCATGTCGTATATATGCTCAGACCAACGGTAGATGTTCACAACCCATCCCGGTTTCTCCTATGAGCTCTGCGAGATTCCCAACGCCAGTCGGCGGCACTCCTCTCCCCGTCGACTTTGCACCTTCCATTCTTTTTGCCGTTCTATATGGCATTCTCAGCCCCCTACTCTTTTTCCGTCTTCTCGACAAACGGTCGCGAACCGTCCTTCTAATAGGAACGGCAGCGTTTGCAATAGAAAGGTCTGCTTTGCATCTTTCGTTCGCTAACAAAACGCTGATAGCAATATACGTGTTTTACAGAATAGTTATATACTCTCTACGCGCAACGCAAGCGCGAAATGCAACTAAACGACTTTCACCGGGTTTGTTGACTTACCAGCAAATAAGCTTTGGGCTGGGATACATTGGCATTGCCAACGATATGGTCAATATTGTCCGTTGCTTGTTGGTTAACACGACATTCAGCCTCGAAACGTATTACCAAGCGCCTCCATCCAAGGATGCCCCGTTGATTCCAAAAGACGGGGAGAGTGATGTACGGGCATACCACAATGGGTCTGGAGAATTTTTAATTAGTGGTTGGCAGCGAGAGCGCTTTACCTGCCAACCGCGCGAAGGAGACACAGACTATGCAAAACGGCGGTCCACTTTTCGCAGCGTGACTGGTATAGCTGGATTGTTGTTCCTCACGGGCACTGTTCCCGGTATCATTG
>WNGI01005843.1_pt1 | contig 11146 bp, 10 predicted proteins | sample 5400621 | NCBI WGS metagenome assembly WNGI01 (sample SAMN13153374, study PRJNA577476) | soil metagenome | isolation source: 20 cm soil or saprolite under Garry oak tree replicate 1 | place: USA:California | collected 2016-06-15
GTGCGCATGAAGAAGTAGCTGTTGCCGCCGGTGCCGAGCTGCGAGGTGACGGACCCGGTCTGCGTGCCGGGCTGTCCCAGCGAAAGCGGTGGGAGATAGGTCGCGATCGCGGTGCGTGCAACTTTGAAGCTTGGGACGCCGAACAGGCCCATGAAGAATGTCCCCACGTCGCGCGTCACCGTGACCAGCAGCTTGTTGTCGTAGCCCGCAACCGGTGAGGTGGTCACGACGACGCCACCCGGGCCCGACGCTGTGCATGTCCCTCCGGAGCACGAAATCGGGCCGTTGGCATCGAAGCCGTTCTTGCGCGCTTCGACCATCGCGCGGTCAGTCGCATCGTTGCCCGTGCCAGCGGGTATGGCCTGCGAGGGCGTGAACTGCCCCGGCATGAACACCACACCCGAAAGCGCAGCCGCGCCCGCCGCTCGCTCGGCGAGGTTGTTGTAGTAGTAGCCGATCCCTCCGTCCACCGCTAGGCCGATCAAGCCGATGAGCACCACCAGCATGAAGGCGATGATCACGACCGCCTGCCCCGACTGCTTTTGCAGCGGCGCGCGTGCGTGCGTCACGTCAGACCAGCACCGGCGCGGCTTTGTAGACGGCATGCTCGTTGAGGTTGATCGTGAAGCCCAGTACCCCCGTCGGGGGCGTGTACGTCCAGTCGAGGCGAACGCCGATCGACGTCTCGGCCGGCGGGATCTGGTTGCGCGCCGTCAGTGGAAAACCGGAGTGAAGCGTGTTGCCGCTCGCGTCGAACTGGTCGTATGGATCGGTCGCCGCGTTGAAGTCGCCGCCAGGGCTCGACGGGCTGTAGATCGTGATCGTCCTCAGGGTCGAGTAGTTCATCGACCCGGCGACGGCCAGCACGTTGCGAACGATGTCTTGATCGACCTGGGCGGTGGTGAGCAGAGGATTGGTGATCGTTCCGCCGATCTCCGCGGCGAGGCGCGCTCCCTGCCTGCATGCGCTTCCCGCGACCACCTTGTCCGAGATCATCACTGCGGTGTTGAAGACGCCGAAGAGCATGAAGATCAGGACCGGGGACGCCACCGCCAGCTCGATGAGGGACTGGCCCGTCTGCAACTTCCGAGCGATCGCCACCATCAGTAGGTCTGCGGCTCAAGACGGATGTCGAAGGTCTGGCTCAGATTGATCGCGGTCGGTGCGATGAAGATGCCTGTCTTCCACTTGTACTTGTACTGGAGCGTGACGCCGAGAAAATCGCTCTGGCCGTTGGTCACGTTCCGAGTGCTGGGGGGCCACATCACCGCGCCGATGGGTGTTCCGTCCAGCTGGTAGCGGTTGTAATGAAGCGCGTCCACCAACAGCGCACCGTTGCCCTGTTCGATCAGGTGGTAGATGTCGATTTCGGTCACCTGGGCAAGGGTCGTGGTGCCGATGGCGGTGCGCTGGAGCTGTTGAATCGAAATCGCGTCGGCGTTGGCCGCGTTGCCTGACTCTGATTCCTGTCGCGCGATCTCGCCGGCCCCGAAGCGCGCCGATCCCACCACGAAGAGCAGCAGACCGCTCTCGACGATGCCCAGGAGAAGGAAAAACAGGATCGGTGCGACGATCGCGAACTCGGTCATGGCCTGAGCCCGCGACCTTTCTCGGTGGCGCGTTAAGTTCTTTTCCAACATGCCCGCAACCCCTCGCTCGACTTAACGTGGAGCGGATTGACCGATTGCGATGAATTTGCATTCTTAGGGGTCATCACTGGGCCTCGCTTAAAAAGCCATGACCCTCCACGGCTCCGCGACCGGTGATGACCGCGGGATCGCGGCGGTGGTCGACGCGCTAGGCCTTGCCGTCCAGGATCGGAGCCTCGAGCTGAACCTGCCTGACATCGCGCTGCCCGCGGTCGGTGTTGCGCCGGAAGTCGTCGCCGTTTCTTGAGCTGACCTTTCGTACCAGGCGCGCCCGGCGCTTTTCGAGCTCGGGCGCCGCCTCCGGCATCCGGCGCTGTGCGTCCTCGACCACAGACAGCGCCTTTTGTGGATCGCGACGGCGCCATTCCAGGAGGCGCGCCCGCGCCACCGATACCCGAAGGTCATCGCGCGCGCTCGACTCGAGCCAGTCGAGCAGCGTGTCGGCGCTTGTGATCGAGCCCTTTCGGACCAAGCGCCGAGTGAGCAGAAGGCCCGCGGTCGCCGCGGCCTCTCCACTCGCGAATGCTGTTGCGTTACGCAGCGCGCGCCATCCGTCGGCCCGCGCACCTCGCCGCCAGCGATGTCGCCCCAACGCGAGCCAATCGTCCGCGTCCATGTCGATGTCGCCGCCCTGGAGCCGGCGCAACAGTCGCGAGTGCAGATGGACGAGGCTGATCACGTCCAGGCGGTTGTGCTCGAGCGCGGCCTCGAGAAAATCTCGAGCGCCGGCGCGCAGGTAGTCGAAGTAAGCGTCCGGGACAAGCGCGCTCGGCAAAGGTTCGTCGCGCTCATAACCGAGCACGCGCTGCTCCACGTACCGCAGCGTGCAGCTCTCCAGGCGATGCCGGTAAAGCGAGCGGACCAGCGTCAGCAGGTCGACGTGCGCTGAGTGCGTGAACTCGCCCGGCATCCGAGCCATGACCCAGCGGGTGCGCAGCACAGGTAGGTCGAACGAGCCGCCGTTGAAAGTAGCGATGCCATTCACCGCAACCAATTCGTCGTGCAGAGCCTGCAGGAAGGCGGACTCCATCCCGGGCTCGGGCAGAAAGAATTGAGCGACGCGAAGACCACATTCCTGCGGTGTCGCGATTGCTGCGGCGAAAACGTATGTGCCCGAGCCGCCGGTCAAGCCGGTGGTCTCTGTATCGAGATAAGCGACCGAGCCAGGGTCGGGATCCAGCGGCGGAAGCGCGAGCACCTCCTGGCGAACCGCCGCCATGCCGTAGGGCGTTGTCACTTCGTCGAACCCTTGCGGCAGCTCGTAGCTGCGCCGCGGTCGAGGGCGTGGCGGCGCGCCTAGACGGGTAAGGCGATCGCGGAGAGAAGCAACAGGCAAGCTTGTTTCGCTCCTTCGACGAGATGCAGGGGACCGACGCACGACGGACATCCCGCGGCGCAAGGGCAATCGCGGACAAGCGCAGACGCGTCGTCGAGCAGCTCGTGATGGAGCTCATAGAGACGGGCGGCAAAGCCGACGCCGCCCGGGTAGACCTCATACACCGTGACTGTCGGAAGCTGTGTGGTGATGGAGCGGACCTCGGCCACGGACCCGAGGTCTCGCGGGTCGCACATCAACCGCAGGCTGGCGACGTGGCGGAGCGAATGCGCCATCCCCTGCAAGCCCGCCTCCAACTTTTCCCGGCCGAGCGTCCTCCACAGCCCTTCGTCGACCGTGATCCAGTAGCCGGTCGTGTGCAGCGTCTGCTCGGGAAGATGGATCGGTCCAGCGCCGATGTTCTCGTGCGTGTGAAATCGAATCTTCTTGAACATCGAAGCAAGGCTCGTGATCTTCACTTCCCCATGGCTACGAGTGAGGGGCTCGCCATGCGGGCCGTCAAAGGTGTCGAGCACCTGCACGGTCACCGATGCCAGCGCGTCGGTGTAGTAGTCGACGTCGACGGGACGGACATACGCCTTCTTCTCATTCCAGTCCAGCCGATCGACGTGGTACTGCGCGCCCTCATGGAGGTACACGGCCTCTTCGTGCAGCAGCACCGGCGCGGTGAACTGGTCCATCTCGCCGATGACCTGCGGGCGAGGCTGCGACGTGTCGATGATCACGACGTTGTCGGCGAGGATGCGGCGCAGGTGCACTTCCTCGGCCGGAAAAGCCTGCCGGCTCCAGAACCACCTACCCGCCGAGCGTGTCGCTGAACCGTCCTCTTCGAAAAGATGCAGCAGCTCCTGGACGTCGGCCCCGCCCAGCCGCTCGTCATCCAGGAACGGAAGCTCGAACAGTCCAGCCTGAAGATGCGCGGCGAGCAGCAGCAGGTTGTCCGGGTCGATAAGGCCTTCTTCCGGAGCGGTACCGAGGAAATATTCGGGGTGGCGAACGATGAACTGGTCGAGCGGTGAGCTGGACGCTACAAAGACACCAACGGAACCTGATCTACGACCCGCGCGTCCCAGCTGCTGCCACGTCGAAGCGATCGTGCCCGGGTAACCGACCAGCACTGCGCACTGCAAGGTCCCGATGTCGATCCCGAGCTCCAGTGCGTTGGTGCTCACCACGCCGGTGATCTCTCCGTTGCGCAGTCCGGCTTCGATCTCTCGGCGATGCAGCGGCAGGTACCCCGCGCGGTAGCCGCGGACGCGCCGCGACGAGTCCAGACGCGGGTCGAGGTCTTGCCTGAGGTAGCTGAGCATCACCTCGACCTGCAGGCGGCTGCGGCAGAAGACGATGGTCTGCACGCCGGCGCGTATCCAGGGCGCGGCGATCCGGCGCGCCTCGAGCATCGAGCTACGGCGAACGCCGAGGTCTCGATTGAGGAGCGGCGGGTTGTAGAAGATCAGTCGCCTCTCGCCGCGCGGCGCGCCACTCCGATCGACCAGCGCGATGTTCTCTTCCTCGAGGAGGCGCTGCGCCAGCTCGAGCGGGTTGCGGATCGTCGCTGACGCGCAGATAAAAGTCGGGTTCGAACCATAGAAGTTGCAGATCCTCTTCAGCCGGCGGATGACGTTCGCCACCTGGCTCCCAAACAAACCTCGATAGGTGTGCAGCTCGTCGATGACGACGAACTCGAGGCTCGAAAAGAGCCGCCGCCACCGCGTGTGATGGGGCAGCAGGCCCGTGTGGAGCATGTCTGGATTCGTCATCACGATGTGGCCGCCTTCGCGGATGGCGCTCCGCCTGCCGGGAGGCGTGTCGCCGTCATAGGTGTCGACGCGAACGTCGATCGGCAGGCCCGATTTCAGTGCCCCGAGCTCTGCCAGCTGGTCCTGCGCCAGGGCCTTGGTCGGATATACATATAGGGCGCGCTTTTCGGGTTTCTCCAGGAGTCGCTGGAGGACGGGGAGGTTGTAACAGAGCGTTTTTCCGCTTGCGGTCGGCGTGACGACCACCAGGTGCCGCCCGCGTCGGACCGCCGCATAGGCCTCGGCCTGGTGCGCGTAGAGCTGCTGGACGCCGCGACCGGCGAGGGCCGCGACAAGCTCGGGGCGGAGGTCGGCGGGCAGAGGCACGAAATCGGCGGCGGTTGCCGGAATTAGGTGATCCAGCGTTATCTCACCTGAAAACTCGGTGGGGTCGAACCGTGGCATCAGGGCGCGATCGGACATATGTTCGGGAGGTTAGACGAACATTCGTTTGCAGTCAAGAGAGCTGGAGGGGACGGAGCCTGCCGCCAGGCAGGTCGAGACCGAGCACTACGAGCCGGGCTCAGATGCCGATTTCGAGCGGCTGTACCGAAATACATACCGCCGGATCGTCGGGACGCTCGTCACGCTCGTCCGCGACGTGTCGACGGCCGAAGACTGCGCCCAGGAGACCTACGAGCGTGCCTATCGAGGCTGGGCCAAATGGCGTCCCGAAGCCCCCGTTGAGGCCTGGCTGCACCGAATAGCGATCAACGTGGCGATCTCGGACCGGCGGTATCAGCGGCTTCGGCAGGCGGGCGAGGTGATCCGAAGGCTGGGCCGGCCGGTGCCGGGTCCCGATCCGGCGGTGGTCGCGGAGCGCTCGGTGATGGTCCAGGCCCTGAAGAAGCTTCCCCCCAAACAGGCCGCAGCGCTTGTGCTGCGCCACTACCACGGCTACACCAACCGAGAGATCGCGGCAGCACTGGATGTCCCCGAACAGACGGTCGCCTCACGGCTGGCCGCGGCGCGCAAGCATCTCCAAGCCGTGCTGGGTAGTTAGGTCCGGGGAGCAAGAATGGTTGGCGGCAGCCTGTTTGGCGTTATGGCTTTTTACAGATGAGCGAACTCGAGCGCGAGCTGGAGCAGGAGCTGCACCGGGTCCTCGACGCCGTCGCGGCCAGGCCCATTCCGCCCCGCCGAGCGGTGCATCCGGGCGTCGGTCTCAGGGCCCTGGTGGGCGGCGCTGGCGCCGCGCTGGCGGTCAAGGTGCTGACAGGGGTTGCTGTTGCGGCCGCCGCGGTGACGGTGGCGGGCGCGGCGACAACCGGCAGCTTGAACCCGGCGGTCTGGGGCCAGGCGGTCTCGGACCAGGTGGTCAAGTGCAAGCAGCAGGTCGCGAACAGCGGCCAGCACGGCATTGGCGACTGCGTCAGCTCGTTTGCCAGCCAGCACGGGACCGCCGTCTCCAGCGCCGCTCGCCAGCACGGCAACGGCAATGGGAACCCCAACGGGAATGGCAACGCCAACGGGAACGGAAGCTCGAACGGCAACGGCAATTCCAACGGTCACAGCACCGACAAGAGCAAGGACCACACCCCACCTCCCAAGACCTCGTCGACTTCGCCCCCGACTTTCGATCCGGAACCGGTCGACCAGGTGAACACCCATCCACCGGTGACGATCTCGCCGCAGCCGTAGCGGGAGGTCGGTTCAGGTAGACCCCTTCCTCTCGTGGGGCCGGGCCGAAAGGTTCGGCTCCTTACTTTTCTATGGACCTGTCGGACACATCGATGCCGAGTGCCTTGAGCTCTTGCCGGAGTTGATCCGACCTCGCGAAGTTTCTTTCTGCTCGAGCCTTCTCCCGCTCGGCGATCAGCTCCTCGGCGCCGGCCGGCAAGGCCCGCTCGAAGCCGGTCCGCCCCAGGTCCAGACCGAGGACGTTGTCCCAATCCTTGAGCAAGGCAGCCTTGGTCGATCGCGCGACCGCGGACCGGACAAGCTCGGCCACGAGCGCCATCACCCGCGGAAAGTCGAGGTCATCCGCAATCGCGTCGCGGAATCGGGAGTCCCACTCCTCGCGCACCAGCTGCTCCTCGTCCTCTTCGTTTCGGGGTCGCTCGGCGGTACGCTCGCGCAGGTGCCGCAGAGCCCTGTCGGCGCCTGCCAGGCCCTCGACGCTGAAGTTCAGCGGCGCGCGGTATTTCGCCTGCAGCGCGAGATAGCGGAAGGCCAGCGGGTCCAGGCCCTGTTCCTCGATCTCGGTGACCCGTAGGAAGTTGCCCGCCGACTTCGCCATGCGCGCGCCCGACAGCATGAGCAGGCCGCCGTGCATCCAGGTCCCGACGACGCGGTGGCCGGTCACGGCCTCCGACTGCGCGATCTCGGCCTCGTGATGGGGAAAGACGTTGTCCGCGCCGCCGGTGTGGATGTCGAATCGCTCGCCGAGGAGCGACATCGACATCGCCGAGCATTCGATGTGCCAGCCCGGATATCCGAGGCCCCACGGACTTGGCCAGACCTGCAGCCTGTGCTCGCCGGCGGCCTTCCAGAGCGTGAAGTCGCCAGGATGGCGCTTGCGCGGATCAGGCTCGCCCCGCGCGCCCGCCATCAGCTTCGCGGTCGAGTTGCGCGAAAGCCGCCCGTACGCGGGAAAGCTGCCGATGTCGAAGTAGACGGTTCCTTCGACCTCGTATGCGTGCTTCTTCTCGACCAGGGTCGCGACCAGCTCGATCATCTGCTGGATGTAATGCGTCGCACGCGGATAGGTGTCCGCGGGCCGGATGTTGAGCTTCCCGACGTCGTCCATGAACGCGTCCGTGTAGTACGCCGCGATCTCCTCCGGCGATTTGCTCTCCAGCCGCGCCGCCACCAGCATCTTGTCTTCGCCGCGGTCGAATGTGTCATCGGTCAGGTGGCCGACGTCGGTGATGTTCATGACCTGCTTCGTCCGGTAGCCGAGGTACTCGAGGCTGCGCCGGAGCAGGTCAGGCAGCATGAACGTGCGCAGGTTGCCGATGTGGACGTACCGGTAAACGGTGGGCCCGCACGAGTAGATGCGCACGACGCCGTCGTCAAGCGGACGCAGCTCCTCCTTCTTTCGCGTCAACGTGTTGTAGAGGCGGACCGAGGGCAGGCTCATGCCATCTCTATCCTCTCAATTGATGCGTGCGATTCGTATCGACGGCCGGTCCGTCTCAGCCGGCGACATTAAAGGACGCGTATTGGTCCACGACCTCGGGCCCGACCTGCGCAAGGGCACGATCCTGGGTGACGACAACCTGGAGCGCGCCCGCCAGTTCGGTGAGATCCACGTCGTGGAGCTGGAGGCTGGCGATCTGCATGAGGATGAGGCCGCGCGCCGGCTGGCAGCGGCGCTGGCTGTGCCAGGCCTGAAGGCGAGCCCGCCTGTACAGAGCCAGGCCCGCCTGGTCGCGCGCCGGCGAGGCCTGGTAAGGGTTCGCGGCGAGGTCGTTGACGCGATCAACGCCCTCGGCTCGGTGTCGGTCTTCACACTCATGGACGGCCAGGCCGTCGGCGAAGGCGAAGAGGTCGCGGGCTGCAAGGTGACGCCTGTCGCCGTCCCGGGCCGGTTGATCGAGGAGGCCGAGCGCCTGTGCCGCGAGCAAGGACCGGTGATCGAGCTGCTTCCCTTCCGGCCTTTGAAGACATTCGTCGTCGCCACCGAGCGGCTGAAGCCCAAAGCCCGCGACCTGTTTCGGTCGGCCGTCACAGCCAAGCTCGGCTGGTACGGTGCCGACCTGCTCGCGGTGCGTGAGGTGGCCCGGACGGGCGAAGCGGTAGCCGCGGCTTACCGCGAGGCGATCGCCGGTGGCGCGGACCTGGTCCTCTTCGCCGGCGCATCAGCGATCGACACGCTCGATCCTGCCTACGCAGAGCTCAACCACGCCGGCGGCGAGCTGCTGCAGCTCGGGGCACCTATGCATCCGGGCAGCATGTTGTGGCTGGGCCGGCTGGGCAAAGCCGCGGTGGTCGGCGTCGCTTCTTGCGCGGGGTTCGGCCGCAACAGCTCGCTCGACCTTCTGCTGCCGTTCGTCTTCGCCTATGGCCGGGCCGACGCCGGCGATCTGCTGCGCCTGGGTCACGGCGGCCTGATCGAGTCTGCGGCCGGGAGACGCTTCCCGCCCTACTCTTAACCGGGGGGTTGTCCTCCTGTCGACCGGCGCGGGCTAAGCCCGCGCTTTCGGGCTACCCCCCTGATTGATCCGCGGCATCTGCAGCTCGGGCCAGGCGCCCTCCGTCATCGCGTCCAGGAAGTCGTCGACCGACTCGACGAGGGGTTCCAGGACGATTCCTCTGTGAGCGGGCAGGTACGGGCGGAGATAGTCGGTCCCGCTGCGCCACTTGTTGACCGCCCCGCGGCGGTTGTGCCGCGTGTAGTGCAGGCAGCCCGCCGCGACCTGGATCAAACCTTTGTAGAACCCTGAGTCGGGACCCTTGCGGTCAGGCGTCCAATCCCGCTCCCACACCTCGTGGGCGTCCCAGTAGCGACCGCTGTTAAAAAGGTCGACTCCCTCCGTCAACAAGTCGGTCATCGTGATAATCGGTTCATGGACGAGGCACGTTCGGAATACTCGCGTGTCAACTTATCGAGCGATCCCATCTATCGCTACCTTCGCATCACGAAGGGCGGCGCCGGGGGAGTCGCCGGGCAGGCGGCGGAGCAGGACCTCGTCGACGCCGCGTGGCTGCAGCGGCTGCGCCGGATCCACCAGCTGCAGAGCGCGTGGTGGGTGTTCGCGACCGCGGAGCACTCGCGCTTCCAGCACGCGCTCGGCGCCATGCACCTCGCGGGGGAGTGGACGCAACACCTTTACCGGTCGCTCAAGGTGGCATTGGGCGATGTGCCCTCGCCTCAGCTCGTGGAGGAGACGATGCGCATCGCGGGGCTGCTTCACGACGTGGGCCACGGGCCGTTCGGCCACTTCTTCGACGAGAACTACCTCGACACATGGGACGTCGACCACGAGACGATCGGGCGCGAGCTGATCACAGGACCTCTCGCGGACCTGGTGGCTGAGCTCGGGGCGTCGCCCACCGCCGATTTCGAGCGCGGCGAACGGATTGACCCGCGGTGGGTCGCCTTTCTCATCTCGTCGCGCGAGCTGGAGGGATTCCAGCCGCCGCCCTGGCTCGCCGCATTGCGGCCGGCCCTGATCGGCGCGTACTCGGCCGACAACATGGACTACGTCCCTCGCGATTCCTATATATGTGGCGTGTCGGCCGGTCCGGTCGACGTGCAGCGGATCATCCATTACTCCTTCATCTCGGAACGCGGCCTCACCCTACATTCCCACGCCGCCGAAGCGCTCTACATGTTCCTCAACTCGCGTCTCTATCTCTATCACCAGGTCTATTTCCACCGCACCGTCCGGCGGATCGACCTCCAGCTTCGCGAGGTGTTCCGGCCGACCCTTGAGGTCTTGCTGGGAGGGAACCCGCTCGAGCGGCTGGATCGCTACCTCGGGCTCACCGAGTGGTCGCTGCTGTCGGACGTCGATCGCTGGGCAAGGGGCGATGGGGATGCCCATCACCACGAGCTGGGCCAGGCGTGGGCGGCCGTGGTCGCACGCAAGCTCAAGTGGAGGCTGATCTACCAGGGCCATACCGATGCGCGCGACGTTCCCAGCGCCGCCCTGAGCGTGACGCGCGAGCAGTTCGCGCGCCAGCTTCGCGAACGACTGCCCTCGAAGCTCCACGACATCGAGTTCGAGGTCGACGTCGCGGCCCAGGAATCGCGTGCATTCAACCCGATGACCGAAACGGCGGACATCCTCTTCTACGAGCCGCTCGAGGACAGCTACCGGCAGAGCCGCGTGCTCGACCTCTTCAAGCGACTCCCCGTCCGCATGGCGCTGTTTCGGATCTTTGCGCGCGACGAGACCTACAGGCACGAGCTGATCAGGGCCGCGAACGAGGTGCTGGGACTGACCGGCTAGAGCATCAACTAGAAGTCGTCGTCGCCGGCGCCGAAATCATCGTCCCCGCGTCCGAAGTCGTCGTCTCCGCCGAAATCGCCGTCGCCGCCATCGCCGCCCTCGCTCTCACCTGAGCTGACCGTGGCAAAGGTCGAGACGAGCCGGCGGAGCGAATGTTTGCCACAGTGCGGGCACGCCGGATCCGCGGAGGAGTAGCTGGACAGCAGCGCCGTGGATCGCTTGCCGCAGTCCTCGCACCGGTATTCGTAAATCGGCACGAATACGATTATCGACGTGATCCCGATCCAACGTATTCGCGCGGCCGCCGAGAGTGCTCGCCCGCACGTCTTGCGGACGCCGCTAGTTCCGGTCGAGGGCGCGCTCCTCAAGTTGGAGTGCCTGCAGCCCACCGGGAGCTTCAAGGTGCGCGGCTTTTTCGCCGCCGCGCTGGCGCCCCCTCCAGAGCGGCTTCGCCGGGGTCTG
>WNGI01005846.1_pt1 | contig 11144 bp, 7 predicted proteins | sample 5400621 | NCBI WGS metagenome assembly WNGI01 (sample SAMN13153374, study PRJNA577476) | soil metagenome | isolation source: 20 cm soil or saprolite under Garry oak tree replicate 1 | place: USA:California | collected 2016-06-15
CTGCTTCGTCCCGATCGCGCCCCCGGCAATCGCCGGCAGCTCCGTCGCACTCCCCCACGTAATCGTGCCGGCGGCGTAGCGCAGGAAGTACGACGCGGGCTGCCCCGCGCCGTCACTCACATCCGTGAACGTGAGCGTCGCCGCGCTCGCCGTGACGCTCGCCACCGCGAGATCCGTCACGGTCCCGGGGTTCGTGACCGCGGTGGTCACGCTGACCGTCCCGCTGCCCGTGATCCCGTCGCTCGTCGCCCGGATGGTCGCCGCACCCGCGGCGACGCCCGTGACTAAGCCGCCGGCGCTCACGCTCGACACGGCGGTGTTGCTGCTCGTCCAGCTGATCGCCCGTCCTGTGAGCACATTGCCGGTCGAGTCCTTCGGCGTGGCCGTGAGCTGCACGGTGGCGCCCACCGGCACGCTCGCCGAAGCGGGAGTGATCGCGACGAGGGCTACGGGTACCGGGGGAGGAGGCGTCGTCGAGGTCACGGCCACCGCGGCGGAGTCCTTCTTGCTGCCGCTCGCGGCGTAGACGCGCGCCGACCCGGCGGCCCGGCCGCGGACCATGCCGGTCGCGCTGACGCTGGCAATGGCGGAGGCGGAGCTTGTCCAGCTCACCGCGTGCGGCGGCCGGCCGTTCGATGTCACGACGGTGGCGGTCAGCTGGACGCTGTCGCCGACCTGCAGGACGTATGTCTGAGGCGTGACGCCGACCGACGTGACCCCGAAGTCGGGGTCCAGTGCGCTAGGCGGCTGCTCGCACGCTGCGAGCAGGGCCCCACCTACCAACGCGGACCACACCCAGCTGGTCGTACAACGCATAAACCCCTCTCGGCGAGAGTGAGGTTCGGCGGCTCGACTGGCATGGCACGCTGCGTCGCGTGCGGTAGCCTCGGGGCTTTGCGTCCCCGGCTTTCGCCGGGTTTGCCTTTGTCGTCTCTCCCTGCCGGGAGGGGCGATCCAGCCGAACTGCATTCGGGGGGCCCAAAAAAATAAAACGGCCGCCCGAAACTCGAAACCTTCTCGAGTCGCTGGCGGCCGGGCTGACATGGCGACCTTGGTCGCCGTAGTCCCCTAGCTCTGCGTCACCGCCTTTCGGCGGTTTTGCTCTGAGCAGCGAGTCAGCCAAGGTGAGGTACAAACACGACAGCTGCTGCGTCCCCTCGGCGACTGCGGCAGGATAGCAACGCCCGAAAATGCGCGCAAGTAGTGCAGCATAAGGCGATGTGCACGCGATACTTGGCCGCCCCGCGGGGCGCTGCCTGCTGCGTTTTGGTGCCATCGCATCAGGGAATCGCTGGTCGCGTGGTGCAACAAGCGAGCGTTACTCTCATGGGCGGCACACATGTTGCCCAGGGCATACCGCGGTGCATCCTCGCCCATGAGCGTCACTCCTGTTTCAAGCGACCGGCCGAAGAGCGATGCCGCCGCCCGTCGGACCTACGTCCGGGCGCGGGCGTTCATCCTGACAATCGGCGCCGCGCGGAGCCTGAAGGTCCTCGACTCGGGGTCGAAGACCGTGCCCCACGTCGTGACGAGCGAGGACGGCCGCTGGGAGCTCGGTTTCGTGCCCGAAGCGCCCGGCTCCGACCAGCCCACCTTGGACGGGCGCCGACCGATCACGCTGGTCCTGGGCGATGATGCGGAATGGAACGATGTCGGCGATCAAGGGTGCATGGGCAATGCCGTAGCCGTGCGCGTCGATCTGGCGGAGCGCAACGTGCAGGTGTGGAGCAGCATCACCGGATTGCCACCTGCCTTCCTGAGCCGGCGTCCCGACGGCCTCATCCTGACATCGGACCTCAGCCTGCTCGCTGCCACGCGGGGCCTGCGTCTCGATCCGGTTGCCGTCGCGGATCTCTTCCGGATCGGATACCCGTCGGACCATCGGACCCTGTTCAGGGACACGTCTCTCGTGCCCGGCGGTCACGTCGTCCGTGTCGGGGCGGATGGTCAGTTCAGGGTTGCCAGGGCTTGGAGTCTTCCGGAGGCCGCGCGGCGCCTCGATTGGCCGTCGTACATCGACCTTCAGGTCCAGACGTTTCGCGACACGATGCGGACGCTGGACCTGTCCACCAGCTTTTTTTCGCTTACGAGCGGCGTCGACACGCGGACGATTCTCGCCGCCCTCGTGAGCCAGGCGGAGAGGGTCTCCCTACCGACCGCAACACTCTCCGGCCCCACCCTCTCGCTCGACGCGCGCGTGGCTCGCACCCTGAGCGAGACCTATTCGTTGCCGCATCACGTGGTTCGCCTCGACGCGGACTTCCTTCGGGACCTGCCGACGTACGTTACCGAAGCGTCGCGTTGGTCCGGCGGCCTGACCAGTCTCGAAGAGGCCGGGGAGGTGTACTTCTACCGCCAGCTCGCGGGGCTCGGAGCTCGCAGGCTGGCGGGGGGCTTTGGCAATCAGGTGGCTCGCCAGGGACTGGAGCGAGTCTCGCCGAGAGGCGCGGCGCTCACCGTCCTGGCGGACGAATTCGTTCCCACGGGCACACGCGGGGACGGTGCCGCCGCTCCCAGCACGACACGCTGGCACTCGGTGTACGAGCGGTCGCTCCAGGAGGACGGCACCCTTCCCTCTGTCGGAAATGCCTGCATCGGCCAGCACTTCGCCACCCAGCAGACGCCGTACGCGAGCCGGGCCATGATCGAGTCGCTGGGCTGCTCGCCCGTCGGGCTCGAGGCGGTAGAGTCCTTCTCACGATCGCAAGCGCGCCGCAGGGATCTGCATCATCGTTTCCTGGGTGAGCCCCGGAGCCGGTCGTTCCAACGAGTGCTCATCGCGGCCGCCGGGGGACGCGTCGCCTCGTACCCGATCAACTGGGGCTGGCGCGCGAGCGGCGGTATCTCGGCCCGCGGGCTCGGGCTGGGCGCGCTCGCGTGCCTGGACCAGGTCGCGTCCTGGCCCACTCCCGGCGCACGCGGTCTGGGGAAGCTGCTGCGCCTGATCGGGGCAGAGGGATTGCAGGAGATCAAGCCGTATCGAGCGTGGCTCACAGACTGGCTGAAGGACTTCGTGCACGACACGCTGCTCTCGCACACCACCCGCGACAGCGGCATGTTCAACACCGCCGAGCTGACTCGCGTGCTGCGAAGCCATTACACTCTAGGGAAGCCTCACACGGGGACGATCATGGCGGCGCTCGACCTCGCGCTTGCGCACCAGCTGTTCTGCGTCGATCGGTGACATCCGGTACACTCCTTCGTAAGCGCTGATCACGCGGTCGAGGCTGCATCGCTCGACGGCACGCTGGCGCGCAAGCGCGCGCACGAGGGCCACACGCTCCGGGGACTCGAGCGTCGCGACGACCGTGCGCCGGAACCCATCAATGTCTCCCGCCGGCACGACCTGATCGCGCAGGTCGGGGCCGAGGATCTCGGCATTCGCCCCCACGGCCATCACTACCGGTGCGGCGCCGCAGGCCATCGCCTCCATCAAGCTGATGGAGGCGCCTTCGCTCAAGGAGGTGAGCGCGAACACGTCGAGCGAGCGATACACCTCCACGGGCCGATCCACCCAGCCAGGGAAGCGGACGCGATCGGTGACTCCCCATTGTCGCGCGCATTCCGTGAGCGCCTGCCGCTCGGACCCCTCGCCGCAAATGACGAGGTAGACGGGGCGATTCATCACGCCGCTGCTGCCCATGTGCGCCACCACCTCGATCATGCGCTCGTACGCCTTCACCGGCTCGAGCCGCCCCACGCTCCCGACCACGATCGCGTCCCGCGGAATCGCCAACCGGTCCATCAACTCCTGAGACCGCGGCCCCGGCGAGAAAACGTCCACGTCGATGCCGTTTTCGATCGTGCGAATCCGGTCGGGCGGAACGTGGACGGCGACTTCCAGATAACGCCGGAGGCCGTCCGAGACGGCCACGACGACGTCCGTCCATTTTGACGCCCATTGATCGAGCCAGCGAGCCCGGCGGGGGTCGTAGTGCTCGCGACCATGTTCGGTGTACACGATGCGCCGCACACCGGCCATTCGGGCGGCCAGGGCTCCCTTGTACCAGGCGCCGCTGTGCAAGTGCACCACGTCCGGTCGGATGCGTCGCAGACACCGCACCAACCCCAGTGGCGCCACCATGGAGACGCCGGGCAGCGGCTTCAGGATGTGGAACTGATCGACGAGCGGCCGAACGGCCATGCCCACGCGGCCGACGCGCCCACTCAGCGTGATGACGGACAACACCACCGAGCTCCCGGCAAAGCGCTTGGCCATCTCCGCGACGAGGCTCTCCATGCCGCCCCCGTGAAGATCGAAGACGACGTGGGTGACCCGAATCGGGCGCTCGGAATGCCGTTCGTGCTCAGGCACTGCGGACGCGACCGGGCAAGAGCGACCCGTCCCACCACGCGCGCCAGCGTCCCAGATCGATGCCATGCGCATACGCCTTCCAGGCGAGCCCGGTGTGATCCCCGCCGAGGTCGATGCGTCGGAGATCATAGCAATCCGCCGGAGACACGTTCTCGCCTCCATAGTTGGAAAAGCAGGCCACGTACCCCGCCTGTCGCACGGCATCCGCGAACCCGCGCGGCACATCCCGCACACCGCCAAACGGGTAGGCCATGGTGACGGCCGTCAGCTTGAGCCGGTCCCGTAGCGCGGCGAGGGGACGCTCGAGCTCATCACGCAGCACATCCTGCCCGCAGAGCGACAGGCGCGCGTGGGTCGCCGTGTGGCCGCCCACGGTCCAACCGGTCTCCCGAAGGTCCCCCAGCTCCTGCCATGCCATGACCTCGAGCTGGTCACGGACCAGGCTAAGGTGATCGTGCGCGAAGCGCCGGTCCGAGCCCACGAAATCGGTGCAGACGAAACAGGTGCCAACCACGCCGAGGGCGTTCATCACCGGCCGGGCCTGCTCGAAGACGCTGCGATAGCCGTCGTCGAAACAGAGGACGGCCACAGGCCGCCGCAGCCGAACGCCGGCACTCAACAGCTCCAGGGCCCGCTCCAGCGGCACGACGTCGTGATACCGCTTGACGTACTCGATCTGACGCCCGAACACCGCGGGAGAAACGGTCATCCCGTCGCGGCACAGGTCGGTAACGCGGTGAAACGTGAAGACCCGGACCGGGTGCGACCCCCGCAGCGTGCGGAGGAGGTCGCGCAGCGGGCGGACGATGGCAAGCGCTCCCACGACGGCGACGCTCTTCACGATCAATCTCGGTGACCGGACGCTGCGCCCCAGACGCCGCAACGCAAGCCGCGCCGCCAGGCGAGCCCGCTGCGTGAGCGTGGGGAAGCGGAAGGTGCGGCCCCCCGGTGCCTGGGGGGTCCCGGCGGCCGTTCCTTTCACGACCCGGCTGAGCGCCGCAGCGAAGACCCACCGTCCCAGCTCAGCGGCCCGAGCCTCGACCCGCTCGAGCGTGTCCGTCTCGTAAATCGGTGCTTCGGCGTGTGCGATCACCGCTCCCGTATCCACATGCTCGTCCATCCAGTGGACCGTGGCGCCGATTTCGTTCGCACCCGTATACAGCTCCCAGAACCCGGGCGGAGCACCGCGAAAGTCGGGCACCTTGCCCAAATGCAGGTTCACGGTGCCGAGGGTCGGGATGCGAAACAGGCTGGGCCGAAGAATAGGCGCCCCCACCGAGAGGCCGACGTCGGGGCGCCAGGCCCGCACCCGCTCCAGGACATCGGTCGCATGGATGTCGGTCGCCTCGAGCTCTTGGCACTCCACGGCGCCGCGCGGTGCCGGGCTGGACCCCGCGTGAGTTCGCGCGAACGGACGGCGCACGAGATCCCACGCCAAGACGCCAACCCGATACGGCACGAAGATCAACCCGTGCTTGGCGACGTTGCGCCGCAGCCGCCGCAGCACTTCGCGCGGGTGCCGTGAGGGCACTTGGCGACATACGAGTACCGCCTGCACACCGGGTGTCCCGAGGAGGATGGACCACCAGGGGGACTGCTCCAGCGACGGGTTCAGCGTGAAGACGACGACGCGCATTACGCTTTTCCCACGGCTCGGATCCACCGCTCGAGTCGCCCCAAATCCCCATGGCTCAGCCGCCCGTGAGTGGGGAGGGTACAGAGCCGGGCCGCGAGCAGGCGACTGCCCGGGAAGGCGGCGTCCCGGTTCAGCGTGCGGCCCCCAAAACGCTCCAGGTCGCAGAGGGGCTTCGGGTAGCCGGGCATGACGCCCAGGCGTCGGGCCGCGCCCTCGGCGACCGCGCGACGAGCCATGGGCGACGCGAGCACCGGGAGGCGCAGGTACCCGGGCCGGGCGTGGTCGGGGGCACGGATGGTTGCAAAGCCTGGCTGCCGTTGCAGCTCCACTAACAGCCGTGCCGCGTGCCGGCGCCGCGCCTCCAGCTCCCGGTCCGCCAACGTCCAGGTGGCGGCGAGCACGGAGCAGGACGCGGTCGAGGGTGCCCGCAGCGGGCGCGGCTCGCGATAAATCGTCTCGCCGAGATGGAGGAATGGCAGCGCGGCCGGGAGCGAGTAGAGGTTGGGACGCACCAGGAGCAGCTGCGCAGCGAGGGCCATGAGGTCCCTCAAGCCTCGCCGCGGGTCGCCGACCAAGCCCCGCACCCGCTCGACGAGGCGCACGCCGACCGCGTCATAGGCGAGGAGGGCCCCCCCGCTTCCTCCGGTAAGCCCCTTCCCTCGCCCGAAGCTCAAGACGGCGAGGGATCCCTGCCCGCCCGCTGGTCGGCCGCCCAGGGTCGCGCCCGCGGCCTGGGCCGCGTCTTCGATCACGACGGCCCCGGCGTCGGCCGCGAGGCGGGTGATCTCCCCCAAGTCGACGGGATAGCCGTACAGGTGCGCGACGACGATCGCGCCTGCGCCGCGGCGCAATGCCGCTCGCAGACTGGCAGCATCGGGGCCGAGTGTGTGCGGGTCCATGTCGTAGAGGATGACCGGCGCCCCGGCGCCGTCCGCCGCTGTCGCTAGGTCGTAGCACGAGAAGGCGGGGACGGCCACCGCGGAGCCCGCCCGCTCCTTGAGCACCCCGACGAGCGCCGCGGTCAACGCCGTAGTGCCGCTGTCGGTGAGCAGGACCGCCTTCGCGCCGTAACGCTCGGCGAGCAACGCGACGACCCGGGCCTCCGCCCGCTCCCGCCCATCAGCGCGGGCGACCGCGCCGGCACCGGCGAAGAGGGCCGCCCCGGACAGGGGGGAGTAGACGGGGAACTGATGGCGCCACCACATCCCGGATCTCGCGACGGGAGCGCGGTGCGCCACGGGGCCGCTCGGCCGCAGGACGTCGAGCGTCGGCATCTCGGGCGTAGTCGGTGCTCTCACGGCAGTAAGCGAGCCAACGGCGGGCCGAGTCGATTGGCGATCGGGACTGGCAGCCAACGCCACAGACGCGGCCCCCAGGAAAACGCTGGGTCGTCGGGCGTTGGTGTAGCCCCTCGCCCCACGGGCGCGTCCTGGCACCACGGTAGCGGCACGTCGCGACCCCCCCACTGCTGTTTGAACCGATGGGTGCCGCCGCCCGGCGTGCAGCGGCCGAAGTTGAACACGCGGATGCGGCGGCGGATCATCTCCTCCATGAACGACCAGTAGAGCAGCATGTTCGTCGCGCCGTGCCCGTGGTCGCGCCGCGCCGCCGCCCAGGTCATTTCGAACTCCCCGTTCCACACGAAGCCGCAGCCCGCGGCGAGGGGTTCATCGCGGCCGTACACGACGCCGAACACGACGAGCTCGGGGAACGTGACGGCGATCCGTTCGAACCAGGCACGCGGCAGCACGGGGGTGCCCAAGTCCCGCATCGTGCGCGCGAACACCTCGTAGAACGCTTCCCGCTGGTCCGGGCCGAACCTTGCCTCGAGTCCATCCTTGATGGGCTTACGGATCTGGCTCCGCAGCTTGGATGGAAAGGCGTTCCACAGCTCGTCGGGGGACTCCGGGAGCTCGCGCAGCACGGTGATCTTTCGCGGCGAGACGGGCAGGCCGAGATCCGCGTCGTGGCGGGTCCGCAGCTCGAGCAGGTCCGCGTGGCCCCGGCGGGCCTCCGCGACCGCGTCCGCAACGAGGCGGCGGCGCGCGCCGGGCGAGCCGAGTGGGCCGCCGTAATTGAGGAACGGGAGAGAGACGAGATAGTGTCCGAAGAGCCGACTCTTCACGCGGGCGAGCGGCAACACCCCGTGCCATTCCCCGTGGTGATCGACGGCGACCCAGTACAGGCACTCGGCACCGAGCGTCTGGCTCAGCACGTCCCGCCAGCCGGCGAGCTGCGCGAAACTGCCTCTGTCGGTACGCGCCACAAACTGGTCCCATGCGCCGGTGGCGCCGTCGAGCGGCCGCACCGTGAGCGCGTAGTCAGTCGATGGATCGCCCGCGAGAGGTTGTACGGCAGGCGGAAAAATTGGCCGGCCCGTCACGGAGGCGTCGCTCCAGCTGTCGCCTGACAGGCGCCGAAATGAGGGGCAACAACCACTACTTTTTGCGAACGCGCATGAATGCCCACAGCTCGCGCCCCAAGCTCGCTTCCCTCATGTCCGCACTCCTCCGAATGGGATTTGTCGCGACGCCCCGTATTGCAAGACCTGCGCCCACCAACGCGGTGTGGGACTTGAACCCCAGGGCGCTGCGCGAGCGCAACGGTGCCGCCCAGGGGAACGGCGGGCGCGCGGGCCTGCCTAACGGCAAGGGGGGCAACGCGCTAGCATGTGGTCTGGGCTTGCTCGTACAGCAAGGGACGCTCGCACAGGTGCCGAATGGCACCCTGCAACATCCTCTGCATCTCCGCATTCTATCACGACAGCAGCCCGAGGTGTTGGTCGTCGCCACCAGATCCGACTCCACTCCACGGACGACGTGGTGACGGTGTCGGCGGGCACGCGCGGCCCGAGCCTCGATCCGGACGGCTGGGCAGTTTCGGCGCCCCGACGCACCGATGCAACGAGCCCCATGGCGGCGGGTCGGTGCGACCCCGACCCGCCGCCTCTCAAATTCAGAGACTGTTGAGCGCGAGGACTGAGGCCAGCCAGTTGCCCGGCGAGTTCCCGAAAGACCAGATCCATTTACAGATTCAGGTCAATCGGCAGCAGCCGCCATGGGCGCTCGCGGCCACGATCCGTGATCCGTGAACGCGATAGCGCGACCACGACCTGCCCCAAGGACGCCCAGAGCGAGCGCCTACAGGATCACCGTGACCACCTTTGTACTCGAACCGGACGCGCCGTGGCTGTCTGTCACCGTCACGCGGATCGTGTGCGTGCCCAAGGGAAGGAGATAGGTGTGGCCGGCGTCGATCGAGCCCTGGCTCGATGTGCTGCCGGTGGTGGCCGACGAACCGTCGCCCCAGTCGATCCTATACGACCACGGCCCGTCGTTGTCGGGATCGCCGAACGTCGCATGCTCCGTGTAGAAGAGGCCGAGCAGCACCGTCTCGTTCGAACCGGCGTTCACTGTGGGCGGCTGATTCGGGGCCATGCAGCTCACATTGAACGTGGCCGTCGCCGTCCCGCCGTCGGGCACGCTCACGGTTTGAGGGTTGGCGCTTTCGACGTTGCAGTTGGACGCATCGCCCGACAGCTGCACGGCATGGCTGCCGGCCGGGAGCCCTGAGAACGTCACGCTGCCGTTGGCAGCGATCGACTGGCTCTGGGACCCATCTACGGTGACTGTGTAACCGCTGGGCAGATCGGAGCCCGAGGTGCTGGTCGTCACCACGAGATCCCCGACACCTCCGGTCCCACCCGTGCAGGTCACGGAGAACGCGACGTTCGCCGTCCCGTCTGCCGGCACGGTCACCGTGCGGGACGGGCCTCCGTCCACCGCACAATTGTCCGCCACGCCCGACAGCACGACGTTGTGTTCGCCGCCGGCCAGACCGCTGAACGTTACGCTCCCGTCGATCGCGATCGGCTGGCTGCTGGTCCCGTCCAGCGTCACGGTGTAGCCATCCGGGTCGAGATTCGAGCCCGAGGTGTGGGTCGAGACCGTGAGGGTGCCCCCCGTGGACGACGCCGACGACCTGACGATGTCCCCCTGGGTCACGGGGCCGGACCGGTCGTAGTTCTCGATGGGAATGGCGATGCGGAAGAAGTCCATGCCGCTCCCCGCCGGGCCGTTATCGCAGGCGACCACGTTGAAATCGACCAACCCACCGTTGTCCTCGCGGCCGGTGCCGTCGATCTCGGCGCCGCGCGTCGGATCGCTACAGGCACTGGAGGTCGCGCGGAACGCATTGAAATGGGTCTGCGGGTCGCTCGCATCCACACGCAACGTGCCGACGGTGCCGTCGGGCCGGACGTCGCTCGAATCCGACGCCGTGAATCTCCCGGTGAGGTCGGACTGCACGTCGAAGTCGAACGTGATGATGACGCCTCCGGGCTCGATACGACCTGCGCCGGCGAGGCGCTCGACCGCCGCGGCACCGGCCGCACGAACCTTCGAGGCTCCGGGACTGACTGAGTCACTACAGCCCGCAGCGAGGAGGGCGACCGACAGCAGCCCTCCTAGGCGAGCAATGGTGGTCCGTTTCATTGTGATCCCTCCTCCGTAGTGCGGAGGAGGTTGGCGGCAAGGTCCGGGCCGGAGGCTCGGACTGTCGAGGCGCGGTACGCCGTGTGACGTAAAGCGCTGCGCGCGTGCCGCAGGTGAGGGGGACCGCGCGGCGCTTGTTGCGCTAGGTCACAACAGCAACACCGAAACAACCTTGCTGTCGGAGCCTGAGGCACCGGCGGCGTCCGTCACCGTCAGCGTGACCGTGAAGCTGCGCGGCAGGAGGATGACATACGTGTGCGACACGGTGAACGAGCCCTGGGCCGTTCTCGTGCCGGTACTCGTTGAGCCGTCGCCCCAGTTGATCGTGTACGACCACGGCCCATTGTTGTTCGCGTCGGTGAAGCTCACGCTGGTCGAGTAGAGCAGGCCGGTCACCGCTGTCTCGTCCGGCCCGGCGTTCACGACGGGCGCACTGTTGGGCTGGCTGACGGTGATGTTCTTCGAGGTCGCGTTCGTCGCCCCTTGGTTATCGGTGACCTGCAACGTGACCGTGTAGGTGCCGCCCGCCGCGTAGGTGTGCGACGCGTTCTGGGTCGTGACCGCCGCGCTCCCATCCCCGAAGGTCCAGCGATAGCTCGCGATCGAGCCGTCGGGATCACTGCTCGTGCTCGTGAAGCTGCAGCTCAGCCCGTTGCAGCTCCGCGTGAACGACGCCACCGGCGGCTGGTTCGGCGGGGTG
>WNGI01018018.1_pt1 | contig 11144 bp, 11 predicted proteins | sample 5400621 | NCBI WGS metagenome assembly WNGI01 (sample SAMN13153374, study PRJNA577476) | soil metagenome | isolation source: 20 cm soil or saprolite under Garry oak tree replicate 1 | place: USA:California | collected 2016-06-15
CGCCGTCCCAGGTCTCGTACTGACTCGGGTGAAAACATTTCCAGTCACGCGGGAACTTGCCGCTCTTCGGCGTGAATTTTGTCCAGCGCGATTGGCCGTCCATAGGATTTGATTCCTGCGCGTCAGCGCCACTGTTGTGATTGAACACGAGATCGGCGTACACTTGCAGTCCAAGCGCGTGCGCGGACTCGATGAGATTGAGTAGCTCGGCTTTGGAACCAAACCACGTCGGCACGCCGCCTTTCTGATCAAACTCGCCTAGATCGTAATAATCGTATGGGTCGTAGCCCATCGATTTCCAGCTGGCTGCCTTGTTTGCGGGCGGAAGCCACAAGGCGGTGAAACCGGCTTTTGCGATTGCCGGGAGCTTCGATTTGATGAAAGTCCACCATTGGTGTTCGCGATTTTCTGCCTGGGGACAATCCCAATAAAACGTTTGCAACATCACACCCATAATTCACCATCCTTGTCGGCGTACGAGAGCATTTCGATGCTACGTGCCAAATTGAGAGTAACAAGAAGCAATCGAGTCACGGAAATGTTACGAACGAGTGTAGCAGCGTATGTCGTTGCAGCGTTTTGATAATTCCGCTCACCGGTTGCGACAAGAATAGTGGCGAAGCAGTAGTGCTGGCGAAAGAGCATATCGACGCTAGGTTGCCAACTGCAGAAACGCCGAATACTGAATCAACGCCTGGTCCGGATGAGAAGCTTCGTCCCATGGCTGATGATGAGGTTGCGGTTGAGGGATACGTGATGAAGCCAGAGGCGCGCGGCACGAGTCGCGATCCGCGTGCGTTAACGCACGAACAGTGGATCGTGAAAGTGCGAATACTCGACAACGGCCGCACATTCCAAGTCCCGGCCGATCAAGCGCAATGGGAGAAATTGCGCGAGAAGGACCAGGTCAAAGTCAGGTATCGCACAGGCAAGTAAACAGGAACCGTTTGGGCTGCTGAGATTGAGTAAGGAATTAAACTCAAGCAGAACCGCGGTTCACGGACTGCTCATCACCGCGGCCCGAACTGGAATTCACCACTGACGCAGGGCGGCTACTCGCGCAAGCTCCGCGCGGCTGCGCACATTAAGTTTTTTCATCGCGGCGGTCCTGCGCTTCTCCACTGCCGGCACGGTGACGTCCAAGTCGGCGGCAATTTCGTCATTGGTCTGACCATTCGCGACACGTTTCAATACGGCCAGTTCATCTGCGTTTAGGTCGTCGACCGCTGGTTGCCTTTGGGCCGATGCAGAGGAGCGATGCGGAATGTTTTCGTCAAAATAAGTTCTGCCCGCGGCAACAGCGCGGATGGCCTCGGCTACGTTAGTGGGCGCGCCAGTCTTTAACACGTAACCTTTGGCGCCCGCTGCGACCATGTCTTCCAGATACGTGGACGATTCATACAACGTCAGACCGATGACTCTCACCGCAGGCTGAAGTTGTCTCAGTTCATGGGTGACCTGGATTCCATTTTTCCCAGGCATCGAGCCATCCATTAAGACTACGTCCGGTGTCGTTCGGCTGTATACGTCGAGCGCGCTGTGGCCGCTCGCGGCTTCAGCAACGACCGTCAGATCCGGCTCCGAATTGATGAAAGTTCGCAATGCGTCACGCATACCTGCGTGATCGTCGACCAGCAGCACGCGAATTTTAGCTTCAGTTTGTTTTTTTTTCTTTTTCATGTGCTTTGGGAATTGGAACGCGGATAAGCAATGTGGCACCGCGTTCAGGAGCGGATTCGACCTTGAAGTTCCCGCCGACCATACCGAGACGTTCCTGAATTCCGAGCAACCCCAAGCGGCCGCTACCATTTCCAGATTGAGACGGCACGCGAGCGTCGAACCCTCGCCCGTCATCTTCAATAATTGCTTGTACTTGGTCTGCACTGCAGCGCAGCACAACAGCCACGCGCGTTGCGCCAGAATGTTTAGCGACATTGTTGAGCGCTTCCTGAATGATCCGGTAAAGAATCGTCTCAATCTCGGAAGAGATGCCGGCACGCGGGTATTGTCCCGCCTCGAAATCCACGTCAATGCCGTACCGCGTCGACCAGGTTTCGGTCAACGCACGAATCGCCTTCACAAGTCCAAGATCATCGAGGGCAGCTGGACGCAGTTCCACTGCCACGCGGTGAAGATCGCGCGCGGTTTGCGTGGCCAACTCCTGGAGCTGTTGCACTCGACTGCCGAGGCCCGAGCCTGATTGGCGACCGAGCAACGATTTGAGGCCGACATTAAGCGCAGTCAGATTCTGTCCCATCTGATCGTGCAACTCGCGAGCGATGCGCCGTCGCTCCTCTTCTTGCGCGTGAAGCAACTTGCGACGCAAGGCTTCGCGTTCGGCCATCTCACGGCGAAGCTGCTCGTTAGTCTCGGCCAGTTTCGCAGTGCGTGATTCAACGAGAGTTTGAAGCTGCTTGGCGCGATCAGCCAATTGCTCGTGCGCCTGTCGCAGTTCATGTTCATTGCGCCGCTGCTCTTCGAGAAGGTCGCGCACCTGATATTGTCGTAGGCGCGAATTCAGCGCCACCTCCAGAGAACGTATCAACGTAGTAGTGGCAATAGGCCGTTCGAGCAGAGTCACACTTCCGGCCGCTTCAGTGACTAATTCGAGCAATCGGGCCGACCGAAATTCTCCTCCGCTCGTGAGAATGATGAGCGGTAACTCAGACCATGGTGGCTGCGCGCCGAGCGTTTCGAAAAACTCGGATGAGCTCCCCAGTTCGAGAGCTTCCTCCGTAAGTACGAATGCACCTGCGCCGGACTTCATTTGCGGGCAGCATTCTTTCAGCGAACTATAAATTTGCGTCTCAAATCCGCGCCGGGCCAGCAACTCAGCCATCACGTGAGCGTCCTGCCCCACTGGCGCAATAATGAATACACGCTCTTCTAAACTATTCTTTTCCATCAGTAGCTGGCATGATTTCCTCTGCGGCGCCGCGAAACACAGGCATCCCGCTTAGAACGCCTTGAAATTCCCTTAGAGGCTGACCGACACGCACGCCTTGACCACGCTCCAGCTTAAATTCCCGAATGGTTTTCTCGTGGGGTCCGCTTCGCTTTTTTACCACGGCTACCGATTGCTTGACCTCGCCTGCCGCTTCGAAGTATCGCAGACTCACAACCGTATCAGATAGATAGCTCAGGTCTACTGGTGCCTCCGCTGCTGCGAGCAGCCCGTGCTGTGCCAGAATGAGAATCGTGACGACTCCTTTGTGATTTAGATAAGAGACAAGCTCGTGCAACTGGTTGTTCAGGTACTTCTCGCCCGGCATGGCGTTAAGATAGCCATTGAGACTGTCGATCACCACGACCTTGCAGCCGCCGTCCACCTGCTTACGGATGCGAGTGACAAATTCGCCAGGCGAAAGCTCCGCGGGGTCTACTTGCTGCACAGTGACAACCCCACTTTCGACGTGCTCTTCCAAATCGAGCCCCAACGCCTTGGCACGGTTAAGCAGAATCGCACGCGATTCATCAAAAGCGTAGATCAAGCCCGGCTCGCCATTTAACGCCATTCGTTTGACATACTGCAAAGCGAGCGTGGATTTGCCGGTGCCTGCGGCGCCGAGAATTAGTGTCGCGGTACCGCGATCCAAACCGCCACCGAACAAATCGTCCAGCTCCTTAATACCGCTGGAAACGTGTTTGGGTGGCCGAGATTTTGCGTGATGCTCCGCGGCCACGAGACGAGGAAACACGCGCAATCCGCCGGTCTCGATAATGTAATCGTGATAGCCTTCGCGAAACTTAAGTCCTCGCAGTTTCAGCACACGCAGCCGGCGTCGAGACGTGCCGTAATCCGGAGAAAGCTGCTCCATCTCAATAACTCCGTGGCTTAGGCTTAGCACATGCGGATCGGTACCGATCAAGCCCCTGTCCATTTTATCGTCCAGCAACAACACCGTGCTTCCGCACTCGGCGAAATGTTGTTTTAAATTTAGCAATTCGCGTCGGTACCGTAAGGCCGTTTCCGCCAATAACCGAAATTCGGAGAGTGAGTCGAACACGATGCGTGCCGGGCGCGTTTTGCTCACTTCGTCCATCAGCAATTTACTGACCTTATTCAAATCGACCTCGGACGGATGAAAAACCGTGGTCTGCGCTTCCGGACGCAGCAGTTGCTCGATAGCGGATATTTCCAGCAGCGGAATACTATCCAGTGACCAACCATGTGAGCGCGTCACCTTCGTCAATTCTCTGCGGGTCTCGGAAAGGGTTACGTAAAAAACCCGTTCTCCGCAGCGCACTCCCTCGAGCAAGAACTGCAATGCCAGAGTCGTTTTGCCCGAACCCGGATCGCCTTGAATCAAATAAAAACAATCGCGCGGCAGGCCGCCGGACAAAATGTCATCCAATCCTTCGATTCCGCTCGAGCAATAGGCATTATTCAAAACTGCAGGGGCGTTTGCCTTAGATCGGTCCTTTTTCATTGTTCAGCCCAAGAGCAGGCTGTGTTAGGCCTGCGGGCAAGTCTTCCTACGAAAATTTACCAGCGTGAATCCCTAGATTAGATTACGAAAGAGAATATCCAAGAACTTGTTTATCTTTGATTAGATGCCGCGAACCGGATTAGTAGGGAGACGTCTGACCGCTGGCTAGGTCAAACCCATATGGCCGCGCCGTTGCCGTCGAGCCGCAGCGGCTGCACGCGCGTAACGGCTCTGTCATATCAAAAGTCACACAGCTTTTACACATTCTAAACCGGTTCGTCACAATTGGCGTGTAGGTGTTCGAGCGCGGGTCAATTGCCGCGCAAACCGAAACAAAAACCAACGAACACCAATCAAATCCATGAAACTAAGTCTCAAAAATCCAAAGCAGGCCAAGTCCTGTTCGCTCGTAGTTACCACTATCGCGCTTGCCGCTATGGCCGATTCAAATGCTGCCGCGGACAACGCGCGAGTCTTCAACAAAACCGTAAGTGGTGTGCCCGCGGCCAATCCTGAGATCATTACTTTCGTGGATGACAGAGACACGATCTTGGTAACAGAAGATCGCGGCGACACATTGCACGATCAGTTGAATAAGCTCGATTCGATTTGGGCTTACAAACTGAACCAACACCATCCGGAAAGAAGCATCGTCGCGCTCGGGCTGGACAACTTGGCCGGTGTCCCAGGGGAAGAGGATAACGAACCCACCGGCGTGCACATGTCCGAGGGAGACAGCACGATCCGCGCATTAATCGGGACGAGAAATTCAGAAAAGACCGAGCGATGCTGTTCTTCACTCAGCAACACGGCGAAAACCTGTTCGACCTGATTCCCGTCGACCTAAGTAGAACTGAGGGACCGAGACAGGCAGGCAGCGCCCCGGGCGGGAAACCGTTCGTGGCGTTTTTCTGCGAACAAGGAACAGATGATCCGATTGAACGCGGACTCTGCGGATTGTGCGCTCAGCGCTGCACTGCGACGTTCGAATTTGTATTCGCGATGGGCTGGTAAAATCGCAGCGCCTCGATGTCACTGCCGAGTTCTCGCAACGGGTAAAGCCCTTTCGTAGAGCCGGCGCCCGGATCGCGCACGAGATAATCGAAACCGTCTTTCCCGGCGATGACGACAAAATGCGTGATGCCATTACCCAACCGCACGCGCACGATCACGGGATTTCCGTGCGCGATGTTCGAATCGATCAATTGATACGAGGGCAAATCTTCATACACGTGGCGCACCCGATCGGGTGCAAACCACGCCGCACGGTCCCAGTAAAGCCACCCTTGGTCCGTGAATCCGCCCGTCGCAGCCAGGAACCAGTTCAACTGCTGCGGATCGACATCGATCCCGTAAAACTTGAAGACCATCGCCGCCGCCGCCACGGCGCAGCCTTCGCCCCCCAGCGTGCCGTTCTCGGGAACGCCGCCTAACGGATCGTCGCGCCATTTGTTGTCTCCCTGCTGAAACGACAGCACCGGCAATTCGACGCGAGACAAAAACGGACGCCCGCCGCGCGGTGACAGTTTTCGTTTCCACGTCCAATCAACGTACAGCGCAGCACCCGCGCCCACCAAAACAAGAACGACAACGATAACGGCAACCAGCCACCAGCGCTTCACAGCACCAACACTGTAGAGGCGGCTGTGTCAGCCGCAAATCTGCAGAGCTGTAGCGTCCGCTGTCTCAGCGGAGAAATGAACCGAACTCCGGTGCGCTTAAGACAGCGCACACTACAGCAAAAGCCGGACGCGCTCAGTGCTTTGACGTAACGGCCTCTTCGAACACGCCGCGCTCCCGTTTCTGATCTTCAGGCGGCACCTTCTTATAGAACGCTTCGTTCAAACTCGCTTGTGCCTCTTCGGACAGAATGCGCCGCGACGCCACGAGAGCTTTGTTCATCATGCCGGGCACCACAAACAACTCACCTTTCATCAAACCGTCGTATCCGGCCTTCGCCACGTCCTGTGGCGCCGAGACGCTCGCTTCTGAAATGCGCGTGTCTCGAGAAGATCCGCCTTCAGAAAGAGATCCGTGTCGGTGGGACCTGGACACAACGTTGTCACGGTTACTCCGCAGTCATTGTCCTTGAGCTCGATTGCGAGCGCTTCGCTCCGGAATGGTTCACGATGACGGGAGCAAGCAAAACCGAGCCGAGAGAGACAAGGCGTCCGATGACCAGGAGCAAACCGCCGACGATTTGGAATATGGCAACGACGTGAAGGTAATGGCTCAGGAAAAGCGCCTTGGTGAAGTCTCCAGCCAACGTTGGCGGCGGCGGGGCATCGGAATGAAATGCAAAAAGAGGTTCGAACCGAACACGACAAAAACGAGTCCGAGAAGAACCCGGGCAATAATCGTGGCGATTTTCATTCCCACATCGTGACCTGATTAATTGAAACTCCAATCTTCAAAATTCTGGCCGCAGCGACGGCAGCAATGTTGTTCAGATCCCAGCCCGATCAAGAACCGATTTCAGCACCGTTTCGGCTTCGAAGACTTCGCGGGCAAGAGCGCAAGCGGCGCGAGAGTGTTTTGCATAATCTGCATTGATTTTTTTCACGCCATCGGCGATTTCATGCAGCGTCCGGAAAGATAACAGTCCCTCGTTGCCGCCGTAATTTTTGGTGAAGCCGGTTTGCTGAGTAATCACTGGACGACCTGCTGCGAGATAACAGGCGCTGCGGTCGCTGAACCAGCCAGTGTTGAGCCGGACGTATTGATCCTTAGCGACCGTGAACTCGGCTTTGGAGCGCTGAATGTAATCGTGATAGAGCCAGTAGTCGACGCTCATTTGCAGGGGCGAAGTCAGGCGCCAGTCATTTTGCTCGAATTTTTTGCGAAGCCGTGAATCGTCGATGTTGGTTGCCATCTCGAATATTTCGCCCGCTTTTTTCGGCGCGGCGATGAACCGGAGAAATTCGCGTGACTTGCTCCAGAGATATTTTTTGCCGCGCCAGGCAATGTCTTTCAAACCGCTCGTGGACCAGTTCGCTACAGTTGTGAATACGGCAGCGCGGGAAGGGGAACGCGCTGTTTTCCAAAGATCTGTCACCACTGGTTGTCGCGTGAAAAGCCATTTGAATCCATGCAGCGGAACCGGAAAATTGTTTGTCCCGATGTTTTCGCCGAATGTGAAAAGCGCGTGGTGCCGTCGCAGATATTCGACTGTCGATTTTACGCCTTTGTCGATCTTGATTTGTTCAACACCGGGGTCGCTCTCGATATAAAAAATGCGATCGGAAACGAGCAGGTCGTCGTTGAATTCCTGCGTGCCACAAACGTTCAGGATGGCGTCCGCATCTCGATAGAGTTGCCGGATTTTTTTCAGCGACATACCGGCAGTTGGAGTGCCGGGCAAGTAGCGTGCGCAATACGCCCAATGATCTTTGAAATCAAACTCGCGCGCTAGCCGGGCGAGAACTTTTGCCGCGTAATCGAACTCGTCAGTGACTTCGGACGTCTCGGGATTGTATGGAAGACGCGCTGAATCTTCGACGTAGAAAACGTCGTGCCCGAGCCGTTGCAGTCCCACGACGTAATGAATGTGTTGCCAGACGACGCCCGCGATCGGCATCGATCCCATGAAACCCATCACCACAATGCGCTTGCGTTTCATTATTACCGTCGAGGGGGCAGAGGATTAACAATGAAATTCATCTCTGCGGACTCCGTGACCTCTGCGGTCAAATTGTTTGACGACTGTCGCTGGATTGCCCGCCACTACGACATTCGGTTCGACCGATTTTGTGACTACTGAGCCCGCCGCGACAACTGAGTTCTCGCCGATGGTGACGCCTTTCAAAATCACAGCGTTCATTCCGATCCAGACATTGTCGCAGATTTTCACTGGCGCGGTTTTCAATGTGGGGCGTCCCGGGCGATTTTTGAAATACGGCGCCAGGGCTTGCGCGTCGATCAGACGTTGCGCCGGTTCCAGCGGATGAAAATCGGAATCGGCGAGGCCGACGTTCCACGAAACAAGACAATACGATCCGATCTCGATCCTGTCTTCGGCCATAATCAGGGCGCCATTGAGCAGCGTGAAATCGCCGATAGTGCATTGGCCATTATCGCCGATGGCAAATGAGCACCCTGCGTAACAGGAAACGTGTTTTCCGATGACGACTGCGCGCGATTTTTTGCTTTGAAGCTTCCGAAAAATTTGCGCGCTATCGCAATAAAAGCCGTCGCCAAAGTCGACGTTCGGCGGAATTGCCTCCGGCCACCAATCGCCTTCGACACGTCGATCGTTTCTAACGTTGCTCATGGTAGCGCAACCATCCTGGTTGCGAATTCAAAACGCACAAGAAAGACTCATGCGCTACTACGTCGGAAATTTTCCCGATGCATAAAGTTTTGCGTACACGCCGCCGCGGGCCAGAAGTTCCGAACCGAGGCCTTGCTCGATGATGCATCCGTGATCCAGCACGATGATTTGGTCGAGATTGTGAATGGTCGCCAGCCGATGTGTCGCAATCAAAGTTGTCCGGCCGCGCATTAGTTCCTTGATGGTTTCCATGATGGCAGATTCGGTGCTGGGGTCGAGCGCCGAAGTCGGTTCGTCCAGCAATAGAATCGGCGCGTTTTTCAGAAATGCTCGCGCGATTCCGATGCGCTGACGTTGGCCGACGCTCAAATGTCCGCCGCGTTCGCCGACGAGGCTGCCGTAGCCCTGCGGCATTTGCTGAATAAACTCGTCGGCCTGCGCCCGACGCGCTGCTTCGATAATCTCTTCCTCGGTCGCATCGGGTCGGCCATAGCCAATGTTCTCACGAACGGTGGTTGAGAAAAGTAGCGTGTCTTGGAGCACGATGGCGATCTGAGCGCGTAAAGATTTCTTCGTAATCTCGCGGACATCGCGACCATCGAGCATCACAGAGCCGGTGCTAGGATCGTAAAAGCGGGGCACTAGGCTGAGCAGCGTGCTCTTGCCGGCGCCCGTGCCGCCCACGAGTCCGACAATTTGATTCGGCGCGATGGAAAGATTGATATCGCGTAAAACGATTCGACTTTCGGCGTAACCAAAATTTGCCATGTGAAACGCGATCGCGCCTTTAGCCGATGAAATATCGACAGCATTTGGCGAGTCGCGCACGTCGTCCTGACTATCCAACACTTCAAAGCAGCGTTTCGCGCCGGCTGTAGCCCCTTCCATTGCCCAGGCAGTGTACGTCAGCGATTCCAATGGTTGATACAGCATCAGGAGGTAAGCGCTGAACACCAGCAGCGAACCGAGGCTGAGGGTGCCCGCAAGCACATGTAAAGTTCCTACGTAGTACATCGCTGCGGTTCCGATGACCATGAGTGTGCTGATCACCAGCGCGCTGTTCACGTTCGTCAGCGTCAAGCGAAGGTTCGCCTGCAAACTCTGCTGCGCTTGCTGATGAAATTGCCGGACTTCGAAATCTTCGCGCCCGAACGCGTGCACCATCCGAATCGAGCTCAATCCTTCTTGCGCTTGCGCGAGGACGGCGCTTTCCTGTTCCTGAATCGACGTCGATTCACTACGAATCCGACTCGCGAAGAGATAAATCGCGCCCACGATCAGCGGCACAATCGCGAGGGATAGCAGCGTCAACACCCAGTCGAGCCTCAGCATTACGATGAATGTGCCGATCAGCGCGATTACCGAAGCGAAGATGTTGGTGAAACCTTTGTTGTAGATCGTTTGGATCGACTGCGAATCGTACGCGACGCGAAAGCTAGAATCGGCAGACCGCCGTGCGTCATGAAATTTAAGAGAGAGGCGTTGGAGATGCGAGTACAGATCGGTTCGTAGCTTTAGCAGCGCTTGGAGGCCAATCTTCACGAATAGATAGTTCGTGATCCAGTTAATGATTCCCCATGCAAACTGGATAACGACCAGCGCGAGACAGAGCAGGGGAATCCAAGTGCGCCAATCGCCGCGCTCAGCGGGCGTCGGCCGCAGGAAATCGTCCACAATGATTTTGAACGGCCACGGCTTGAGCAGATTCAGGCCAATGCCGATCAACGATAGAAACAGGCCGAGTATCGTTTTTCCCCAGAACGGCTGGTAGTAACGAAGGACGCGCCGATAGATCGACATCTGAATTTCAAATTGCGGATTTTAGTTTTTGGACTGAACTAGGGCGAATTCATTCGACTTGAGATCGGAAGATTTCTCGGCGGAGCTGCCCTGAGGGTAGTCGAAGGGCGCGGAGTGACAATATGCATCATCTCGTTCAAATATGGTTTCAGTGGGTCGAGCAGTGGGGATATGTGGGCATCATTTTGCTCATGGCGATGGAAAGCTCGATTTTCCCGGTGCCCAGCGAGATCGTTATTCCTCCTGCTGCATTTCTTGCTATGGAGGGGAAACTAAACACGTTCGGTGTCATCGCGGCGGGCACGTTCGGCTCGTGGCTCGGGGCGACGGCAACCTATTGGGCTGCATTGTGGCTTGGGCGAGTCTTCATCGCTCGGTGGGGGCGCTATTTTCTGCTCAGCGAGCATAAACTAGATCGTGCCGAAAGATGGGTTCGTCGGTACGAAGCAGGGGGCATTTTCTTTGCGCGCCTTTTGCCAGTGATCCGGCACATCATTTCTATTCCGGCTGGAATCATTCGGATGAATTTCGTCACATTCAGCATCATGACCCTGGCCGGATCGGCACTGTGGTGTTCTGTCCTGGCGTGGTTTGGCCAAAAAGTGCTGACACGTCAAATGATCGAGTCGAAAGATGCGACGGCT
>WNGI01013284.1_pt1 | contig 11141 bp, 10 predicted proteins | sample 5400621 | NCBI WGS metagenome assembly WNGI01 (sample SAMN13153374, study PRJNA577476) | soil metagenome | isolation source: 20 cm soil or saprolite under Garry oak tree replicate 1 | place: USA:California | collected 2016-06-15
TGACGATCATCATCCAGTCGTCGTCGCGCTGGCGCACCACGGGGGCGAGCGGCTCCTTGGAGATGACATCGGGCAGGATGATGTGATCATCCGGCTTCGGCAGGTTCAGCCGCAGCGCGTAAAGCTGGGAGACGTCGGCGGTGAAGGTGTCGCATTTGCCGGACTCGTAGGCTTTGACAACCTCGTCGAGCTTGGGGAACTTGATCTCTTCATACTTGATGTTGTTGGCGCGGAAATAGTCGGCGAGGTTCAGTTCCGTGGTCGTCGCCGCCTGCACGCACACCTTGCTGTTGTTGAGATCGAGCGCGGAATCGATGTTGCGCGATCGCGGCAGCATGAAGCCCTGACCGTCATAATAGGCGACCGCCGGGAAATAGAGATCGTAGTTCTCCTCGCGCGACATGCTCCAGGTCGAGTTGCGCGACAGGATGTCGACCTTGCGGCTCTGCAACTCCTTGAAGCGTTCGTTGGCGTCGAGCGGAACGAACTTCGCCTTGTTCGGATCGTCGAAGATCGCGGCCGCGATTGCGCGGCAGAAATCCACGTCGAAGCCGGTCCAGTTGCCCTTGTCGTCGGGGATCGAGAAGCCGGGCAGGCCGGCGTTGACGCCGCACAGCACCTCGCCGCGCCGGACCGTGCGCTTCAAGGTGCGCGTGTCGTAGAACTCGTAGACGATGGCGGCAGCCGCGACCAGAATGGCGACCGCGAGCCCGATCAACAGGCCGCCCCGAAATGTACGCATGATTGAACTCTCGCAATGATCGAAAAAATGGGAGGTGGGTGAGGGTGGCAGGCTGTCGCGGCTAAAGCTCCGGCTTCTGTCGCACGATCACCTTGGTGCCGACCGGCACACGTTCGTAAAGGTCGGTCACGTCCGCGTTGACCAGGCGGAAGCAGCCGGAGGAGACGGCGGTGCCGATCGTATCGGGCCGGTTGGTACCGTGGATCCGGTAGACGGTGGTGCCGAGATACATCGCGCGCGCGCCAAGCGGATTGCCGGGGCCGCCGGCCATGAAGCGCGGCAGATAGGGCTGGCGGGCGATCATCTCGGGCGGCGGTGTCCAGTCCGGCCATTCCGCCTTCTTGGTGATGTTCAGAAGTCCCTGCCACTGAAAGCCATCGCGGCCGACACCAATGCCGTAGCGCACGGCGCGGCCGCCGGGCTGGACCAGATAGAGATGCCGCTCGGCGGTCGAGATGATGATGGTGCCGGGCGCCTCGGTGGTGCGGTAGTAAACCACCTGCTTGCGGAATTCCGGGTCAAGCTCGATCGAATCGTCCGCGATCAGGCCCGGCTGGTCGCCGGGGTCTTGCTGCTGCGCGTGGCTCGGCGAGGCCGAAAGCAACAGGCCGATCGTGGCCATCATCATCCAGGTCAGGTGACGTAATTTCGACATTGCAAAATTTCTCCTCGGCCGGCGCCTGCAGCTTTTATCATCGTTTGCCAAATCACTGGAACCACCAAAAATCTGAGCGGCGGCAACACCGCAAGCATGGGGCGAACGGGACAGATACATCGTTGAAATATCATGAAATTCCGGGTTTGCTTGCGCCGCGGGAAAAGACGGCGCGGAACGTCTCATTTCGGCGCAAGCCACAACCGCAAGCCGAAAGCGACGAGCGCCACGGTTCCAACCCCGCCAAGCCAGAGGACTAAGAACCACAGCAGGCGCCGCGCGAGCGGTTGGGGCGTCAGCGGTTGGAGCGTCAACGGTCGAGGCGTCTCCTGGCGGGGCATCAGTGATAGCCCGTTCCGGCTCTCACCTTGCCGCGGAAGACCCAATAGGCCCAGGCGGTATAGCCCAGGATCAACGGAATCAGCACGGCGACGCCGACCAGCATGAAGAGTTGGCTGTTCTGGGGCGACGCCGCCTGCCAGATCGTGATGCTTTGCGGCACGATATAGGGATACATGCTGATGCCGAGCCCGGCATAGGACAGCGCGAACAGTCCAAGCGACAGAAAGAAGGGTTGGGAGTCCTGCTTGTGGATCAGGCTGCGCAACAGCAGCGCGGCCAGGCCGCCGACAGCAAGAGGCACCGGCGCGGTCAGGATTACATTCGGCCAAGTGAACCAGCGCGCGGCGTAATGAATATGGAGGAACGGCGTCGCAAGGCTGACCATACCGATCGCGCCCAGCATCGCAAACAGCAAATACCAGCTCAGGCGATAAGCCTTCTCGCGAAGCTCGCCCTCGGTTTTCAGCACCAGCCAGGTCGCGCCCAATAGCGCATAGCCGACGGCCAATGCGAGGCCGGTCAGAATGCTGAACGGCGTCAGCCAATCCCACCAGCCGCCGGCATAGTGCCGGCTTTCGACATGCACCCCCTGCAAAATGGCGCCCAGCGCAATGCCCTGCGCCAGCGTGGCGAGCCATGATCCGCCGGCAAACGCGATATCCCAGCGATTTTCTTCGCTCTCGGTGCGCCAGCGGAATTCGAACGCGACGCCGCGGAAGATCAGGCCGATCAGCATCGCGATCGCAGGCGTATAGATCGCAGGCATCAGCACGGCATAGGCCAGCGGAAACGCCGCCATCAAGCCGCCGCCGCCGAGCACCAGCCAGGTCTCGTTGCCGTCCCAGACCGGCGCCACGCTGTTCATGATCACGTCGCGGTCGGCCTTGGCGGGAAACAGCGGAAACAACAGGCCAAGCCCGAGATCGAAGCCGTCCATCACCACATAGACGAACACCGCGAAGGCGATGATGAACGCCCAGATCGTGGCGATGTCGATCGTGCCGCTCATCGCATGATCCTCTCGACGGCCGGCGTGATGCCGGCGGCGCGCGCAGGCACGTCGCTGCTTGGTCCCGGTTCGCCGGGATGCGGCGGGTGCGCCATCAACCGCAGAATATAGACGACGCCTGCGGTAAATACGGCGAAATAGACGATGGCGAAGGCCACCAGCGACGAGCCGACCGCGGGCGCGGCGAGAGGCGAAGCTGATTCCGCCGTGCGCAACAGCCCGTAGACCGTGAACGGCTGGCGGCCGGTCTCGGTGGTGAACCAGCCCGCGAGCACGGCGATGAAACCCGCCGGCCCCATCACGATGGCGAACAGATGCAACAGGCGGGACTGGTAGAGCGTGCCGAGCCAGCGCGCGAGCAGGCTGAACAGGCCGAGCCCGAATATCAAAAATCCCAGGCCGACCATGATGCGGAACGCCCAGAACGTTACTGGCACCGGCGGCCAGTTTTCGCGCGGGACCGTGTCGAGGCCGTTGAGCGGCGCCTCCAGCGAATGTTTCAAAATCAGCGACCCGAGATGCGGGATTTCGACCGCGTATTTGACCTTGCCGGAGTCCTCATCGGGCAGGCCGAACAGGATCAGCGGCGCGCCGTCGGGATGGCTCTCGAAATGACCCTCCATCGCCATGATCTTTGTAGGCTGATGCTCAAGCGTGTTGAGGCCGTGCTGGTCGCCGGCGAGAATCTGGATCGGCGCGACCAGGGCCGCCATCCACATCGCCATCGAAAACATCACGCGCGGGCCCGCGAGGTGCTGATCGCGCAGCAGGTGGAAGGCACCGACGGCGCCGACAACCAATGCCGTGGTGAGGTAGGCCGCCAGAACCATATGAACGAGGCGATAGGGAAAGGACGGATTGAAAATCACCTCAAGCCAATCGGCGACTATGAATTGACCGTCGGCGTTGACGGTAAAGCCTGCGGGCGTCTGCATCCAGGAGTTGGCGGAGAGGATCCAGAAGGCGGAAGTCAGCGTGCCGATCGCGACCATCGAGGTGGCGACGAAATGCAGTCTGTGTCCGACGCGTTCGAGCCCGAACAGCATGACGCCGAGGAATCCGGCCTCGAGAAAGAACGCGGTCAGGACCTCATAGGCCATCAACGGGCCGATGACGGGACCGACCTTGTCGGCGTAAGCCGACCAGTTTGTGCCGAACTGGTAGGACATCACGATGCCCGACACCACGCCCATTCCGAACACGACTGCGAAAATCTTCAGCCAGTAGTTGAACAGGTTGATGTAGACGTCGCGTCCGGTCCAGAGCCACAGCGCTTCCAGCACCGCGAGGTAGCTGGCAAGCCCGATCGTGAAGACCGGAAAGATGATGTGAAACGACATCGTGAAGGCAAACTGTGCCCTGGCCAGCACCACGGCATCAAAGCCCTCAAACATCGGAATCACCTGTCGTTACCAAACGCCCGCGCAACCTACCACGCCAGAGGTGATATTGTATCGCGGTGACTTCACGCCACCCATGCCGATTAGAGCGCGATGAGATCAGGATGAATCGTCATCGCGCTCTAAGTTATTATTTGAACATGATCTTTTCGGAAAACCGGTACCCACTTTTCCGGATCATGCTCTAGGTTGCGTCGTCACCACGACGTCGGTGAGAACGACGTGTTCCAATCCCCGAAATGTGAAACGACCCGGAGGGGGGCATCCCGTCCGGGTCGTTGGAGGTAGTTGGGAGGTGAGCTTGGAAAATCAGAAAGCTTCGGTCAGCGGATGACGCAGACCTCAGTTGGATTGGTTTTGCTGCAATCGGTCACCTGCTGATGCGCGGCAGCCACGGCTGCGCCGCGATGCGCCACGTTCTGGCTCGACAGCGACGCAAGCGTGCAAACCGTGCCGAGCGGAATGATGAAAAAGCGGAAAGACGGTTTCAGCACGTTCTTCACTCCTCTCTGGTTCGACTCCGTTGACGGCTAAAGGTCTAGCAGGCGAGTTTTTCCGTTTGATTTCGCCGATTGTTTCAATTGTTTCCTTGGCGGTCTTGATTGGGTAACGACTGGAGTGGCGGCCACTCGCATAGAGCATTGAATTTATTGATGTTTTCACGCAGCTAGGCTGTCGATTCCCGCGCCCTTGAGCAGATCGGCGAGCTGCTTGCGGGCATAGAACATGCGCGTCTTCACCGTGCTCTGTGGAATGCCAATGATCTCGCCGACCTCTTCCACCGACTTTTCGTGATAGTAGACGAGGTTGATGATCTCCCGATGCGCGGGCGACAGTTTTGCGACGCAGGCCCGCAGGATCTCGCTGGTATTGGCGCGATCCAGCGAAGTTTCCGGGGTGTCGGCTTCGTCCGCGATCTCGCGCACGTCTTCCTGATCGATATCCTCGAAACGCCGCTGGCGCAGCGAGGTCAGCGCCTTGAAGCGGGCGATCGACAATAGCCAGGTCGACACCTGCGAGCGGCCCTCGAACTGCCGCGCCGTGCGCCAGACATCCAGGAAGACCTGGCTGACCAGATCCTCGGCCATGGTGGTGTCGCGCACGATGCGCAGGATGAAGCGGTAAACCCGCACATTGTGACGCGAATAAAGGATATGCATCGCGGTGCGGTTGCCATCGGCGATGCTTGCCAGGAGCATTTCGTCCGAGGTCGCCTGAGCGGCGATAATGCTCTGGCGGGCTGCGGAGTTAATGGCGACGACGTTCTGCATGACTGGCTCCCCGTGCCGCCTCTTGTGCGGCGCTGCGTTACCGCAAAGTGTTAACGAGCCATCGTTTCGGGACGTCTGCACAAAAGGGGAAAATGGTTTCGTTCCGGAGGAGAATTGTTTCGTCGTGATGGTTCCGACGACACACTCGCGGCGGAAATGTGAATATTTTCAATGTACGGAAAAACCGCGAGATTTCAGGCGTGCAAAAGTTCCCGATCCAAGCCGTCAAGGCGCTCCACCGGAAGGCGATTGAATGGCCGAAAACGGCCGAACGCCTTATGTCCACGGTCTCGTTTACCTAAGTGATCCGGCGCAGATGCTGGTCGAAGACCGCCAACGGCAGGTCGTGACACGCCGTTCGCCGATCAAGCCTTGTCCCCGACCGGCGAAAACAGATAGCCACCGCCGCGGATGGTGCGGATCACGGCGGGTTTGGTCGGGTCCGGCTCGATCTTGCGGCGGATGCGCATGATCCGGAGATCGACGGCGCGGTCGAAGGCTTCGGCATCGCGCGCGTTCGCCAACTCCAGGAGCCGCTCGCGCGACAGCACCCGTTTCGGATTGGCGGCGAACACTTTCAAAAGGCCAAACTCGGACGCGGTCAGGGGATGCTCGTTGCCTTCGTCGTCGCGGAGCGCTTGGGCTTCCAGATCGAGCCATTTTGTGCCGAACCGCACCAATTGGTCTTTCGTGGACTTCGTGCCGGCGGCTTCGGTGGCGGCCGGCGCCGCCTTGACCGGCGCGCTCCGCCGCAATACCGAACGGATCCGCGCCATCAATTCGCGCAGCTCGCAGGGCTTTGCCACATAATCGTCGGCGCCGAGTTCGAGCCCGACCACGCGGTCGATCGGGCTGGCGGTCGCCGTCAGCATGATCACGGGGATGTTGCTGCGGCTCTTGAGGTCGCGGATGATCGAAAGTCCGTCTTCCTCGGGCATGTTGAGATCAAGCACCACGAGATCGGGCACGCCGGACTCGATCGCGCCGCGCAGGCTTTTTCCGCCGTCGCACAGCGTCACGGTAAAGCCGTGCATTTTGAGATAGTCGCCGACCATTTCGCGGGCCGGCGCCTCGTCATCGACGATGATGATGTGCTGACTCTGGCTCATGACATCTCTGTCGCGGGTAGGACGATGGTGAAGGTCGATCCCTTTCCGGGACCGTCGCTGTTGGCGGCGACCTCGCCGCCATGCATGTCGATAATACGCTTGACGATGGATAAGCCCAACCCCGTCGAGCTCTCGCCGGCGGTCGGTTTGGCGGACAGGCGCTGGAAGCGGCCGAACAGCCGCCCGAGATCCTCCGGCGAGAGGCCCGAGCCCTCGTCGGCGACGCGGATGACGGTGTTGTCCTCTTCATGCGTGACCACCACCGATATCTTGCCGCCGATCGGGCTGTATTTGATGGCATTGGAGACGAGATTGTCGATCGCCTCGCGGATGCGGTCGGTGTCGCACATCGTCACGATATTCCCGGGCGCCGACACCGTGATGGACTGCTGCTTGTTGACCGCGAGCGGCTGATTGGCGTCGGCGACCTCGGCCACCAGAGCGGCGACGTCGACCGGTTCGCGGCGGATAGTGATGTCGAAGGCGTCCGCCATCGCGTCCGAAATCAGATGATCGACCATCGAGGTGAGCCGCCTCGTGGCGTCGCGGATATGGTCGATCTGGGAGGTGATGCCCTCTTTCGACGCGGCGGTCGAGATCAATTCGGTCAACATCTCGGTGCGGCCGAGGATGACGCCGAGCGGATTCTTCAGATCGTGAGCGACGGTGCCGAGAATTTCGTTCTTGAACCCGTTGGCGCGCTGCAGCCGCAGCCACTGCGCCGACAGGCGGCGATTGGCTTGCATCAGCGCGCGGGTGCGCTGGGCGACGCGGTCCTCGAGCTGGGTATTGGCCTCGTGCAGCTGCTGATAGAGAATGACGTTGTCGAATGCGATCGACAGCCGGCTGCCGAAAATCTCCACCAGCGAACGGTCGGTTTCCGACAATTGGCGCTCGGCCTGGAGCAGCACCACGACCTCACGTCCGCTGCCGGTCCGGATGTAAAGCACGGTGCGCGCATCGGCGAATTCGTGTTTGCGGCGCCTGAAGGCCGCTTCCACCATCGAGCGCAAATCCGGATCGAGCGACTTCGAGCCGGCATTGCCGATGAAGCGGCTGTAGCAGCCGGAGCCGGCCAGCACGGAAAAATCGTCGCCGGAGGTGTTGCCGTCGTCGCGCAGCACCAGGATGCCGGCGCAATCTCGAGGCGGCGTCGATAATGATCTCAAGCCCGCGCCTCGTCTGCACCATGCGTTCGAGCTGCTGATAGCTGCGGAGCGCGGCGGTCAGCGACGTGAACAGCTTGTCCGCGGTAAGCTCGGTCTTGGCCTTGTAGTCGTTGATGTCGTACTGCACGATGACGCGCCGCTCGGGAGCCTGGCCAGGCTGGCCGGTGCGCAGGATGATGCGGACGGTTTCGTTCCTGATCTCGCTGCGGATGTATTCCACGAGTTCGAGGCCGGCGATATCGGTCTCCATGATGACGTCGAGCAGCACGGCCGCGATGTCGGGGTGCTCGCGCATCAGCGTGCGGCCCTCGGCCGCCGAATAGGCCGACAGGATCTCGAGACCCTGGCCGTTCAGGGTGTAGTCGCTGAGCGCAAATCGCGTGCCTTCATGCACGGCCTGATCGTCGTCGATGACGGCAATCTTCCATTTGCGCGCGGACGAATCCTCCGGAACGGTTCCGGTATCGTCGATCAGGTGGAGGACATCGTCCTGTTCGGCCATTGAGGCGTTCCGTCGGATAAGGTCTCTGTGGCGGGGCCGCCCTTGGCGGTTTTCGGCATGATAATGCGAAAAGTGGTGCCTTGTCCCAGTCTTGACTCCAGCATCATGCGCCCGCCCAGCTGCTGGGTTACGAGATTATAGACAATATGCAAGCCTAGCCCGGTGCCCCCCTCGTTGCGGCGGGTCGTGAAGAACGGGTCGAACGCCTGCCGCTGCACGTCCGGGGTCATTCCGGCCCCATCGTCAGCAAAAATGATCTCGACGTCGTCATGGCCGCGCGGCCGCGCCGAGACCGAAATGGTTCCTGAACGCCCGCCGTTGAAGGCGTGATTGACGGCGTTGAGGAACAGGTTGGTCAGAATTTGCCCGTACGAGCCGGGATAGCCGTCGATCACGAGGCCCTCCGGCACGTCGACGGTCAGCGCGATCGGCGCCCGCTTCATGACCGGCCGCAGGCTCGCGATGATCTGGTCGGTCGCCTCGCTCAGGTTGAATTGCCGGCGCTCGGCATGCGAGCGGTCGACGGCGACCTGCTTGAAGGACTGAATCAACTCTCCGGCGCGCTGCAGGTTGGCGACCAGTTGCTGGGCGGCATCGCGCGAGGTGCGCACGAACTCCTCAAGCTGTGACCGGCGTAGCCCTCCGTCCGATCGGAGCTCGGTTTCGAACATCTCGGTGCGCCGTGCGAAGCTGGAAGCGACGGTCAGGCTGATGCCGATGGGGTTGTTCACTTCATGGGCGACGCCGGCGACCAAGCCGCCGAGCGCGGCAAGGCGTTCGGCGTCGATCAGGTTCTGCTGCGCGGTGTTGAGTTCGAGCAGCGCGCTTTCGGCTTTTTCCTTCGCGGCACGCAACTCGTCCTCGGTCTTGCGCTTGGCGATCGCGTTCTCGCGGAAGACCTCGACCGCGCGGGCCATCGCGCCGACCTCGTCCCGGGCATTGGTGCCCTGCACCTCGCGGTCGTAGTCGCCCAAGGTAATCGCGCGCATCGCCGTCATGATCTGCTGCAGCGGCAGGCGGATGGAGAGCGCGATCAGAACGCCGACGGTGAGGATCATGCCGAGAAAGATCACGGCGATCGACAGCACCCGGCGTGAAATGTCGGCAAGCGTCCGGTCGAACGTCTCCTGCGCCCTTTGCTCGCGCTGGCGCATCTTCACCGACAGATCGTCGATGGCGCCCATCGCCTCGGCCTGGGTGGCGTCGATGGTGTTTCTAAGCAGCTCGGTCCGGTTCGAGAGCTGTTCGGACAATTTCGAAAGCCCCTCGCGAAGCGCCTGCGTCCGCGCGCTCAGACGCAGCAGCGCCAATCGCTGCAGGTCGTTGTCGGCGAGGTCGGTCATCACAGGAATGGTTTTCTCGATCGTCTCGGTATTGCGGCGCGCCTCCTCGGCGGAGGCGCTGGCCAGCGAGAGGTAATAGGAATTGGCGGCGACCAGCATGGCGGTGAACGCCTCGCGGGATTTGCCGAGCGAGGGCCAGATCAGCGCGTCGCGGTGGCCGGTCGCGCCTTCGATGATCGAGTAAAGCCCGGCCATGTCCTTGGCCGGTCCCAGCACCTGTTCCTCATAGGTCTTCGCGATGGTCGCCTGCACCGCGCGCAACTCGCCGAAGCCGTTCAGAAAACGCTCCGTGACGTGCTCGAGCTCCGCCACCGATCCCGACAGCATCGGGTCGGTCGAAGCGCGCGTGGTGAGCGTGCCGAGCACCGCTTCGCGCAACAGCAGGATCTCGGCGAACAATTCGGGGCTCGGCTGGTTGATGTAACGGTGGATCAGGTTCTGCAGCCGGCCGGTTTCGCTCTCCAGGAGCGCCAGGATCTTGTCCGACTCGCGCACCTGCCGGACGTCGTCCCAGGCCGAGCCGAGCACCTTGGCGCCGTTCCAGATCAAGGCGGCCAACACCACGACGACGGCGGAGTTCAGCGCGGCGATCGACAGAATGCGCCAGCGGATCGGCACCGCACGCAACAGCCCGACGATGCGCGCGCGGCCTTGGGCAGCGAGGCTCGCCGGTCGTTCCGCAGTCTTACCTGGCGCACGGGCTACCAAGACCGGATCACTCCACCTGGCGGATGCGCGCGATCAGCGCCGCGGCCGCCGGGTCGCGCTGCGCCTTCTGGTAAAGGCCGGCCATCGCCGATTCGAAGGGCTTGCGGTCAAAGTCTTTTACGACCGTCACGCCGGCGGCTTCGGCCTGCTGACGGGATTGCTCCTCCCGATCCCGCCACTTTTCACGCATGAATTGGCTGGATCGCAGCGCGGCTTCACGAAACATCTTTTGATCGTCCGCCGACAGGCTCTGCCAGGCCTTGTGCGACATCACAAGGACTTCCGGGCTCATGCTGTGTTCGGTCATGGTGTAGAAGCCGGCATATTTATAGTGATCCGTGGTCACAAAGGACGGCCAGTTGTTCTCGGCGCCGTCGATCAGCTTGGTCGCAAGGCCTGTGAGTACCTGGCCATAGGGCAGCTCGATCGGCTCCGCACCGAGCGCCCTCATCATGTCCGACATCAAGGCCGATTGCTGGACACGGATCCGCAAACCTTTGAGATCAGCGGGCGTGCGGACCGGGTGAACGCTGTTATAGATCGACCTGGCGCCGGAATCGTAAAATGCCAGCCCGACGAATCCATAAGGCTCGAAACTGTTGAGGATTTCGTTACCGATCGGGCCGTCCAGCACTTTCTGCAGATGCTCGATGGAGCGGAACAGAAACGGCATCGCCAATACGTTGATCGCGGGCACGAAGGTTCCGATCAGGGCCACGTTGGTGCGATTGAGGTCGATCGCACCGGCGCGGGTTTGTTCGAGAGTCTCTTTTTCTTCCCCGAGCTGACGCGAGTGGAAGATCCGGATTTGATGTCGGCCGCCGGTCTGTTCCGCGATGACGCGGCCCATGAAGCGCAGCGCCTGTACGGTCGGGTAATTTTCGGTCTGGA
>WNGI01005848.1_pt1 | contig 11139 bp, 8 predicted proteins | sample 5400621 | NCBI WGS metagenome assembly WNGI01 (sample SAMN13153374, study PRJNA577476) | soil metagenome | isolation source: 20 cm soil or saprolite under Garry oak tree replicate 1 | place: USA:California | collected 2016-06-15
GAGCTCGAGATGCTGCAGGACAAACGCGCGGACATAATGGAAAAAGCAGGCACGCTATCCACCATTGCCAGCGGGGTCAGGGCGTTGAGGGGCGCAGACCCGGCAATGATTAGCACGACTCTGCTGGGCGCAGCGATGAAGGTGAGCAAAGGCGTGATGAATTTTTTCGGCAAGGACAAGGTCGCGACCGAGTACGAAAAGTATGCAGAGGAAATGAGTGTGCCTGTGCGCGTCAGGGACATGCTGGAGTCCACCAATCCGGAGGACCGGCAGACATTACTTCTTTACTGGGCACTCGCGACATCGGCGCACAAAGCAAGTGCCAAGATCGGAACAGGCGCCATCACCGGCGCTGAGTTGTGCAATGCGGACTCATGGACTGCTGCTGAATGTTCGTCGGCAAAAGCAATGATCCAGGCCGCAGCGAAAGCAGCCGGCTACTCGAATTAGTGAAAGCAGCCGGCTACTCGAACCCGTGTGATTATCTGCACTCGTTGTTGTACTTCGGATCGAGCGTCGTGCCGTACACCTTGATGCACTCGTTGGGCGGCGACGGATAGGTCTTGTCGATGATGGTCTTCCACGGGTCCCAGACTACGCCGGTTTTGGTCCACGCCTGCAAGTGAATATTCGTTGCGTCCGTTGGGATGGTGAACACCTGCCTCCAGCCCGCGCTGGCGCCGCTGTTATCCACCGCGGTGACGCCTTGGCCACCCCGCGTGTAGGTCACCCTGATCCACGCCACGTAACCACCGCCCTGGGTCACCGTGAGTTGGTTCGCTTGCGCAATGATGTTCGAGATCTCGGGGTACTCGTCCTTATACGACGGGCCGAATATCGTGCCGTACGATGTGAAGCCGATGTATGTCGGACGTGACAGGTTGCGCGTGAACAACGACTTCCAGTTGATGCCGTCGAACCATTCGCCGGAAGCGACAATGTTTGTCGCCGCTGCCGGAATCGCGAACGTTTCGTCATGTCCGACTGCAAGCGTTTGTGTCGAGTTAGACTGCGGACTGCCATTCAGATTGTAGGCAAGCTTGAATCGGCTGACGTAGCCCGCCTGGTTGAAAAACCGAACTTCGCCGGCAACGTTGTTCCTCGGAAGCGCGAAACCATTCGCCGCCGCGGCCTGATAGGCGAGGAAGAAGAAGTCCTTCGCATTCGCGTCGGTCAGTGCATTTTCGATGACGATGTCCTCGGTCATCGCAGCGCCGAGCTTGAGCTTCAACATCGGTTCGACGCGAGCCGCCTCGACAACCTTCATGCCTTCCATGGTGCCGACGACCACGATCATCACAGCCGCGGCTATCGGTGCGGCGGCGACGCCGGCCCATGCTCCGCCGAGTGCGGCCGCGCTGCCGGCAGCTCCCGTACCCGAGCCACCGAACGCAGCAAACAGGCTCGTCCCCACCTCAGCGATCACGGCTCCCGAGGCGACGGCGGTCCCGGTACCAGCCACCACCACAGTTCCCAATGCAGCGGTTAGCGCTGCCCCCGCTATTGTAGTCGCGACGGCGCCGGCGGCGATGGTCGTCGCCGTTGCCACTTCCTGAGTCTGGCCCGACAACACCTGACCCAGCGACTTCAAAGCAATCATGTCCTGGGGAGGAGTGCGCGTCGTGAACAGGTTGGCCATCGTCTGGCACTCGCCGGCCGGTCGTCCTTCATATCCGCAAGGGTCGGCTTTCCATAGTAGATACTGGTCGAGAGATGCCTTTGCAGCCGTGATTCTCTGGTTGCGATAGAGCTCGGTGGCCCACTGCCGCAGCGCGACGGTTTGGGGGTCACGTGACGTGTCGAACATCTTCCCTATCAAGATCAGGCCAAGGTCGCCAATCACCGCGAGCTTCGCCGTCTGGTTCGAGCGAAGCTGGTTCAATACCTGATCTGGGGTGATCTGCGGTTGGGTCGAGTAGTAAGCTTCCGTAGCGGCCAGAGCGAGCCGCGCAAAACCCTGATCTAGCGCGGGCAGTCCGCTCGCGATCGGAGCCTGGCCGCCCAGGAATATCTGGTTTCCGTACATGCCATAGCGAAGTGCTTGGAGGATCTGCGCCTCATAGCCCTGACCGCGTGGGAAAATCTGCCGCAAAGTCACCGTGGCCGTCGCTGCGGCCGCGCCCTCCTGCGTCTTGTAGATCTCACCGCCGGCGTTCACGACCCACACTGTGCCACCGGGTCCTGCGGCGATCTGCGTTGCGCCGCCGGACTTTTTTACCCAATTCGAGCCGTCCCAACGATAGATGCTGCTGTTGTCGGCGCCGATAACCCACACCGCCCCGTCGGAACCCACACCGATGTCCTTCGCGCTGCCCGGTGTCTGCACCCACTGCGTGCCGTCGTACCGGAAGATGGCATTGGCGTTGTTGACGACCCACGCGTTACCCGCTGGGTCTACCGAGATGCGCAACGCGGAGCCGGGAATCTTCGTCCAGTTCGCTCCGTTGTTCGTCGAGCGATAGATGTCATAACCGCCACCCTCTGCGTTGTTGCCGATCACCCAGACCGTTCCGTTCGCGCCGACGCCGATATCGCGCGCCCCTCCGGGCACCACCACCCACTTGGTGCCGTCGTAGTGGAAGATCGTCTGCGAGTTGTTCACGATCCACGCGTTGCCACTGGGATCGACGGCGATCCGCTGAGCTCCGCCCGGAATATTCGTCCATCCCGTTGCGTTGCGTTTCCAGATGTCGAAACCGCCGGGGACAACATTGGTGCCGATGATCCAGACGGAACCGTCGGCGCCTACGCCGACGTCGGAGGCGCGCCCATCGAGAAGCTGCCACTGCTGCGCGTTCACGGTTTGAGCGCTGAACATCGCTGCCGACATTACGAGCAGCAGCGATGCTGCACCGGAAATAGCGGATTTCATTACGGCCCCCTCTGTGATTGGACTGTCGCGGGTCACTCGGCGACAGGGGACTAACATACGATTGAATTCATCGGCCCGCATCATGGAAGCAAAACGTGAGAAATTCGATTTGCTTCCCACGACAATTTCCACGACACAAAAAAAGGCGCCGAATAATGCCGGCGCCTTGAGTCACTGCAGCGTATGTTACGCGCCCGGAGGAATTCGAATCCCCAACCTTCTGATCCGTAGTCAGATGCTCTATCCAATTGAGCTACGGGCGCAAGAGAACGAAAAATAATAGACTGACTCGACGAGGGAACTACAGGTCCGAGGTGAGAGGAGCCCAGTGTTCCAGGCGTGAGGCGAGGTTTCAGATAATTCCTCGCACCTCGCCTCGTGCCTGGAGGCCTGGCACGCTCTCGCCTCGGACCTGTCGTTAGCACTTAGAAAAAAAACCTGCATCATTTTTTCGATGCAGGTTCTGCCCACTCTGATCTGTGATTGAATGGGCGGTACAAGACTCGAACTTGTGACCTCCACGATGTCAACGTGGCGCTCTAACCAACTGAGCTAACCGCCCAAAAAACAACGCCCCGCTACCTCGCAATAACGGAGCGCGAAGCGGGAAACGGGACTCGAACCCGCGACCCCAACCTTGGCAAGGTTGTGCTCTACCAACTGAGCTATTCCCGCGAAATCTCGCTGAAATTCCACCGTAAACCAAAAAGCAACTCGGACAATCTAACCACTAGTCCGCAATCCGCAGTTGGTCCGCAGTCCGCAATTAGTCCGCAGTCCGCAATGCAGTTACGATACCCGGATGGAGGTGAGGGGAATCGAACCCCTGACCTCTTGAATGCCATTCAAGCGCTCTCCCAACTGAGCTACACCCCCGGTACTTTCCCCCTCGCTCTCACCCGAAAAAGGAGGAACCGCGAAGGATATCCGGGGGTAGAAGCGAAGTCAAGAAAATGCACTAGTAATTTCATCCACGGCCGGTATCTTGCAGCGCCCGAAGCACCACGAAAACATTCCTTAGCATCACAGATGTTTCGGAGCAATTTTGAGGTCGTATCACCGCGGAATCGTCGATACCTGCAACATTTCGATTTTTCCTGCGTCATTTTGGCTGCAATCGGCAAGTCGCCGCTGCTTATAAATACTTTTTTCGCTAAAGCACCTGAGGTTTTCGAATAATGGCTGAAGTAAAGCGCCGCAAAAGAGCGGCTGCACCGGGCATCGCCCCCTCCGAGCCGGAGCGCGATATCCTCGATCAATATCTCTATGAGGTAAGCACTTATCCGCTCCTCAAGGGAAACGAAGAGATCGAAGTCGCCCGGAAAATTCGCGCTGGAGACCAGGACGCACTGCAGGAGCTCGTCAAGAGAAACCTGCGCTTCGTCATCTCCGTCGCAAAGAAATACCAGAACCGAGGCCTTCCACTCATCGATCTAATCGGTGAAGGAAACGTCGGCCTGCTCACGGCTGCCCGAAAGTTCGACCCCGACCAGGGAGTGAAATTCATCTCCTACGCGGTGTGGTGGATTCGACAGGCAATCCTGAGCTCGCTCGCGCGACAGGGAAGAACCGTTCGCGTTCCACTCAACCGTACGGCAGATCTTTCGCGCATCATCAAAGCGTCGGAAATTCTTCGACAAAAGATGCGACGCGAGCCAACGCCCGAAGAGCTGTCGCACCTGACGGGACTCTCCGTTGACGTCGTGCAATCACTCGCCGCACTGAACACGGGCGATGTGAGACTCGATGCACCAATGGATCCGGAAGGCGATCGCTCGCTGATCGAGCGCTTCGTCGCCGACGAAATGCCCGACACGGAGGAAGAGGCGATGAACCGCTTCCTCAACGACGAGATCGAGACGGCACTTTCGACATTGCCGCCGCGCGATGCAAAAGTCCTCCGTCTGTACTTTGGACTGGAAGGCGGGCGCGAGCACACACTCGAGGAAATCGGATCGATGCTTGGCGTCACACGCGAACGCGTGCGTCAGCTTCGAGATCGTGCACTCAAGCGGCTCCGCGAAGGGGATGTTGGTCGGGCCTTAGGGAGCTTCGCCGCGTAATCCAAACGGAAGCGACCGCGAAGAACATGAAGAACGGCCCCCGCAAAAATCGGGTGCCGTTTTTTTTTTCCTAATTCGTAATACTGATGAGCTTGTTCTCAGTCTTCCCGTCGACTTCAAGCACCAGCCCGACACCCTGGCAGTAGTATTTGTTTTCAAGTGTCCCGGGATCGAGCGCGCTGAAGTTCTCCGTCTTCAGACATCCGCGGAAATTTCCGTAGGGCACGTTTGCGCGGGCATCCAGCGAGAGCACGCGCGCCATGTCTTCGGCTATGCCGGCGGCGAACTCCTCGCGATAAGTGTCACCCACCTGCGGATGTCCCTCCATGAGGATTCCCGCCTCCGCACCCTTGCGTCCCGCCTCCCAGCTTCCCTCTCTGCCGATGGGCATGCCGGTTACGGGGTCGAACTGGCGTGAGTCCTCCCCGAAATACCAGACATCACCCGATTGCGTATCCTGCGCGAACCAGTCGAACGTGTGCTCGGTGATCACGCCGTTCAGTCGCACGATGTCTTCTGCGACTCGAGTGGTGACGCCCGCGACGACCTTCGTCGCCGAGGTCACGGTGAAATCCTCTATCTCGATGCCGTCGGGGGTTCGGGATCGATAATGGAACGTCGTGCCGGGAACCAACGGGAAATACGGGTTATCGGAACTTGGAACGAAGTTACTCGCGGGGGGAACGACGGTGGCGAGAATCCTCGCCTGCGCGTTATTCGGTTCCGTGACAGTAGGTGTTGCAGCTTCGTTGCAGGCGGTGAGGACCAGCCCGGCGCACGTGGCAGCGCGCGACAAGCGAGAGATGGATGACATCGTGACTCCGCGGTCGGGGTGCGGCAACGCGAATGCTGCAAAGTAGGTGCCCGGTATCCTTGCTCCAGTCGCCGCAGCGTCGGTTAGATTCTCGAAATGATCCGGCTCGTCGGCGTACACAAATCCTTCGGCGCAAAAAAAGTTCTCGAGGGATTCACACTCGACGTCGACGAAGGCGAGACGATGGTCATCATCGGCTACTCGGGATCAGGAAAGTCGGTGGCGATCAAGCACATCGTCGGTCTCCTCGAGCCCGATTCGGGAACAGTTTTCGTAGACAACAAGGAAGTGCCGACGCTGAGTCGTCCCGAGCTCTACGACCTCCGATCGCAAGTCGGCTACGTTTTCCAATTCGCAGCTCTGTTCGACTCGATGAGCATCGGGGACAACGTGGCGATGGGACTCCGTAAAGAGCACAAGCTCAGCGAACAGGAAATCGAAACGCGAGTGAGCGAGTCACTCGCGCTCGTGGATTTACCGGGCGTCGAGTCGAAAATGCCCGCGGAGCTGTCCGGTGGAATGCGGAAACGCGTTGGGATTGCGCGCGCGATTGCCCGGCGTCCAAAGTACATACTATATGATGAGCCGACGACCGGTCTCGACCCGGTGACAAGCGCAGTGATAGACCAGCTGATGGTCCGCACACGGGAGAAGCTCGGCGTGACCAGCATTGTCATCACGCACGACATGCGCAGCGCCTACACTGTCGGCTCGCGGATTGCCATGCTCTACGAAGGAAAGGTTCGTCAGGTCGGAACCGTGGAAGAGATCAAGCAAACGAAAGACCCCATCGTCTGCCAGTTCATAGAGGGACGACCAAGTCTCGACATGGCCGCCACCGGTGTCTAAGACGGTCGCAGTCGAAACCAGCGAGCTGCGAACGATCGTTACCTTCGCGCCCCGCGAGCGTGCGCGATCGCTTGTTCGTTCGGCATTTCCAAAACGCAAATGGCGCGTGATTGCAACGCGCGATGCAGCCGAATTTTCTGCGACGATGCGACGAATCCTCGTCGACGCGGCGCTGGTCGACGTCGGCTCACCACTCGCACTGGCCGCTCTCAGCACGAGTGGAAATGGAGGCGTAGCAAATCCCAACGGCGACGACACGTGGAAGATTGCCGCCCTCGCGCACGAATTTCCGAGCGCGCCCTTTTTCGGAATCACACCGCTGCGAGCAACCGATGCACCCGCGGTTGCGCGCTGTGCTGCTCTCGAGTTTTGCGATATCCTGGCGGACGGCATCGACGATCCCGTAGCACGTGACCTCGTGGGACCGCAAACATTTTCGGCACGATTCTACGCTGCCCTCGTCGAGCCTCCGCTGCCGCTCCGTCTCGAGAGTCCGATGCAATTGAAAACGTGGCGCGCGATTCTCATTGGCGCAGGGCGCCCGGTGCGCACGAGCGCGCTTGCGAAAGCAGCGGGCGTCAGCCGCGAACATCTCAGCAGGAATTTCTCCGTACCCGGCTCGCCTAACCTCAAGCGTGTGATCGACCTCGTTCGGATGATCGGAGCTGCAGAGCTCGCAAAGAATCCGGGCCTCGATATCCGAGATGTCGCAAAGATCCTGGGCTTCGCATCGTCATCGCACCTGGCAGTGACCGCCCAACGCCTGCTAGGCACTCGTCCCGCTTCGCTGTCGCGACTGAGAACCGTCGATCTAATCGATCGGTTCATGCAAGGCAGGACTCGAAGCCGAGGGTGAAACTGCTTTGTGTTTGCCACAGAAACACAGAAGCACAGAAAACTTCAACACAGAAAACTTTTAAAGGGAAACACGGATTATTCCGTCCGGAAGCTTTTCGCAATTAAAGTTTATGATAAGTCCGACGTGTAGCCCTGTATGCCTCAGATAACTGAGCATCTGGGCGAGGTGAACGCGCAGCAGTTTGTCGACTGCCTTTATTTCGACGATGACGGACTTCTCGACAATCAGGTCCAGCCTCTAGACCGACGCGAGCGGTTTGCCTTTGTACGTCAGTGGAACGACGACTTGTCGTGAAAAGGTGATGTCTCGGTCTCGAAATTCCAGATCGAGGCAATCTTCATAGCTCGACTCGAGCAACCCTGGTCCCATTTCGCGATGAACCTCGATCCCCGCCCCAATGATCTTTTCGGTTATTTCGCGGTGTAATCCGTCGTGTGAGTGTTTCTTCATTCCTCACGAAAACTCAATTCATCCCATTCCGCCCCATCGTTGGGTTTCGCGGAGAGTGATTTCGCCGCAATCCCAAAAAAAATTTCTGTGTTTCTGTGTTTCTGTGGCGAATCCGGTTGACCCCGCTTGCAGTCAGGAGAAGCTTGTGATATTTTTCACAAGCACCAAATGGCGGGAATTTTGACCAACTTCCCGTGTCCGAACGGCTCCTGACAACCGCTTCCACTTCCGAACACCCTATGGCTACAGCAACCACTCTGCGTCCGGGCGAAATCAAGGACATCCTCCTTCGTGAAATCGAAGCCGCCGACCTCCGCGAGCTCGACGTAGAAGAGGTTGGATCAGTCCTCGAAGTCAAAGACGGCATCGCACGCATCTACGGTCTCGCAAAAGCCATGGGCGGCGAGATGCTCGAGGTCACCTCCTCAGAGACCGGCGAGAAAATCACGGCACTCGCTCTCAACCTTGAAGAAGACAACATCGGCGCAGTCATCCTCGGCGATTATCTGCAGCTGAAAGAAGGGGATGAAGTCCGTCGCACGGCACGAGTGCTCGAGGTGCCCGTTGGCCCGGAGCTTGTTGGACGCGTTGTCGATCCACTCGGCCGCCCGCTCGATGACCGCGGCCCGATCTCGACTAGCCACACACGCAAAGTCGACTCGAAGGCGCCTGGCATCATCGTCCGCCAACCCGTGAATGAGCCGCTTCAAACCGGAATCAAGGCAATCGATTCGATGATCCCGATCGGCCGCGGTCAACGTGAGTTGATCATCGGCGATCGCGGAACAGGAAAGACCGCAATCGCAGTCGACACGATCATCAATCAGAAAGGCACAGGCGTCATCTGCGTGTACATCGCGATCGGTCAGAAGAATTCCACCGTTGCCTCGGTCGTTGAAAAACTTCGGCAAGCAGGCGCGATGGATTACTCCATCGTCGTCGTCGCAAGTGCTTCCGACCCCGCGCCGATGCAATACATCGCGCCGTACTCCGGTTGCGCGATGGCCGAGTACTTCATGTACGACGAAGGAAAGCCGACTCTCTGCGTGTACGACGATCTCACGAAGCAGGCCGCCGCGTATCGTCAGCTTTCACTCGTACTGCGTCGTCCGCCTGGACGCGAAGCATTTCCGGGCGACGTGTTCTATTTGCACTCGAGACTTCTCGAGCGTGCCGCGAAAATCCGAAACGACAACGACGTCGTCGACGGTACCAACATCAAGAAACCCGGCGGCTCGCTCACAGCGCTTCCTGTCATCGAGACTCAGGCCGGTGACGTGTCGGCGTATATCCCGACCAACGTCATCTCGATCACCGACGGACAGATCTTCCTCGAAGCAGATCTTTTCTACGCCGGTGTTCGCCCCGCGGTGAACGTCGGAATCTCCGTATCGCGCGTCGGTGGAAATGCGCAGATCAAGGCGATGAAGTCGGTCGCCGGTCGTCTTCGTCTCGACCTCGCGCAGTACCGCGAGCTCGAAGCATTCGCATCGTTCGCCTCCGATCTCGACGCCGCAACGAAAAAGCAGCTCGATCGCGGTGCCCGAACCGTCGAGATCCTGAAGCAACCTCAGTTCCAACCCATGCCGGTCGAGCAGCAAGTCGTGATCATCTTTGCAGTCACGAACGGATTCCTCGACGCGGTTCCTGTCGCCGACATCAAGGAATGGGAGCGCGGATTCCGCGAGTACATCGTAGCCGAGTATCCGCAGGTCACTGAGGGAATCAAGAAAGAAAAAGTTCTCTCGAAGGAAATCGAAGCCGATTTGCGTCGTGCGATCGAGGCGTTCAACGCAATGCGCGGAACAGGGAAGCCGGCGTAGCTCATGGCGAAGGGTCGCGAGCTCAAGGGGCGCATCCGCTCCGTAGAAAACACTCGAAAGATCACGCGGACGATGGAGATGGTGGCCACGTCCAAGATGAAGCGCGCTCAGGACCGCGTGGTCGCGGCGCGTCCGTACGCGAACTCTCTCGCTGAAGTCATCTCGAGTCTCTACTCGCCCGAATTGGCCGAACAGTTTCGCCTGCTTCGCCAGCCTGCGGAAATAAAAAAGGCCGCGGTGATTCTTCTCACTTCCAATCGCGGCCTCGCGGGCGGATTCAACGCGAACCTGATCAAGGAAGCGAGAAATCTTCTTGCCCGTCTCGAGAAGGAAGGCGCACAAACGATTCTAAGAATCGTCGGCCGCAAAGGGCTCGGCTACTTCCGCTATGTCGGGCGGCCGATCGAATCGAGTCGGACTGATTTCACGGATCGTCCCACCGCAGACAACGCTGCTGATCTCGTGAATGATTTGATCGGACAGTTCGAGCGAGGTGAGATCGATGCTGTTGATGTCGTATACGCAAAATTCAATTCCGCGCTTTCGACGCCGCCGACAACGCTCAGAGTTTTGCCCGTCACGCCGCCTGAAAAAAAGTCAGGTGACAACGAAGGGCTTCGCCACGACTATCTGCTTTTCCCATCTGCCGAGGCAATCCTCGCGCAGCTTCTGCCGCTCTACGTTCGGAATTCGATTTATCGCGCGCTCGTGGAAACTGCGGCGGCAGAGCAGGGCGCGCGCCGGACCGCAATGAAAAACGCAACCGATAACGCCGGCGACATCATCAACGTGCTTCGCCGAACATATAACCGCGCCCGTCAGGCGCAGATCACGCAGGAGATCGCCGAGATCGTCGGCGGCTCCGCGGCCCTCGAGGGATAACAATGGCAACAACAGTCGCTCCTTCCACGCGCAACATCGGAAAAGTCATTCAGGTGATTGGGCCGGTGCTCGACGTGGCATTCGAGGCGGAGAAACTGCCCGAGATCTACAACGCCCTTCGCATCACTGCGAAATCGGATTCTGGAACGGACATCGATGTCACCTCCGAAGTGCAGCAGCACATCGGACGCAATCAGGTTCGCGCGGTTGCGATGTCGGCGACCGATGGAGTCGTTCGCGGAATGGAAGTTCTCGATACGGGAACGTCAATCACCGTTCCTGTCGGTGAAGCTGCGCTTGGACGAATTCTCAACGTGCTCGGACAGCCGGTGGATGACGGGCCGCCGATTCCGGACAGTGTCGAGCGCTGGCCGATCCACCGCATGCCTCCGAAGTTCGCCAACCTCGAGCCGAAGACGGAGATCTTCGAGACGGGCATCAAGGTCATTGATCTCATCGCTCCGTTCGTGAAGGGCGGAAAGATCGGCTTGTTCGGCGGCGCGGGCGTCGGCAAGACCGTCGTCATC
>WNGI01005851.1_pt1 | contig 11137 bp, 12 predicted proteins | sample 5400621 | NCBI WGS metagenome assembly WNGI01 (sample SAMN13153374, study PRJNA577476) | soil metagenome | isolation source: 20 cm soil or saprolite under Garry oak tree replicate 1 | place: USA:California | collected 2016-06-15
CGCGTGCGAAGTTGGGATGCCGGCCTTGGTCTTCTGCCAGTGTTCGCTCAGTTCGCGCCCGAATTCTTCATCCGAGCGAGCGCGCTTGACTTGTTCGAGGACAAACCGGCCATGCTTCTCAACAGCCTCAACCACTTGCCCCAGTTTGCTCATCGTGCCCTCGTTTTCATGGTCGCGGCTCTCTGGCGCCCAATCCTTTGGTTTCGTCGATCGGAAATCGCCCTTGTAGAATCTTGCATAATCAAATCATAAAGCACGTCGACCCCGTGATCGCGATGACGTTTGGCAACGGTAGCTACAATCTGCTGAGGAGAGTTGTTTTGGGCCAGTCGCTGTTCGATTTCCAAGAGCGCCGCTTTTGCCCGCTCAAGATCGGTTTTATTGACAACCACGATGTCCGCCACATCCAACATCACGATCTTCTGCAACTGCAAACGGGCGCCGTAGTCCGGATTCATCACCAATACTGTTTGGTCGACCAGCGTGCTCCGGAAGGGCAGTGCTTCCTGCCCCGTTCCGACGGTCTCAATTATGACGTAATCGAAATCGGAATGAGCGAGTAAGTCAAGGCAGCTTTCGGTCGCGGGTGACAGGCCGCCCGATTGCCCGCGCGTCGCCATGCTGCGCATAAAGACGCGGTCATCTTGCGAGTTAATCATGGTGGCACGATCGCCCAGCAATGCACCTTCGCCGACAACACTTGGGTCGTGCGACAAGATAGCAATGCGCCCCTTTGGATTGCGTTGAAGAAAACGCAAGACGAGTTCGTCGATCAGTGTAGTCTTGCCCGCGCCCCCTGGGCCGGTAAACCCAAGGACTCGCGCCCGCTTCGAGTTTCGACTGGAACCAAACCGCCGAGCTGATCCTGGGCTTCGCCGCGGTTTATGTTTGGCAAACGAGTCTTCAATCTCAGTCAATTTCCGCGCGAGAGCGATATCGCCGTTGATCTTCGCGCCTGGTCTCCGCTTCTTTCCGTAATGTTGACGGACATAGTGGACCATGTCGGCCAGAGAAGTACCGGCGAAAAAAATTTGATCAACCCCTCTGCGCTTCATCAATGTGACATCATCGTGGGTAATCGTACCGCCACCGCCGCCGAAGATGGCGATATCATTGGCGCCGCGCTTGCGCAATTGTCGGACAATCTCGGCAAAAAATTCGACATGTCCGCCGTTGTAGCTCGAGATGCCGATCGCCGCCACGTCCTCTTGAATAGCAGCACGGACGATATCACTGACATACCGATGGAAACCCAGGTAGACCACTTCGATGCCGTGCCGAATGAATTCCAGATTAATGGTGTTAATCGCACTATCATGGCCGTCGCAAATTGGGACCGCCGTGAGCACGCGAATCGGTGAACTCATTGAGCTAAAAGACTAGCGGCAATCGCTGATCCAGCAACGCCCGCAATTACCGGATGACCCAGAGATTGCAGGGAATGACATCGGTAAGCCATTCCAGGTTGGGCGGTAATTGCCCCTCGTTTTTTTGCGGATCAAGCGGCACGACTAGCAGATCGGCTTCGACCGACTTCACGAAATCGGCTGCGACAAACCCAGTATTTCCGCGGATGCACCGGACCTCGGTTGGAACTTCTATCTCGCCGAGCCCGAGAACGAATTGCTCGAGTTTGGCCTCCTCATCGGAGTCATCCGAACTGCGTCCAACTTTTGCTGCGCGAGCTTCGTCGAACGTTGTGATCACTCGAATGACGTAAACCCGGTCCGATTTCTCGAGCGCGGCAAGATACAATGTCAGTCGTAATGCTTTGGCCGCATGGTCGGAGTATTCGGTGACAAAAACAAATTTGCGCAGCGGTTTCGGCTCGCGCTGAGGATTCGTAAAAAGCATGACCGAATTGCGCCCTTCTCGCAGTAAGCGACGAGCGACGTTTCCCAGAAACGGATGAAGAACAATCTCCTTCTCGAGCGCGCCGGCAATAATCAGATCGATGTCATGCCTCTCAATCGTGCGAAGAATCCCGGCAGCGGGATCTCCCTGTTCATAATGAATCGTGGAGTTTTCCGGCAGCGAAAGCCGCCTCAGGGCGCCGCTGAATTTTTCAGCCACTTCCCTAGTATTATCGCCCACATAAATCAGACTCAGCTCCGACCCAAACCGGTCACGGACGCGTTTAGCCTCAGAGAGAACCTGGTCGAATCGCGGAGAGAAGGTGCTCGCGACCGCAATGGTGAGGTAAGGAGAGGGATCGGCCATTCGCTTTCGATAGTTTCGGATGGGGTGATTTTTAGGCAAATCGCACTACCATGCCTCTCTGGTTTGGACCTTTTCAAACGGAACTCCGTCTGCGAATGGTTCCGCCATGCGACGGGCGATTTATCCTGGCAGTTTTGATCCGGTCACAAACGGTCACATCGATGTCATCGAGCGGGCGCGGAAACTTTTCGACGAAGTCATTGTGGCCGTAGCGGTCAATGATCAGAAGCAGCCATTGTTCGCTCTCGATGATCGGTTGGCGATGCTGCGCAAGGCGATCACGATTGAGGGGGTACGGGTGGCCCCAATGACAGGATTGCTGGTCGAATTTGCCGCCGCGGAAAACGCCCACGCCGTCATCCGCGGGTTGCGCGCGATTTCGGATTTTGAGTTCGAGTTCCAAATGGCGCTGATGAATCGGAAACTCGATGAAGAAATTGAAACAATTTTTCTGATGCCGAAGGAGGAATACACTTATCTCAGCTCCCGCATTGTGAAGGAGATCGCACAGCTGGGGGGCAACGTTTCGGCCTTTGTTCCGCGTCCAGTGGCCAAAGCACTCGCGAACAAACTGAAGAGATGAAGATTCATTTGAAGCAAATCCCGCTCGACGGATTACATCTTGAGGGAGAGGAAGATTGTCCTCTCGGTGAGCTGGCGGGGCAGGACATCCGGTGCGTCGGCCCACTACGCTACAATCTGGATTTGGGCATTTCGGACGGCGCCCTTTGGGCGAATGGCACGATTGCCCAAACGATAGAGTTGCGGTGCGTCGCCTGCCTGCAAGAATTTGAGCACGAGATCAGCGTCCCGGCATTCGCCCTTCACACGGAATTGCACGGGCCGGAGACGGTCGATATTACGCCATTTATGCGCGAAGACATTTTATTGAACTTGCCGCCCTATCCGCACTGCGACCGCGACGGTGGCCGTATTTGCAAAGGAGCGAAGGTGACGAACTCCGCTACGATTTCGGGATCGGCGGACGTTGGAAAACGCGAGCATGATTGGGGCGCGCTCGATCAATTGAAATTGCGAAAATAATGTATTTGCCGCCGTGTTGTAGCTGCCACCGTCTCTGGCGGCAGAGCGCCACGTCAAAGATTCTGTCGCCGTCTCTGCGGCAGCTGTAACACCGGGTAGCTCCGCCGCGCGATTTGTTTTTTTGGCTTTCTCTGCTTTCGTAAGCCGCTTCTATGGGCGTCCCAAAACGTAAGACCTCGAAGATGCGATTGCGCACACGCAAAGCGGCGAATCGCTGGCATGCGCCTCAACTCGGGAAATGCGCGCAATGCGGCAGCACCGTGCCTTCGCATACGGTTTGCCCAGCCTGCGGTTATTATCGGGGCCGACAGGTGCTTAGTGTTGGCGCATAAGATTGGAAGCGCGGACCTCCAGTTCGCGATGTTCTGCATCATTGCCGAACAACTCTCATTAAGAAAAGAATCGCAACGCACAGGCCGCGATAGGCAGGCCGCAAGCCCGGGCTCGCTCTTTTCGTTTTGCATTAGCTTAGGGATAATCGCAAACTTTCCGCTCTCATGAAGATCGCGTTGGATGCGATGGGGGGAGATTTTGGGCCACCACATCTGGTGGGCGGAGCAGTTATGGCGCTGCGCGATTACGGCCAGATCAGCAAACTGTTTCTCGTTGGCGATTCAGCCAAAATTGAAGCGGAGCTGAAGAAGGCTCACTGCAATGATCGCCGGATCGAAATCTATCATTCAAGTCAGGTTGTCGACATGAACGAACGCGCCGTGGAAGCGGTTCGTCGCAAAAAGGATTCGTCCATTAGTCGCGCCGTCGATCTGGTAAAATACGGGCGCGCTGACGCTATTGTTAGCGCCGGACATACCGGGGCGGCGGTGGCGGCGAGCACGATTAAACTGCGCACTTTGCCGGGAATTGGCCGCCCCGGCATTGCTGCGGTGCTTCCAACTGAGAAAAACGTGTTCGTCCTGATCGATGCCGGCGCGAACATCGATGCGCGGCCCGAACATCTTTTGCAATATGCAATTATGGGATCGGTCTACTCACGCCACGTGTTGCATTATAAGAATCCAACGGTTGGGCTGATTTCGTTGGGAGAGGAAGACGTGAAAGGAACGGAATTAACGAAGGAAGTTTTCCAGCTCCTCAAGCGCAGTGATCTCAACTTCGTCGGCAATATCGAAGGCCGTCATTTGTTCGAAGATCCGGTCGAAGTCGTCGTTTGCGACGGATTTGTCGGCAACGTGATTTTGAAAACGTGCGAATCAATTGCGGTGGCAATTTTCACCTGGCTAAAACACGAATTAACGCGGACACCCTTGCGAAAAGCCGGGGCGTTTTTGGCTAAGAAAGCGTTCCTGACAATCAAAGATAAGACGAATTATGAAGAGTATGGCGGCAGTCCACTCCTTGGGGCGGATGGCATTTGCATCATCGCCCACGGGGCGAGCACGCCGCTTGCGATCAAAAACGCGTTGCGGGTGGCAGTCGAGTCCATTGAACACCAGGTCAATCCGCATATTATCGACGAGGTTCAGCGTTATTATGAAACGATACCCGCGCTCGAGCCCGCGACGCGCTAAGCCGGGCCGCACCGTCTCCATCATCGGCACCGGCAGTTATACGCCGGAGAAAATCCTCACCAATGCTGACCTCTCGCGCATGGTCGATACCAGCGATGAGTGGATCACCACGCGGACTGGAATCAAAGAGCGGCGGATCGCAGCCAAGAACGAGACGACCAGCGACATGGCGACGAAAGCCGCGCTTAATGCGATCGAGCAGGCAAAGATTTCTCCGAAGGAAATCGATTTGCTACTCGTCGCCACCGCCACGCCCGACATGGTGTTCCCGGCGACGGCCTGTTTTGTGCAGAAAAAACTCGGGGCCAAAAATGCTGCCTGCTTTGATGTATCGGCCGCGTGTGCGGGATTTTTGTTCGCTGTTGAGATCGCGCAGCAATTCATCACCTCCCACACTTACGAGACGGTGCTCGTGATCGGCGCGGATAAGCTAACCGCAATCACCAACTGGAAAGACAGGAATACCTGCGTCCTTTTCGGTGATGGCGCGGGCGCGGCCGTGCTCGGCCATCGCGGGAGCGCACACGGCGTCATCAGCACTTACATGGGCAGTGACGGCGATTTCAGCGACATTTTATTTATGCCCGGCGGTGGTTCGAAAACCCCTATCACGGCCGAGAATGCGCATCTCGCTTTGCAAACCATCCACATGTCGGGCAAAGAAGTTTACAAGCAGGCTGTTACGGCCATGCTCGGCGCCGCCAGAAGAGCGATCGACGATGCCGGCTTGAGCGTGGACGACATCGCCTGTGTTATTCCGCATCAAGCTAACCTTCGGATTATCGAGGCAATCGGTGAGCGACTCGGAATTCCGCGCGAGAAAGTGTTCGTAAACCTTGATCGCTATGGCAACACATCCGCAGCAGCGGTGGCGATCGCGCTCGATGAGGCCAATCGCTCCGGCCGGATCAAGCCGGGGGACTACGTGCTCATGGTCGTCTTCGGGGGCGGATTAACTTGGGCGAGCACGATTATCGAATGGTGATGTTGTCATTCCGAGCGGAAATGCCAGTCCCGCTGGGACCGAGGAATCTCATTCTTCGTCTGATCCTGATAACAGTAAGAGATGTCTCAACTTCGCTCGACATGACAAAATGCTAATCGAGACTCACGCCCATCTCGACTATCCGGAGTTCGCAGCTGATTTCGATGAGGTCTTGCGGCGCGCAACTGACGCTGGCGTAACACGAATTCTCACGATCGGCACATCGATTGCAAGCAGCCGTCGCGCGATTGAGCTCGCCGAAAAATACCGGAATATTTTCGCAGTCGTTGGCGTTCATCCAACTTCCGCTGAGCCGATTCCGAACGACGACATCACGACGCCTCTGAGCGAGCTCGCAAGAAATCCACGAGTGGTGGCCATCGGTGAAACCGGTCTTGATTATCATTCACTGCCAAGTGTGCTCGCCGCGAAAGACAAGAAGGTGCAGGTCTTCGCCAACGCGCTCCAAGGCGAAACGGAGGAGCAGATTGACGCCAGTATTGAAGATGGCGCATACAAATCGAGACAGACGGTGCTCTTTGAACAGCAACTCGATCTCGCGGTCGAGCTTGGACTCAATCTCGTGATTCATCAACGGGATGCCTGGCGCGATACGCTCGAAATCATGCAGCCTTACGCTGGAAAGGTGCGCGGCGTTTTTCATTGCTTCGGCGGAACTCACGAACAGGCAGAAGAGGTAGTGGCACTTGGTCATCTCGTTTCGTTTACCGGCATTGTAACTTTCAAGAATGGCGCTTCCGTCCGTGAGGTCGCGGCACAAATCCCGCTCGATAAATTCATGGTGGAAACAGATTGTCCCTATCTCGCGCCGGTGCCGTTTCGCGGAAAGCGGTCCGAGCCAGCGCATACCCGAATTGTGGCCGAATCGATTGCAGCCGCGCGCGGTCTGCGTCTGGAAGAAGTGGCGGAAGTGACAACGCAGACCGCAACCGAGTTCTTTCGATTCGGTTAAACCTAGGAATGACAAAGCTTCTTTGCAGTTGCCTGATTGCGACACTCGCAAGCGTTCTTGCCTCCTGCGCGACCAGAGTAGATCTGCAGCATCACGTCGTCGTTAGCGTGAAAGACCAGCGGCTCGCCCTGATTGATCATGGTACGCTCGTGGCCACTTATCCGGTCTCGACTTCTAAGTATGGTCTGGGCGATTGGCTGGGGAGCTGTCGCACCCCGCTCGGCGAATTCGAAGTAGCCCAGAAAATTGGAGATGGTGTTCCGCCAGGCACGGTTTTTAAAGATCGTCGGCGCACCGGTGAAATTGTGCAACCTGATGCCACGGGCCGCGATCCCATCGTGACACGCATTCTGTGGCTGCGAGGACGTGAGTTCCAAAATGCAAACGCATTTCGTCGCGATATCTACATTCACGGAACGCCGGAAGAGCGAAATATCGGACTTCCGGTGAGTTATGGATGCGTGCGGATGCGCTCCGAGGACGTGATCAAGCTCTACGATATCATTGGCAATGGGGCCCAGGTAACGATCGTCGATGCTCCGCTGGCCGCAGTCGTGCCGGGTCTCAGCTCGGGTACGCAAATGGCGAAGACGAATACCGCGACGATGGTGATTCGTTAGCCTATAGCCGCCTCGCTCCGTCGAGGCGAGATTTTCGCGCTAGCGCGGCGACAGGGAGCGCCGCGGCACTACGGCAATTTGCCGAGATGTTTTCGCGGTGTTTCCCGCGACAGTAATTCCATGTCCGCATCTACCATGATTCGGACGAGCTCATGGAACCGCACCTGCGGCTCCCACTCCAAAATCTTCATCGCTTTGGAGGCATCACCGATCAGCAAGTCTACTTCTGCTGGCCGCTCATAGCGGTCGTCGTGCTTAACGTAATCGCGCCAATCAAGATCGACGCGAGCAAATGCCGTCTCGCAAACTTCGCGCACGGTATGCGTCTCGTTCGTCGCCAGGACAAAATCATCGCCCTGATCCTGCTGAAGCATCCGCCACATCCCCTCGACGTACTCCGGAGCGTAACCCCAGTCCCGCTTTGCCTCGAGATTGCCGAGGAATAATCCCTTTTGCAGCCCGTGTTTGATCGCCGCCACGGCGCGCGTGATTTTGCGGGTGACGAATGTTTCGCCGCGGCGAGGACTTTCGTGGTTGAACAGAATGCCGTTGCAGGCATTCAAACCATAGCTTTCGCGATAGTTCACTGTCGCCCAATAGGAAAAAACCTTCGCCACTCCATAGGGACTGCGCGGCCAAAACGGCGTGCGTTCCGTTTGCGGAATTTCTTGCGCTTTGCCGAACATTTCGCTGCTGGAGGCCTGGTAAAAACGAGATCGGATTCCGGTTTCACGAATCGCCTCCAGAATACGAATTGTCCCGACGCCAGTGACATCCGCCGTGTATTCGGGGATGTCGAAACTGACCCGGACGTGGCTTTGCGCGCCGAGATGATAAATCTCGTCCGGCTTCAAATTGTACAGCAATTTCACCAGATTTACTGAGTCGGCGAGATCACCGTAGTGCAGGAAGAGTCTAACGCCGTTGATGTGCGGGTCGGCGTAAAGATGATCGATGCGGGAAGTGTTAAACGTACTAGCGCGGCGGATAATCCCATGCACTTCATAACCTTTCGCAACCAGGAGATCGGCAAGATAACTGCCGTCCTGTCCCGTTATGCCGGTAATCAAGGCTCGCTTCATCCTTGGCGTTTCCGCTTTAGCTCACAGAGTGCTAACGGGCAAATAATTCCGAGTGGCTGTAGTCGCCCCGCTCTCCTCGCGGGCCGAAGCGCAGCGGAGGAGGATCGGGGCGCCACCTTGGGAAGCACGGCGACAGAGCGCCGTGGCTACAATGACCGCGACCGGAGTAGCCGTCGGACGGCGCGATCGATCAACATCGACTAACCGGCCGGCGCCGCTACCGAGACTCGCGCGAGCACATCACGTTGTGCCTGGATCAATTGCGCGAGAGCGCCGTGGCCGAGTGCGAGCATTTCGTCGAGTTGTGTTCGAGTGAAAACAGCTTCCTCACCCGACGCCTGAACCTCCACCAGCTCGCCATCTTCCGTTGCGACTAAGTTGAAATCGACGGTCACCGCCTTGTCCTCTTCGTAGTTCAGATCCACGATCGTTATACCATCGAGAATTCCGGCGCTCACCGCAGCCACGAGCTTCCGAATTGGAGACGAAGCAATCTTTTTGTCCTCAACCAACTTTCGGCACGCTATCGTAACGGCTAAGCTCGCACCAGTAATCGCCGCGGTACGCGTTCCACCATCGGCCTGCAAAACATCGCAATCGATCCACAGGGTCCGGCCACCCAGCTTTTCCAAGTCGGTCGCTGCGCGGAGGGATCGGCCGATCAGGCGTTGAATCTCGGTGCTGCGGCCGTCGAGTTTGCCTCGCGAGATATCGCGTGCCTTTCGTGTCTGGGTCGAGTAGGGCAACATCGAATATTCCGCCGTGAGCCAGCCCCCGCTAACATTCTGTTCTTTCATCCACCGCGGAATGATCTCCTCGATCATTGCCGCGCAAATGACACGCGTGTTCCCGGTCGATACCAGGACGGAACCGGTTGCGTGTGGCGCGATATCCAGCTCGAATGCGAGAGGCCGAAGCTGATTGGGCGCGCGACCGTCACTGCGTTGCATATGCAGATTGTAGGGTAGGCGTTCTGTCTGCCAACTAAAAGGTAGGGGTTGACCGTAGTCGCCCGCGGGTAAAGGCCGGTTGGCGATGCCGACGGGACACGACAGTGCCTCTCCCTCCATTCGATATCTGGTAGCGGGGTTCACCGAACCGCCGCCCGCGGGCGATTGAGGTCAACTCGCGAAAAGCTTTCGGAGTCAATCGCCCCTACCTTACCCATTCACGATCGTACCGCCGTTGGGATGCAGCACCTGTCCCGTCATGTAGGACGAGTCGTCCGATGCTAGAAACACATAGCAGGGCGCCACTTCTTCCGGCTGACCGGCGCGTTTCATCGGTGTGTCGCTGCCGAACGTCTCGACTTTTTCGCCCGGAAATGTGGAGGGAATCAGCGGTGTCCAAATCGGACCAGGAGCGACTCCATTGACGCGAATATTCTTTTTTGCGAGCCCTTGCGAGAGCGATCGGGTGAAGGCGACGATGGCGCCTTTGGTTGCGGAGTAATCAAGCAGCTTCGGATTTCCCTTGTACGCAGTCACCGACGTCGTATTCACGATTGCGCTGCCTTTTTGCAGGTGCGGTAGCGCTGCCTTCGTCAGGAAAAACATGGAGAAAATGTTGGTGCGAAATGTTCGTTCCAGTTGTTTCTCGGAAATTTTTTCGATCGACTCCTGAGGATGCTGTTCAGCCGCGTTGTTGACCAGAATGTCGAGCGCGCCGAGTTCCTGACATGTTTCCTTCACTGCCTGTCGGCAGAAGTCTTCCTCGCCGACATCACCGGCGATCAGAATACACTTTGCACCATGATTCTCGACGAGCCGCTGCGTCTCTCTCGCATCTTTACGCTCGTTTAGGTAAACAATCGAAATGTCCGCGCCTTCCTTGGCGAAAGCGATGGCAACCGCGCGCCCAATCCCGCTATCGCCGCCGCTGATCAGTGCCGCTTTCCCTTTAAGTTTTCCGCTCCCGCGCTGCTGTTCGTCTTCGGCCTTAGGCCGGGGTTTCATTTTGTGCTCTCGCCCAGGTTGTTGCGACTGGGTTTGCTTTGGCTGTTTTTTCCCTTTTGCTGGCATCCGGTTCAACTCCTCTTTGGTTCGCGAGGAATTCGGCTGTGGCCTTAAAACCAGTCGTGCGAGAATTTTCGACTGCCCCCGAGCCAGCCGCTGGCTTTCATGCCGCCGAGCAAGCTGATATTCAGCTGCTTACACGCCTGAAAATTCTCTTACAAAATTACCGGGCTTGGTTGACGACGGGCAGAATTAGGTTAGTTTTTGGGTTCCGCCAGACGGCGGAACTCCTGAAGCCTCGTGTGAAGGGGGTTGTTCTCGTACATTTTGGGACTTCAAATTGGAACTCAATTTTGTCCCGGCAAGATAAACGGAAACCTGCCTCAGGCGGGCAAGCCGTCATTCGAGTCGGACACCAGATTGAGTTTTTTTTGTGCCATAAATTGTACAGGGCTGGTTCTTTGACATCTACATACAGGGTAGTAAGAAAGTACAACTTTAAGAGCTGAGTCTGAAATCAAAGCGCTCCGGTTTTCGACCGGGGCGGAGAGTTTCAGTTATCAAAGAATCTGGTTCGGCGACTGCCGAACCAACAGATTGATCAAGCTACAAAGAGCGCATCATGGATGCCTTGGTGCCAATAGGCGATGAAGGACGTGGTAAGCTGCGATAAGCTACGGAGAGCGGCAAACACGCTTTGACCCGTAGATTTCCGAATGGGATAACCTG
>WNGI01011120.1_pt1 | contig 11137 bp, 11 predicted proteins | sample 5400621 | NCBI WGS metagenome assembly WNGI01 (sample SAMN13153374, study PRJNA577476) | soil metagenome | isolation source: 20 cm soil or saprolite under Garry oak tree replicate 1 | place: USA:California | collected 2016-06-15
TCACCCAACCGATATCGGCGGCGCACCAGAAAACATCGTCGTCCTTCATGTCGAAGATCCACTTATTCGCGAGCGTGACGCCGGTCAAATAACCGCCGGTGGTATGCACGATGCCCTTCGGTTTGCCGGTCGTGCCGCTGGTGTAAAGAATGTACAGCATGTCTTCGCTGTCCATCTTCTCCGGTTCGCACCAAAGCGGCGCATCTGTCATCAGCGCATCCCACCACTGATCGCGGCCGTCTTTCATCTGCGCCCCCGACTCGGCACCGACGCGCTTTACCACCACCACATGCTCGATGGACGGCGTGTCGGTCAGGGCTTCGTCGCAATTCTTTTTCAAAGGAACGACGGCGCCGCGTCGATAACCGGCGTCGGCGGTGACGAGCACTTTGGCTTGCGCGTCGTTAATCCGGTCACGCAGCGACTCGGCACTGAAGCCGCCGAAGACTACGCTGTGCGGCGCGCCGATGCGGTTACAGGCGTGCATGGCGATCACGAGCTCAGGAATCATGCCCATATAAAGGCAGACCCGGTCGCCCTTTTTGACGCCGAGTTTTTTGAGCACGTTGGCGAATTTATTCACCTCACGCCACACGTCGCGGTAGGTCAGCACCCGTTCGTCACCGGGCTCGCCTTCCCAGATGATCGCCGCTTTGTTCTTGCGACCACCTTGCACGTGACGATCGAGACAATTGTAGGAAGCGTTGAGCTTGCCGCCAATGAACCACTTCGCCCACGGCGTATTCCACTCCAAGACTTTTTTCCAGGGCTTGAACCAATCCAGCTCCTTGGCCGCTTTGGCCCAGAAGGCTTGCGGATTTTTGCGCGCGGCGTTGAACACGCCTGCGCTTTTGATGTTAGCCGCTTTCTTGAATTCTTTCGGCGGGGGAAAGTTTCTTTTTTCGTTTAACAAAACCTCGATCGCTTTATCCGCCATGGTGCAGCCTCCTTCAAAAAAGTTTGCAGCAGATCAAGAAAACGTTTCGGATTCTATTGAAGCATCATCGGCTTGGCAAGAGGCGGTGCGCGAGAGTTCTAGAGTGCAACATTAGAGTTTTTGTTTGCGAATGGCTGACGCCAGAGCCGAGACAGCCAGGCGGCGATTGACCCAGAACCACCGCGCGCGATAGTGAAACAGTGAGAGAATCGGAGGGAGACACAGATGAGCAAAATCGCCGTCGTAACGGGAGGGGCCGGAGGGATCGGCCAAGCCGTAGCCGAGCGCTTCGCCAGAGACGAATACAAGTTAGTTTTGATCGATCTGGACGATCAAGCCGGGCAACAGCTTGCCGGCGCATGGCGCAGGCGCGGTGCCGAGCTCTCGTTTTTTCCAGCCGACCTGACCGAAGAAGCCGCGGTCCATGCGACCTTTGAAAAAATCATCACCGCACACGGCTGCATCGACGCCCTGGTCAACGTCGCAGGCGGCAGCCTGCACCGCCACCAACTGGAAGACTTCCCCCTGGCGCACTGGCAAGCTGTCATCGACGCAAACCTCACCTCAACCTTTCTCTGTTGCCGCGTAGTGGTCGGGCTCATGAAAAAACAAAAAAGCGGCGCCATCGTGAACATCTCATCAGATATCGGCTTCAGCGGCGACGCCGGTCGCTCGGCCTATGCCGCGGCTAAAGCCGGCATTCTCGGTCTGACGCGATCGCTCGCGCTCGAATTGGCGACCTGCGGCGTGCGCGTCAACGCCGTCGCGCCGGGGCGGATCGCCACGCCGCGGGTCCGAGCAAGTTACACCGACATCGAATGGGAAGCCGCGGCGAAGAGAATCCCGGTCGGCCACGCCGGCGTGCCGGAAGATGTCGCCGAAGCCGTCGCCTTTCTCGCCAGCGACGCGGCCAAACACATGACGGGACAAACGATCCATGTGAACGGCGGCAGGATCATGACGTAACCGATATTTTCGTAGGTAAGTAAAAAACACTGCGCCACAAAAAAGCCGGAAGTGCGAGTGCACACTCCCGGCTTCTCTTAGTATTGAAGCGAAACTCTTTTAGTTGCGAGCCCTATCTCGCCGCCTTGCGCGCCGCAATGACTTCGAGCATCTTGTCATCGCTGATGTATTTGAAGTCCCAGGTTTTGCGTGCGCGGGCTTCCTCTTGTTCGGCGCTTTCGAGCAGCTCGATGTCTTCTTTGGTCACTACTGAAGCGCCTTTTTTGTGCAGCAGCTCGATCAGCGCTTCGATTTTCGCTTCCATGTCGCCGCTCGAAAGGCCCTCTTTGCTTGAGAGGTACTGGTTTACGACCTTCATGCCGCGCTCGGCGTCTTGCTTGGCGACGCCGACCAGACCGACGCTCGCGTTGCGCGACCAGCCGGCGACAAAAATGCCGTCGAGCGCTTTCTTGGTTTCCGGATCGTACGGCTGATAGGCCGCGGGATTGGGATCGCCGGCAAGCTTTTCCGGGTTGGTCACGAACGCCCCCCGTGAAAACGGCAGACCGAGCGCCGCATCGACCTGATCGCCGATCGCGTAGATCACGCAATCGACTTCGATCCGGCGAGCCTTACCGGTGCCCTTGGCCACCGTCCGGCCGTCCTGAAGAACCATTTCGTTTTCTTCGGCCTCGAGCGCAGCGACACGGCCTTGGTCGTTGGCGATGACCTTCGTCGGCGAGCAGAGATAGCGAAACGTGAGCCGGCGGCCTTCGGCGGGCTCGCCTTGCTTGACGAATTTTTTCATAATTTCGTCGACGTTTTGTCCGACGGCCGCGAGGTGGGGCGCGATCCGTTCGATCTCTTGTTTCATGTCGGCATTGTCGAGGTAAGGTTCGATATATTCGAACTCGTTGTCGTCATAGGCCTTTTCGATCGGTCCACGGCGCGCCACGACGACAACCTGATCGATCTTTTTGAGATTGAGCAGCCAATTGGCGATATCGACCATGACGTTGCCCATGCCGATAATCGCGACCCGCCGGCCGATCTCGAAAGTCCTTTGGCTGAACGGCGGCAGCGAATTATAGTGATAGACGACGTCCTTCGCGTGGTACAGCCCTGCGCGCCGGCCGTTACGACGATGACGCCGAAACCGATCGTTCTTAGATCGTTCAATGTCAACGCCTGGTTTTGTCCGATGGTCACGTGGCCGAGATAAAAAACCTTCGGATCCGCGAGAATTTTTTTAAACTGCTTGCGCAGTCCTGTTTTCATCTTCTCTTTTTCTACATAAATGCCGTATTCGGCCAAGCCGCCGGGTTTGATATCGCGATTGAGCAGAACGACGCGATGGCCGGCCTCGGCGAGTTTCCGCGCCCCGTAAATCCCTGCCGGCCCCGCGCCCACGACAGCGACTAAATGTTGCTCCGGCATACGCGTTACCTCAACACCCAAAATACAAATTGGCTCTCGCCGTTGAGAGGATTCTCGACCGAAACAGATCGACAAGGAAAGATGGAAAGTGTTTTACTGAAGCTCCCTTTTGCCTTCGTATTCCAACTCTGTGCCCCGGGAGTCCTTGTGCGTAAATGAAACCAAGTCCCAGGAACCGTCTTCCAAGGGCCCCTTCAGGATGTAGGAGTTTTCGTCGCTCCCAAGCACGCGAAAATAGCACGCCTGCTCGCCGTGCCAACAATCGACGCATGCCTCCACTTGAATGATTCGCGTTCCGAGCGTAAAGGAGGTAGGGCTTTCGCGTCCCTTTGAGTCGGATTGAGATTCAACCTTTATCTTCATGAGCGGCTCGACTTGCGGAAAAATGGAAAAATGTAATATAGCGTAAAATTTTTCTTTTTCAAAGGAGCCCCATGGATACGATCAGCCAATTGAAACAGGACCTCGTCAGCGCCTGCCGCATCCTCTCTCAGAAAAAACTCGTCGAAGGATTCGGCCACGTCAGCGCGCGAATTGTCGACACCGAGTTTTTCCTCCTCACGCCAAGGATCGGTCTAGCTCTGATAAAAGAGTCCGACCTGCTCACCCTGAATTTACGCGGTGAAGTGGTCGAAGGGAGCCGTCAGCCGCCGTCCGAAACCTCGCTTCATACTGCGATCATGAAAGCCAAGCCAAACGTCAACGCGATCACCCGCATTCACGCGCGCGTCGCCAACATTTTTTCAGTGACCGATCGAAAGCTCGAGCCGGTGCACAATCATGGCAGCTTTTTCGCCGGCGGTGTGCCGGTGTTTCAACGGTCTAATCTGATTCGGACGGAGGAATTGGGAAATGATGTGGCTCACACACTGGCCGAAAAACCAGCGATTCTATTGCGCGGCAACGGCCAGGTAACCGTGGGTCGAACCATTCCAGAAGCGGTTATGATGGCAATTTATTTAGAGGAAGCCGCAGAAATCCTTTACGGTGCGCTTCAGATCGGTAAACCGATCGCACTGGCCGCCGAGGAGTCGAAGCAGCGTCAAGTGGAAACGCTACCGCCTGTGGATTTGGAGCGGGCGTGGACTTATTTTAAGTATCGAGCAAATAATAGTTAGAACCAATCGGGCTGAATTAAGTCAGACTGGCCACAGGCTGAAAGAATCAAAAAAACGCGGCGCTCAAAATTTGAGCGCCGCCCTGAGCCCAAATGGTTGGAGGTTATTTGCCGGCGAGTTCGAAGTTGACCTTGGCGTCTTCCTTCGCCTTCACGGTCACTTTCTGGCTGCTCTTGCCGAGCTTCTCTTGCCAGACTTCGACGTTGTAGGTTCCCGCCGGAACGTCGGTCAGCTTAAAGCTACCGGAGTTATCCGTTACCGCAAAATAGGGATTCTCGGTCGCAACCAGCCAGCCATGCATCCAGCCGTGCACGTCACACTTGACCTCGATCACTTCCGGCTTGTCAATTTTTACTTCCAAGGTTTTCTTGAATTTTGGCTGCGCCTGGTTAAACGGACTATTCACCTTGCTGTACGAATGAATGTTGTGGAGAATCCCATCGGGGTTGAGAATTTCAACCGAGGAACCGGCTTGGAAAGCCAACACATGCGGATGATATTGGCAATCTTTTTGATCTAAATTTATTTTCTTAACCTCGACTTTCTTGCCTTTTTGAATGTCGGTAATGGTAATCACAGCATTTGCCAGATTGCCGTTGCTCACTACGAGGGTCTCATCCTCTTTAGGGGTTTTTCCGCAAACCTCTTTGTCTTTACTAACGTCGAGTTTCTTCGGCGTCGGAGCGGTGCCTTTGAATTTTACAGTTCCTGAAATCGTCCCGCCGTCTTTCACGTCGCCGCCCTGATATGCCGCCATGGTCGTGACCGGCAGCGCCAACAGGGCTGCCGACAAAATAACTGAGCCCAACTTTTTCATGATTTCCTCCTTCAGTTTAACGACTAATCTTTATTTTTGACGAATGTAACGGTCCGGCCATTCACTACTTTGCCGCCTTGGCCTTCGCTACCGTGGCCGGCGTGGCCGATGTGGGCACCGGCGCAGCGCGACCGATGCTCATCAGATAATCACGCAGCGCTTCGATCTGCAAATCTTCCTTACCACCAAGAACATCGTCCGGACCGCCGGGATAAAAAGACGGCATCTTAGTTCCCGGCTGAACTTTCTGTGGGTCTTTCAGCCACTTGAGAATCCAGTTTGGATTGAGCCGCTGGCGCGCCAAAGTTAAATCAGGCGCCCAACCTTCCACTGGACCCTCCGGCTTTTTGTCACCCTGTTGGTGACAGCTGAAACAGTTGAAATAATCTTTCGATACCAGCAGTCGCGCCGCATCTAAGTTCTCTTTTGTGATTTTTGAGTCGTCAACATATGTGTACGGAATCTGGACTTTCGAAAGACCGGTGAAAAAATCAACCAACTTGTGGTCATCCTGGTCCGAAAAACCAAAAGTGGGCATGCGGAGCTTGAGCCACGGACGGATGGGGACAGGGGACTTGAGGAAGCTAAACATCCATGGGGACTGGACCTTTTCTCCTTCGCCATTAAGTACCGGCGGCGCGAGGGTCGGGCTCTCTTGATAGTATTTTCGGATGAATCCACCTTGGCCTTCGATTTCGTGGCAGCCGATACAGTTGTACTGGTGCATGAGTCGGCGACCGTCGACGACTTCAATTGCCCTACTGCTGTGGTCCGCCAAATAGCGCGAGGGTATTTTCCTATCGCTGAACCCAGCGAGAACAACACGCAAGGCCTTGATATCCGCGTCAGTCAAGTCGAATTGTGGCATCACCTGCTCGACGCGCTCAGTCGCATAAGTTCTTGGAGTCTTAAGCTTATTGTAAGTCCAATCATCCCATGTTTCCGGGATATCGGTGTGGTTGCCGAAGAAAAGCTCTTCGAGTGATTTGCTCCCAAAAGTAGTGAGTTCAACACCGATGCGGGATTCCTTTTCCATTCCAGGAATGTCGTGGCAACCGAAGCAACCGTATTTACGGACAAGGGATTCGCCGCGTGAAATATTCTTAGCATCCTGTAGTCGCCCTTCAAGATTGGCGATCGGATCTGCTTTAACTCCTAGGCTCGACAAATAGGCCGTGATTGCTAACGCCTCCGGCTCCGTCAGTCGAAGACTGGGCATACGGGTTTCGGCGTAATAGCCTCGGGGATTCTTGATCCAGTTGTAAATCCACTGTGGACTCACCTTGGCGGCGACATTGTGGAGATTGGGAACCACATCTTTCGCCTGACCCAAGACCGTCGAAAATTCACCATCGGCAAAACCGTGGCATCCCTTGCAACCGATCGTTTCCGTGAGCTCCTTGCCCTGTGCAATCAAGCTAGTATCGCCCTCCCGAATGCCGGCAGGGGCAGGATGATCGGCGAGCCACTTGTCGCTCTCCTGCTTCGAACGCGACCAGAGATACGATGCGATGGCGACCGCTTCATCCTCTTTGAAAGCAAAATTCGGCATCCGGGTGCGCGGACGGAAAAGATGCGGATTCTCGATCCAACGGACCATCCAATTGGGGTCAACCTTAGCGCTAATTCGGCGCAAGCTGGGACCGATTTTAGGAAGATCTTCGTATCCTTTAACCAAGTGACAACCGGTACAGCCGACCTGCTCGAACAAACGTTGCCCTTGCGCCAAAAGCGGCGCATCCTTGAGCGGTTGCACGTCGAGGTGACAAGACACGCAGTTGCTTTGCACCTTGGCGTTGCGTAGCAGCGGCGCCTCCCAATAGGGCACTTCACCGTGCGCCTGTTTGACGCTGTTTACGGCCGGCCCCTGACCCTCGTGACAAGAGGTACAGCCAAACCTATCGGGGGCATGGGCATTATCGGCGAGCAATACTTCCCGGTTCGGGTGGGTGCGAAAAGGCTGCGCTTCTTTCTCAAAACCAGGCCGGTTGATCGCGAGGTGACAAGTTTGGCAGCGGTCTACCCGTGCCACCGGCTCGTCGAAGTTATTGCGGTCAAACTCGGGGAGTACGACCTGTTTGATGCTGGGAATCTTATAAAAGGAAAAGAGCTTGAGCTCGCCGAACTTGACCGATGAGGTAGCGTTTTCCATCACGCGGATCCACTTGTCGCGTTCCGCCGTTGCCTTTGTGAGTTGGGTGTCGAGATCTTTAAGACCGGCGTTGAGCTTCTCGATGTCGTTTTTGAGTTGGTCGCGCTTTAGCCTCGCCTCTTCGAAGGGTTTATCCAATTTCTCCTTCTCTTTATTGAGCTCATCGATCCTTGCCAAAACCGGCTTGGTATTTCCTCTTGTCTGAACCGCGTAGTCGTGATCGTACCATGCCTCCTCGAGCTCACTCTTGATGTCTTTGATCTGCTGATCAATCTCGCTGAATCGAACCTTAGCGCGCGTCTCTTCTCCAGTCAGGGCGTCGATCTTGTTTCTGAGCTCCGCTTTGGCTAGGCTACTTTCTGCCGCCGCGATTTTCTTAGCGAGATCTTGATACGCCGGGTCGGCCTGAAGCTTCTTGTCCTCTTCGTCGTAGGCGGTCTTGGCTTTCTGATAGTCAAGGCGATAGAACTGGGCTTGATATTGTTTCCATGGACGCCGCGTGATGTTGTCATCCCAATAAGCCCAAAGGGTAAGAACCACCAGAATGGCACTACCCAATACGAAAACACTACCGTAGGATTTCTTCTCTTCGCCCTCGTCTATTCCTCTAACCGCCATCCGCGTCCTCGCAACTCATTTATTTTCCAGCGTCCGTCCCAGCGAAAAGATCCCGAGGCCGATCAAGGTTAGCACGATCTCTTCGGCCATCGACGCGCGTTGGACGATGCCGACGTAAACAGCGTAGCCCACGTCTGCAATACCCAATGCTTCAAAAAACTTAGCTACATAGAACATCAGATGTTAATCCAAGGCGTCACCAAGATATATTTCACATTGAAGGCGAGCCGCAGAAACATCTTACAGGGAAGAGCTAACATCGTGACAACGAGAAAGGCCGTGATACTGAAGCGTACCATCCCCCACCTTTCTAAAAACTCCCTCCCCTTGACGCGCAAGATCCATAAATAAAAGGCCGCAATCGCGACCACGAAGTAGCCTAGGATAACAACAATGCCGACAACCGAAGACCAGAGGTAATCTCTGATACCCAGCAGGTAGGGCAGATCCACGTTGGTCAGCGCAACCACTTTATGTGGATCCCAACGCTGCCACGGCCAAAAGAGATTCCAGCCCGGACCGCGAAAGAACGTTCCGATCATGATCATAGTGACCCACAGGACATGGAAACCCAGAAAAAAAGTCAGGATCTCGTACTTTCTGTCTTTGAAACAGTAGTAGCCGTTGCCCTTAGGATTGATGTCGATAAAAGGGATCACCATCAGGCCGACGATGATGAGACTGGGCATAACTACGCCCGCGTTCCATGGATCGAAATAAACCAGCATTTCTTGCAAGCCAAGAAAGTACCAGGGCGCCTTCGACGGATTGGGCGTGCGCGTAGGGTTTGCCGGGGACTCCAGAGGTGCGTCGATCAGTAACGCCCAGAGCGTGAGGACGATCAAAACAAACAGCGCGCAGAGAAACTCGTTGCGTGTTAGATGAGGCCAGGTATGGACTTTATCGTCGACCGGCAAGGGCTTTTTCTTTTCTTGAGTGACCTCAGCCATCTTGATCCTCTTAACTCGTCAATCTTTGAGCTGGTCTTTTTTTATTTTTATAGAGAGGGACCGGAGAAGCCGTCTCTGCGGATGCGCCAGAAATGCACGCCCATGAGAATACTCGCCACCATGGGAATGAAAATACAGTGGAGGATATAGAAACGCAGGAGCGTGTGCGGCCCGATCTCCCCTCCCCCAAAAAGAAATGCCCTGGCATCGTAAATAGGATTAGCCCCGACAAACTCGGCGAATGGGCCCTCATTGCCAAGCAAAGGAGTCGCCCGAGCCATGTTCGAGCCGACGGTCACCGCCCAAATCGAAAGCTGGTCCCAAGGCAACAGATAACCCGTAAAGCTCAATAGAAGCGTAAGCACCAGTAAAAGCACGCCGACGATCCAGTTGAACTCTCGCGGCGGTTTATAAGAGCCGGTGAGAAAGACCCGAAACATATGCAGCCAAACAAATACGATCATCGCGTGCGCGGCCCAACGATGCATGTTGCGCATCAGCATGCCGAAAGGCATATCGAATTCGAGATACTTCATATCGGCGTATGCATACTCCGCGACGGGGCGATAGTAGAACATGAGATAGATCCCGGTTATCACCGTCATCAGAAACATGAAGAACGTGAGCCCGCCCATGCACCAAGTAAATCGCATTCTGACCGCATGGCGCCGAACCTTAGCGGGATGAAGGTGGAGAAAAACATTGGACGTCACCATCATGACGCGGTTACGTGGCGTGTCCTCGTAGCCGTGGCGAAAGATCGCCCTCCAGACGTGGCTTTCGACAATATCGCTCTTGATCTTATCCAAAAGGTTCATGATAGGTTCCGTTAGACTTTTAGAATGCTCTCGGAAAACTGCTCATCCGGCTCCGTTCCTGGAGCCATTTTAAAAACTTTGCTCTTATCCACGACCAATTGTCCATCTTCTCCGATCTCTACTTTAAACCGGTCCATTGGCCTTGGCGCAGGGCCCTCGAAATTCAGTCCACTTTTATAATAGCCGCTGCCGTGACACGGACATTTAAATTTTTCCTCGGTGGCGAGCCAGCGCGGGGTGCAGCCTAGGTGCGTGCACTTAGCGAAAATAGCGTAAATCCCTTCCTTCTCCCGGATGATCCAGACTCGTTGTTCCTGCTTATATTTTTCGCTGACTTCACCGATCCCGTAGTCATTCGGAAAGCCTGCTTTAAAAGTCGCTGGAGGTTGGAACAACACCCGAGGAAATGCCGAGCGGAGAAAGCCCAAAAGGCTCAACCCGCCGAAGATGCCAAAACCGCCCCAACCCAACCGGGTAAAAAAATCTCTGCGCGACCACAGTCCGCGTTTTTCTTTCTCCTGTTCAGCCATATCGAATCTATCCTTTAATCCAGCTGATCAAGGCGCCCCAAACGATAAAGATCACGCCGCCGCCCATTAACACCAAACCCACCGGACCGAAAACAAATGACAATCCTGCTCCCAGAACAAAGATCAATACGCCGGTACCGAGCGGGTTGAACGGTGCCGGCGTTGATCCTGCCGTGCTCACCTCCGCGTCAGCTTTATGAATAAACTCCTCGCGAATCAGAGCAAACGCCAACTCCTTGAGATCTTCGCGCCCCTCAGGGTCGGCGCCCTGAATCAGACGGCCGAGCTCTTGAGCTAACCTTTCGATCTCTTGTTCACGCGCTTCGGACGCTAAATTGGCAGGATCAGATGTCACCTGAGATTAGAATCGTTGATTATTATAGAAATTTTTCTTTGTCAACCAATCGCTGTGAAAACCGCTCAGCGGCTCAGCAAAACTACCGCGGTCGCAGCCATTCCTTTGCCAGCGCCGGTCCAACCCAATTTTTCTGTGGTTGTCGCTTTGACGCTGATCCGACTTTCGGCGACGCCGCAGAGTGCCGCGACGCGTTTTCGCATTTTTTTGTAGTGCGGTGAGAGCTTCGGCTGCTGCGCAACCAAGGTCACGTCAGCATTGACGAGCTTGAAGCGTCTGCGCGTGGCGATCTGCAAGACGTTTTTCAATAGTTCCGTGCTTGCAATATTCTTATACGCAGGGTCGCTATCGGGAAAGTGAGTGCCGATGTCGCCTTCGGCCATGGCGCCGAGGATCGCATTGATCAGCGCATGCAACACTGCGTCCGCATCGGAATGGCCGACCAGCCCCTTGTTGTGGG
>WNGI01010144.1_pt1 | contig 11136 bp, 13 predicted proteins | sample 5400621 | NCBI WGS metagenome assembly WNGI01 (sample SAMN13153374, study PRJNA577476) | soil metagenome | isolation source: 20 cm soil or saprolite under Garry oak tree replicate 1 | place: USA:California | collected 2016-06-15
TGCCCCCGGCGGCAAGGCAGGCCGCCAGGACCGCCTGCTCACGGGTCTGCCGGGAGCCGGCGACCCGGTAGACACCGGCATAGGCGCGCTGCCAGATCCCGGCCTTCAGCCGTCCCCGGATGTCGCCATCCGACAGGCCGCAGGCAAGTATCTGCTCCCGAGTGAGCAGGCCATGCTGCTTCTGCGCAATTGAATGTATGTTCTGCACACATCCATTAAGGCGCGTACCACCGACACCGAGACGGGCGTTTTCGAGGTTTGGTGAAAATTTGTTCGCTGCGAACGAAAAAGCACCAAACCTCTAGGTGGGCAGTCCTGTTACTCGCAGGCCGGCGCCAGGGTGGAGCTTGTAGCGGCCGTTGATGCCGATCAGGAGGGCCGTCAGCGACTCCAGGATCCTCGCCGTCTCCAGGCCGCCGCAGTCCACGCAGCGAGCGCCGGGGAGGAAGCCCACGACCTCGGCCGCCACCTTCCGGGCCTCGGGATCGCCGCAGATGAGGATGTCCTGGTCGCAGGACAGCTCGATGGCCTCCAGGGTGCCAGCCATCATCGTGTGGAAGCCGGACGCAAGCGACAGGTCGCGGCCGCAGATCGAGCGGGCCTGCTGGGCGGCGGAGCCTTCCCACACGCCGAGCATCCGGGTCGGGCGGCCCCCGACCTCGCTGGCGAGGGGCACCGTGCAGTCGATCACCGTCGTGCCGGGGCCGATGCTCGACTTGATCGCCTTGTAGGTGTCCGCCTGGCCCGGGAAGGGGACGGTGACCATGACCACCGTGGCGTCCTTCACGATCTCGGCATTGGCGCCCCCTTCGACGGAGCCCTGCAGCCTGGGGCCGAGGAGCGTCTTCACCCGGTGCGCCGCGGCCTGCGCACGGTCGGCCGAGCGGCTCCCGATGACCACGTCCTGCCCTGCGGCGGCCAGGCGGACCGCCAGGCCGTAGCCCATCCCTCCCGTCCCACCCACGATCGCGATCCGCATCAGAACGACTCCCTTGGCTGGTACACGCCGAAGACCCCCCGGAGCACATCACAGATCTCGCCGAGCGTGGCGGAGACCGAGAGAGCCTCCCGGATGGGATAGAGGAGGTTGCCGGAGCCGGCGGCGACGATGCGGACCTGGTCGAGCGCGGCGGCGACGGCGTCGGGTTGGCGGTTCGCCTTCACCCGGGCGAGGCGAGAGATGTGGCTTGCCATGGCACCGGCGTCGGGCCGGGCGATGGGCGCCTGGTCGTCAGGCTCGGCGAAGCGGTTGACGCCGACGACCACCCGGCTCTGGTCCTCGATGGCCTGCTGCATGCGGTACGCCGACTCCTCGATCTGGCGCTTGACCCACCCGGCTTCGATCGCCGCCACCGCCCCTCCCATGGCATCGAGGACCCGCCGAGTGGGTCGACCGTGTCGCCGATGCCGGTCTCGAACCCCAGCACCTGCTGGGTGCGGAGGGCGATCTTGGCCGCCTTCTCGCTTGGCAGGGACAGCGCCTCGTCGAAGGAGTTCGTGTGCAGCGACTGGGTGCCGCCGAGGACGGCGGCAAGCGCCTCGTAGGCGGTGCGGACGATGTTGTTCTCCGGCTGCTGCGCGGTCAGCGTCGCCCCGCCGGTCTGGGTGTGGAAGCGCAGCCAGGACGCCTCCTCCATGGCGTGGAAGCGCTCCTTCATGATCCGGGCCCACATCCGGCGGGCCGCCCGGAACTTGGCGACCTCCTCGAAGAAGTTCATGTGGCAGGCGAAGAAGAACGAGATCCGCCGGGCGAGGGCGTCGAGCGGCACGCCGGCGTCGAGGGCGGCCGAGACGTAGGCGATGGCGTTGGCCAGAGTGAAGGCGACCTCCTGCACTGCGGTGCATCCCGCCTCCCGCATGTGGTAGCCGGAGATGGAGATGACGTTCCATCGGGGGATGCGCTTCTGGCAGTAGGCGAAGAGATCGGTGACGAGCCGCATGCTCTGGCGGGGGGGGAAGATGTAGGTGCCGCGGGCGGAGTACTCCTTCAGGATGTCGTTCTGGACCGTGCCCCGGATGCGGTCTGCCGCCACGCCGTTGCGCTCGGCGACCAGCTCGTAGGCGAGCAGCAGGATCGGGGCGGTCGCGTTGATGGTCATCGACGTCGAGACGAAGTCGAGGGGGATGCCCTGGAGCAGGATCTCCATGTCCTCGACCGTCGAGATGGCGACGCCGGTGCCCCCCACCTCGCCCTCGGCGCGGGGATGGTCCGAGTCGTAGCCCATCTGGGTGGGGAGGTCGAACGCCACCGAGAGCCCGGTCTGGCCCCGCTCCAGGAGGAACTTGAAGCGCTCGTTGGTCTGCTCGGCCGTGCCGAACCCCGAGTACTGGCGCATCGTCCAGAGGCGGTCCCGGTACATCTGCGGGTGCACGCCTCGGGTGAAGGGATACTCGCCGGGCCGCCCGAGATCGGCGGCGGGATCCCAGCCCTCGAGCGACTCGGGGCCGTACGTGGACTCGATCTCGATCCCCGAGTCGGTGACGCGCCGGTCCTGGGGACTCACCTCATCATTCTACCGGCCGGTAGAGAGCGACCTGACGCGCGGGAGAGAGGCGACCTGGCGCGCCGGAGACAGCCAACTTGCCGGGCGGGAGGCGACATCCTGCCGCCTCCCAGCGACCGGCAACGACCCCCCGGCCTACGCTACAAAGTGTCGGCCTGTCGGCCCATATTCTATATGGGTATATTGGGTGATTTTATGGGCTACTGGGTGATATCGGCCCCAAGGGCGTGGTAGCCGCCGTCGACGTGGACGATCTCGCCGGTGATGCCCCTGGACCAGTCCGAGAGCAGGAAGGCGACGGTCCGGGCCGTCGGCATCGGGTCCTTCACGTCCCAGCCCAGCGGCGCCCGCTTGCCCCACCCGTCGGCGAGCACCTCGAAGCCCGGGATGCCCTTGGCGGCCATCGTGCGGAGCGGGCCGGCCGAGACCAGGTTGACCCGGATGCCGTCCGAACCCAGGTCACGGGCCAGGTAGCGGCTCACGGACTCGAGGGCCGCCTTGGCGACGCCCATCCAGTCGTAGATCGGCCAGGCGAGGGTGGCGTCGAAGTCGAGCCCCACCACCGCCCCGCCCCCGGCGAGGTGGGGTCGCAGCGCCACCGCGATCGCCTTCAGCGAGTAGGCGCTCGTCTGCACCGCGGTGGCGACGCTCGGCCAGGCGGTGTTGAGGAAGTTGCCGCCGAGGCAGTCGGGCGGGGCGTAGGCGATGGCGTGTAGGAACCCGTCCAGGTGGTCGAATCGCTTCCCGACCTCGTCCGCCACCGCGGCGATCTGGCCCTCGTCGTTGGCGTCCATCTCGAGGACGTCGGGCGTCGTGGGCAGGCGCCGGGCGCTCATCTCGGTGAGCTGCATCCCCTTGCCGAACCCGGTCAGCAGGATCTCGGCCCCCTGTTCCTGGGCAAGACGGGCGACGGCAAAGGCAATACTCTGTGGGGAGAGCACACCGGTGATCAGGAGTTTGCGGCCGTCGAGGAGCACGGCGGGATACTACCTGAGCGTCCGGCCAGCGAACGGGGGGGAGCATGGGGTCAAGCCGCTTTGGCCTTCGCGCGGTCGGGTTGCTCGTCACCGCAGCAGTGCTGGCCGGCACCGGCACGGTGATCGCCGCCGGCCCGGCCCTCGCGGCCCCGTGGGTGGCCTGCGTCAAGCGGTCGGGGCCAATCCAGCCCGGTGCCACCGAGGGCGGTCGGGTCAACCTCGATGCCCGCCTCCAGGACATCACGCTGCACTCCCAGGCGATGCACATCGACGTGCACGTCGATGTGCTCGTGCCCACGGGGTACGACCCCTCCTCCGGCACGCGCTACCCCGTCCTCTACCTGCTGCACGGGGCGCTCGGCAGCTACCGGGACTGGCCGGCCCACGGCGTGGAGGGATTCGTGGGGGACATCCCGATGATCGTCGTCATGCCGGACGACGGTCCCGATGGTTCCTACTCCGACTGGTACGGCTCCGAGCTCATCGAGCTGGGCCAGCCCCCGGCATGGGAGTCGTTCCACATCGGCGAGCTCGTGCCGTGGATCGACGCGCACTACCCGACGATCGCGGCCCCCGGAGGTCGCTTCATGGCCGGCCTGTCCTCCGGCGGCGCCGGCGCAATGAAGTATGTCAGCGCGCACCCCGGCCTCTTCGGCGCGGCCGGCGAGTTCTCCGGCGCGGTCGACACCGACCTCCCGGGCTTCTCCGGCACGGCGAACCTCATCTGGGACCTGAGCTACCTGCCCGGCGGCGGGCCGCCGGCTCACTGCACGTGGGGCGACCCCGCCACCCAGGAGGTCGTCTGGCGGGACAACGATCCCACCTATCTGGCCTCGAACGTCGCCGGCACCCGCCTCTTCCTCGCAAGCGGTACCGGACAGCCGGGCCCGCTCGACCCACCCTTCGCCACTAACGACGCCGTCGAGTCCACGGTGTGGAGCATGAACCAGGCCTTCGACGCCGCGCTCGGCGCTGCCGGCGTCGGGCACACCACGGACTTCTACGGGCCCGGTACCCACACCTGGCCGTACTGGACGCGCGAGCTGCAACGCTTCCTCACCTGGCTCGGACCGACGGCCGGAGCGCCGGTCGGCGCCCCAGCTGGATTCGCAGTTCGCTCCGCCCGACCGTCGTTCCGTGCGTGGGACTGGACCTTCACGGTCCACCGGGACGTCGAGGAGTTTACCTACCTGACCGGGGTCGGTCCCGGCGGCCTCACCGTCACCGGCAGCGGCACGCTGGATGTGACCACCGCCGCCGCCTACCGCCCGGGCGCTACCTATGCCCTGCGGGCCGGGGCCACGACGCGGCCCATCGGCGCCGGACCCGATGGCCGGTTGCGGTTCACGGTCGACCTCGGCCCGAGCCACCTCCAGCAACAGACCGCGTTCGGCCCGGGGGCGACCGCCGGCTGGTCGACGGTCACCGTTTCCATCACTGGCTGAGAGCGCTGGTATATTCGTCCGTAATGAGTTCCCCCGCCGGGAAGATCGAGCCCTACCATAAGACGAGGTACAAGGGCGGGGGCGGGATGTGGTCCTGGATCCTGCACCGCGGCAGCGGCCTGATGGTGCTCGGCTTCCTCTTCCTGCACATCCTCGACACGTCGCTGATCGGCTTCGGCAAGCACCACTACGACACCTTCGTCAACATCTACAAGACCGCCTGGTTCCGGCCCCTGGAGGTGCTGCTCGTCGGTGCCGTCATCTACCACTCGATGAACGGGCTCCGGGTCATCCTCGTGGACTTCTGGGACCGGGGCGTGCGCTACGAGCACCAGCTCTCGGTGGCCGTCAACGCCGGGAGCCTCGTGCTGTTCATCCCGTCCGCCTTCATCATGCTGAAGCCGATCTTCTGATGGCGACCGTCCAGGACGTCTACGAGCGCCACTTCCCCACCGGGGTCTCGCCCTCGAGTTGGGAGGTGTGGTCCTGGTTCTTCATGCGCATCTCCGGGCTCCTGCTCGTGTTCCTCGTGCTCGGCCACCTGGCGATCATGCACGTCTTCGGGGGCGGGGTGGAGCGGGTGAACTTCGACTTCGTGGCCGCCCGCTGGCACGGCATCTTCTGGCGGAGCTACGACTGGCTGCTGCTTGCGCTCGCCCTCCTCCACGGCGCCAGCGGGACCCGGACCGTCATCCACGACTACGTCCACCGCGACGGCTGGCGGGTCCTGGCAAAGGCGACGCTCTACGTCGCCACCTTCGTCTTCCTGTCCGTGGGGACCCTGGTAATCGTGACCTTCAACCCGGCGACCCTGGCGCACTGACCGTGGGGAGCTGAGAGAAGGATGACCGTCACCTACCACCAGTTCGACTGCGTGATCGTCGGAGCCGGGGGAGCCGGCCTGCGGGCCGCGCTCGAGTCCTCCAAGCGAGCGTCGACCGCCGTCGTCACCAAGCTCTACCCCACCCGGTCCCACACCGGTGCCGCCCAGGGCGGGATGTGCGCCGCCCTCGCCAACGTCGAGGAGGACTCCTGGGAGTGGCACACCTTCGACACGGTCAAGGGCGGCGACTACCTCGTCGACCAGGACGCGGCCGAGATCATGTGCCGTGAGGCCATCGACGCCGTCATCGAGCTCGAGCACATGGGCCTGCCCTTCAACCGGACGCCCGACGGCCGCATCGACCAGCGCCGCTTCGGCGGCCACACGCGCAACCACGGCGAGGCCCCCGTCCGGCGGGCCTGCTACGCGGCGGACCGCACCGGCCACATGATCCTGCAGACGCTGTTCCAGCAGTGCGTGCGCCAGCACGTCCAGTTCTTCAACGAGTGGTTCGTGCTCGACCTGATCCTGACCGCCGACAACCGCTGCGCCGGGGTCGTCGCGTACGAGCTCAAGACGGGCGAGTTGCACGTCCTGCACGCCAAGAGCGTCCTCTTCGCCACCGGCGGCTTCGGCAAGTTCTTCCGGATCACCTCGAACGCCCACACGCTCACCGGGGACGGACCCGGCATGTGCCTGCGCCGGGGCATCCCGCTCGAGGACATGGAGTTCTACCAGTTCCACCCAACCGGCATCTACGGGATCGGCATCCTGCTGTCGGAGGCGGCCCGGGGCGAGGGGGCGATCCTGCTGAACGGCGAGGGCGAGCGCTTCATGGAGCGCTACGCCCCGACGATCAAGGACCTCGCCCCCCGGGACATGGTGAGCCGTGCCATCTACCAGGAGATCGCCGAGGGCCGGGGGGTCGGCGGCAAGGACTACGTGCACCTCGACGTGCGCCACCTGCCGGTGGAGGTCATCGAGACCAAGCTGCCCGACATCACCGAGTTCGCCCGGCTCTACCTCGGCGTCGAGCCCACCAAGGAGCTGGTCCCGATCCAGCCGACCGCCCACTACGCCATGGGCGGGATCCCCACCGACGTCGAGGCGCAGGTGGTCGTCGACGAGGCCAACTCCGCGCTGCCTGGGCTCTACGCGGCCGGGGAGTGCGCCTGCGTCTCCGTCCACGGGGCCAACCGCCTCGGCACGAACTCGCTGCTCGACATCATCGTGTTCGGCCGGCGGGGCGGCATCCGGATGGCGGAGCACGCCGCGGCATCCGAGCTCCCCCCGCTCCCCGATGACCCTGCAGCCGGTGCCCGGGAGCTGCTGGGGGGACTGCTGGAGCGCTCGGTCGGGGGCGAGGCCGGCGAGCGGGTCGCCCCGCTCCGCAAGCGGCTCCAGGACGAGATGATGGCAGACTGTGGCGTGGTCCGGACCGACGAGACCCTGGGTCGCGTGCTCGGCACGATCGCGGAGCTGCGGGAGCGCTATCTGCGGGCAGGGGTCGAGGACAAGGGCAAGGTCTACAACACCGAACTGCTCGAGGCCGTCGAGCTGGGGTTCCTGCTCGACCTGGCCGAGGTCACCGCCGTGGCCGCACGGGCCCGCACCGAGAGCCGCGGGGGCCACTTCCGCGAGGACTTCCCCTTCCGGGACGACGGCTACTGGATGCGCCACTCCCTGGCGCACCGGCTGGAGGACGGGACCATCGAACTCAACTTCAAACCGGTGACAGTCACGAGGTACCTGCCGATGGAGCGGAAATACTAGAGTCGCGGATCGTGCGGTTTTCAGCCGGAAAGGAGCCGAGAGCGTGGGCGCAATCGACCGGATGATCGAGGAGCAGCACCTCCTGATGCACCCCTTCTACCAGCGGTGGCAGAAGGGCAAGGTGACCCTGGAGGTGCTTCGCAGCTACGCCGTCCAGTACTACGCGTACGAGTCGGCGCTGCCGAAGTTCCTCGAGCAGGCGATGGCCCACCTGACCGACGGGCCGGCGCTCGAGTCGCTGAAGGACAACCTTGCGGACGAGGCGGGCGGTGCCGTCACCCATCCCGAGCTGTGGTTGCGGTTCACCGAGGCCCTCGGCGTGAGCCGCCAGGAGGTGCAGGAGGCGACCCTGCTGCCCCGCACCGCCAACCTCGTCTACACCTACGAGTCACTCTGCGACCGGGGTCCGGACGAGGCCCTCGCAGCCCTCTACGCGTACGAAGCCCAGTTCCCGTCGGTGGCGGCGACCAAGGCGGAGGGGCTGCGGCGCTTCTACGGCGTGACGTCCTCCCAGGCCCTCGAGTTCTTCGACCTCCACTCGACGCTGGACCACGAACACGCCGCGGGCATCCGGACCGGCCTCGTCGATTCCGAGCAGGCCCGGGAGTCGGCGGCCCTGGCGCTGGACGCCTGGTGGGGCATGCTCGACACCTTCGAAGCGATGCTCGTTTGAGGTCTCGTTTGAGGAACCCTGGTTGAAGGTCCCGCTCAAAATCCAGCGGTTCGACCCCGAGACGCAGGACAGGCCCGTGTGGGGAACCTACGTCGCGGACGTCGACGACAACGCCAGGGTGCTCGACGCCCTCCACTACGTGAAGTGGTACATCGACGGCACCCTGGCGCTGCGCCGCTCGTGCGGGCACGGGATCTGCGGGTCGGACGCCATGGTCATCAACGGGGTGAACCGGCTGGCCTGCAAGGTGCTCTGCCGGAGCCTGGACCAGCCGGTCACCGTCGAACCCATCCGGGGGCTCAAGGTCGAGAAGGATCTCATCGTGGACATGGAGCCGTTCTTCGCGGGGTACCGGGCCGTGCAGCCGTGGCTCGTCCCCGATGACACGGACCCCGGGGGTCGGGAGCGCCTGCAGTCTCCGGCGGAGCGTGCCCGCTACGACGACACCACGAAGTGCATTCTCTGCGCCGCCTGCACCACGTCGTGCCCCATCTTCTGGGGCGACGAGACCTACGTCGGCCCGGCTGCGATCGTCAACGCCCACCGGTTCATCTTCGATTCACGCGACGCGGGCGACCGCGAGCGGCTGGAGATCCTGAGCGCCCGGGAGGGAGCCTTCCGGTGCCGGACCACCTTCAATTGCACCGAGGCGTGCCCCCGGGGCATCAAAGTCACCGAGGCCATTCAAGAAGTGAAGCGCGCCATCCTCTACAAGAAGGTGTGAGGCCCGGCCCAACCACCCCTTAGCCGGGACTCCGGGGCGGATCGGCGTTGCGTGGGTAGGTGCGCTCCTCCTGGAACTGGCCGTCGACACGGTGGATCTGCACCGAGACGGGTTCGCGCAGGCTGCGGGCGAGTTCCACCGTCAGGCGGACGGCGTCCTCCTTCTTGCCGGCGGCAAGGAGGATCTGATTCCCGCTCTCCGCCACCCAGTGCTCCTGGCGGTGGACCACAGAGATCTGCTTCATAGGACCAGTATCGTACGTTCCGGAGGGGCTGCAACCCCTCAGGCCCGCACGCCCGAGCACAGGTAGTAGTTGGTGCTGGCGAAGAAGGACCCGGTCTCCGCAAGCTCGGCGAGGGCCGCGGTCCAGCGGCGCCACTCGGCCTCGCTCACCACCCCCATCTCCGCGGCGCTGTCCGCGAGGCGGAGGACGACCTCATGCAGGAAGCCGCCCGGCTCGGTCTCCAGGTGGCAGCGCATGGACACGGTGACGCCGGACAGGCCCGCCGCCCGGAACATCCTCGGGAGCCGTCGCCCCGTCCACCCGTCCGCGTAGCGGTGATCGCTGCTGAAGGCAACCAGGCGCCGGGTCAGCTCCCTGTCGGGGTGATCGATGACCAGGGCGTCGCCGTCCTGGTCGATGCTCGCCACCCTGCCACCCGGGCGGACCACCCGGCACATCTCGGCGAGCGCCGCTGCCGCCCGGGGTATGTGGACGAGGACGGTCTGCGCCACGGCGGCGTCGACGCTTGCATCGCCGAGGGGAATCGCCTCGGCCGTGCCGATCTCGACCGATGCCTGCGGGAGTCGCCGCTCGGCGAGGCGCCGGCGGGCAAGCCGGGCGAACACCGGCTGCGGCTCGAAGCCGAGGGCCCGGCCGAGGGGCCCGACGGCAGCCGCCAGTTCGGCAAGGGTGATGCCCGTCCCGCAGCCCACCTCGACGATTGGTCGCTCGAAGCTCAAGGACGTCCGCCCACTGCTGCGCCGTGGAATCGTCCCAGTCCTCGACGGCGACGAACGGATCTGCGCCCGGATTCACTGCGAGCCAGCGCTTAGCGGCGGCGCCTCCGGCGGCGGCGGCGTACGGGCGGAGCGGCCGGGGTGGCTGCGATCGCGCGGGCCTTGGCCCGCGTCTGGGCGGCGTGGCTCCCCATGAAGGCGCGGTAGGCCAGCAGCGCGGCGCCCGCAAGAGCGATGACACTGACGAATCCGTAGGTGTCCATGTGCTGCCCCCTCTTGATTCCTATCCGGCGCCTTGAGGGGCGCCTCGGGTTCTTTTCCCCAGTATCGGCACTCGGGCCTGCCAAACATACCCATCCGAAGTGCGTAGACACACGAACGGGCAGGTTCGGGAAGGAAGCGACCGGCTGGTGTTAGCGGGGAGCGTCCCAGCCGCCCTGCACAGGGTACCCCGACGGCGGCGGATACCCGGACGGCGGGTACCCTCCCGGAGGACCGCCGGGGCCCGCCGCGGGACCGAGGTACTGGGCGTCGCCGAAGGCCAGGATCGGGAGAAAGATGAACCAGAGGAGGAACAGCCCCAGGGCAAAGCCGACTCCCCTGCCGAACGACCTGGCCAGGTCGTAGTACACGATGATGGTGATCACGATGTTGACGATCGGGATGATGTACAGGATGAGCCACCAGCCCGGGCGCCCAACGATCTTCAGCGTCACGTAGTAGTTGTAGATGGGGACAAACCCTTCCCACAGGGGCCGGCCGGCCTTCTGGAAGATGCGGCCGTAGCAGTACCCGAAGAAGAGGTAGACCCCAACCGAGATAAGGAAGAAGGCAATGCCGGCCCCGGCGCCCAGGCCGGATGAGGTGTTGGAGTACTGCCATTGCAGGCCTCCCCGTGAGTGGGACCGTTCCAGGAATTCTTGCCGACAGCCTCCCGGAAGTAAAGGTTTCCGGCTTTCTTACAGATTCTCGATCTTGACCGGCTCGATGGCATCGGCGGGGTCGAAACCGAAGACCTTGGCGTAGAAGTACAGCTCGGCCTCCAGGGAGCGGCGGATGTTCTGGGCCTTCCGGAAGCCGTGCTGCTCGCCCTCGAACGCGAGGTAGGCGAAGGGCAGGCCCTTGGCCCGCAGCGCCTCGACCATCACCTCGGCCTGGGAGGGCGGGACCACCATGTCCTCCAGGCCCTGCAGGATGATGAGGGGGCACGACAGGCGGTCGGTGAAGTGGATGGGTGAGCGCTCCCGGTACCGTTCG
>WNGI01017892.1_pt1 | contig 11135 bp, 9 predicted proteins | sample 5400621 | NCBI WGS metagenome assembly WNGI01 (sample SAMN13153374, study PRJNA577476) | soil metagenome | isolation source: 20 cm soil or saprolite under Garry oak tree replicate 1 | place: USA:California | collected 2016-06-15
TCCCCGACGGCCCCGGCAAGCAGACCTTCGTCAATTTTTGCGGCGGCTGCCACGACATCAACCGATCGCGCGCGGGCTACACGCCCGAGGGCTGGCACACCGTCATGCGCATGATGCTCAATTTCGACGTGCCTGTGCCGAAGGACGAGGTCGACACGCTGACGCAGTACCTGATCAAGAATTTTCCCGAGCGGCCGCGGCCCGCCGCAGTGGTCGTGCCCGGGCCGGTCGAGGCCACCATCAAGCTCTGGCCAGTGCCGACACCGGGCTCGCGGCCGCACGACCCGCTCGCCACCCGCGACGGCGCCATCTGGTACACCGGGCAGCTGTCCGGCAAGCTCGGGCGCGTCGATCCCAAGACCGGCGCGATCAAGGAATATCCGCTCAAGACGCCGCACACCGCCCCGCACGGCCTGGTCGAGGACAAGGACGGCAACATCTGGTTCACCGGCAACCACCTGAGCCTGATCGGCAAGCTCGACCCCAAGACCGGCAACGTCACCGAATACAAGATGCCCGATCCGAAGGCGAAGGATCCGCATACGCTTGCCATCGACGATAACGGCATCGTTTGGTTCACCGTCCAGAACGGAAATATGATCGGGCGGCTCGATCCCAAGAGCGGCGCGATCAAGCTCGTCACCTCGCCCACGCCGAATTCGCGGCCCTATGGCCTGTTGATCAATTCCAATGGCATTCCGGTTCTCGTCGAGTTCGGCACCAACAAAATCGCCACCGTCGATCCGAACACGATGGCGATCAAGGAATACGCCTTGCCGAACGCGGCATCGCGCCCGCGCCGGCTCGCGCTTGGGCCCGACGACGCGGTGTGGTACGCGGATTTCTCGCGCGGCTATCTCGGCCGGCTCGATCTCGCCACCGGCGAGCACAAGGAATGGCCCTCGCCCAGCGGACCGAAGTCGGAGCCCTACGGCATCGTCTTCACCAAGGGCGCGCTCTGGTACAACGAGTCCGGCGCCAAGCCGAACACGATCGTGCGCTTCGACCCGAAGACGGAAAAATTCCAGAGCTGGGCGATCCCCGGCGGCGGCGACATCGTGCGCAACATGAGCGTGACGGCGGACGGCAATCCGGTGACCGCGAACAGCCTGGTTAATCAGGTGGGCTTGGTCGAGGTGAAGTAGAGCGAGCGTGATGCGCGTCCCGGGCGCAGCGCAGCACAAGCCATAAGCGCGTTTACGCGCGTCTTCGACGCGCTATGGCGCAGTGGTGCGCTGCAGACACCGATCTCGGGTTTACCCGAGATCGGCGCTTAAATGTGCGCAAGTCGGGCAAGCCCGACTTGCGTGGATCGTCCGGGTCCGTGGCGGTCCCGGATCAGCGGCGCACCGCTCCACTTCGTTGCGCGCTGCGCCGCATCCGGGACACATAACTTGATTTATCGAGAACGTGCGGGGACGACGAATCTTTTACCAGGTTGTCAGGAGACCCAATGGCAAAAGTCTGCGATTGCTTTCCCGAGTTGAAAGAGATCACCGATGCGCGCGAGCGCCGCTACCGCGCGCATCCGGAAAAGCCGGCGCCGGAGGGACCGCAAAGCTTCGTCGAGGTCAAGGTCGCCTCGATCGGGCAGCTCAACGAATTAGTCGAGTGCAAGAAGAGCGGCTACAAATTCGTCATCAGCGAGCCGGTGCACGTGGGCGGACAGAATTGCGCGCCGACGCCACTCGAATTTCTGCTCTCCGGCGCGGTCGGCTGCTACGCGGCGGTATTCGCGTTCTACGCGGCGAAGCTCGGCGTTTCTTATGATAGCTTCGAGGCGGTCGCGCGCACGGAGTTCGACGCGCGCGGCCACATGATCGCCGACGCGCCGTCATCGGCCTTCCGCAAGGTGACCATCAGCGTTCACGTCATCAGCGACGCGCCCGCGGACAGGCTCAGGGAGGTCGAGCGCTTGGCCTTGGCGGGCTGCCCCGGCATCAGCACGCTGCGCGCGCCGGTGCCGGTCGAGAGCGAGTTGAAGGTGACGCGCGCGAGCGCGGAGCAGGCGGCGTAAGCGCCCGCAGCGCCCAACACCGACCCTGCGCTCACCTCCCGCGCTTGCGCGGCAGACCCTTTCGCTTGGTGCCGGCGAACTCGCGCAATTGCCGCGCGCTCATGCTCTCGACCATCTGGCGGGATGCGCCCTTGAGGCTTGCTTTCGAGCGCTCGCCGCGCTTGGCGGCCAGCGCCGCACCCGCGGCCATCTGCTGTTTCTTCGATCTCGCCGGCATGGACTCCTCCTGGAACGCCGCTCCTGTGGAAACGTCGAAGCTTCCTGCGCAGGCGAAAATGTGCAGCGCGTACGAAAGTTCCCGACGCTTGGGAAAGAACGGCGCGCTATCGCGTCGGTGCCTCGATCGGCGGCGCGCAATTGGCGCGCCCCTGCGCCATGCAGTCGTCGAGCCGGCGCTGCTCGAACATGGCGTTGGCGAGCCAAATGCCGCCGCCCACCACGACAACGAGGAAGAACAACAGCAGCGCGTTGGCGATCCGGCGCTCGCGCGCGGTTTCAACGTATTTGTCGTCGTTCGGCTGTCCGGGGTCGTCCATGCCACATGGTAGCGCGCGACAGCGGCAGGCGAAACGGACGCTCGTGTCCCGGATGCGGCCCAGCGCGAAGCGGTGCGCCGCTGATCCGGGACCGCCACAGATTGGGACGATCCACGCAAGTCGGGTTTACCCGACTTGCGCGCATTTGAGCGCCGATCTCGAGTAAACCCGAGATCGGTGTCTGCAGCGCACCACTGCGCCATAGCGCGTCGAAGACGCGCGTAAACGCGCTTATGGCGCGTGCTGCGCTGCGCCCGGGACACAAACCCCGGCGGCTCTCACCCCGCCATGGTTTCCTTCACCACCTTGACCAGCTGCTTGAGCGTGAACGGCTTGGCCAGGAAATTGAACTGCGTCTGGTCGGGGAGACTCTTGTCGAAGGCGTCCTCGGCATAGCCCGAGACGAAAACGACCTTGATGTCCGGCTTGCGCTTCTTGAGCTCCTTGAGCAGCGTGGGCCCGTCCATTTCCGGCATGACCACGTCGGACACGACGACGTCGACCTCGCCACCGCGCTTTTCCATCTCGTGCAGCGCCTCGATGCCGTTGCCGGCTTGGATCACGGTGTAGCCGCGCGACTGGAGCCCGCGCGCGTTGAGCGCGCGCAGCCCCTCCTCGTCTTCGACCAAAAGAATGGTGCCGCGGCCGGTAAGATCGGCGGGGGCGTCGCGCACCTCGCCGGCGGCGATGGCGGGCGCCGTGGTCTCGAGCAATTGCGGCATCTCGACCTCGTCGGCCGCCGGAACGTAACGCGGCAGGAATATGCGGACGATCGTGCCCTTGCCCACCTCCGACTCGACGTAGATGAAGCCGCCGGTCTGCTTGACGATGCCGTACACGGTTGAAAGGCCGAGCCCCGTACCCTTGCCCACGTCCTTGGTGGTGTAAAAGGGGTCGAAGATCTTGTCGATGACCTCGGGCGCAATCCCGCTGCCGGTGTCCTCGACCTCGACCAGCACGTAGTCGTCGACCGGCATGTCCTTGTGCCGGTGCGGTGCGCCCTCGCCGACGCCGACATTGGACGTGCGCAGCGTGAGTTTGCCACCCAGGGGCATGGCGTCGCGCGCGTTGACCGCGAGATTCATGATCACGTGCTCGAACTGATGGATGTCGGCCTTCACCGGCCAGAGATCGCGCACCTGCGGAACCTCGAGCGTCACGTTCTCGCCGATCAGCCGACGCAGCAGGACGGTCAAGTCCGAGAGCGCTTCGCCGAGATCGAGCACCTGCAGCCGCATCGTCTGCTTGCGCGAGAACGCCAGCAGCTGGCGCACCAGGCTCGCGGCCCGGTTCGCGTTCTGCTTGATCTGCATGATGTCCTGGAACGAGGGGTCGGTCGGCCGGTGCGCGTTCAACAGGAAATCGGTCGCCATCATGATGGCGCCGAGCAGATTGTTGAAATCGTGCGCGACATTGCCGGCGAGCCGGCCGATGGTCTCCATCTTCTGCTGCTGGTTCACCTCGTTCTCGAGCGTGCGCTGCTGGGTGGTCTCGAGTGCGTAGACGATAGCGGCTTCCCGGTCCCGCTCCTTCTCGCCCTCGATGGCGGTGACGAAGAAGCTCGCATAGCGCTCGCCCGGCCCGGCGAGCGCGGCCTCGACCGGGTCGATCTCGCCCTGCCCTTCCGCGGCCTTGCGGATGGCGGCTTCGAGCGCCGCTCGGTCGCGCTCGGCGACAACGGCCAGGATCGAGCGGTCGCCTTCGCCCTTGAAGACAGGGTGAAACAGGCGTGCAAATCTCGCGTTGGAATCCGCGATCCGTCCCTGCTTGTCGACGGTGGCAATCGCCATCGGCGTATTCTGGAAAAAGCGCATGAAGCGCACCTCGGCGGCGCGCTGCGGGTCGATCGAGCCGTCGCTGGCGCGATTGAGGACGAGCGTGCGGGACGCGCCGGGCGCGCCGTCAGGGCCGAAGGCGACCTTGTGGAAGAGCCGCGCCGGCACGGTGCGGCCGGTGCGCGTCTTGAGGTCGATGTCGAGAATCTCCGTCTTCACGTCGCCGGGCACCGCCGCGAGCGTCGTGAGCAGCGCCGCGCCCTCGCCCGCCACGATCTGATCGAGCTTGAGGCCGCCGGTGCCGACTTGGGTGAGATCGTAATCGAGCCAATTGGCGAGCGTGGCGTTGAGATAGACGATGTTGCCGTTGGCCTCGGCGGAGAAGAACCCGGCCGGCGCATGGTCGAGGTAGTCGATGGCGTGCTGCAGCTCCTGAAACACGTTCTCGTGCCGCTCGAGATCGCGCGTCACGTCGGCCAGCGACCACACCGTCATGCGGGATTCGCGCTTGCCGTCGCCGAGCGGGCGCACGCGGATGCGCAGCCAGCGGCCGCTCTCGCCCTTGCGCGCGCTCACGCGCACCTCCTCCTGGGCGCGTCGTCCTTCGCGCGCCGCCCTGAGCAGGCGGTACGCGGCCTCCGAAACCGCGGCATCGCCCATGAAGACGCGCTCGACCGGCCGCACGTCGCGCGGGCCGGACGCCTCGATGAGTTCGAGATATGCCGCGTTGGCGTAGACGACGCGGCCGTCCGCGTCCGTTACCAGGGTGCCGTCGCTGGCGTGGTCGACAACTGCCGCGAGCAGCGGACGCCTGGCCGCCAGGCCCGAGACGCGCAGGATTCCGGCGGCGAGCGCAAACAGCAGGAAGACGCCGAGCGTGGCCAGCACGGCGACGAGCGCAATGACGTAGGGTTCGGCCTTGGCGCGTGCGATCAGGACAGCGCCCGCTGCGGCGACCAGCACGAATGCCAAGAGCAACACGAGAGCGATACTGCCGGTGCCGCGGCTCGCCCGGACGCGCTCGATCGGCGTGCGAGCCTTATCTGCGGACGATTGCGGCTGCGTCATGATCGGCGTGGAATCGGCGCCATTCGCCTTGTCCTGAGTGCCCCAGCCGCCGAGTCCACGCAAGGGTTTCGCCCGTCTAGACTTGGTGGGAACCGCCGCTTGCCCCATGCCAAGCGGTTTGAGTCCGGACGCGGCGCAGCATCGATCCGCATAAGGCGGCATGGAACCCGCGCCGCGGGCTCCGGCAGGCAGACTTTGCCGTTGGCCGGATTAATGGCCGGTTGCCGAACGGTTACGGTCGCGCACGAACCACCGTTTACCACGCGAAAGCTTTGGGATACGGGCTTGGGATGCGCTGGGCCTATTTTTCTTAATTTCCTGTTAGTATTGACGGCAGCGCGTAATCCCGGCGGCGTTAACCATTCGGGCAATCCCGACGAGCCGCCGCACCCCCGGACCGATGGGGAGGAGTAATGGACAGCTTATTCGGCGAAGGACAGGTCGGCCTCAAGGTTGTCTTGTTCGTGATCGTGGTGCTCGGCCTGCTCGCGCTTGCGTTCTGGCTCTTGCGCCGGTTCGGCGGCGGGCGGCTAGGCGGCGGCGCAACGCGCGGACGCCAGCCGCGGCTCGCCGTGATCGACCAGGCAAGCGTCGACAGCCGGCGCCGGCTCGTCCTCATCCGCCGCGACAATGTGGAGCATCTGCTCATCATCGGCGGTCCGAGCGACGTGGTGGTGGAGCAGAACATCGTGCGCGCGGCAACCGCGGGTGTTCCCGCGCGGCCGCCGGCCGCCGATACGTTGCCGCGGGCGGTCCCGCTTGGCGAAGACAGTATGTGGCCGCTGCAGCCCGAGCCGCAGCCCAAGCCCGAGCCGCAACCGCGGGTCGAACCCCCGCTGCGTCCCGAAGCGCGGCCACGCCCGCCCATGGCGACCGAAGAACCGATGTTTTGGGCGGGGGAAGAGCGGCCGGCGGAGCCGCAAGCCCCGGCCGCGCCCGTGCCTGCGGCCGCCTCGCGCGAGCGCAAGCCGCGCGCCGGCGACCCGCTGGCCGAACTGGCGGAGGAGTTGTCGCGCGTGCCTCCCGTTCCCGAATCGGCCGAGCAGCGCCGCATGCCACGACTGCAACCGGCGCCGCCGCCGCCGGCCGGCACGGCGGACGTCAGGCCGTCCGCCGACCCGAACCTCTCCGAAATGGCGCAGCGACTCGAGGCTGCGTTGCGCCGTCCCGGCAAGAGCGACGAAGCGCGCGCTCCCGCCGGCGGCAAGATGGCCGGTGAGTCCGCGCCCCAGGGCGGGGCGCCTAAGCCATCGAGCGAGCCGGCGACACCGGTCACGGATGAAGGGGCAGCGCCCGCGGAGTCCACGCAGGGCGCACGCGGTCCACGGGACGACGCCAAGCCGGCGCCGCAGAAATCGTTCTACGACAGCCTCGAGCAGGAGATGGCGAGTCTGTTGAACCGCCCGCCGCCCAAGCCTTGAGCGGCTCTGACCAACATATTCAGTCGTCATTCCGGCCGAGCCGCGACAGCGGCGAGGCCGCAATCCATAACCAGGGAGCAGTGGTTATGGATTGCGGGCTCGCGGGCACACGCAGCCAAGCTTGCGCAGGCTGCGTACACTTGCCTGCGCTTGCCTGCGCCCCGCAATGACAAGTCGGAGTGCGCGCAGTGCTCTCATTCGGGCGAGCTACTCCGCCTTGATGTTCGCGGCCTTGATGATCGGCCACCACTTCTCGATCTCGGCCTTGTGGTAGGCAGCGAGCGCCTCCTGCCTCTGTTGCTCGCGTGGCGGCACCTCCTGGCCTTGATCGAGGAATCGCTGCCGCACCGTCGGATCGGCCAACGCCTTCACGACCGCTCCATTGAGCTTGGCGACGATGTCCTTGGGTGTGCCCTTCGGCACCCAAAGGCCGTGCCAGAAGGAAATGTAGACGCCCGGCACGCCGGTTTCGTCGACCGTCGGAATCTCGGGCGCCCCAAACCAGCGGGACTTGGCCATGACCGCCAGCGCCTTGATCTGTCCGCCGCGCACGTTCGGAAGCGAGTTCGAGGACATGTCGCACATGAAGTCGACTTGTCCGGCGACCAAGTCCGCTATCGCGGGGGCGCCGCCGCGATAGGGCACGAATTGGAAGCGGGTCCCGGTATTGTTCTGAATGTAGATACCGCAAAGGTGCGATCCGCTTCCGGGGCCGACCGTCGCGGCCGATGCCTTCTCCGGGTTGGCTTTGAGCCACGCGACGAGCTCTTTGAGGTCGTTTGCTGGCAAGGCTTTCCTTGCCACGACCCAGAGCGGGGTATCGGCGACTCTCGCCACCGGTTCAAAGTCCGCCAACACGTCATAGGCGACGGGATAGACGGCGCCGGCTCCGACGTGGCTTGCCCAATTGCCGAAGCTCAGCGAATACCCATCCGCCGCCGCGCGGGCGCTTCGGCTCACCCCGATGCTGCCGCCCGCGCCGCCCACGCTTTCCACCACGACGGGCTGGCCGAGCGTCTCCTTGAGATGCTCAGCGAGCACACGCGCCAGCGTCGTCGTGGCTCCGCCTGCCGGGAACGGCACAATCATCGTGAGCGGCCGCGACGGATAGGATTGCGCGCTTGCGAGGCGCGGCACCGATAGCAGCGCGGCGGCGGTTCCTAGCTGCTGCAGAAATCGACGGCGCGGAGCCTTCATGGCGTTTCCACACGAACATCGAGCAGTGGCGTCGCGAGCCGCCGCAAAACACTCGCGTATCCGACCGCGGGCGAGTTGCCGCGCGCCTTGGCGTTGGCCAACGGCGAAGCCGCCAATGCCGCTACGGATTACTCGTCACGATAGATGCGCTCGCGCCGCTCGTGCCGCTCCTGCGCCTCGACCGAGAGCGTGGCGATGGGGCGCGCCTCAAGCCGCTTGAGCGAGATCGGCTCGCCCGTCTCCTCGCAATAGCCGTAGGTGCCGTCGTCGAGACGCGCGAGCGCGGCATCGATCTTGGCGATCAGCTTGCGCTGCCGGTCGCGCGCCCGTAGCTCGATCGCGCGGTCGGTTTCCGAGGACGCGCGGTCGGCAAGATCGGGATGGTTTTCGTTTTCGGCCTGGAGATGGGCGAGTGTCCCTTTGGCCTCCTTGAGGATTTCCTCCTTCCAGGCGAGGAGCTTCTGGCGGAAATACTCCCGCTGACGCTCGTTCATGAAAGGCTCTTTGTCGGTAGGTCGATAGGCCTTGGTCTTGTCCAGTACCGCGCCGCCGTTTTTTTGCGGAGACATTGCAACCCCGTGCGAAACGCGAACCCCCTGCTCGCGGGGCGAGCTTATATCGAGCCGCGCGATGGCGGACAATAACGGAATTGCGGCCGACCCAAAATTTCGGTGCGACGCAAAAGACGGCTGCGGAGGCCGAGGCGGTGCCGCCGCGCGCTGTCCCATGCGAAGGCCGCGCCGCTGCCGGTCTAGCGCCGGCGTGCGACCTCGCTGATCACGTCCGCGCCGGCGCTCGCTGCCGGCGCCCCGCGCCGGGAACCGGATGCGCAGGTCGGAGAACGCCTCAAGCACGGCCGCGCCCGCGCCCCCGGTCAGGCCGAGCACGTCCCATCGGCAGACAAAAAGTGGAAGTGCCAGCCGGCACGTTGACGGAGCTTGCGGCGACCGGGAAACGGAAACCGATCAGGCTGCCGTCGACATCCTCCAGCGTATGGACGATCTGCTGCGCTTTGATCACCTCGGCCAAAGGCCGATAGGGAGGCGGCTATTTTGGGCTCGCTGCCGGGTGCGTCGACGGGCGTGCCGCGCGAATCGTCGCGCTCGAGCCGCTCACGCCGGCGCGTCGGGAATGAACTTCAACGCGACCCCGTTCATGCAGTAGCGCAGACCCGTCGGCGGCGGCCCGTCCTCGAACACATGGCCCAGATGTCCGCCACAGCGCCGGCAGTGAACCTCGGTGCGCGGCAGCAGCAACAGGTGATCGGTGGCAGTACCGATGGCGTTCGGCAGCGGTTGATAGAAGCTCGGCCAACCGGTCTGGCTGTCGTATTTGGTCTCCGACGAGAACAGTGGAAGGTCGCAACCGGCACAGACGAATGTGCCCTTGCGTTTCTCGTCATTGAGCGGGCTCGAGCCCGGCGTCTCGGTCCGGTGCAACCGCAGCACCTCGTATTGCGCCTTGGTCAGGATCGCTCGCCACTCGCTGTCGCTCTTCTGGATTTCGAACGTGCCGGCGGCCTCGACACCCGTGCTCTGCATCCAGCGCCAGCCCGCGAGCAGCGCAAGCCCTCCCGCGCCCGCCAGCAACAAACGACGATCGACCATGGCCTAGTCCTTCTTGCCCCACAGCTCCTCGAGTCGCGCATCGCGCCCGCAATTGAAGCGGTAGAATTTGTAACGGATGGGATTCTTCACATAGTAATCCTGGTGGTACTCTTCGGCTTTGTAAAACGGCCCGGCCGCCACGATCGCGGTTTGGATCGGCTGCTTGAAGCGCTTCTCAACCGCCGCCTTCGAGGCCTCCGCCAGCGAGCGCTGCTCCTCGCCGTGATAGAAGATCGCGCTGCGGTACTGGTCGCCGTGGTCGCAGAACTGCCGATCCTTCGCCAGCGGATCGATGTTGTGCCAGAACACGTCGAGCAGCTTCTGGTAGCTCACCTCGGCCGGATCATACACGATCTCCACCGCCTCGGCATGACCGGTGCCGCCGTGCGAAACCTGCTCGTAGGTCGGATTGACGGTGCGCCCGCCGGTATAGCCGGAAGTCGTGCTGATCACGCCGTCAACCTTGTCGAAATCGGCTTCCACGCACCAGAAGCAGCCGCCGGCGAACGTGGCAATCGCGGTTCGCTGCGGCTCGCTCCCCTGCCCGGCTGCGCTCGCGAGAAGCCCAAACAAGAGCACCGCGCTCAGCGCGATCCCAGCGATGGCTGTTGTCTGGCGCCGCATACGGGTCTCCCGAGTTTGGCGCAAGCGGATGACCACCGCAATATATATAGGCCATTCTGCTCGCCGGTTGAGCCAATTCGGCTCACGTTCGTGCGATGGCCGCGTGAAGGCCCCACCCCTCGGTTGAAGTGCGGCATCTTTCTCCGCTATGGCTCCCCCTCCACCCGGGCGAACACATGCGTTTCGAAGGAACCAGCGCTTATGTGGCGACCGATGACCTCAAGGTCGCGGTCAATGCCGCCATCACGCTCGAGCGGCCGCTGCTAGTCAAAGGCGAGCCCGGCACCGGCAAGACGGTGCTCGCGCTCGAGATCGCCAAAGGCGTCGGCGCGCCGTTGATCGAGTGGCACATCAAATCGACCACCAAGGCACTGCAGGGACTCTACGAATACGATGCGGTGTCGCGGCTGCGCGACAGCCAACTCGGCGACGCGCGCGTGCACGACATCCGCAACTACATCAAGCGCGGCAAGCTGTGGGACGCCTTCGTCGCCGACGCGCGGCCGGTGCTGTTGATCGACGAAGTCGACAAGGCGGACATCGAGTTCCCCAACGATCTGCTGCTCGAGCTCGATCGCATGGAGTTCTTCGTCTACGAGACCGGCGAAACGGTCAAGGCGCGCCGGCGACCGATCGTGGTGATCACCTCCAACAACGAGAAGGAACTGCCCGACGCATTCCTGCGCCGCTGCTTCTTCCACTACATCCGGTTTCCCGATCCCGACACCATGCGTGCGATCGTCGAGGTGCATTTTCCCGGCATCAAGCAGCGCCTCGTATCGGAAGCGCTCAAGCTGTTCTACGAGATCCGCGAGGTGCCGGGGATGAAAAAGAAGCCGTCGACTTCGGAACTCCTCGACTGGCTCAAGCTCCTGCTGGTGGAGGATATC
>WNGI01019400.1_pt1 | contig 11135 bp, 6 predicted proteins | sample 5400621 | NCBI WGS metagenome assembly WNGI01 (sample SAMN13153374, study PRJNA577476) | soil metagenome | isolation source: 20 cm soil or saprolite under Garry oak tree replicate 1 | place: USA:California | collected 2016-06-15
CAAGCGCGCGTCGACGATCTTCGCGGGGATGGCTGGCGATGATCGATCCGGATGGTACGAGCTGGCGCTCCAGCACACCGGCAATGATGGCCTCGGCCATCACGCCCGCACCCACGACGCTGAGGGTCGACTCCCGGAGTGGACTCACCGGGGCATTCTACGGACTGCTTGACGAACAGCCCCGTTCGGGCTGACGCTATCCATGATGCCCGCCGGGCCAACCAACCGTAGCGATGGCGTCCAGCGGCATCGTCTGGTGCACGCGGTCAGCCGGCGACGTGGACGGCTCGGTGTTCTTCGACACATCGGCCCCGGGCTCATCACGGGAGCCGCCGACGACGATCCGTCGGGAATCGGCACCTACTCGCAGCTCGGCGCCCAGTTCCGTTTCGCCATGCTCTGGACGGTTCCGGTCTCCCTTCCGCTGGCCGCTGCGGTCGAGGAACTGGCTGCGCGCCTGGGACTCGCTGGAGGCGAAGGCCTGGCGTCCCTCATCAAGAAGACGTTTCCATCGCCCGTCATGTATGTCGCCGCCGTGCTGGTCGCAGTGGCAAATACCTTCAACATCGGGGCGGACCTGGGCTCCATGGTTGCCTCGCTCCAACTGGTCATCCCCATCCCCTTCGTCCCGCTCCTGATCACCATTACCGCGGTCCTGATCGTCCTCGAGGTCTTCGTCCAATATCACCAGTACGCGCGGCTGCTCAGGTTCCTGACGCTGTCATTGTTTGCCTACATCGCGGTTCTGGCCGTCGTCCACGTGGACTGGGCCGCGGTGGCCAGAAACCTGGCGATTCCGCACATCAGCGCCAGCAAGGACTACCTCGCCGGCCTGGTGGCCATCTTTGGAACGACCATCTCGCCATACCTGATGTTCTGGCAGTGCAGCGAAGAGGTCGAGGAACGGGCGGATCGTCCGCGCCCCGTCCGCCGGGTCACTCCGGCGCAAATCTTCGGCATGCGGATCGACGTGATCGTGGGAATGGCAACCGCGGTCGCCATCATGTTTTCGATTCTGGTGGTCTCGGCGTCCACGCTGGGCGCTCATGGCATCACGAACATTGGCAGCGCCGACCAGGCGGCGCAGGCGCTCAGGCCTCTGGCCGGCAACCTGGCGGGACTCCTATTCGCCGTGGGCATCGTGGGCACCGGAGCGCTCGCCGTGCCGGTCCTCGCCGGTTCAACCGGCTACGCGCTGGCCGAGGTTTTCGCCTGGAACGAGGGGCTGGCGAAGAGCTTCCATCAGGCGCGCGGCTTTTACATCGTGATCATCGGTTCGATGTTCGTCGGTCTGCTGATGAACGTCGTTGGTCTCAATCCCATCCGAGCCCTGGTGTATGCCGCATTCCTCAACGGGCTGGCGGCCCCGCCGCTGATCTTCCTGATGCTTCTGCTCGGCAACAACAAGCGCGCCGTTCATCGCTACCGCAGCGGATGGCTGTCGAACATCCTGGTTGGGCTGGCCTGCCTGCTCATGACAGTGCTGCCGCTGGCCTATGTGATCGTCAAATGAGGTTCAGCCGCGAGCGGCCAGCGTGCCCTCGTGCTGGTTTTCGATCCGAGCGACGTCAGCCTTGGGTGCGACCCGCCAGAATCGGTGCAGGGCGCCGTGCCAATCTTGAAGAATCGCCTGGGCAACCGCGGATCCGGTGAAGGCGGCGTGCCGCTCGACCAGTTCCCGCAGTCGCAGGCCCTGCTCGAGGAGGAGCTGGTGCTCTCCGCTGAGCCGGTGTGCGTCGACCAGCTCGGCATTGACCATCGCCGGCACCCTGATGCCGGCATCGTGGACGAAGACTTCGCCACCGGTCATTCCGGCGCCCAGGTTGTGCCCGACGTCGCCGAGGATCACCAGCGTGCCCCCCGTCATGTATTCGGCGGCGTGTTCGCCGACGCCCTCCACGACGGCCGATGCCCCGCTGTTGCGTACCGCAAAGCGCTCACCCGCTCTCCCGGCGCAGAAGAGCTCGCCACCGGTCGCGCCGTAGAGGACGGTGTTGCCGAGCAGGTGAGGATCGCCCGCGTCGTCGTCCGGGGGCCGCACGATGATGCGGCCTCCGGCCATTCCCTTGCCCAGGTAATCGTTGGCTTCGCCGATCAACAGGAACTCGATGCCGTCGGTGAGAAACGCCCCGAAGCTCTGTCCGGCCTGGCCGGTGAACATCAGTCGCGCTGACCCGGGCGGCGCCGAGGTGCCGAGTTCCATGGCCAGCGCGCCGCCCAACCGCGCGCCGACGGTGCGGTCGGCGTTCTCGATGGCGTAGCTCAGCTCCATCCGATCGCCGGCGAGCACCGGCCAGAGCGCATCGAGACAGACCCGGTCGCCCAGCGCCGAGGTCGGCCGCTGCATCGGCACGGCTTTCTGGAAGCGGCGCGGCGCGGGACCGTCAGCCACCAGCAGGTTGGACAGGTCCAATCGGTCGGCGCGCGCATCGCCCGTGGTTCGCTGGGTCAGGAGATCGGTCCGGCCGATCGCATCGTCAAGGCTGCGCAGTCCCAGCCCGGCGAGGATGTGCCGGATCTCGTGCGCGACGTGCGTCAGATAGGCCTCGAGCATCTCGGGCGTGCCGGCGAATTTCGCGCGCAGTTCCGGCCGCTGGGTCGCGATCCCGGCTGGACAGGTATCCAGGTGACAGGTGCGCACCATGATGCAGCCTTCGGCCAGCAGCGCCGCGGTACCGAAGCTGTACTCGTCGGCGCCGAGCAACGCGGCGATCACCACGTCACGGCCGGACTTGATGCCACCGTCGACACGTAGCCGGACACGTCCCCGCAGCCCGCTGCGCCGCAACGTCTGCTGGGTCTCGGCCAGGCCGATCTCCCAGGGGATGCCGGCGTTCTTGATCGACGACAGTGGGCTGGCCCCGGTCCCTCCATCCGATCCGGAAACGTGGACGACATCGGCCAGTCCTTTGACGACGCCGGCCGCGATGGTGCCCACCCCGGCTTCGGCGACCAGCTTGACGGAGACGGCGGCGAGCGGATTGACCTGCTTGAGGTCGAAGATCAGCTGGGCCAGGTCCTCGATGGAATAGATGTCGTGATGCGGCGGCGGCGAGATGAGGGCGATGCCGGCCTGGGTGTGGCGAAGGCGGGCGATTTCCTCCGTCGCTTTGTGCCCGGGCAGCTGACCCCCCTCGCCCGGCTTGGACCCCTGAGCCATCTTGATCTGCAGCTCGTCGGCAAAGACGCAGTATTCAGGGGTTACGCCGAAGCGCCCGGAGGCCACCTGCTTGATCCGCGAGTTGCGGTCGATCGGCAGTCCTCTCGTCCGAAAGCGCGCCGGGTCCTCTCCTCCCTCACCGGTGTTGCTTTTGCCGCCCAGCCGATTCATCGCGATCGCGATGGTCTCGTGCGCCTCGGCGGCAATGGAACCGTGCGACATGGCCCCCGTGGAGAATCGCCGCAGGATGCCGTCCACCGGTTCTACCGCCTCCACCGGAAGCGACGGGCCGGCCGGTCGCATCGCCAGCAGGTCGCGCGGATAGGTTGGCGGCCGGTCGGCGATCAGCCTGGTGAACCGCTCGTACGATGCCGCCGCTTCGTCCCGGGGTCCGTCGCCGACGGCACGCCTCAGCGCGTGGGCCGCGGCGAGTTCCTTTACTGACGCCGACGCCTGCAGCGCATCGACGACATCCGGGTTGGTCGCGTGGAACTCGGTCCCAGTCTTGTGATGTTTGAAGAAGCCGGGACTCGGCAGCGATGGTGCCGTCTGCCTGAAGCCGGCGGCATGACGCGTCAGCACCTCCTCCCCCAGGTCGGAAAAGGTCGCGCCACCAATCGGCGACGGCGTCCCGGCAAAACAGGTATCGACGACTGCCGCATGGAGGCCGATGATCTCGAAGATCTGCGCGCCCTGGTAGCTGTCGATGGTCGAAATGCCCATCTTGGCGAGGACTTTCAACGTCCCGTCTTCGATGGCCTTCACAAAGCGCTCCTGGGTCGCCGGCGGGGGAAGGGCCGCGACCGACTGCAGGGCCAGGCGTGGACAGATCGCCTGGGCTCCGAAGCCAAGCAACGCAACGACATGATGGACGTCGCGCGCTTCGTCGGTCTCGACGATCAGGCTGGTCCGGCTGCGCAGGCCGGCCCGCATCAGGTGGTGATGCACGCTGCCGACGGCGAGTAAGGCGGGGACAGGGGCGCGATCGTGATCGGCGGCGCTATCGCTGATGATCAGGATGGCGGCCCCAGCTTCGATCGCCGATTCGGCATCGCGGGCCAGCCGCCGGCAGGCCCGCTCGAGCCCGGCCGCGCCGTCGCCCACCGCAAAGGTGGCATCGAGATCCACCGTCATGAATGGAACAGGTAGCGACCGGATGTCGCTCAGCCCGGATGGAAAAAGCAGGAAGCTGTCGAGCTGCAGCACCCTGCCGGCCTCAGGACCATCCCGAAGGAGCGGCGCGCGGGGCCCCAGCGTCGTGCGCAGCGACATCACCAGGCGCTCGCGCAGGTGATCGATCGGCGGGTTGGTCACTTGCGCGAACCGCTGCTTGACATAGCTGTAGAGCAACCGCGGCTGGTGGGCCAGCACCGACGGCGCCGTGTCGTCGCCCATGGAGAAGACCGGTTCGTGGCCCTGCGTCGCCATCGGCCGCAGCACGTAGGTGAACTCTTCCTTCGTATAGCCGAACGCCGCCTGGCGGGCGACGAGGTCGGCCGGCCCGGCGTCCTCCCCCGGCCCACCGACGCTCATCGACTGCGACAGGTCGTTCAGCCAGGCGCCATACGGCCGTTGCGCCGCGAGCCGCGACTTGATGGTCTCGTCGTCCTCGACGCCACCGCGCTCCGGATCAACGCACAGCATCTGGCCGGGCCCGAGCTTTCCGCGTCGAACCCGGCCGTGACCGCGGACGTCCACCACGCCCGCCTCCGAGGCGCAGCCAATCAGACCGTCCTCGCAGATCACGTAGCGCAGCGGTCGCAGGCCGTTGCGATCCAGCGCGGCGCCGACCCGGACGCCGTCAGTGAACACCAGACCGGCCGGTCCATCCCAGGGTTCCATCAGGCACGCGTGGTAGCGATAGAAATCGCGGACCGCGGGATCGACGTCAAAGCCCTCCCAGGCCTCGGGGATCAGCATCGCCAGGGCGTGGCGGATGTCGCGCCCGCCCCGGACCAGCAGCTCGAGCGCGTTATCGAGCATCGCCGAATCAGACCCCTCCTCATCGATGACTGGCCTGAGGAGGTCTTCGTCGGCAGGCCGATCCGCCCCCAGCCGCCCTTCCCTCGCTCGCATCCGATTGACATTGCCCTGGATGGTGTTGATCTCGCCGTTATGTCCGAGCAGACGGAACGGCTGGGCTCGCTCCCAGGACGGGGTGGTGTTGGTGCTGTAGCGTTGATGGAAGATCACGAACGGAGCAGTGAATCCCGGATCGCGCAGGTCCGGATAGAAGCTGGCGAGTTGATCGGCGGCGCACATCGCCTTGTAGGTCACGGTCTTAAACGACATCGAGGCAAAATACCCGCGGAGCCCGGCGGCCGCGATCGCACGCTCGGCGCGTTTGCGGGCACGGTAACATCGCGCCTCGGCCTCCGCATCAGTGGAGGCCGTTTCCGCCCGGAGGATGGCCTGTTCGATCTGAGGAGCGGTGGCTCGGGCTTCATCCCCGAGCGCATTCGACTCGACCGGGACGTGGCGCCAGCCGGTGACCTCGAGCTGCTCGGCGTGACACGCGTCTTCGAGCGCAAGCCGAACGCCGCGCCGCGCCGCATCCCCCTCGTCGCCGGCGAGGTTCGAGAGAAAAACCGTGGCGACCCCAACCCGCGCTGCTGATTGCGGGCCCAGTCCGGCCCGCGTCACCAGGTCGCGGTAAAAGGCTTGCGGCAGCGGCAGCAGGATCCCTGCCCCATCGCCGGAGCGGGCATCGGCGGCGACGGCGCCGCGGTGGCGAACGCGATTCAGTGCGGCCAGGGCTGCATCGACGATCTCCCGGCTAGCTCGCCCTCCGGCGTCGGCGACGAAGCCGATTCCACACGCGTCGTGCTCGAATCGGGGGTCGTACAGGCCCGCGCGTCGCAACTAAACCACCGTATCGACTATCGCGGCTTTGCGCCACGGAGGATTGCACCAAAAGGATGCGCGACGCTCGTATGCTCCGCACAACCGCCGCGGCCCCAGATGGAGCGGCGTTACGGCGCCGTCTGCGCCGACACCGCATCGCCGCCCCCCTCCCCACCGTGGACGCCAGCGTTTCCAGGGCCAAGCCTAGACCGCGAACACCGGCAAGTCAAACGTTTGCCTAGGTGTGAAGGAAAACCGACTAACGTGATGCCAGGCGGCGGGCCGCCAGGCGATGAAACGGAGGGGTGGCGAGCGGGGGAAGCGCGACGATCAGCGCCGGGCACGAAGCATCGTGACGCTGGAGGATGTTGCCCGGGTGGCCGGGGTCGCCCGTCGAATGGGCTACCAGCGCGATATGGTCGCCAGCGGCCTGAAACGGGGCCGCACGCACACGGTGGCCGTAGTGGTCGCCGACCTCGCCAATCCGTTCATTGCGCCCGTCCTGCGCGGGATCGCGAATCGGCTCGAAGGCGCTGGAATGATGTCGCTGATTGGCGAGACGCAGGATGACTCGAAACGCCTGGCGCGAATTCTCGATCACCTCTTGAGCCGCCGCGTCGACGCCATCATCCTGACCGCCGCCCGACTCAGCGACGGGCCGGCCCTGCGCCGGATCAGTCGCAAAGGCATCCCCGTCGTGCTGGCGGTCCGGGACGTGGCTGGAATTCGATTTCCGTCGTGCACCAACGACGAGCTGCTCGGCGGAAGGCTGGCGGCCGAGCATCTCATCGGGCTGGGCCACCGGCGGCTGGCGCAGCTCCGCGGTCCTAAAGACGTATCCCCCACGGTCGAGCGGGCCCAGGGGTTCAGCAAGGCCGTCGCGGCTGCACGCGCGGTCGAGATCGTGGTGCGCTCGACAGCCGCGACCCCAACGCCGGACGAGGGCCGTCGCTTGATGCGGATGCTGCTCGACGGCAAAGGACCCCTGCCAACGGCGGTCTTCGCCCATCACGATCTGATGGCGCTCGGTGCCCTGGCGATGATGGCGGAGCGCGGGCTTTCCTGCCCGGATGAGATTTCGATCATGGGGTTCCACGACGTGCCGCAGGTCGATCGGATCACCCCGCCACTGACGAGCATCCGGCAACCAAGCGAGGAGCTCGGACGGATCGCGGCGGAGATGACAATCGCCACCCTCAGCTGGCCGGATCGGCCACCGGAGGAGCGTCGCCTGCCCCCGACGCTGGTCGTTCGCGAGTCAACCACGGCTCCGGCGGGGCAACGGCCGACGGTGCTCGACCCAACCGGTGAGACCGTGAGAAAATCAACCTCATGACTCCTGTAACCGAGCTGATCTCCGTCCGCCACACCGATCTTTATGTCGATGGAGGCTGGCGGCCGGCCTCGGACGGGCAGCGGATCGAGGTCACGGATCCGGCCACCGCCGAAGTGATCGCGACCGTGGCCAGCGCCTCCGTGGAGGACGCGCTCCTGGCCGTCGAGGCTGCCGAGAAAGCGTTTCGTCAGTGGTCTGCGCGGCCGCCGCGCGAGCGCGCCGAGATGCTTCGCAAGACGTTCGAGTTGATGATGCGTGATCGCGACAAGCTCGCCGAGCTGATGGTGCGAGAGAATGGAAAGACGCTGGCCGAAGCCCGCGGTGAGGTTGCGTACGCGGCGGAGTTTTTCCGCTGGTTCTCTGAAGAAGCGGTTCGCAACATCGGTTCGGTCTCGATCGCGCCCAGCGGCGCGAACCGGATCCTCGTGGAGCATCAGCCGATCGGCGTCTCGGTGCTGGTCACACCGTGGAATTTTCCGGCCGCGATGGCCACCCGGAAAATCGGGCCGGCACTGGCGGCCGGCTGCACCGTGGTATTGAAGCCGGCCTCCGAAACCCCGCTTTCGGCGCTGGCCGTGGCCGACCTGCTGGAGCAGGCCGGGGTCCCCAAGGGCGTCGTCAACGTCATCGCATCGAAGCGATCGTCCGAGGTCGTCAAGGCCATGCTCAAGGACTCACGGGTGCGCAAGCTCTCCTTTACCGGGTCGACCGAAGTAGGACGCATCCTGCTGGCGCAGGCGGCGGAGAACGTGATCAGTTGCTCCATGGAGTTGGGCGGGAACGCGCCGTTCATCGTGCTGGCGGATGCCGACCTCGACGCGGCGCTGGAAGGCGCGATCGTCGCCAAGATGCGCAACACCGGACAGTCGTGCATCGCTGCCAACCGCTTCTATGTCGAGGCGCCGGTGGCAGAGAAATTCTCCGGCATGCTCGCCCGCGCCATGGGCGAGATGCCGGTGGGGTCAGGCCTCGATCCCAACGTGAAGGTCGGTCCGGTCATCAACGATCCGGCTCGCCAGAAGATGCTGGGGTTGGTCGAGGAGGCGGCCGGTCACGGCGCCCGTCTACTGACCGGAGGCAAAGCACCGAACCGTCCCGGCTACTTCGTCCCGCCGACCGTGCTCAGCGAGGTGCCGCCGGACGAGCACATCCTTAAGGAGGAGATCTTCGGGCCGATCGCGCCCGTCGTGACCTTTCACGATGTCAACGAGGCGATTGCCTTTGCGAACCGGACGGATCGTGGACTGGCGTCCTATGTATACACGCGCGACCTGGCCAAGGGCCTCGCAGTCGCCGAGGCGATCGAGTCGGGCATGGTCGGCCTGAACCGCGGCTTCATCTCCGACCCGGCCGCACCGTTCGGCGGGGTCAAGCAGAGCGGTGTCGGACGCGAAGGCAGCCACGAGGGACTGCTGGAGTTTCTCGAGACCAAGTACATCGCGACGAACTGGTAGAAAGGGGCTGCGCCGCAGCTAGCCGGCCGGGTTGCGAGGCACAGCGAGCTGCTTCGACCAGTGGTAGCCGCCATCGGTCGTGACTGCGATCACATTGTCGCTACCGTTGACGGTAAGCACCCAACCAACAGACGTGCTCACGAACGCGGCATCGAACGTTTCCGGCGCACCCGCGATCGCACCGGTGCTCTTCAACGTCGCTCCCCCATTGCTCGCGATCATCGTGCTCGCGGCGTTGGCCGGCGGAGTGTCGCCAACGAACACGGCGTCGCCGGCATCGACGACACTGAAGCTGCCGGGGTAGCTGCCCGGACCAGCCGGGACCCCGGGCAAGGAATTGCCGATGGTACCCGGCTCAGCCATGACGGTCCGCCAGGCCTGGCCGTTCACGGTGGCGTAAACCACATACGGCGAGTGCCCCGCAGCGGCACCTCCAGGAGCCCACTGAACCCATGAGCCCGATGGCCCGGCGCACTCGACCCGGGCCCATCCGTTGAGACCGGGTTCGCTGCGAGCCATCTGCAAGACCTGGGTCCAGGTCTGGCCGCCATTCTGGCTGCGGTACACGATCCCCGATGCTCCGGCCAACCATCCGTTTGAGGCGTCGCTGAAACACAGCGATTGCGGATCGCGCGGACTTTTCAGGTTCGTCCACGAGCGGCCGCCATCGTTCGAGACGACCACGGTGCCGCCGCTAATGGGGATCAGGACGCCGTGCATGATCAGCGGCGCATTGCCGCCCGCGATCCCCCATCCCTGCGTCGCGTTGACGAAGTGAACGGATCGAATCAACTCCGCCGCCTCGCCAAGCTGGTGCCAGGTCCGTCCACCGTCTGTTGTTCCGAGCAGCGTATGGCCGCCGACCACCCAACCGGTCGTACTGCTGATGAAGTCGACGCCCACGAAGTCCTCCGTCGAGGCGAATTGCTTCGTCCAGTGGGTGCCATCCGTTGTCGAAAAGATTGCGTGTGATCCGACGGCCCAGCCGAGGTGGGGTCCGACCATTTGAATCGAGGCCAGTGCCGGTACGGCTCCTGGTGTTGCACCGGACGGCGTCGCCGACGGGCTCGGGGTTGCCGTTGGCGACGGGCTCGGCGTCGGCGTGATCACGCTGACCGGTGGCGTGGGCGACGGATGGCCGAGGCTGCGCAGCTCCATGGCGCCAAAGGCGAGGCCAAGGCCGGCGACGAGGACGAATGCGGCCATGGCGACGGCCGGCAGCATGGCGAACCGGCTTTCCCGCCGGCGCTCGCCAAGGCCCGCGATCAAGGATGTCGCAAGATCCGGGCGGGGGTTCGCCTCCCGGCGGAAGGCCTGAGCGAACCGCCGGAGCCGACTTTCGCCTTCGGTGGGGTTGGCCATCAGGTTGACTGCTCCTTGAGTTCCAGGGTGGGTCGGAGACGGCGCAACTTGGTGACGACACGGTGCAAGAACACCCGAACGGTCGCAGGCTTGATCCCGAGTGCCCGCCCCACCTCATCCGCCGATTGGTCTTCAAAGTAATAGAGGTAGGCGACCTGGCGCTCCCTCGGAGATAGGCGGCGTAACAGACGCGCCATTTCCTCATCGCCGGCGCGCCGATCGATCTCGGCCATCGGGTCGGCAGGCGCCGGTCGCCAGAAGTGAATCCGGCGGGCGACCGCCTGGCGACGGTGGTAGTCGGTGGCGCGGCTGGCAATCACCCGGTACAGGTAGCGCCGGAATTCCGTCGCCTCGTCCGGAGTCGAGGGCGACGCCCAGAGTTGGGTCAGGGCGTCCTGCAGGATCTCTTCCGCGATCGCCGGGTTCTGCGTAAGCATCAGGCTGAACTGGAAGGCTGGGCGCGCCAACCACCGAACGTGCGCTTCGAACCACGGACGGTCAGCGGCGGCCAGCGTATCCTCCTTGTTCACCCGTTCTACGAACGGCCCGGTCTGGACGTTTACACGCGATCGCGGAGATTCAGCCGTGTAACGCGCTCGGCAACGGATGATTACGAGCGCAGGACGCCTGGCGGTTGCTGCCGGCGAGATCACGCGGCCGGGCAGAGGTTGACGTGCTTCGCCGCCAGCACGAGGGTCACGGCGCTCACGAGCGCGCTCTTCTCGAGTGTCCCGGCTTCGACAGCCGAGACGATGGCGGCGACTGTGGCGTTGGTGACCGGCGCCACCTGGCTCGGGACGGCGTTGAAGAGGACCATGTCCGCGCCGGCCTGGAGGGACGCAACCGCCGCCCGCGGCACGTTGTACCCGGCAGCCTGCAGCGCGGCCCCGGAAAGGGAGTCGGTGATGATGAGGCCCTGAAATCCCAGCTCACCTCGCAGCACGCCGCGGATAACGGCGGGAGAGATGCTGGCCGGCAA
>WNGI01005856.1_pt1 | contig 11134 bp, 9 predicted proteins | sample 5400621 | NCBI WGS metagenome assembly WNGI01 (sample SAMN13153374, study PRJNA577476) | soil metagenome | isolation source: 20 cm soil or saprolite under Garry oak tree replicate 1 | place: USA:California | collected 2016-06-15
GTCGCCCAGCAGCCGCCGCGCAGGACTTTGTGCGTGCCGAACCACGGCTTTGAGTATTCCTTGTAGGGATCGATGACAAATCCCGGATAAGGTTGAAAATCATCGGCGGTCCACTCCCAGACATTGCCGATCATTTGACGGCAGCCGAAAGGGCTGTCGCCGGCGGCGTACGCGCCGACCTCGACAACGCCGGACTTATGCCAATCGAGATTGGCGTGTGCAGAAGTTGGCGCCACGTCGCCCCATGGAAAATAGCGGCGCTCAGGCGATCCGAGTCCGCCGCTCGATTCGGCTGATGCGGCAACCTCCCATTCCGTTTCGCTGGGAAGACGACGCCCCGCCCAACTGCAATAGGCTTCGGCTTCATACCAGGTCACATGAATAACTGGCAAATTTTTGTTCAGGGGAACGAAACTGTCATAGACCCGTTGCAGCCAGCCGCCATTCTCCTCGCGTAGCCAATAGACCGGATGATCGCTTCGCGCACCGGAATCGGACGGAGCGAAGGTTTTGTCGAAATCTTTGTTGAAGAATTTCGTGAACGATTTCTCCAGCGCCGGCGAGCCGCCGGATTCGAGCCACTGCCAACCCTTGTCGCTCCAGTATTGCGCCTTGCGATAGCCGCCGTCTTCGACGAATTCGAGAAACTCGCCGTTGGCTACCGGCGCCCGGGCGATGCGAAAAGGTTTGAGCATGACCTCATGGGCCCACTTCTCGTTGTCGAAGACGAAGGGGAAATCCTTGGTCGCGCCGATCAAGTATTTGCCACCGGGGATCTCGACGTCACCAGGACGGGCGCCGCCATCGACGGCGGCCGTCCGCTCACCTTGGGTGACCGGCGCCGCATAGCCCAGGGTCTGGCGCGTGTAGGCCAGGGCTTCGGTATGCATGCCTTCGTGGAAGGTGGTGAGCCAGTAGAAGTAAAATTCTTCCGGCCCAAGTTGAAATTTGCCGGCGATACGCTCGCAGCAGCGCTCGAGGACTTCGTCCATGTAGCGCAGTGTGTCATCGCGGTTGGGCAGCAGCAGCTCCCAGCGCGTGTCATGAGCGACATCGGTGGAGTTGTACAGCCGGTCGCCATGTTCCCCTATCGGTTTCTCGCCATACAAGTGGCGCAGAACCCAAAATTCCTGAGTCCACGCCACATGGCCGATCTCCCAGAGCGGCGGATTGACGATTGCCAGGCGCGGTCCGATCAGCTGCCGGTCGTCAAGATCGGCGACCAGGCTGAGCAAGCGGTCGCGGAACTCGCGCATGGTTGCGATCAATTGGCGCACGTCCATAGTGGGGAGGAGATTGGCAGTTGCGCTGGAGATCGGCGTTTGCATTTGGGCATTTGTCGCGAAAATTCTTGACCGATTCAATTGACCAAGAATTTATTCTATTTTTCTAACGCATATCTCCGTGCATCACAAACCTGAAATCAGTTTCAACATGGCCGCGCGCCACGGTGCTAATTCTTTCATCCAGCGCCGACCGCGATTTCGTTCGACGTAGGCGAATGCTGCCTGCAGTCGGCGCGTCTCGGCTGGTGTTAGTTGCAGCGCTCGGTTATCCTTTTTGGCGGCGATGCTCGCTTCCGCATAATTCCTGAGCGAGCGCCAATGGGGTAACGCCTCGGCGCCGAAGCGCTGACGAACGATTTTCGTCCAGGACGATTCCGCTCGGTATTTGGCCGGCGCATGGGCGTAGTCAAAGCATGTTGCCAACGGCAAGAAGCTCAACTGTTCCTGGAGCAATGGATTGTTCAGATAGCCGTAAGCGCATTCCGGCAAGCGTGGATCGCGACCCGTCAGCGGCCGGATATGCAGTTCGTCGCGCATGGACAGGTCGTTAACCGGATAGTTGTCCCACAGCAGCAGCGGTCGCTTCATTTTCTTGGCGATGCGCCGTACGTGGGCGAGTGTGATGCTTTTTGAAACCACTGACGGCCCGGTCCAGAAGCAGGGGATGTTTGGCGGCAGATATTGCGCCAAAGTTTCGAGAAACTCCGGTTCGAATTGGCCGAAGACTCGTTCGAGCAGAACATCTTCGCTGTAATAAGAAGGACAAATCCACCACTCGACAGCGTTCCAGCTCGCCGGCTGGGCGGCGATGATTTTTGTCATCCAAGTCCCTTCGGCGCGGGCCAGGCTGTTCTTGAATGCGCGCCGGTCGCGTGGATCGCTAAGGCGCGACGGGATATCGTCGAACAGGACGGCGAAGGTGCGTACACCAGCGTCGTAAAAGCGCCGCGCTTTGCGGAGAAGGATGCGAACGACGCGATCGTCGCCAAAGTACAATCCCTCGCCGGGATGAAAACCGTAGACGAAATCGATTTGCTGTTTTTGCGCAGCTCTAATCAACCGCAGTAGCTCACGCCATTGCGTTTTAGGATAGGGCTGTCGCCATAGCTTTCGATGATACGGATCGTCTTTGGGCGCATAGAGATAAGTATTCATCCCCCGCGTCGCGCCGAATGCGAACAGCCGCCGCCGGTGCGCGATCGACCACAGTGGACCGAAAAAGCCTTCGACAATGCCGCGGCGGTGAAAAGTTTTGGCGGCGTTCATGCCGCGCTAATTTCGCACAGCAACGCTGGAGGAACAAGATTGGGGTCGTTAATCGGTGTGATTGTTTGATACGGACGGCAATGCTAGCCAGCGCAGCGAAGCTGAAACCAAATCGCGGAGTATCTCCCGCAAAGGCGCAAAGTCGCCAAGTTTAGAGAGGAAAGGTAAAACTCTCCGATCTTTGCGCCTCTGCGCCTTTGCGGGAAAAATTTCTTCCCACGTGGCTCGCTAGCTCTTCAAAAACGGCACGCCCAGGCGCATCAGGTCGTCGAAGGCATCCCAATGCACCATGTGCTTGCAGCCATTCACAATGTGGAGGTTGATCTGGGGTTGCTGCTTTTTCAGCAATTCGGCGCGTTCACCTGCGTGTGCACGGTCTTCGCGGCCAAATATCATCAATAGCGGCAGCTTCAGGTCGGCGAGCCTCTCCCATAACGGCTTGGACGGCTTGGCGGCGCCCGCGGGGGCGTCGTGATTCTGGCGTTCCTGGTGCGCGATGAAATTGCGGCCGATCATGCGGCTATGGCGGATGGCGACGTCTTCGTCCGAGATCAAGGCATGGTTGAAGGTGTCCGCCTGCAGAAGTTTGCGGGCATCCTCCAGCGTCGGTTCCTTTTGCGCCATTTCCTTGTCGACGCGAGCCTGTACCGCTTCGTACCTGCCGACCTGTGCCTCGGTCTGCAGCGGCAGCAGCGAGCCGGTGCCAAGAATGATCACGTGCGAATACCGGCTGGGGTCTTCCAATGCCAGCTGAACCGCAAAGCCGCCCGAGCGTGAATGCGCGATCAGCGCGGTCTTGCCCAGGCCCGCCGCATCGATGAATTTCGGGATGGAATTGCGTTGCTGCGGCACACTTTGCTTTTCGGGTATGTCGGAGAGGCCAAAACCGGGAAGGTCAAAGGCGACCGCGCGAAATCCGGCCTTGGCAAAAGGCCCGAGATTGCGCAGAAACACGTCCGCCGAGCTGCCGAGCGACGCGCCATGGAGAAACAGCACCGACGGTCCTGAGCCTTCTTCGATATAGCGAAGCTTCAGTCCATCGGCATTAACGAATTTGTCTTCCGATTTAATTTTTTCCGCGGTACTCATGACATTGTCTCCTATGAAGCCAGAATAAGATTCTAATTCGCTGGCGCGTTGCATGGGGCGGGCGTCCCTGCTGCATGGCCGCGGCATTCAAGTTTGTGGAAATCTTTAACAGAAATTCAGACAAATTGTTTTTCTGACGGAGCTATATCGCCGAACCGGCGAGGTGTCAATCGCGAGAGGGTTTAGTGAAGATCGGGTTTTGCTTCTGTTAGGTAGGGATTCGGTCTACCCTCGGGATTAGCAGTTAGATGTAGCGCTGAATTTCTTGGGGCAAGAGCAGGGGCAGACTTTTGTATCCATACTGACGTTTTTCTTCGTGAATTTCCTCGCAACTCAGCACGGGCGCGTAAAGGTAAGTGTTCATCCCCCGCGCCGCGCCGAATTTGAACATGGCTTTGCGTTGCGCCATCGACCCACGGCGGACCGAAAAAGCCTTCGACGAGGCCGCACCGTGGAAAAGTTTCGCTTCTTTCATCACCATAAAACTTGTCATAGTCTTTCCAAGCGAACAAGTTATTCTTGCCAAGGCCGTTTCGGTCGCGTAGGATCACCGTTAAATAACGATTCTCCAGAGATGACTTCGAATTTGGCGCCCCTCTGTTGTCTAGTGTCGTTCATCACGATCCTTATCTTGAGTTGCGTGAGCGCGCGGGGCGCGGAATCTAAGGGTGAGGCCGGAATGGCGCGTATTCCAGGCGGAGAATTTCTCATGGGAAACAACGAAGGGCCGGAGGACGAGCGGCCGCAGCATAAAGTCAAGCTTGGGGCATTTTCGATTGATCGTAACCAAGTGATTAACAGTCAATTCGCTCAGTTTCTCAACGGCATCGGACCGCAAAGTCCGCGCGGCGAAAAATATTACGACGTCGACGACAACGATGCGCGCGTTCATCGACGCGACGGCAAATGGCTGGCCGACGCCGGTCATGAAAATCGTCCCGTCGTCGAGGTTTTCTGGTACGGCGCAACTGCGTATTGCGCGTGGGCGGGAAAACGCTTGCCGACAGAAGCGGAGTGGGAGAAAGCCGCGCGCGGCACGGACGCGCGCAAATATCCTTGGGGCAACGAGGAGCCAGACCCGACCCGCGCTCATTTCAACGCGCCTTGGAACGATTTCCGCGATGTCGGTAGTTTGACAAAGGGCGTGAGTCCTTACGGTGTTCTAGATATGGCGGGCAACGGCTGGGAGTGGGTCAGCAGCGCCTATCGGCCCTATCCGTATAGCGCTGCCGACGGGCGTGAAGACTTGACTCAAGAGCAAGTGCGCGGCACAAGAGGAGGCGGCCATGACTCGGGAGCGGATGAATTGACCACGACCCATCGAGGTCGATCCGTTTCACGTAATTTTCGCTCGGGGCATCATAACATCGGTTTTCGTTGCGCCCGTTGAGAATTTTCAAATCGCCGCCTTCAATGTCGATCTATCTCTTAATAGAAGGAATAGTGATCGGTCTTGTCGTTGCCGTCCCCGTTGGACCGCTCGGCTTGTTGTGCATCAATCGCGCATTGATGATGGGCCCGGTGTGCGGGTTTTTCTCCGGATTGGGAGTGGCCACGGCGGATGCTCTTGCCGCGGGCATCGCGGCGCTCGGGATTTCCTTGATCTCCGGATTCCTTATCGAGCACCAGCTGGCGCTGCGCTTCGTCGGCGGATTATTTCTTTGCTACTTGGGCTACAAGATCTATAAAACCGAGCCCGTGTCCCAGGCGCCGATCAATAATATTAACGGGCTTCTGAGCGCCTATGCGACGACTTTGTTTCTGACCCTTTCCAATCCGGTGACCGTGCTCTCGTTCGTCGCGATTTATGCCGGTTGGCACGTGCCGAGCCTGCATGGCCGTTACATCGCGGCGGCAACGTTGACGGTCGGCGTCTTCACCGGCTCCGCCCTGTGGTGGGTGGGACTATTTATCGGACTTACAGCATTTCACGATCGATTTAGTCTCCGGTTCCTATTCTGGGTTCATCGAGTTTCAGGCGCCGTCATCGCCGGTTCTGGTGTCGTCGTGCTCTTGAGCTTAGCCCCGTTAACGCAAAGTTGGGGGATACCGTTTTGACGGCTATTCCGGAATCAATCGCCTACGTCAACCGCAACCGGGGCATCGCGACTGAAATCAATTTCGGCCTCGCGTGTTTTTATGCCGCCCTGAATCTATTTCAATTCATTCTCTTGCCGTTATGGCTGCTGCCGGTGAATTTGATGTGGGCGTGGATGTTAGTGGCGCTGGGACTTTTGACCAATCCCTTTTGGAGTTTGATCCACGAAGCGATTCACGATTTGTTTCATCCCAACCGGAGAGTGAATGCTTGTTTCGGGCGCTTTTTAGCGATTCTTTTTGGCTCGCCGTTTCGCATCCTGCGCATGAGTCACTTAGTGCATCACAAGTTGAATCGTTTGCCCGTCGAGGGTACGGAATACTATGATAGTGAGAAGGGAAGTAAAGCCGCGGCCGCGCCGGGATACTATTTCCAGATTTTTATCGGGCTGTATCTCGTCGAGATTTTGAGCCCGCTTTATTTTTTTCTGCCAAAGCTTTGGCTCGCGGGATTTAAACGGCGATACCTTCGGCCAAATTCCGTCAGCGCCTTGCTGATGGACAACTGGTTGCGTCCCGAGGCTCTGCGGGAGATCCGCGTTGATGGGCTATTGACGATGTCGTGGCTTACACTGGGGTTTTATTGCTACGGCCACAACTGGCCGTTACTCTTGATGACGTTGCTGGGGCGTGGCTTCCTGATTTCATTTCTCGACAATATCTATCACTACGAAACGCCGGTGGGCGACGTCTTCTACGCGAAGAATTTACAGCTAGCGGGGCCGCTGGCCAAAATACTTTTGAATTTTAATTTTCATGGCATCCATCACGTGAACCCGGCGATTCCGTGGATTCAATTGCCACGGGCGTTCGAGGCACAAGGCGGTCGATTTGCCGGCGGCTACTTTGCGGCGACGTTGCGCCAACTGCACGGTCCTATCGCGCTTCAGGATTTGCCCCAGGGCACGCCCGAAGTCAGGATCCGTCCGCTTTAGCGACCTTTTTTAATAGCATGACGGAGAACCACTGGTTCGCGTCGGTGTAGTGCTCGACCGCGCGCAAATCAAAAAAGCGCAGCTGCTCTTGCAAGCGGACCGGATCGAATTTACGGCTGATCTCGACGAGAATCTTTTCATCCTTTTGCCACTGGAACGCGGTGGGCACGGTGGGGAAGCGAACCTCTTGCGGTTCGTTGGCGACGGCGTACATTTCGATCTGCCGCCATTCCGGATTGAACCAGGAATGGTAGCGCATCTTGCCGCGATCGAAGTTGCTGCCGAGCAAGTGGTTGATGTTGCCGAACACGTTTAGAATGAATTCTGCCGTGACGCCGCGGCTATCGTTGTACGCGTCTTCGAGTACCTTGACAGATTTGATCCTGTCGGCGCCCAGCAAGAGGTAGTCGTTCGGTCCCATCGCGGCTGAAAGAGCGCGGAAGAAACGGGGAAAGTCGGTGTGGTTGAAGTTACCGATGGTGCTGCCCAAAAATACAAATAAGGTCGGCAAGTTTTTATCGATCGCGCTGAAGCCATCTTCATAGCGCGCATGCAAACCATGAAAAGTGATTGCCGGGAAAGCCGCGCGCACGGCGTCGCGCGAAGCGCGCAAGCCCGCCGCGCTCACGTCGATGGGCGCGAAGATGCTCGAGCCGCGTTGACGCAACTGTTCGGTTAATAAGTGAACGGTTTTTTTACTGTAACCGGCGCCAAGTTCGGCGATACAACGAACCGGCGCGTTGGCGATGATATCACCGGCGTGTTTTTCAAGTATCGCGTTTTCCGTGCGCGTGAGGTAGTACTCCGGTAAATCGCAAATCCGCTCGAAGAGCTCAGAGCCGCGCTGATCGTAGAGGTGATACGCCTCCAGCCAGCGCGGCTGGTCCCACAGGGTGACTAAAATAGACTGCGCCGGAATAGAGTCCAAGTCGGCGCCATGGACCGACCATATCCCCGGTTCGCTTGCGTGCCAGCGATGGCGCTCGGCAGCGGCAAAGATGTTCGCGGGCGTTTCTTGTTTCATGCGTTGAGAGACTATAAAAGAAAACGATTCATGATGCGACCTGGGTACATAAAAAAGTGGCTATGACTGACGATCAAACCGCCATTGAGTTTCGCGATGTCAGCTTCACGCTGCCGGACGGCAAAACGCTGCTGTCGAATTTGAATCTGCGCGTACAAGCAGGCGAGACATTGGTGCTGCTCGGGCGCAGCGGCTCCGGCAAAACGACGACGATGAAGCTGATTAACCGGCTGATCGATCCGACGGCCGGGGAAGTGCGCGTGGAGCGCAAGCCGACCGTTGAATGGGACCCGATCCGGCTGCGCCGTCGCATCGGCTATGTGATTCAAGAGGTCGGTCTGTTTCCTCATTTGACGGTGGAGGAGAATATCGGCGTCGTACCGCGTTTGGAGGGTTGGGAGCCCGAGCGAATCCGCGAACGGGCGCGGGTATTGCTGGCGATGGTCGGTTTAGACGCCGATCGTTTCGCGGCGCGATTTCCGCGCGAACTTTCCGGCGGGCAGCGCCAGCGCATCGGCGTAGCGCGAGCACTTGCTGCCGATCCGCCGGTGATCCTGCTCGATGAGCCTTTTGGCGCGTTGGACCCGATCACCCGCCGCGAGATTCAACGCGAGTTCAAAACGTTGCAGCAGGAATTAAAAAAGACGATGGTTTTTGTCACCCATGACATTGCCGAGGCCTTTGTGCTCGGAAATCGGATCGCTCTTCTCAAAGACGGTGAATTGATTCTGCTGGACGTTCCCCGAGCCCTGCTTCAATCCGAGCATCCCGAAGCGCGCGCCTTTGCCGAATGCTTTTATGACGCGCAGAGTAGCGGGAGTTCGGTGTGACTTTGTTCGAGTTCTTTTCGCGCAACGCGCGCGAACTGCTGACGCTGACCTTCGAACACTTATTTCTCGTGGTGGTCTCTACGGGCATCGCGATTCTCATCGGCGTTCCGCTCGGCATTCTTCTGACGCGCAAACCGAGCCTGAGCAAACCGGTGCTCGGTTTCGCAAATATCATGCAGACGGTGCCGAGCCTCGCGCTTTTTGGTTTTCTCATTCCGCTCAATATTTATTTGTTTCACGTAAAGATTGTCGGCGGCATCGGCGCGCGCACGGCGATCGTCGCGTTGGTGTTGTATGCACTGCTGCCGATCATCCGCAATACTTTTACCGGCATCAGCTCGGTGGATCCGGCGATTCGGGACGCGGGACGCGGCATGGGAATGACCGACCGCCAGCTGCTTTTCCAAGTCGAGCTGCCGCTTGCCCTCGGCGTGATCATCGCCGGCGTGCGCGTGGCGACGGTCATCTGCGTGGGCACGGCGACGATCGCGGCGGCGATCGATGCCGGTGGATTGGGACGCTACATTTTTCGCGGACTGAGAGCCAACGATAATGTGTTGATCCTGGCCGGCGCGGTGCCCGCGGCGTTGATCGCCATGGGTGCGGATCTCGCGCTTGGCTACGTCGAGCGCACGATTCAATTCAGCAGCGCGGTCAAAGCGAAATCGCGAAGGCTGCTGTGGTCGAGCGTCGTCGGGCTACTGGCGTTTCTCGGTGTCGCTTATTTCTTCGCCGGTAAAAGCGCTGGACGGATCGCAGTCGGCTCGAAGGATTTTACGGAGCAAGTGATTCTCGGCGAGATTCTTGCCCAAGCGATCGAAGGGAAAACCGGCCTGCCGGTGGTTCGCCGCTTTGATTTAGGTGGAAATCTGGCGCACGAAGCGCTGGTTGCCGGCGAGATCGATCTCTACGTCGAATACACCGGCACGGCGCTGCTGGCGATCTTGAAGAGTCCGCCGCTCACCGACCCGCTGGAAGTCTTGCGCCGGGTCAAATCTGAATACGCACGTCGATTTAATCTTGAATGGACCGAACCGCTCGGTTTCAACAATACATTCGCCATTTTGGTGCGCGGTGAAGACGCGAAGAAATTCAATTTGAAAACGATCAGCGATGCCGCGAAAGTCTCGGCCCAATGGCGCGCCGGCTTCGGCCAGGACTTCATGTCGCGGGCGGACGGTTATCCGGGGTTCGCGCGCACCTATGGTTTTCACTTCGAAGAAACTCGCGAAATGGATCTCTCGCTCACGTATCGCGCGCTGGTGGATAAACAGGTCGATCTGATCGCCGGTAACTCGACGGACGGTTTGATCTCGCGCTACGGATTGGTCCAACTGGAGGACGACCGTCACTATTTTCCGCCGTACGATGCCGTACCGGTGGTTCGGCAAGTGACGCTGGAAGCGCATCCCGAGATCGGCACGGCGTTAAAACAGCTCGGCGGCATCCTGACGGTCGATGAGATGAGGAAGCTCAATTATGCTGTCGACGGCGAAAAGCGCCAGCCACGGGATGTGGCGCAGGAGTTTTTGCGGCTGAAAGGCATCGCGCGTTGAATACCGGCTTGTCCAATACCACCGGCGCGATCGATTAGATTCGACTTGAAATTATTTCAGAAGAGCGGCGCATTTCGCGCCCTCAGCTACCCTGACTACTTTTGGTTTTGGTCGAGCTATTTCGTGTCGAACGTGGGCTCGTGGATGCAGGGCATCGCCCAAGGGTGGTTGCTGTTCGAATTGACCTCTTCGCCGTTTTATCTCGGACTTTTCAGCTCGCTGCGGATGGTGATGCTGCTCAGTTTTTTTATACTCGGCGGTATCATGTCCGATCGTATCGATCGACGAAAAGTCATGCTCGCCATTCAGTGGATCTCGGCGCTGACCGCGCTCGGTCTGGCGGTGTTGGTTTCGACTCATGCGATCCGCGTCTGGCATATTTTCGTGCTCGGCGCGATCACGTCGACGACCTGGGCATTCGAACAGCCGGTGCGGCAGGCGCTGCTGCCGCAATTGGTCAAGCGCGAAGATCTGGTGAATGCGCTAGCGCTGAACGCGCTGACCTGGAACGGCGCCGGGCTGCTGGGTCCAAGCCTCGTCGGTATGTCGGTTCCGTACATCGGTATCGACGGTTGCTTCTATGTCAACGTCGTCAGTTATCTGGCGGTGATCGGCGCGCTGCTGCGCATGAACGTTCCCGCTCTAAACCATGCGGAGGGCCGATCAAGCGTGCTTCAAAGCCTGCGCGACGCCTTCGGCTACGTCCGGGGTGAAAGAATCATCATGACCTTTCTGTCGGTGTCGGCGATCTTCAACATATTCGGCCGCTCCTACATTACGCTCCTGCCGGTGTTTGCCAAAGATGTTTTGCGCCTCGGCGCGTCGGGATTTGGTTTCATCTCCGCCGGGCCGGGACTCGGCACGATCATCGGCTCTTTGACCCTGGCGACTTTGGGCCGAGTCGAAGCCAAACGCAGCCGCATGGTGACGATCCTGATCGCTTTCTCGGCGTGTTTATTCGCTTTCGCATTGAGTGGCGATGCGGGCTTGGCGTTCGGCTTTCTAGTCGCGGTCGGCACCTTGAGCACGGTTTTCGAGACGCTGATGAACA
>WNGI01005857.1_pt1 | contig 11132 bp, 8 predicted proteins | sample 5400621 | NCBI WGS metagenome assembly WNGI01 (sample SAMN13153374, study PRJNA577476) | soil metagenome | isolation source: 20 cm soil or saprolite under Garry oak tree replicate 1 | place: USA:California | collected 2016-06-15
TGTTGGATATACGCATAGGTTCGATCAGAAATATTATCTGGCCGACGACATTCTGGTGAAAAGCGACCGCATGAGCATGGCTCATTCCGTCGAAGTGCGCCCGCCGTTCCTTGATCATCGCATCGTGGAGTTCGCCGCAAAGCTGCCCGCGGACCTGAAGATTCGTGGATCTCAGCAGAAACTCGTCTTGAGTGAATTGCGGAAAGACAAGCTTCCAGCCTCCATCCTGGCCGGTAAAAAGACGGGTTTTGACATTCCCGCGCTTGAATGACTCCGTGGTCCTGTGCGGCCGATGCTGGTCGATTCCTTGCGGTAGGGAATCGCGGAATATGGGCAATTCTTTCGAGGGGCTGCCGTTGAAAACTTTTTGACCCGGCATCTGAAAGAAAAACAAACGTGGGGTATCACCTCTGGGGCTTGATGATCCTTTTTCAATGGATGAAAAGATGACGAATTCAAGCGGCGCCGTTTCCAACAGCGAGGCCCTTATTACCAGCAAAAGCTGGATCGTTTATCTGATCGTTGTGCTGGTTGCAGGTGCGATCTTTCTCGGGTCCATCGTCTCGCCACCGTCACTGATGGACGACGTCGATGCGGTGGTGGCGCAAATCGCCCGGAACATACTGACCTCCGGCGATTGGGTGACGGCGCGACTGGACGGGGTGTTATTTCTAGAAAAACCCCCGCTGTATTACTGGCCCATCGTGGTCTCGTACAAAATCTTCGGCGTACATGACTGGTCCGCCCGTATTCCATTTGCGTTGTCGGCGGTGGGAGTCGCGTGGCTGACGGCGGCCTTCGGAACATGGGCCTTCGGGCGGCGAGCAGGGTTATATGCCGGACTCTGCATGGCCACCTGCGTGGGTCTATTTCTTTTCACCCGGGTTTTGATCCCCGACGTCATGTTGACTTTCACGATCACGCTGGCGATGTGGGCATTCTTGAGGGCGCTGGATGAGAACGAGTCACGGCCAAGGCTCTGGGCGTTTCTTCTGGCCGCGTGCCTGGGCACAGGGCTGCTCTTGAAGAGCCTGATCGCGGTGGTATTTCCGGTAGGTGCGGCAGCCATTTATCTGTTTCTCGCCAAAGAATTGTTTGCGGCTCGCGCATGGAAACGGCTGAGACCGCTCAGCGGACTTTTCGTGGTGCTCTTGATTGCCGCTCCGTGGCACTTCCTGGCTACGTTACGAAATCCGCCGTATTTTGCTTGGACCCTTCATAGCGGGCCGGGAGAGTATCACGGTTTTTTGTGGTTCTATTTCATCAACGAGCAGCTACTGCGGTTTCTGAACCTACGGTATCCGCGGGATTACAACACGGTGCCGCGGCTTTATTTCTGGCTATTTCATTTTCTGTGGCTATTTCCGTGGAGCGTTTATTTCCCAGCGATCGCAAAGCTCTCTTTCAAACCGCTGGACCGTGCTCGGAGGACCCGGCTGCTGGCGCTGTGCTGGACGGGGTTTCTTCTGGTGTTTTTCACTTTCTCGTCCACCCAGGAATACTACTCAATGCCCTGTTACCCTGCGCTGGCGCTGCTGCTGGGGTCGGCGATGGCCATGGGCAGTGATTGGATTCGCCGCGGAACGCGGGTACTGGCGGTAAGTACCGGGTGCGCGGGCTTAGCGGCGCTGGCCATCCTGGTCGCGGTGCGCCACGTCCCGACGCCGGGAGACATCTCCGGGGCGTTGAGCCAGCATCCGAGCGCATACACATTTTCCTTGGGGCATATGGAAGACCTCACGCTGGAATCGTTTGCATATCTGCGGATTCCGCTAGGCATCGCAGCGGCCGCCTTTCTTTTGGGCGCCTTGGGAAGTGCACGATGGATTGGCCAGCGAGCATTTCTCGCGGCTACCTTGATGATGCTGTTGTTTTTTACCGCGGCGAGGATGGCCCTGGTGGTCTTCGATCCATACTTATCCTCACGGCCGCTTGCTGAGGCATTGCTGCACTCTCCGGAGGGCAGGTTAATCGTGGACCACCACTACTTCGACTATTCCTCGGTTCTGTTTTACGCCAATCGCGATGCGCTGCTGCTCAATGGCCTCCGGCATAACATGGAATACGGTGCTGCCGCCCCCGGGGCGCCGCCGATTTTTATCGACGACGCGAAATTTAAGGACCTGTGGCTAACACCAGAGCGGTGGTACACGGTGGCGGACAAAACAGCGATGACGCGCTTCGAGAGTTTGGTTGGGCGAGAGCACCTAATCGTCGTCACTGTCAGCGGAGGCAAGGTTGTCCTGACAAATCACCCTGTTAGGGACGTGGCCGACAAGTTCCACGGCATTTTCACCCTGACCGGGATGAAGAGATATGTAGGCGCTCTGGAATCGTGGTATAAAGAGGGAAACAGGTCGTGGTTCTTCATGGAAACCATGTTAAGTTGGCAGGTATTAACATAAATGGTATACAGAAAACGCGGAATGAGCTTGCTATGGTGAAGCGACGTCTCTCTGTCATCATCCCGGTGCACAATGAGGCCGACAACCTTCTCGCCCTTGTCGAAGGTCTGCGGGCCGCCGCGGGACAACTGAAACGCTGGGACATGGAGATACTCTTCGTCGACGACGGCAGCTCCGACGCTTCAGTAAGGAGAATGGATGAGATCCGCGAGAGCGGAATGCCCGTCGGATACATCCGACTGAGCAAAAATTTCGGCCATCAGGCCGCCCTATGCGCAGGGTTGGAACACGCACAAGGGGACGCCGTTATTACGATGGACTGCGACCTGCAGCATCCTCCGGAAGAAATTCCCCGTATGGTCGAAGCCCATGAGCGTTGCGCCGACGTCGTGCAGATGGTCCGCTCCGACTCCGCCGGCGTGGGTAAGGACCTGTGTTCCAAGTGGTTCTACCGAACATTTAACTACCTGTCTGACACGCCCATTGTACCTAACGCCGCGGACTTCCGGCTCATCAGCCGCCGAGTGCTCGAAGTGCTACTGCGCATTCCGGAGCGTGAAAAATTTCTCCGTGGACTGATCCCCTCGCTCGGCTTCCCGCAGTGCCTGCTGGAATTCAACCAAGCGACACGCTTGCATGGAGCGCCCAAGTATTCGTTCTGGATGTCGCTCCGGCTGGCGCGCAAGGCTGTTTTCGACTACAGCACGATGCCGCTGCGACTGGTCTCTTGGCTCGGCATGACCATCTCGATCTTCTCGTTCGTCTTCGGCACGGGGCACTTCGTCTGGAAGTTGTTGCACTGGAACCTTGTTGCCCCCGGTTTTACCGACCTGATCACTGCCATCTTCTTCCTCAGCGGTTGCACTCTGGCATCCCTTGGCATCTTGGGCAGGTACCTCACGACGATCCTGGAGCAGGTACGGGGGCGGCCACAGTTCGTGATCGTGGACCACGTGCAAGGCCTGGCGCTCTCCGCATCTGAGGCCGGGTCTGCTCGCGAGGAACACATCGCCATCGGAGCCTGAGCCTGAGCGGACTTACCCTACCATCGAAAGGACGAGTTGAATCGTTCTTACGAGGCCGCTTACATTTCCAGTCCGCATGAATGTCAGCTGGCCGTTCCAGGGAACAATAGGGTAGGGACGGGTGCAGATTGTCGAGGTCCACCATGTCCGGTAACGGCCGGCTGCTTGTAAACGCCGACGACCTCGGCCTGCACGCTGACATCGACCGCGGCATCCTCGACTGTATCGAGTGCGGTCGCGTCCAGAGCGTTTCGTTCGCAGCCACCGGTCGAACCGTTGACTGGAACAGATTGCGCGAGCTGATGCGCCACGGCGTGCACGTCGGCCTGCACGTCGTGCTCGTCGACGAGCCTTGGGCCAGTAATGGCCGCGTGATCCGCGGATGGAAGGAGCTGGTCAAGCAACTGCTGCTCCCCGGCCGGACGATGAAGGATGCGGTCGCCGGCGAGGTCCGCCGCCAATTTCAGCTCTGCTCTGAAAACGGCTTGGATCCGCGCACGCTCTCGCATGTCGACAGTCACCAGCACGTGCACGTCCTGAACGGCGTCTGGCAACCATGCCTTCATCTTGCGCGGCAGAACGACATTCCACGCATGCGCGTTCCCTGGTGCCCCGCAATCCGCGTGATCAAGAAAAACCTCGGCGGCATTGCCCTTCAAACCATGGCCCGCTATCGTACTGCCGAGGTCAACGGGTACCTCCCATGCCTTGGCCTCGCCCATGCCGGCCACAACACAGCTTCCATCTTCTCCGACGAACTGGAGCACGCCGCACGTGCCGGACGCCCTGACATCGAGCTCGTCGCTCACCCCGGTGTAAACACTCCGGATCTCGAATCCAGGTACGCCGATTGGCACTTCGACTGGAGCGGCGAACGCGACGCGATCCTCTCCACACGATTCAGTGAAGCTGTCAGTGCGAGCGGCTACCGATTCGTTACCCCCGGCTCAGGTTCCTTCAACCCATACTCGGGGAATAGCTTTGGATGAAGGGGCGTCTTGTATCCATCCGTAAACTGCCAGGGAAACCGGGTAAGCCCGGGGCGATTCTAAGCGCACTGCCCGCGCCGCGGGCCGACTGTTAGCACCGCTTTTACGGGACAACGCCATGGCATCGTCCTTCGGCTCTTTTCTTCTTGTCTGCATCCGCGTGCAGATTCTTTGGAAAGGCGTGCGTGCGCTGTTGCGGACGCTACCCGGAATGGGCAACTGAATCCCCTCTTGAGGCGATTCCCGAGCGCCTATGATGGCGGTTTTTCTTAGGCCCTGAGCGAAATCGTGGAGTGATGCGAACCGGACGACCAGATAAATGGCCGTCTTGAACCGAGACCCGTAGACCTTCCGGGGCCGCACGCTGGGGTGGTGTTACAATGCTTGAAGGAAAATCGATATTGAGCTATGGCCTCAAGATGTTTCATCTTCCGTGTTTCAAATGTACTGCGATTTCTCGATTCTCAGCGGCCACTTACACACCATGAAAAGCTTTTATTCCGCTCGCCGCGCGAGCCTTGCAGTGTCGGTCACCAGAATGAGTTTTCGAAGGGGAACTGTGAGTCATCGTGCCGCTGAATAGTCTCCCACCCGAGCCTGGGGCTCGCCCTTCGAAGAGGGCATTACGCCACACAGCCTTTGCCGCCTTAAGGCTGGCAGCCGGCGTAGCCATCCTCGCCTACCTTGCAAAATCGGGCATCGTCACTCTTGGTGGGCTAGCAACACTCATCATAGCCTGGCCCGTTACTCTGGCGGCAATCGCGGTATTCCTTGCGGATATCTTGCTCATGGCTCTAAGAACGTCCTGGCTCTTTCGGCCGTTAGGAATGAGGCTCACTGTCTTGAGATCGATGCAGCTAACCTTGGTAAGTATTTTCTTTTCCGCGTTCCTCCCCGGAGCAGGGGGTGGCGATATCGTGAAGCTCTACTACGCCACAAAAGAAAATGAGGGCCGCCGGACGGAAGTCGCCACGGTTCTGGTCTTCGATCGGGCCATCGGTTTCTTCGCAATGTTGATTCTGCCCTTTTTCTTCGTGCCGTTCTTTGTTCCGCTCATCCGGACTGTACCGATGCTTCGCGGCATCCTGATTTTGATCGCGTATATAGCAGCGGGTCTGCTCGCCACATTCTTACTCTTTGCCTTCAACCAGAGCATTCGAGGTTTTCTAGCGCGAGAATCCCTCCCCGTGCCACAGTGGAGGAAGCGGGCATGCCGAGTCCTGGAAACGATTAGCACTTATGGGAGGAGTCCCGGGACGCTCCTCGGAGCACTAGCCCTTTCCCTGATAGCTAATCTTTCGGTGATCGCGATAACCGTGCTTGCGGTCCTGGCGTTGGACCCGGCCAGCCTCGCCTCCAAAATGTACCTGGTAATTCCGATCGGTCATATCGTGAACGGACTTCCCCTGACCCCGGGCGGATTGGGTGTAGGAGAGACCGCGTTCAATGCCCTCTTCGAGATGACTGGGCTGCATGGCGGAGCTGAAACTCTGCTCTGCTGGAGAGTGTGGAAAGCCATGGTGGGATTGTTGGGGCTTGTGATTTACATCCGCGGTATGAGCCGCATCGTGCTCGCTTCGCAACCGGGCTCGGAGGAACAGCTCGCGAGTTAGCGCTTACAATGTTTACTCGGAACCTCGACAGCAAGAAGCAAAATGTCACGATAGGATTCCCACAGGCAATTCTTTTCCCGCGAATCCAAGCAGATTCGTGAGCGTGTCTAAATATTTTTCTGGACCGCCGGAGTGGCAAACGAACATGGCGCTGCCGAATAAAGATCACATGGGAGGGTTCGGCACGGAGACCTTCGCCCTGAAACCTCGTTTCGCCCTCTCCTTACTCGTATTCCTTGCGGCAGGGATCTTCATCGGAAACGCGGCCTATCCCAGCTTGCTGGACGACGCTGATGCCTCTCATGCAAATGTCTCGCGCTCCATGCTCGAGCGCGGGGACTGGGTCATCCTGTACATGAATGGAATCCGCTACCTGGTGAAGGCCCCTCTACATTACTGGGCGGTCGCACTCTGCTATCGCTTGTTCGGTGCGAACACCTTCTCAACGCGTCTTCCCGTTGCTCTCGGGATGGTCGGTCTCGTCGCGCTTATTTATTGCTTTGCCCGGCGGTACTTTGGGGAGCGAGCAGGTTTATACAGCGGCCTTATTGCCTGTACCAGCGCCGGGTTTTTTCTTTTTACCCGCATCATGATTCCTGAAGCGATCTATGCGCTGGAATTTACGGCGATTTTCTATCTTTTTTTGCGTGGCTGGACCGGGACGCTCGAACCTCGCCTGGCTTACTGGAGCGCGGCGGCACTGACGGCACTCGCCATGCTCACACGAGGCCTGGTGGGTGTCATTTTCCCCGTGGCGATTGTTGGATTGTTCATCGTCGCGACCCGCGGCTGGACTCGCTGGCGTGAATTGCGGCTCTTTTCGAGCAGCCTGATTTTCCTCGCCATTTCCGCGCCATGGCACATCCTTGCAGCCTTGCGTGCGCGCACATTTTTCTGGTCGTACTTCATTAATGAACACTTCAAACGCGCCGTTGGGACACGCTACCCGCCGGACTACGAAGCTGTTCCACTCTGGATCTGGCTGGGCATCCACCTTGTCTGGTTTTTCCCTTGGAGCGTGTTTCTGGCTGGAGTGTGGAAGCTCGTTCCTCATCAAAGGACATGGAAGAGCCTGTCGGTCGAAGGGCAGGCGCGGCTGCTGCTCCTATTTTGGATGGGGTTTATCCTGTTCTTCTTCTCGCTCACCTTTGGATCGCGCATGGAGTACTACAGCTTCGGTGCCTGGCCTGCCATGGCCCTGCTCCTCGGCGTCGGACTCGGCCGGGCGGAGCAGGAGGGAAAGCGATGGCTGCGAGTTATGCAAGCGACGCTTGCAGTTCTTGGAGTTTTGATCGCGGGCGTGCTTGGTACAATGCTGTGGATCTCGGCCAAGGTTCAGGTTCCTGGAGACATCTCTTCACTCCTCGAAGAACGCGACATCGACTCCTATCGTGTTTCGATGGCCCATCTGCTCGACCTGACGCCGCGAGCCTTTGCTGCCCTGAGACTGCCCTCGGCTCTCGCGGGATTTGCATTCCTGTTCGGCTTCGCCGCAGCTTGGTGGCTGCGGCGCAAGAACCGTCCGCTTGCCGCCACCATCCTCACGGCTGTCGCGATGGCAGTTTTTCTCTTCGCGGCCAATATTGCGTTCGGTGTTTTCAGCCCCTATTTGTCCTCGCGCCCGCTCGAGAAGATCATTCTGCCGCAGATCCATGAGGATGACGTGATGGTGCTGTACGGGGAGTTTGACGGCGGTTCGAGCGTGGCCTTCTATGCGAACCGGCAGCTTTTTCTCTGGAACGGACGACGCAACAATCTGGAACCGGGGTCCTATTATCCGGATGCGCCACACATTTTCTTGACCGATCCCCAATTTCTCCAACTTTGGCGGGGCCCACAACGTGTTTATTTGTTCGTGCCTTTGGAGCAGAAAGAAGATGCGGCAAAAAGGCTTCCGGCAACGGGTACCTTTCTCGTGGCCTCCAGTGGTGGGAAAAACGTTTATGTCAATCGTCAGCCCGTTGCGAAAAACGCAAGCTTTTAAGTGAACGCTTATGCCTGCCGCCGTCCCGCTGATTGCTCAGGCGGGATCTTTCCGCGCTTAGTTCGTCGGGCGAAGCACATCGCGCTTGGAGCGCGCATTCTCGACAACGATGGTCGGGGACAAGAAAGAGAATCCACTTCTCAGAGTGGCCTTGAACAGCAGATAAGGGAAGTAGCCATACTGCTGAGCGCTCGGTAACAGCCGGCGCATTTCGCCATAGTCGAAGAACTGCTTGTGATCTTCATTCTGCATCTCTGCGGGGTCCGTTCCGAATAGCCGGAAGATTCGAAAGAGCCAAAAAGCACTGTTCGGTGTGGATAGCAGCAGCTTGCCACCAGGCTTCAGGACGCGATTTATCTCACTGAGGGTAAAAGCCGGGTTCACCACATGCTCGATGACTTCGGTGCACCAGACCAGATCGAACGATTCATCCTCGAACGGGAGTGGGTCGTTGGCATCCACGCGCAGGACAGTGGGGTGCTGCGGTTCGAGGTCGACCGAGACGACCTCATAACCCTTCACTTTTATCTTTTGCGTCCAGTATTGTTCGCGGCACCCCAAATCCAGTGCCTTTTTTCCGCGCCCGTCCTCCAGCAGCCCCAGAAGAATGAGCTTTCCTTTTGTGGTATGGCGCACCTCGTACTGACCGAAGTCCAGCGGTATTTTCTTCAGCAGCGCCACTAATCTACGAATCAACAGCGGCTCCTTTCTCATCGATACCGTGATTTTCGGCAGCCCGCTCTTGCTCAGCGGTCAAAAACAACAGCTTTGATTACGCCGGCAGCCTCGGTCGAGAGCAAGATGTGCGCAACAATCGCCTTCCATGTATCATAATTTGTATTCGCTTCTCCACCAGCGTAACAACCTCCATGGTGGTAACATCCCCAGCCGTTTTGAAATCGCGCAGGCGGGCAGAAGCCGCCTGTCAGTATGAAAAGATTATTACATGTTTGCCGTCGCAGGCGAACCGTTCTCGTGCCGCCAGCGCCTTTTCACACCTCGACGGATGGATGGAAAAGTTCCGGGCGACAGTATTTGCAAGATGAGCCCAAAAAGACACAATTTTTCAGGCCAGAGTGATTACATGTCGCCTGCGCAACACATCATTCGGAATCCATCACTGGATGCTCAGCGAGAACGCTTGTGATCACTGCGCTGCGCTTTCTGATTCTGCTTCCTTCGCTTGGTCCGTTGATCTACTATTGCCTCGCCTTCTACGCTGGGGTGGATTACTTTCGACGCTTGCGCAAGCTCCCTCCTGTGGACCGCTCATTTACTCCGCCAGTGAGTATTCTCAAGCCGGTGCGCGGGATGGACCACGAAGGCGATGAAAATTTCGCAAGCTTCTGCCGGCTGGATTATACGGACTACGAAATATTGTTCGCCGTTGCAGATGCAAGCGATCTCGTAATTCCCGTGATCGAGAAACTGCAGACGAACTATCCAAAGAAGGCGATTCGGTTGATCGTCGGAGTGGAGCAACTCGGAATCACACGCAAGACCAATAGCCTGGTCCGGCTGGTGCGAGAAGCGAAGCACGAATTGTTGGTGATCAATGACAGTGACGTGCGCGTTGAAGAGGATTATCTGCGCGACGTCGTTGCCCCTTTCGCCGATCCCAATGTCGGCTGCGTTACCGCGTTCTTCCGGGGCATGACCGAGGGCGGCTTCGCCGCCGATGTGGACGCTGTCGGTGTCCCAACCGATTCTGCCGCCAACACACTTGTGGCAAGAACTTTTGGAAGTATGGACTTCGCTCTTGGCTGGACCATGGCAACGACGAAAACGCGGCTGGCGGAAATTGGCGGATTCGAATCGCTGGTGAATCATCATTCCGATGATTTTGCGCTGGGGAACGAGATTTTTAAACGCGGTTACCGGATCGAACTAACTCGAAAGCCGGTGTGGATGGTTTTCCCCCGGGAGACGCTGCGTGATTTTCTGCAGCATGAGTTGCGATGGTCGATCCTGCTGAAAAACTTGCGCCCCGCAGGATATGCCGCGATGTCCATGACGTTTGGCTTGCCGTGGGCCCTGTTGGTTGCTCTGGTTGCTCCTTCATATTCCATCGCGCTGAGCTACTTTGCAGCCTATTTGGTGTTGCGGCTGGCGGTTGCTTGGAGTATCGGCGTTTGGGGCCTGGGCGATCCTGTGGTTCGCAGGAAGATCTGGCTGGTTCCCGTTCGCGACGCGCTGAACTTCTGCGTGTACTTAGCGAGTTTCTTTTCAAACACCGTGCGATGGCGTGGAATCTCGTACCACGTGCGAGGTCGCTCCTTTGTTCCCCTGGCGGGGCCCCTCAGCGGAATTAACGAGCATATAGACAAACCAGGTAAGTAATCTAGCAACGGAACGTCTTGTATTGCTCAGCGGGCGCTGATCCATTCCCCTTCGACTTTCAGAACTTAGTGTTTCTCCGGATCCACCTGCGTCGCCTTTCCGATCTTGATGGTTGAACCGAACCGCTTATAGTTCTGGTATCGAACCGACAAGCGGATGTGCACGTCCTGACCCGACTTGAAGTGCAGGATGTCATCAGCACGCGTATAGGTTGGGAACCAGTAGTGGCCTTCGATATTTTCCCGAAAAGTCTCGAACGTCGGAAATGCCTGGTCTTCTTTTTTCTTCAGCAAGCCCGTGGCCTTTCCCCTGGTTTTGACAATCTGGAGATCTTTGTCCTCTACCCAAATGCGACCCTGAAAGTAACGCTGGCTCTTTTCCAGCTTCTTTGGCGCGATGTCGAAGACATAGGTGCCAACTTCGTCGACCTGTTCTCGGCCCACATATTTGACGTCGTACTTGGGTAGTTCGTCGGGAGTCAGCACGAGCGGCCACACCTTTTCGATGTCATCGAAATCTTGCTGGGACATGGTAATGCGGCTGAGAGTCGGCGCAGGAGCATCGATAACCTTTTCGTAACGCTTCCCCGCCGGTGTAAAGAGAATGTCGCTGGTTAGGCGGTACTCTCCGTCCGGGCGGCCGTCCTCATCGAGCTCCTGGAACGCGAAAATTTGCGTATACGTATAGTTGTCGCGCTCAGTGCGGAACTCCTCTTCGTGTTTTGTGAATTTCTGGATGATCTGCTCCGCAGGTAGTGCGGGTGGCTCATTGGTGAT
>WNGI01005858.1_pt1 | contig 11132 bp, 7 predicted proteins | sample 5400621 | NCBI WGS metagenome assembly WNGI01 (sample SAMN13153374, study PRJNA577476) | soil metagenome | isolation source: 20 cm soil or saprolite under Garry oak tree replicate 1 | place: USA:California | collected 2016-06-15
CCGCGGCTGCGCGTCCCAGCGCACCTGGTGGCATCGGCGTAATTGGGGTGATTGCCACGGGGGCCAGGTCCATCACGTCCATCGGGTCCATCCGCATCCGCTCCATGGCCATCGGTGGCATCACGGGCATTTCCGGCATTTCCGGCATCTCCGGCATCTCCGGCATCTCCGGCATCTCGAAATGGAAGTCGATATCTGACAAGGCGTCCATCGCTCGCTCCAATTCCATCCGGTGCGGAGCGAGATCGAAGTCGAAATCCATCGGCGCGATCGGTGGAATCGGCGGCGTAACCATATCGAAATCGAGATTCATGTCCTTCAGAGCATCGAGTCGATCCTCGAGTTCGATGAGATCGTCCGACCGCCAGACTCTGGGAAGGAGTGGTGCTCGCCTCGCTTTGGGCGAGGGACTTGGCTGGGCCGGTTTGACTTCCGGCGAAGGACGCGGAGGAACCGGTGCCGGCGCGGGCGTGACTTGCGCTTCGCTCGACAGAGCGGCAACAGCGAGCGCGACGGCGATGAAAGTTGCTCTGATCATCCTTCCCTCATTCTGAGGATTGATTGGTTGCTACGGCGGAGTTGAGGCGCGACAGAACGTCTCCCTGCTCCACTGCCTGATGGATAAGGTCCAAGTCGCCCTTGTTCTTCTCGCTGCGCAATCTCGCGATCTGTACGAGTACAAGCTCGAGGTCCTCGAGAAGAGACCGAAGCTTCTGATCCTGCGCCGCTGCGGGTGAATCGATGAGAAGGCGGGTCGTGACCAGGAGGTCGGTTGCCTTGTTGGCAAATGTCGCGTCCGTCGCTGCATTGGCGTCTTTCGCTGGGAGCGAGATGAGCAACGCCGCCGTCTGACCGAGGTAGCGAGTCGTCTGATCGCGGTACGCATCAGCGACCGCCGAGGTATCGGTGGCCGATGGATTGGATGATTCGACGGTCGACGTCTGGCTTGAATTCGCCGGCTTGCTACCCGGGGGGAGGCGGAGATAGTGTCCGATGCCGATGCCGACGATGAGCGCCGCTGCTGCGGCCAGCCATGGAGCACGCGATGTAAATCCACGCGTCGCAGAAATCGGAACCTGCGTGTTGAAGTGCGAATCCTCGATGACCGTCCACATCGCGTCCAGGGGTGGCTCGGGGGGAGGGTTGAAGCTCCGCGGCAATTCACCGAGCACTTCGTCCATGCGGTCGTCGTCCATCATCCTACTCCTTGAATGCAGCGAGCTCTTCTCTCAGCTGCGCTCTTGCCGCGGAGAGCCTGCTCTTGCACGTCCCTTCCGGGACGCCGAGCATGCTCGCGATTTCCGCGTGCGTGTATCCTTCAATGTCGTGCAGAATCAGTGTTGTGCGATAAGCTTCTGAAAGATTGTCCACCGCCCGCGCGATGCATTCCTTGAGGTCAGGCTCCGCTTCGGGAGCGGTGACTTCGATCGAATGTGCCTCGTCGAGCTCGACTTCTCTTGCAATTCGTACCTCGCTCCGTCTTGCGTTCGAAACGACAGTGACAACGATTCGGTGCAACCAGGTCGAGAATGCGGCATCACCCCGAAACTGAGCGAGTCGCGAGAACGCGCGGATGAACGTGTCCTGAGTGAACTCACGAGCCTTTTCCGCATCGCCGCTCAGTCGATACGCGAGCGAGTACACCCGGGGCGCGTGCGTGTCGTACAGCGTACGCCCGGCCAACCGATCTCCCGCGATGACCCGGGCGATGAGCTCTCTTTCGTTCACGCGGTGATACTATTCGCCGTCGCGACCATGGTGGCTACAAAGTTCGACACAGGGATCGGGCGGATAGTTCGGTAGGGAGAGAACTACAACTGAACATGTCGTCAGCTTGAGCTTAGCAAGCTGCTGGCTCTCAGCCTCACTACGTCGGGACGCTACCGGCGCGTTTCAGGGAAGCGGCCGCGCTACGCGCAGATCTGTTGCCGCGTCCAGCAGGGCGGGCCACGCATCGATGACGCGGCCGAAACGATAGAGCAGACGCTGGAGGCCTCGGTGGCGCTCGTCTGGCGTGGCGCCTGCTACGTCGTCGACGGCGATCTCGTCCTCGGTGAGCGCACGAATCCCCTCTTTGGCTATTTCCGCGCAATCCTCTGCCCAGAACGCGGGTTGGCCGCCGTATTCATCGATGGAGCGTGTCAGCGCGTCGATCCGGCGGCCCACTCCCACCATGACGTGGTAGCGCGCTACCGCGTCGAAATCGGCAGGCGGCATGGTGCCGAGCGCAATCAGGTACCGCCCGAACGCACTCAGACGCATAGCCGGATCGGCCACTCCCGGGGAAGGCTCGTAAGTGTCGGCGAGATCACGGACGATGTTGTTGGCACGCACTCGAGAGATTGCGTGCCGGAACTGGTCGAAGTCCGCGGCTCGCGCTTCAGCCGGTGCATGCTCGACCGCCAACGGCAGATAAGCGATGTAAGAGTCCGGCGCGCACGTCCTCAGCATCTTTCCGAACGCGCCGTCCTCATTCCGCAGCACGGGAGAGAATGGCGGGATGATGCCACGAACGTCGAACGCGACATGAGTGGTCATCAGGAACCCCGTGCCGGAAATCGTCGCCGCATCGGCATAGCGATGCACCGCCCGCGTCGCCCGGTAAGATTCGTATTTCTCGAGCAATCTCTCGCGCTCCGATCCGTGCAGCCAGAGAAAGTTGAGTGACACGCCCATACCGGAGTCACCTGCCAGTCCGACGCTAGTCACGGCAACGCGGCCTCGGCCTCGGGAGAACGCGTCGACCATGGTGGCGTCGGCGTCATTCAGGTCCAAGGCGTCAGCATACAACGAGACCGGCTCGCGCTGTGCGGCGGCACCGAATGCGCACGCTGCGAGGGATTTGCCGAGGAAGCGTCGGTGCCAGTCGAGAAGGTCCACGTCCTGCCAGTCAGCGGCGGCCAAGGCCTCTTCCACATCGGAGAAAAAGTGGAACGACCATGGCTCGCGCCGTGAGGAAAGCCGCAACCCTTCGGCTGCGTCGGGCGCGTGCACAGCGCGGGCAGTGGTGTCGTCATCCACCATCAGCACTGCGCCGCCTGTCGCGTCCAGGAGCACGGCGTTGCGGTTGGCGCCGGTGTGAAAGGTGCGATCGTCAAACTCGGTCACCGCGGCGCCTATCACGTCCTCCTCCACACCGGAGCGGGCGGCCAGCTCAGTGACAAACTGACGCTTCTCCTCCAGCCCGGCGTACAGGATCCGTCCTCCCGCCCCCGCTTGCGCAGCAGCGCGCCGATTCTCGGCGCGAGTCACGTCATCTGCGGAGTCGTCGAAGACGACAATCTCGATGTCCGCGCCGTAGTGCTCGCGGTACGACCGTATGCAGCGGGCAAGAGAAGCGGTACGATTGTTAGTGAGTACGGCGACGCGGTCGAGAGTGGGCGCCGAATCTGAATCTGGGTCGACGGTAGCGCGAGCCCGCGTTATGACCTCTTGCTTGCTCACGAGGAGTCCGCGGTCGACCATCTCGTACAGGCGGTGTGCTACGCCATCCGCTGGTAGACCGGTGCGGGCCGCAGCTGCGGCCGCATGTTCCTCGACCTGTGCGAAGTGGGTGCACTGCGTCAACAGATCCAGCTCGAAGGTCGGCAGCAGAACGGGAGTGTCACGCTCGGGATCGTGCAGGAGAACGTCGTCACCCGCCGGTACGACCATCATGTACTTCGTCCTGTACAAATTCGCCGGTCCGGCCAGCAGATTCTCCTCGGCGTCGGCTGTGTCGGGCTCGCTCTCTGCCCCTACTGGTTTGGGCTCGTCACGCTTGCGTCGGTCGAACAGGCCCATGATCGGTTTCCTCTATAGCTCAAGGCCAGCCTAGAACGTACGGCCGATCTCAAGCGCTGGGAATTGTTGCAGTTGTTATCGAACCCCGCGTCTATCAACGAGGCCGGCGTCGAGCGACATGCGTAAATCGTAAGGCAGGACAGGCACTGGAAAATCCGCGCTCCGGTTCCAGCCCAGTGAGCGAGCGCGCACCCGAATCGTGACTTCCTGTGCTTCGGCCGGATCACCGAACGGAGTTTTGCGCCAGCGATAAGTCTCACGGAGGATCTGCGATGTCATTCGCAGGCTAGCCATCGATGCGTGGCTGGTAAGAGTGACAAGCGCGCCACCGCCTTCACGCGCTGCACGGGAGAGTCGGACTGTCTCTGTGCCTTCGGGCTCGATCCCGGAGATCACTACCAGCGCGAATCCACCACAGCGGAGAAGTTCCTCGGCCCCGCGCAATCCATATTTTCTGTTGCGAGGTCTGACGAGAATCGGGCCTTCTTCCCAGAACGGCCCGGCAACTGTTCCCAACCCATCGATCCAGACTGCTCTCTCGCCCTGAGCAACGGTCGTGTTGCACGCTGCTCTCAATACGGCGGTCGCTCCGCCATGCGGCATCCAGACCGTCAATCTTCCACGTGGCAGTCCACGTCCGGGAAGGATCGCATCCAGTGTATCGATTCCCGTTGCGACCGGTTCCGCTGTCCGATGTGTAACCGGGGTGGCATCGGGAAAGCGCTGCTCGATGAGCGCGCGGATGGCGGCGTTACGATCAGACATTGGCTTTGCAGAATATCCCGAACATAACCCGAAAGCAAGAAGAATACCCTTCAGCAGTTTAGAGCAAATACGACTCGCGGCGGAGTGACTGTCATCTCCGCCGCGAGGGTGTGTCAGGACGTAAAGTCGGGAGTTCTAGGATCCAGAATCGCCGAAGGGGCAGAAGAAAATGTAGTGACCTCCGCCCTCCTCAGTCTCGTCCGGAACGAAGACGGAAGTGCACACCTCCCTATCGAAAGCTTGGGCAGTGCCTTTATGTCCGGATTCGCCGTCGATCGAAGCATCAAAGACGATCGTAGCACAGAGGGCCCCGGGAAAGCAATCAGGGTTGGCCGTGAACGAACGCACGGCATCGATCGTGACCGTATGACGGACGCCGAACGCATCGGTAATCACGAGTGTACCCCTTCCGAAAAATTTCGGATCGGTGACCGCATGAGTGACCTGGAATCGTGCGTTCGCGCTGGCAGTCGAACCCAGCGTCTGCGTATTGTCCAATCGCAGCCACGCTGTTCCGTTGAAGGCCAAATCCAGATCACCCACCTCAGTGGCTGCGAGAACAGAGGGGACCGTTGCAGCGTTGGCGAAATAGACCCCCGTAAATGTACCGATGAGGAGATCGCTCTCGATGCTGATAACGATCGCCGCATCCACCGGAGGCGGCGGAATATTGCCGGTACCCTGATCCAGTGATGGGGACCTTGGATTCAATGCGGCGTGTGGATCTGGAGACGTGGCGTCCGTACACGCCAGAGCGAACGCGAGAGCACCGAGTGGGAGCGCGAACCGTTTCATGGAAGGTACCGGGTTAAAAGGTGATCACTTTGGCTCGCAGCTCAGCAGTAAAGCTGAGGGGCTCGACAAATGTATCGGCTCAGGGAAAACCCGCTATAGGGAAATTTTCCGGGGCTTCCTCCGGTCTCATAACCGGCTTAGCCCTCGCTGGGCTTCAGCAACCCATGTTCTGGCTCCCGGATCACCTCGTGCCCAAGCTTGAACCACCAGCTGAAAACAACGTCTGGCGTCGCGTTTATGACCCAGCGCTGTTGCAACTTTGCCACGCTCCATCGCCATCACGATCTCGGTCGGGGTGACCGCTGAGAAGAGCCGCTGCCGAAGAATCTTGTCGGCCTCGGCAAATCGCCGCACAGCGGCCAACAGCCGTGCAGTCGTCAGTCGATCGAGGTCGCAACGAAGGCAGGCCGTGTCAGAAAGAGCGGCGAATGCCGTCAAGGCGGTGGCAGTATCGCGCCGCGCGAGAGCGAGATACGCGCGAGCAGCAGCCGAGTTGTACCTGGCGCTAACAAGGTTTTCCGGTTTCACATTCGCGACGGTCGAATCGTATATCCGTACGAGCTGTGCTATCGACGTCGAGTCGCCACGCGCCGCCCACCATGGAAGTGCGGTGTTAACCTGGACGGTGCGAGCGGCCAGCCAGCGCGCAAAAACAGCTTTCGCCGTGTCAGTTTCAACGGCTCCGAGCAACACGAGCTGCGCAAAAAGGCGCGACGGGCGCGTTCCGATCGAGAGATAGGCTTCGCTGAACCGCCCGCGGTAAGCGAGCTGAAGAGGCAGCGAGCTCTGAAGTCGAATCGAGTCCTGCGCGAATCGCGGAGAGCCTCGTGGACGACCAGCAACGGTACGCAGCAGACGCAGCGCCGTTTCCGCGGAATCAGTCCAGCGTCGGACGATCATCCATCCATCCAACAGCACGTCCGTCGGCGCCGCGGCAAGCAAGCGTCCACTCTCGTTCTTCGACGCCGGATCACTGAGAGCGTCAAGGAGCTGGACACTTGCCGCATGCTGTCCGCCCGGGTTGTAAGCCAGATATGCGCGAGCCGCGGCACGACCTTCGTTTGCACCGCCGAGTGTGTAGCCCAGCTCAACGAGATGGATGTAGGCAGGCGAAAACGCGGAATCGAGCGTTATCGACCGCTTGAAGGCATCACGCACGCTTTCTTCGCTGACGTCGAAGATGCTTCCGTATCCGTAATGGAAGCGAGCTTCCCCGACGACGTACCACACCTCAGGGTCGTCCGGATATCGCCTCGCCGCCTCGGCGACGGTCGCGAACAGCCTCCGCGTCAACCGCCAGTTCGGCACGTTCGGATCGCCGCCCTGGAGCGCGGAGCTTAGCGAATCGGCGGTGATCAGAAGGCTGTCGCGAGGCGCAAGACTCCGAATGCGCGAGCCGGCACGAAGTGCGAACGCCCGAGTCGCCGAATCGGTCTCACTGGTGTGCCAGGCGGTGACCTGTCCGGCTCGTCGCAGCGCCAGCGCAAATCCGGTATCGATGACAATTGCGCGCGCATACGATGCGGCCGCGGAATCCCACGATGTCTTGCGATAGTACTGCTCGCCCTCGAGAAACGCTTTGAGCGCCAAGGCGGAATTGGAGCCGATCGACGTCGAGCGGACCGCCCCGATCCGATGTCTCTTACCGAGCTCAGTGAGGACACTGACGGTAAGACGGTCAGCTGCTTGCTCGACGCTACCGGCGAGTGCGTCTTCATCGACGAGCACAGAGTCAGTGGACGCATCCACCAATCCGTAGTGCAGCCGCACCGAATCTTGGATCGACGGCACGAGGGAACCGTAAATCGCATACTTCGCCCTGGTGTCGCGTGCCAACTGCTCGGCTGCATTGCGTTCCGAACGAGTTCCCGCTTTCCAGTTTTTGATCGCGAGTGTCGGTGACACCGTGCGCAGAGGGCCGGCGCCGTCGATGTTACGCGCCAGCAAATCCACCATGCCCTCGTGCCACAGTTTGAGGTCGGACGTGTTCGCATCGAATGGAGCCACGACAACAGTGATAGCTTCCGGCGGACCAGTTGGAACGTGCGTTCTGGCGTAGAGACCGACGGCGACCGCGAACAGCACCAGCAACAGTCCCGCCCCAATTTTTCGCTTTGAGATCCGGCGCAGTCTGCGCACGCTGACCGCGCGCGAAATTTTCGAGAGACGAGGCGCGGCCTCGGCGCAGGCGGCGCTGAATTCGCTCGCGCTCTGGAATCGATCTGCCGGGTCTTTCTTCAGCGCTTTCTCGATGGCGCGGCAGACAGGTATTGGAACGTCGTCACGCAGATAATCGAGGCGCGGCGGCGGCTGAGTCAGATTTGCGGCGAGTATCGCCTGCGTGGTGGCCCCGGTGAATGGCGGCGAGCCGGCGATCATCTCGTGACCGACGACGCCGAGCGAATAGATGTCCGCGCGGTGGTCGACGTCGGTCCCACCAAGAGATTGCTCGGGTGCCATGTAACCGACGGTGCCCATCGACATCCCGGTGCGTGTGATCCGCGAGTGCGGCGTCTCGCCGGGAAGAGTGAGCGCGGCGGCGATGCCGAAATCGGCGAGTACCGCGTGACCATCCTGAAGAAGAACGTTCTCCGGCTTGATGTCCCGGTGGATCACTCCTTTTTTGTGCGCGTACGAGAGCGCGGAGGCGACTTCGCAGAGTATCGAGACAGAGTCATTGATCGGGAGCTGATGTTCGCGCTTCAGTCGCTCGCGCAGCGATTCACCGGAGATGAACGGCATCACGTAGTACATGAGGCCTTCTTTCAGTCCCGCGGTAATGATCGGCAGGATGTTCGGGTGCTGCAGATGCGCCGTGACCTCGCTCTCGCGCTTGAAGCGCGCCGCCATCATGTCGCTGGTGAGCTCGGGCGGAAGGATCTTGATCACGACCTTGCGGTTGAGGGCGAGGTCGGTGGCGAGGAAGAGCCTGCTCATACCCCCGCCCTTCAGCTCTTCATCAACGCGATAGCTGTCGGCGAAGATCTTTCGCAGATGGTCGAGCAGATCGGTCACGGAGCCGGGATCCGGGGTGGGGGTCGATGGCGCTCAAAAACATACGGGGCCATCCCGCTACCCGCGACAACTAGCTGTGGCCTGACGCGGAATTATCTCGATGGAACGGTGTAGAAGCAGCGCGGCGGCGTTTGGGGCTTTATTTATGAATTAGCGAAGCCAGGGCAGTTCCCGCCGCGACTAATCGTCAACTCTCGACAGCTGATGCATCGAACCTTGTTCAGTAGATATTCGTCTATATCCGTGCTCGTTTCTCTCGCTCTCCTGACTTCCATTGCCTGCGCCGCCAGCAAGGAAGCGCGACCTGCGCCAATTGGAGAAGCGATTCCTGCCGCCGGTGTACGCGCAGTTGGCGTGTCGGTGCCCCAGTCGGTCTCATCGACGCCTCAGATCGTAACCGGCGCAGCGTCATCGACTCAAATCACGGGCAGGACCGCATCGAGCACCGCATCGGGCCCTGGAAAGGACTCGACGGCAAAGGAGCCGCCCATTACTGTGCCGTCCGTAAAAGGCCGCACCAAGAAAGACAGCCTGGCGCTGGTAAGGGCGGTCAAGGCTGGGATGGAGAACACCAACTGGCCGGTGAAAACTGCACCTGCTCTTGCGGGATCGATCCTGCCTGAGCGCCGCATCGTCGCCTTCTACGGCAACCCACTGTCGAAGAGGATGGGCGTTCTTGGTGAGTTACCTCCCGACAAGATGCTGGAGCGCCTCGACAAGGTGATCGCCGAATGGCAGAAAGCGGACCCGTCGCACCCGGTGCAGCCCGCGCTGCATCTGATCGCCGTGGTGGCACAGGGTTCTCCGGGAAGGGACGGAAAATATCGGCTGCGGATGACCGACAGCGTGATCAACATGGTCCACTCGTGGGCGCAGAAAAAAAACGCGCTGCTGTTCCTCGACGTACAGGTCGGGCTGAGCACGGTTCAGGAAGAATTGTCGCGACTACTGCCATTTCTCATGCGACCCAACGTCATGCTGGGCCTCGACCCCGAGTTTTCGATGAAATCAGGCGACAAGCCAGGCTCGAAGATCGGGACGATGAGCGCGACCGACGTCAATTACGCCATCAATCTTCTGGCGGGTATTGTGAAGCAGTACAACCTTCCGCCCAAAATTCTCGTCGTGCATCGCTTCACTCGCAGGATGCTCACAAATTCGAAGGGGATTAAGCTCGATCCGCGCGTACAGGTCGTGGTCGACATGGATGGCTGGGGGCCACCGTACCTCAAATACGATTCGTATCGCTCGTACGTCGAGGCAGAGCCCGTACAGTTCACCGGCTTCAAACTCTTCTTCCACAACGACGCGAAGAAGGGAGATCCGATTCTTACGCCGGACGAAGTTCTCCTCCTGAATCCGAAGCCACTTTACATACAGTATCAGTAGAAGACGAAGCCTCGCTCCGCGAAGAGCGCGGTCATATTATAGAGCGGTCGCCATTCTCTCTGGCGACCGCTCTATTCTTTCGCGGGACCCGGAGCCGGAGGTGGGATGACGACGAGACGGGATTTTCTCTCGAGCATGGCGGTGGCTGGTCTTGCCGCGCAACCGATGTTTCGTGAGCGCGCAATCAGGTCACTCTTCCGCGCCAATGCGATAGCCGGCGACCGACCCCCAGTCGCTGTTGCCGACGACGAAACGTACTGGGCCGAGATTCAGCGCGCCTTCGACTCGGATCGCACGATGATCAATCTCAACAACGGCGGCTGCAGCCCGACGCCAAGTCACGTGCTCGAGGCGATGATCAGAGATCTGAAGTTCTCCAACGAGCTCCCAGTTGAGCACATGTGGCGCGTACTGGAGCCGCGGATCGAGAGTGTTCGGCGCGATCTGGCCAGCGAATTCGGGTGCGATCCCGAGGAGATGGCGGTCACGCGGAACGCGTCCGAGGCAAACGAGATCATGATCTTCGGCTTGGACCTCAAGCGCGGCGATGAGATCGTCGTGACGAACCAGAACTACCCGCGCATGATCACATCGTGGGAGCAGCGCGCGCGTCGCGAAGGAATCGTCCTGAAGCAGATCTCGTTCAAGGTTCCACCTCCATCTGACGCGTACCTGCTCGAGCAATTCAGGGCAGCGATCACACCTCGAACCAAAGTCATCGAAGTCACACACATCACCAATCTCACCGGCCAGATAATGCCGGTGCGACAGATAGTGGAGATGGCGCGGCCACTGGGGATCGAGGTGTTCGTCGATGGCGCGCACGCGTTCGCGCATTTTCCGTTCAAGCGGGATGATCTCAAATGCGACTACTACGGCACGAGCCTTCACAAATGGCTGCTCGCGCCGGTAGGGACCGGATTCCTCTACGTGCGCAAAGAGAAGCAGAAGAACCTATGGCCGCTCATGGCCGCCGCGGTTAGTCAGGACAATAACATTAGGAAATACGAGGAGATCGGCACGCATCCAGCTGCGAATCACAACGCGATTTCAGCGGCCTTGGCGTTCCATCGCGGCATTGGTGGCGAGAGGAAGGTTGCGCGCCTGCGTTATCTGCGTGACCGCTGGGCGAAACGGCTGTTGGCGGAGAGCCCGCGCATTTCGGTTCTCACCCCGCTCGATAACCGGCAGTCGGGCGCGATTGCGCTCTTTCAGGTTGAAGGAATCGACAACGTGAAGCTCGGGGCGTGGTTATTGAATCAACACCGCATCGTGAACACGCCGATCGTGCATCCCGAGTTCAAGGGAATTCGCATCACCCCCAACGTCTACACCACGCTCGACGAAATCGACGTATTCGCTGACAAGGTGCTGGAAGCGGCGAA
>WNGI01010260.1_pt1 | contig 11132 bp, 8 predicted proteins | sample 5400621 | NCBI WGS metagenome assembly WNGI01 (sample SAMN13153374, study PRJNA577476) | soil metagenome | isolation source: 20 cm soil or saprolite under Garry oak tree replicate 1 | place: USA:California | collected 2016-06-15
GTAGTGATGTCGCCGTCACCGAGCTGCGCGGCATGGCGATGCAGGGCGTGGTGCCGCCCGACCAACTCTCGGCGATCGCGATGGCGAAATCGATGGTGAGCTGGCATCAGCGTCACGGCTACTGCGCCAATTGCGGAACCCGCACCGCGATGAAGGACGGCGGCTGGAAGCGCGAATGCCCCAACTGCAAGGCCGAGCATTTTCCGCGTACCGATCCTGTCGTAATCATGCTGGTGACCTCGGGCGACAAATGCCTGCTCGGGCGGCAGAAGCAATTTCCACCCGGCATGTGGTCGTGTCTTGCGGGGTTCGTCGAAGCCGCGGAAACCATCGAGGATGCGGTCCGGCGCGAGATCCTCGAGGAATCCGGCATTCGCTGCACGGATGTGAATTATTACATGACGCAGCCCTGGCCCTATCCGTCGTCGCTGATGATCGGATGCACCGCGCGCGCCACCAACGAGGATATCGTGGTCGACCGCGCGGAACTGGAAGACGCGCGCTGGTTCGACCGGGCCGAGGCCGCGCTGATGCTGAAACGGCAACATCCGAATGGCCTTGCGGGGCCTCACCCGTTCGCGATTGCCCATCATTTAGTCGGCCGCTGGCTGCAGACAGACCAGCGTCCAGGCGCATAGCTGGAACCCGGCTCATGGCCTATCGGTTAACGGCAAGTGTCAGCTTCCGTCGCGGGGCAGGACGGATGTGATGGACGAGCCGATGAACTTTCACGCTGCCGCGCCGACAATCCCGCCGCGCATCCTGTGCATCGGCATGCCGGTGCGGGATTTGACCTTTCGCATCGACGAACTGCCGGAGCGCGGCTTCAAGGTCAACGCCAGCCATTTCGAGGAAATCTGCGGCGGCAACGCGCTCAATGCGGCGATCGGAATCGTGCGCCTCGGCGGCCGCGCCTCGATCTGCGGGCCGATGGGCGATGCCCGTGAGACTTCAGCCAAGTATATTTTCGACAATCTCGCGCATGAAGGCATCGAGACCAGGCACATCGTGCACATGCCCGGCCTGGTGACGCCGATTTCGAACATCATGATCGACCCCTCGGGCGAGCGCACCATCGTGACCTTCCGCGATCCGGAATTGTGGAAGGTCCGTTTGCCGGACACCGACGAACTGCTCGAGGACTGCAGCGCCATCCTGACCGAGAACCGCTGCGCGGAATTCTGCACCAATCTTTGCGCCGAGGCACGCAGGCGCGGCATCCCTGTCATCGTCGATGTCGACCGCACGATGTCGCTGCGCGAAGGGCTGCTCACCGCTTCGTCGCATCTGGTGTTCTCCAGCGAAGCGCTGCAGTCGACCGCCGGCGTCGCCGATGACGGCGAGGCGCTCAAGAAGATCGCAAAGCTGACCCCCTCATTTCTGGCGGGAACGCGCGGCGCGTTGGGCACCCTCTGGCTCGACGAGCAGCAGAATCTGCAGCAGACCCCGGCCTTCCCGGTGCATACGGTGGATACGCTGGGCGCCGGCGACGTATTCCATGGCGCGTTTGCGCTCGCCATCACCGAAAATCAGAACATACCGAGCGCGTTGCGGTTCGCCTCCGCCGCCGCCGCGCTCAAATGTACCCACTTCGGTGGCGCCTTTGCCGCGCCGCAACGTGCTGAAGTCTCAGAACTTTTGAGCCACAGCCCGGTGGCCAGCCCGGCCCGGACGCATCAATAATGGGCTTGTCCTAGAAGAATTTTCTATATATGAGGGAGATCAGCCTCGTATATGGAACAAAGTTCTCATGACCGATCTCGCCGTTCAGCTTCACGAGCCCAACCGCCGCCTCGATGCCATCGACCGCAAGATTCTGACGGTGCTGCAGGAAGATGCCTCGCTCTCGGTCGCCGAGATCGGCGACCGGGTGGGACTTTCCTCGACGCCGTGCTGGAAGCGAATCCAGCGGCTGGAAGCCGACGGGGTCATCCTGCGCCGGGTCGCGCTGGTCGACCAGAACAAGATCGGGCTCGGCATTTCGGTCTTTGTGTCGGTCGAAAGCGCCGACCATTCCGAGGCCTGGCTTCGAAAATTCGCCGACGCCGTCAGCGCGATGCCCGAGGTGATGGAGTTTTACCGCATGGCCGGCGACGTCGATTACATGCTGCGCGTGGTGGTCGCGGACATGCCGAGCTACGACGTGTTCTACAAGAAGCTGATCGGCGCGGTGCCGCTAAAAAATGTCACCTCGCGCTTTGCGATGGAGAAGATCAAGTCCGTCACGGCATTGCCAATCCCGGCGGTCAGTTAGCTTCCTCGATCCCGCGAACAAACCCTGTCGTCATCGCCCGCGAAAGCGGGCGATCCAGTATTCCAGAGTTCGTGCGATTTACCGGATAAGCCGCGGCGTACTGGATACCCGCTGGAGCCTGTCATCGGGCTCGCCGCAGGCGAGACCCGCTGGCGGAGTATGACGAGGATGAATGCGTTGCGCGCTCCGTTCGCATTTCTAAATCTTCTGATTGTATTCGCCGACCTCGGGATGGCTGCGCAGCACCTGATCCATCGCATCGAACATGTCGTGCATGCGCTGTTCGCTGACCGGGCTTTCGACCACCACCACCAGCTCCGGCTTGTTTGACGATGCCCGCACTAGGCCCCAGCCGCCGTCTGCAACGGTGACGCGCACGCCGTTGACGGTGACGAGATCGCGGATCGGTTGAATGCTTCAGCACGCGCTCGACGACGCCGTATTTGACCTCGTCGGCGCAATGCGGCGACATCGTCGGCGACGACCAGGTTTTCGGCAGCGCGTTCTTCAGATCTGCCATCGACTTGCCGGGGGCGCGATCAAGCATCTCGCAGACCGCGATCGCCGAAATTAAGCCGTCGTCATAGCCGCGGCCGAACGGCTTGTTGAAAAAGAAGTGGCCGGATTTCTCGAACCCCGCCAGCGCGCCCAATTCGTGGGTGCGACGCTTCATATAGGAATGGCCGGTCTTCCAGTAGATGGTTTTCGCTCCCTGCTTTTGCAGCACCGGATCGGTGACGAACAGCCCGGTCGATTTGACGTCGACGACGAACTGCGCGTTTTTGTGGATGGCAGACATGTCGCGCGCGAGCATGACGCCGACCTTGTCGGCGAAAATCTCCTCCCCGCTGTTGTCAACCACGCCACAGCGGTCGCCGTCGCCATCGAAGCCCAGGCCGAGATCGGCCTTGTGCTCAAGCACCGCGTCGCGGATGGCGTGCAGCATCTCCATGTCTTCGGGATTGGGATTGTATTTCGGGAAGGTGTAGTCGAGTTCGGTGTCGAGCGGCACGACCTCGCATCCGATCGCCTGCATCACCTGCGGCGCGAATGCACCCGCGGTGCCGTTGCCGCAGGCGACCACGACCTTCAGCTTGCGTTTCAGTTTTGGGCGGCTGGTCAGATCGGCGATGTAGCGCGCCGGAAAATCCTCGTGGAATTGATACGAACCGCCGGCCTTGTTCTTGAAGTCGGCATTGAGCACGATTTCCTTCAGGCGGCTCATTTCGTCGGGACCAAAAGTAAGAGGCCGGTTGGTGCCCATCTTGACCCCGGTCCAGCCATTGTCGTTATGCGACGCCGTCACCATCGCGACGCAGGGCACGTCGAGATCGAATTGCGCGAAATACGCCATCGGGGTCATGCACAGGCCGATGTCGTGAACCTTGCAGCCCGCGGCCTGCAGCCCTGAAATCAGCGCGTATTTGATCGAGGCCGAATAATCACGAAAGTCGTGCCCGGTGACGACCTCCTGTTTGGCGCCGAGTTCTGCGATCAGCGCACCCAACCCCATGCCAAGGGCCTGAATGCCCATCAGGTTGATTTCCTTGCCGAACAGCCAGCGGGCGTCGTATTCGCGAAAGCCGGTCGCCTTCACCATCGGTTCGGATTCGTAGGAATAGGTATTCGGAACCAGCACGGATTTCGGCTTCGGAAACATTTATGACGGCCTCGGCGAGAAACGCTGAAAGGAAAGCACTGCAGGCATAGCCAATGCGCAGGCGCAGCGAAAGGCGGGACAGCGGTTTTTGGGCGATGAATTGCGGCCGATTGGCAGCCAAGCGAGCCTTACTGCTCCAGAACCATCTTGCCGTTGGCGTATTCGAAGCGCTTCAGCCTCGACAGGAACGACAGGCCGAGCAGGTTCTCCGACAGCGCTTCATCCGGCAGCACCATCGCATCGACGTCGCGCACCACGAGCCCACCGATATCGACCATGGCGAGCCGCGCGCGCGCCGCCCTGACCTTGCCGTTGGCGGTTGTCACCGTGGCGTTATAGTCGGCGCTGGAGGGACGCAGGCCAAACCGCGCCGCCGAGCTTTCGTTCAGCGCGATCACCGATGCGCCGGTATCGACCATGAAGCCGATGCGCTGACCGTCGATGCGCCCATCGGTCTGGAAATGGCCGCGGGCATCGCGGGGGATGCTGAGGGTGCGGCCAGCGGTCTGCGTCGATGTCTCGACGGCGGCGACTTTCAGAGAGACGGAATTTGCCCGCGCCGGCGCCAGCGTCATCCTGTCCGCCATCTGTGCCATGATGGTGCCAAGACCGACCATGAACGCGGCAAGAATCACGATGTTACGCATCACGCCAAACTCGATCAGAGGAGCCGCAATATCACCACGCCAGCCGCAAAACCGCGACCTATGGCGGCGGGGAAGGTGGCCATTTTGGCGAAAAGGATGACCGAAGTGTTAACGGGCGCCGGTTGGCGGCTGTTACGGGGGCGCCAAAGCCCAGACACCCGGCGTTCCCCGCTCGATATATCGCTGCAAATCGTCAACCGCAGGCACAACGACGGTACAGCCGGCACCGATCAGCGATGACCTGGGATGGCCTCCCGTGAGCGTTCCCCATGCGGCAGCGCCGGCACGCCGCGCGGCCTGAGCATCGAACGGGGTATCCCCGATCATGGTGGCTGACCCCGGCGCTATGGCACCGAGATGATCGAGCGCCAGCTCAATCAAGTCCGGCTCGGGCTTTCCTTTTGAGACCTCATCGCCACAGGCGACGGCGTCGATCATATCGTCGACATTCATAAGGCTGCGATAACGTTTCAATTCGTCGCTTTGACAATCGGTGGCGAGTGCGATGCGGGCACCGAGCGCTTTGATCGCGGTGAACACCGCGCGCACGCCTTGAAACGCCCGCACCCGCGGTAGATAGACCGCGCGATAGCGCTCGCCTTCCGCCGTCAGGATTTTCTTTCGTGCGCTTTCGTCGAGGCTGGGCAGGAGCTTTGCCAGCATGTCGCTGCCATCCATCCCGGACAATCGCTGCAACGAAACCATCGGCACCGACAGGCCAAAGCTGGCGAGCGTCTCATGCCAGCATTGCAGGGTTTGCGGCGCGCAATCGATCAAGGTGCCTTCGACGTCGAAGATGTAGGCGGCGCTCAATCCACACTCCAACAATGGTTCCGGAAGGGAACGCGCCGCCCATCAAAGAGTTCACTACCCGACATGTTTTTTGTCTCCCAATTCATCGGCGATTGGAGCTGGCGTTCGTCTCGCAGAAGGATGACCCTTTTTGGATTTGGGCCGAAAAATAAAAATGGCGATGGATGAAACGCGGCTGCTGATTCTGGGATCGCAGGTGCTGTTGGGATTTCTGTTTCAAAGCGTGTTCCAGAATGGCTTCGATTCGCTTTCGCCGGCCTCGAAAAATCTGGTCTGCGCCGCACTGGCATTGATGATGCTGTCGATGGGATGCCTGATTGCGCCATCGATGCAGCATCGTATCGTCGAGGCCGGTGAGGCGACCTCGCGTCTTGGGCGCGCAACGACTGTCCTTGCCGGATGGGCCTTGTTGCCGTTCCTGGCGAGCCTCGGCCTTGGGCTGTTTATCGTGTTCGACCGCATCTTTGGCAGGGTCGCCGGCGTCGCGGTCGGTGCCGCGAGCGCCGCATTGGCAGGTTTCTTCTGGTTCGGCCTCGCGGGGCTGATCGGAGAACAAAGGAGACGGAGCATGACCAATCAATCCGGCTCGACGTCGCTCTCGACAAAAGTCGAGCAAATGCTGACCGAGGCCCGGGTCATTATTCCCGGCTGTCAGGCACTGTTGGGTTTTCAACTCGTTGCGATGATGACCCAGGCATTCGACGAATTGCCGCAGGACGCCAAGATCATGCACGCCGCCGGATTGTGCTCTGTCACGATCGCAATGATCCTGCTGATGACGCCCGCGGCGTTGCATCGGCTGTCATTCGGCGGCAACGAATCAGAGCGGTTCCTGCGTCTCGGTTCAGCCTTTGTCATCGCCGGACCGCTACCTCTCGCGCTCGGTATTGCCGCCGATGTCTATGTGGTGTTTTTCAAAATCAGCCGCTCCGCGGCCTTTGCCCTGGTAGCAAGCTCAGTGCTGCTGCTGGCGATGCTGGCGTTATGGTATTTTTATCCGATGTGGCTGCGCACATCGGGAGTCAAAAAGTGAGGTGACGTCACGTGCCCCGCGGCTTGACGCGCCGGGTCGGCATCGCGCCCGCCGGATCCTCCGGCCAGGGGTGCCGCGGATAGCGTCCGCGCAGATCGGAGCGGACCGCCGCATAACTGCCGCGCCAAAAACCCGGCAGGTCGCGCGTCACCTGTACCGGCCGGTGCGCTGGCGACAGTAGCTCCAGCACCAGCGGCACCGCGCCTTTGGCGATCGACGGATGGGTGTTGAGCCCGAACAATTCCTGCAAGCGGACAGCAATCGTCGGCCCCTGCTCGGCCTCGTAGTCGATTGCGAGCATGGTGCCGGTCGGCGCCTCGAAATGCGTCGGTGCTTCGCGCTCCAGCCGCGCCCGCAAGTCCCAGGGCAGTAGCGTCATCAGCGCATCCGACAGGTCGCCGGACGACAATTCCTTCAACGACGTCTTGTCGGAGAGCACCGGCACCAGCCAGGCCTCGCGTTGTGCCGCGAGCGCGCCGTCGGACAGATCGGGCCACGGCTCTCCTTCCGCCTTCCGCAAGAACATCACGCGGTCGCGCCACTGTTTTGCTGGCTTCGACCATGGCAGCCGGTTGAGGCCGGCGGCGATCAGACCATCGGCCAAAACCTGCGCTGTCTCCATCGAGGGCTGCAGCGCCAACGGCGCTTCCGAAAGCGTGATGGCGTGCAATGTTTTCTTGCGCCGCGCCCGCAAGGCCATTGCAATGCGATCGAAGGAAATGTCGTCGGCAGTCTCGATCTGATCGGCAAAATACTGCTCGATCTCTGCTTGCGTAATTGGCGCCGCCAGCAGGATGCGTCCGCTGGCAGCGGCGCCGGTCAACTCGGCGACCGCGATGTAAGGCGCGCGCGTTAGTGCGGATGCCTGGTCCAGCGCGGCGCCGCGCCCGTTCGCGAGCACGAAGCTGCCATTGCCGCGGTTGCGCGCGACACGGTCGGGAAATGCCAACGCAAGCATCGCGCCGGTCGTCAGCTCCGCTCGATGCTCGCTTTCATCTTGCGGGGACCCTCCCCGCCCGCCGCCCCCTTGCGGGGAGGGGTTAGGGGTGGGGGTAGCCACAACGGAGGCGCCGGTGGCTCTCCACCCCCCTCCCCGACCCTCCCCCGCAAGGGGGGAGGGAGAAGAAGCCACCTGCGAGGCCCAGCGCTGCGCGAGAGCGCGCGCGCTGCTGGCGCGCGGCGAGCGATCGCGGCGGAATTGGTCGAGCCTGACGTCGAGGTCGACGCTGTCGCCGCCGAGCCCGCGCTCGGTGAGCACGGTGGCAATATCCGCGGCTTCCTCGCCCGCGCCCAGGCGATGGGAATCCACGATCATCCGCGCCAGCCGCGGCGGCAACGCCAGGGCGCGCAGGCTCTTGCCCTCCTCGGTGATCCGGCCATCGGCATCGAGTGCCCCGAGTTCTCGCAACAGGCTTCGCGCCTCCTTCAGCGCGGGCGCCGGCGGCGAATCGAGAAACGCCAGCGTCGAGGGATCGCTGACCCCCCATTGCGCGAGGTCGAGCACCAGCGAAGACAGATCGGCGCTGAGGACTTCCGGCTGGGTATAGGGCGCAAGCGACGCGGTCTGCGGCTCGTCCCAGAGCCGGTAGCACACGCCAGGTTCGGTACGGCCGGCACGGCCGCGGCGCTGATCGACCGCAGCGCGCGAGGCGCGCACGGTCTCCAGCCGCGTCAGCCCGATGTCCGGCTCATAGCGCGGCACCCGCGCCATCCCGGAATCGACGACAATGCGGACCCCTTCGATGGTCAATGAGGTTTCCGCGATCGACGTCGCCAGCACGACCTTGCGGCGGCCCCTCGGCGCGGGTGCGATGGCGCGATCCTGCACACTGGCGTCGAGCGCGCCGAACAGCGGCACAATTTCGACAGAGGCGTCGTGGACCCGCTCGCCGAGAAAATTCTGGGTGCGGCGAATTTCGGCTGTACCCGGCAGGAACGCCAGCACCGAGCCCGGATCGGCGCGCAGCGCCATCGCGATGGCATCCGCCATCTGCCGCTCCAGCGGCGCGTCGGCCTTGCGGCCGAGATAGCGCGTCTCGACCGGGAACGCGCGGCCCTCGCTCTCGATCACTGCCGCGTCGCCGAGCAGTCTTGCCACCCGCGCGCCGTCGAGCGTCGCCGACATCACGAGGATGCGCAGGTCCTCGCGCAAGCCGGTTTGCGCGTCGCGCGCCAGCGCCAGCCCGAGATCGGCATCGAGCGAGCGCTCGTGGAATTCGTCGAACAGCACCGTGGCGACGCCTGCCAATTCCGGATCGTCAAGAATCTGCCGCGAAAAAATACCCTCGGTGACCACTTCGATTCTTGTCGTGCGCGACATTTTTGAGCCGAACCGTACCCGGTAACCGACAGTCTCGCCGACGCGTTCTCCAAGGGTATGCGCCATCCGCTCGGCGCTGGCGCGTGCCGCGATCCGCCGCGGCTCCAGCACGATGATTTTCCTGTTTTTCACCCAGGGCTCGTCGAGCAGCGCGAGCGGCACGCGCGTGGTCTTGCCGGCGCCGGGCGGCGCCACCACGACAGCTGCATTGTTGCCGGCAAGCGTCCGCGCCAACTCGTCGAGAACCGCGTCGATCGGGAGAGGGGTGTCGAAGCTGCGGGACAAAGTTTCACCAATTCGTCATGCCCGGGCATAGTAGTCTGCCCGGCGCAGACTACGTAAACTTGTCTGCGCTCCCGGGCATCCACGTCATTCTTGGGCGAGGAAACAAGACGTGGATGGCCGTGACAAGCACGGCCATGACGGAAATTGTCGCGGTGCGCAGCTCAAAGAGTCCGTCAATCCCGCCGCTCAGCCGGCCGCCCGACACTTTCATAGGTAAAGCCGAGCGCCGCCATTTCCTCGGGACGATAGATGTTGCGGAGATCAACGACCACCGGCTGCGCCAGCTCGCGCTTCAGGCGTTTCAGATCGAGGGTGCGATATTGCACCCACTCCGTCACCACCACCATCGCATCCGCGCCGCGCACGCAGAGGTAGGGATCGTCGCAATATTCGATGTCGGGCAATTCGCGGCGCGCCTGCTCGATGCCGACCGGATCGTGCGCGCGCACCCTGGCGCCCATGTCGAGCAGCCCGGTCACGAGCGGGATCGACGGCGACTCGCGCATGTCGTCGGTATCGGGCTTGAAGGTAAGGCCGAGCACGGCGATGGTCTTGCCGCGCAGGCCGCCGCCGGCCGCGCCTGCGACCTTGCGCGCCATCGCCCGCTTGCGGTTGTCGTTGACCGCGAGCACCGCCTCGACGATCCGCAAGTGAACGTCATGATCGAGCGCGATCTTGACCAGCGCGCGGGTGTCCTTTGGAAAGCACGAGCCGCCGAAGCCCGGCCCGGCATGCAGGAATTTCGAACCGATCCGGTTGTCGAGCCCGATGCCGCGTGCGACCTCCTGGACGTCGGCGCCGACCTTTTCGGAGAGATCGGCGATTTCATTGATGAAGGTGATCTTGGTGGCGAGGAAGGCGTTGGCCGCGTATTTGATCAGCTCCGCGGTGCGCCGCGCCGTGAACATCAGCGGCGCCTGATTGAGCGACAGCGGCCGGTAGATATCGCCGAGCACTCTTTTTGCGCGTTCATCCGACGTACCGACCACGATGCGGTCCGGAAACTTGAAATCGCGGATCGCGGCGCCCTCGCGCAGAAATTCCGGATTGGACGCGATCACGACATCGGCGGAGGGATTGGCCTCGCGGATCAAGCGCTCGACTTCGTCGCCGGTGCCGACCGGCACGGTCGATTTGGTGACGACCACGGTGAAGCCGGTAAGCGCTGCTGCAATCTCGCGCGCGGCGCTGTAGACGTAGCTGAGGTCGGCGTGGCCGTCGCCGCGCCGCGACGGCGTGCCGACCGCGATGAACACCGCATCGGCCTCGGCGACCGGCGCGGCGAGGTCGGTGGTAAAATCCAGCCGCCCGGCCTTTACGTTGGCAGCGACCAGCGCTTCGAGCCCAGGCTCGAAAATCGGGATTTCACCCCGGCGCAAGCCTTCCACCTTGTCGCCATCCTTGTCGACGCAGGTGACCTGATGACCGTAGTCCGCAAAACAGGCGCCGGACACCAGCCCGACATAGCCTGTGCCAATCATGGCAATCCGCATGAAACAACCTTGTAAGGGTTAGCGCGACCGATCGAATTTGTGAGGGGTCTTAAAGCATTTTACGGCCGAGAGGAAACCGGAAACGGCGGGAATCGGCATGTGTTCGCACTGCCCACTGCCCGCGGTTGGCGCTTACGGCATCAGGAACGTCGCAGGTGACGACAGCATGTATTGCGGGTGAGTAACACCAAAAAGCGCGCTCCAAAGGCTGTCAATCGGCCGCAAAAATCCTTAAATTTCGGCCATGCCGAAAACCTCCGAAAAAACCCTCCCCAAACCCGTTGCCGTCAAAGCCCCCGCGAAAGGCGACCACGTCTTTCTGGTCGACGGTTCCTCCTATATTTTTCGCGCCTATCACGCGCTGCCGCCGCTGAACCGCAAATCCGACGGGTTGCAGGTCAATGCCGTGCTCGGCTTTTGCAATATGCTGTGGAAGCTGTTGCGCGAGATGCCGCCGGACAACCGGCCAACGCACCTTGCCATCGTGTTCGACAAATCCGAAATTACTTTCCGCAACAAGCTCTATCCCGACTACAAGGCGCACCGGGCGCCGGCGCCCGACGATCTGATCCCGCAATTTCCGCTGATCCGCGAGGCGGTGCGCGCGTTCGACCTGCCCTGCCTCGA
>WNGI01009709.1_pt1 | contig 11131 bp, 9 predicted proteins | sample 5400621 | NCBI WGS metagenome assembly WNGI01 (sample SAMN13153374, study PRJNA577476) | soil metagenome | isolation source: 20 cm soil or saprolite under Garry oak tree replicate 1 | place: USA:California | collected 2016-06-15
CGTCATCGGGTCGGCGGGAGCGCCCCAGCACACCATGCCGCAGGAAGTGGGGATGCCTTGCGCCATCACGAAGTCCGGGGTGACCGACGGCGTCGTCGCCCCGGCGAGCGTCGACGTACCCATGATCCAGTGGCGCCCGCCGCCCTGGTTCGGCACCTGGCCGGCCGCGGGCCCGGGGTCGGGGATCGTCAGGAGAACCGTGGCCGTCGTGCCGGTGCAGTCGAAGACCGTGAGCCGGGTGTTGCCGACGATGTTCTGGAACCCCACGTCCATGCGGATCTCGACGTACTGCACGCTCGGATTGCCGGTGATCCCCGCCATGATCTCGCTGATGTGCGCCAGGTGGTAGAGCGCGAAGGCGCGGGCGGGGGCGAGAACGGCGAGCGCGGCGGCAACGAGGAGCGCAGCGAATCGTGACATGTGTGACCTCCTGCGAGGCGCCAACCCTATGCTCGCGGCTCCGTCTCCGTCAATGTACTTTCTCACTGGCGGAAACCCGCAGACGATCAGCGAAATCCCACACTCCCACCCGCCCGTCGCCGTCCCCCGAGACGAGCAGCGTTCCCGCCCACGCGAGGCCCCAGACGGGAGCTCGATGCCAGTCGACCTCCTCGACGAGTGCGCCGGTCTCGAGGTCGATGAGCCGGATCCGCCGGTCGAGGCCGCCCACGGCGGCGAGCTGCCCGCCGGGCGACATCGCGGCCCGATAGAGGCTCGTGGCGAGCTCGTGGCGGGCGACGACGGTACCCGTCGCCACGTCCCACACGAGGATCGTCCCGTCGACGCCGGCGGCGAGGAGCCGTCCGGGCGCGAACACGAGCGCCTCGGCGGCTCGCGCGGCGCCGGCGAGCATTCGCGGCGGCGCGGCCGACTCGAGGTCGAACACCGCAACCGGCCCAGCGTCGCTCGCGACGGCCGCCTGCCGGCCGTCGGGGGAGAAGGCCACCGCCGCGCCCTCGCGCTCGACGGGGAGGCGGCGGAGCTCCCGTCCGTCGGCGGCGGCGACGAGGTGCGCGGCGGCGTCGTAGAAGACGGTGATCAGGAGCCGCGGCGGCGCCGGCGACCAGGCGAGGCCGCGCACCACGCCGGGATGATCGGGCAGCTCGCGGAGCAGGCCGCCGCCGGCGGTCGCGTTGACCAGGACCCGGTTCTCGACGGCCACCGCGGCCTCGGCGCCGTCCGGGCTCGGCGCCATGGCGTTCACTGCTTCGAGGTGGGGCACCTCCGTCTCGGGCCCGGCCTTCGGCGGTGGCGGTGCGAAGCCCTCGACGAAGGCCGCCTCCGGCATGCGCCAGACGCTCACCCCCGTGCCGAGGACGCCGACCAGGACACGCGAGCCGTCGGGCGCGGCGGCGATGAAGGTGACGGTCCTGGGAAAGCCGAGCGTGCATCGGGGGATGCGCGCGCCGTCCTCCGGCCGTCGTTCGACCGGCACGCACGCCATGGACGCGATGCCGGCCGCCCCCGTGGTTCGTGTATCGAGCGGCAGGACGAAGTGCGATTCGAGCGTCTCGCCCGCTTGGACGACCCGGACGTGCGCCGCCACCGTGGTCCCGCCGAGCACGGGGCCGGTCCCTTCGAGCACGCCGGCGCGCGCCGCGAGCGGCACGTCGCGGCGTCCCTCCGGCAGGTCGAGCGTCACGACGCCGGTCGTGCCGTCGAGCGCGACCGGCCGGCGCCAGACGTCCGTCACCCAGACCCGCACGGCGCCGTCGGGTGCCGCGACGGCCTCGAGGTGCCGCATGCCGATCATCGCGACGACGCCGCCGTGGTGCGGCGTGTGGTCGTGGATGCCGGGCCGCGCGCTCGCGGCGGCGCCGAGCGCGACGAGGCTCGTGACCGTGAGGTCTTGACCGACGCGCACGAGCTCGAAGCGCACGCGCGTACCCGGCCCGATGCCCGCGAGCACGTCCGCCGAGCGGAGGTGGAACGGCATCGTCATCGCGCCCATCAGCCCCGGGATGTCCTCGTGGCGGATGGTGACCTCGAGCGCGGCCGGGTCGACGGCGATGACGTCGCCCGTCGCCACGTAGGTGGGCTGGCCGCAGCCGAGGACGAAAGCGAGGACTGCGAGCCGCCGCATCCCCGGAGTTCTGGAGTGCGGCGGGGGTTTTTGCCAGCCCTGCTACGCCGCGCTCGGCGCGTCGGCGGGCAGCCCGTCGCCCCGGACCGGGACGGAGCGCAGAATCGGCGCGACGTACGGCAGCGTGACCGTGAAGCGCGTCCCGACGCCCACCTGGCTCGAGACACGGACCGCGCCTCCGAGCACCTGAACGAAGCGCTGCACGATGTGCAGACCGAGGCCCACGCCGCCGCCGCCCGAGCCGGGCACCTGGCGGAACATCTCGAAGACGTAGCGCACGGCTTCCGGTGGGATGCCGCGGCCGCTGTCCGCGACGGTGATCTCGACGCCGCCGCCAGGATTCATCTGCGCCGAGAGCGTCACGTGCCCGTGCTCGGTGAACTTGAGCGCGTTGTGGATGAGGTTCCGGACGACGGTTTTCACCTTGTGCGCGTCGGTCTCGATCATCGGCAGGTCGGGGGCGAGGTCGAGGCGCAGCTCCACAGCGGCCCGTCCCCAGTTCTCGGGGAGCTGCTGGAAGACGGTACGCAGGAGCTCGTCCATCGCGACCGAAGCGCGATGGACCGGCAGGCGGCCGGCCTCGAGGCGGTTCAGATCGAGGAGCGCCGTGATCAGCTCGAGCAACTCGATCGACTGGCGCCGGGCGCGGCGGAGTGCGTCCTCCAGCTCGGAGCTGATGGTGCCGAGGCCGCCGTCGAGCGCCATCTCGAGGTAGCCGAGGATGACGTTCAGCGGCGAGCGCAGCTCGTGCGAGATGGCGCCGACGAACTCGGACTTGAGCGCGCTCGCCTGCTTCACCTCCTCGAGGAGGGTGGCGTTGTGCATCACGATGGTCGCGTGCTCCGCGATGCCGGCGAGCAGGCGGAGCGCCCATTCGCTCGACTCGACGAGCAACTCGGTGTACCCGACCGCCAGGAAGCCGACCATGGCGCCGTGGTTGTAGAGCGCCGCGAGGAGCACCGTCGCGAGCTTCCGATCGCCGGTGAACACCGCCGGCGTGCACTCCGCGAGCCTGCCGTTCAGGACCACCACGCGGTGTACCGTGAGGCGCCCGACCGCCGACCAGCTCGAGAGCGGGAACTCGATGCGGCTGAGCTCCCCCGACGAGAGCTGCGAGTCGGTCGCGGCCGCCATGTGGAACGTGTTCCGCTCGAGGTCGACGAGGAACGTGGCGCCCCAGTCGGCGCACAGCTGCTCGCGCGTCGTCCGGGTCAGGTGCTCGAAGAGCGCCGGCGCCTCGACACTCGCGCTGAGCGTCTGCGCGGCGTCCACCAGTGCCGCGGACAGCCGTCCCTCGGCCGCGAGGCTCTTCCGGCTCTCCTTCAGGCTCTCGGCGAGGCCGGTGAGCATGCGGTTCTTCTCGTGCAGGTGCGAGCCGTAGAAGGCCGTCTGGTGCGCGATCAGGAAGAAGAGGAACACCGGGATCAGCGACTCGACGCCCACGAAGGCGGCCGGCGCGAAGCCGTGCCCGAACCCGACCAGCAGCTCGTGCCCGATCGTCGCGACGATCGCCGCCGTGATGCCCGCGGGCGAGGAGAAGAGGCTCGCGGGCACGATGACGAGGATGTAGATGAGGTGGAAGAGTACCGCCGGCTGGCCTGCCATCGAGAAGCCGATCCCGAGCGTGATGGCGAGCAGGTCGACCGCCGTCTGGGCGTAGAAGAAGCCGACCGGCACCCTTCGGAGCGGCCGGACGGAGAGGCCGACGAGCGAGGTGAGCGCGAGGCTCCCGCAGACCGCGAACACTGCGATCAGGTTGATCGACGCGAGCCCGAAGGGAGCGATGGCCGTCGCGAACGCTGCGACCGCGGCGGCGGCGCGGAGCCGCGTCAGGCAGAGCCAGCGGTTGAACGCCCCGAGGTCGCTCGTACTGGAATCGCCCGCAGGAGGGCCATCGGTGGGCGTTCCCATCGTCGCGGGGTACAGCAACGACGATGCCATGGCCTACGGCTTTCCACGCAGCCGTTAGGCGGGCCGGGGGCGTCGAAAATCTGCCGGGCGACGCACGCGCACCTGGCGTTCGCCTTGCGAAGCTGCATCCCGATGACCGACGTGATAAGCACCATCTCCGGTGACCACGCCGAGGAAGTCCGGCCGGGGACGCCAGGGCCGTCGGGCTCGCCCGCGAAAAGGGCGCGAGCCGGCGTCCGTCACCGCCACCGAGGTCCCGGCCGCCGCGGAGCCGCCGGCCGAGGAACCGGAGGAGACGCCGGTCGTCGCGGTCGAGCCGCTCTTCGCCGCGCGCGTCCCGCCGCCGCGGCCCCCGGCGCCGCTGCCGAGCCGGCGGTGCGCGGTGTTTTTCGACGTCGAGAACACGAGCCGCGCCGAGCACATCGCTCGCGTCCTCGCACACCTCGAGCTCGACTGGATGCAGAACGCCACGGAGCTGGTCGGCGTCGGCAACTGGCGCGTCATCGGCCACGACACGGCGCGCCTGCTGGCCAGCCGCGGTGCGCATCTCGTCCACAGCGCGCCGTCGGTCGGGGTGCGGGACTGGAGCGACCTTCGGATCGCGGTGTCCGCCGGCGCGTGGCTGGCCGCGGCGCGGCCGGGAGACGTGCTCCAGATCGTCACCGACGACCAGGCATTCGACGCCGTGGGCGACGTGGCGGCGAGCCTCGGGGTCACGTTCCGGCGGCTGTCGTACCGTGCCCTCGCCGGCATCGGGGCAGCACCGGTCCTGGAGCGTACGCCGGAACGTTCGTCGCGGCGGCGACGCCGCGGTAGCCGGCGCGACGCGCCGTCGCGCCCCGCCGTGGCGCGGGTCGAAGCGCCCGCGTCGAACGGCGGTGCGCCGGCCGAGGCGCACACCGCGCCACACGACGAGCTGCTCGCGGTCGCGCGCGAGCTGATCGCGGCGTCGAGCGAGCGCGCCGTCGGCATCGACGCACTGTCCAACGCGCTCAAGGAGCGCGGCTTCCGCCGCACCCCCGGCTCGCCGCGCCTCGTGACGCGCCTTCGCCGGATCAAGGAGCTGGACGTCAACCGCCAGGGGACGGTCCGGCTGTTGGAGTCCGCGGGCGACGAGCCGTTGTCGCCGGAGCCAGCGTCGGCCGCGGACCAGCCCGAGCAGATCGCCGAGGGTACCCCGAGCGGGCTCGAAGGCGCAGCGGCACCCGCGGCGCGCCGCCGGCGTCGGCGACGCGGCGGCCGTCACCGCCGTGGCCGCGGCAGCCCTCAGTCGGGGGCGCCCACCGAGTAAGCCGCGCGCGCGCCTCGCGTCACGCCATCCCGAGCCGCTCGCGACCCTCGGGTGAGATCATCTGCGGATTCCACGGCGGATCCCAGACGATCTCCACGTTGGCGTCCTGCACGTCGGGCAGCGCGAGGAGCTTCTGCCTTGCGTCGGAGCCGATGAAGCTGCCCATGCCGCAGCCTTGCGCGGTGAGCGTCATGCGGATGTCGATCCGGTTGCCGCCGGCCGCCTCGGGCGTGATGCGCATGTCGTACACGAGGCCGAGGTCGACGATGTTGACCGGGATCTCCGGGTCGTAGCAGGTCTTCAGCACGTCCCACACCTGGCGTTCGAGGTCGGGGGCGTCCGCCGGGGCTTCGGCCGGTCCCGCGGCGACCTCCTTGCCGAGCGCGTCGGCGTCCTGTCCCGCGATGCGGAAGAGACCGCCGTACGAGGGCGCCTGCACGGTGTACGACCCGCCGAGCGACTGCGTGATCGTCACCTCCGTGCCCTTCTCGAGTGTCACCGAGTGCCCGAAGGGGATCTGCACCGCTTCGCAGTCGCGCACGAGCTCGACTCGCTCCATGTGAATTTCCTCCCGGGGCATTCTGGAACGGCGGTCGAAGGCGCGCAAGGTGATGGGGACCGTGATAGAGGTGGCCGCGCGCATGACCGTGCCCGTGGCGCTGGCCGTCGCCGGCATCTGCCTCGTGGTGCTCGCCCTCCTCACCGGTCCGCAGGCGGCGCGACTGGTGCGGCACGGGACGCCGCCGCCGCGGCCGCGCCGTTTCTGGCTGACCCTCCTCGTCGCCCGCGAGATCGGCACGGCCGGCGCTGCTGCTGCGGTTGCGTGGGCGGCGCTGGCGAGCGGCGCGCTCCCCGCGTGGGCGGCGGCGCTCGCGGCCGGAGCCGTGGCGTTCCTCGTAGCCGAGGCCGTGGCCCCAGGGCTCGGGCTCGCGGTGCCGAACGCGCTCGCCGACCGGGTTGCCGACGGCGTGGACCGGGTGCTCGCGCCGCTCCGCCGGCCGCTCGAGCGCCCCGCGGTCGTCGTCGCGAGCTGGGTCGCCGGCGAGAGCGGCCTGTCACCGTCCAGTGTGCTCCGCTTCGCCGCGGACGGGGCCGTCGAGGAGGACGAGGAGGCAGCGCTCGACGCTCCGGGGCGCGAGCTGCTCGGCCGGCTGCGCGAGTTCCGGCAACGGCCCGTGCGCGCCGTCATGACGCCGCGGCTGCGGATCGTCGCGCTGCCCGTCGATCTGCCGGGTCCGGCGCTGCTCGCGGCGCTCTACGAGCACCGGTTTTCGCGCCTGCCCGTCTACCGCAGTGATCGCGACAACGTGATCGGCACGCTCTACGCCAAGGATCTCTGCGGGCTCGACCTCGCGGCGCCCGGGTTCCGTCTCGAACCGCTCCTGCGTCCGCCGATCTTCGTGCCGCTCGGCATGCGGGCGGGCGACGTCTTCCGCGAGCTGCGCCGCCGGAAGGTCCATCTCGCCCTCGTGGTCGACGAGTACGGCGGCATCGCGGGCCTCGTCACCATGGAGGACCTGCTCGGGGAGCTGTTCGGTGACGTGGCCGACGAGTACGGGGAGGCGCGCGCGCGGTGACGATCCTGGCCGCCGTGCTCGCCGCGATGCTCACCCTGCGCGCCGTCGCCGCGACGGGGGAGGCGCTCCTTGCCGCTGGAGCGCCCGGACCGTCGCCCGCGGTCGACGCACGTCTCGCCGCGGCGGCGCGCGCGGCGATCGCCCTCGGCGGCAGCGTCGCCATCGGCGCCGTCATGGCGCTCGTCTGGGCCTACGCCCGGCGGGGCGGGGTGCCGGTCGGGCTCACGCTGTTCGTTCCGTTGATGCTCGTCGTCGCCGACGTCGTGCCGCGCGGCCTCGCGCCCGGGTTGCCGCCGACATGGCGGCGCGGCGTCGAGCGTTCGCTCACGGCAATCGCCGTCGTTCTCTGGCCGCTCGTCATGCTTCAGCGCGGCGTGAGCGCGCTCCTGATCAGGAGCGGCGCCGACACGCCGCTCATCGCGCTGCGTCACCTCGGCGGCTGGCTTGCGGCCCGTCCGCAACGCGGACCGCTCGAAGTCTCCGAAGCCGGGCTCGTCGCCCGTATCGCGCGGTTTGCCTCGAAGACCGTGCGAGACGTGCTCGTGCCGCACGTCGACGTGTGCGCCGTGCCTGACACGGCCTCGGTCGGCGACGTCGTCGCGCTCGTCCGCGAGCGCGGCTTCTCGCGCCTGCCCGTTTTTCACGAGCGGCTGTTCAACACGCTCGGCACCGTGTCGAGCTTCGACCTGCTCGGCGTCGATCCGGCGCTGCCCGTCACGACGGTGATGCGCGACCCCTTCTTCGTGCCCGAGACGAAGCCGCTGCCGGAGCTGCTGGCCACGCTCCAGGCCGAGCGGCTCCCCCTCGCGCTCGTCGTCGACGAGTACGGCGGATTCGTCGGGCTCGTCACCGTCGAGGATCTCGTCGAGGAGATTGTCGGCGAGATCGAGGATGAATATGATGTGCGGCGTGAGCTGTACCGGCGCGTCGCGCCGGGGGTGTTCGTCGTGAGCGCGCGCGCTCCGGTGGCTGACTTGAACGAGCGCTTCGGCTGGAACCTGCCGTCCGGCGACTACGAGACCGTCGGCGGTCTCGTGCTCGATCGGCTCGGCCGCGTGCCGAAGCCCGGCGATGGCATCCGCGCCGGGCGGGTTCGCTTCGAGGTGACGCGGGCGAGCGCGCGTGCGGTGCTCGAGCTGCGGGTGGCGGTCGACTAGTCACAATGGAACGAAAGCAGCTCGCCGATCTGCTGTCCGCGGTGCGCGCCGGGGACTGCTCCGTGGACGACGCGCTCGCCCGGCTCCGCGAGCTTCCCTACGAGGACCTCGGGTTTGCGCGCATCGACCATCACCGGAGCCTCCGCAACGGCTTCGCGGAGGCGATCTTCGGAGAGGGCAAGACCACCGAGCAGGTCATCGCGATCGCCGAGCGGATGGTGGCGGCGGGCACGAACGTACTGGTCACCCGCCTCGCGCCCGACGTCGCCGAGCAGCTGCGCGCGGCGCTCCCCGGTGTCGAGTACCATCCGCTGCCGCGGCTTGCGGTGCATCGCACGCGCGCCGTCGAGCCGGAGGGCCGCGGCACCGTGCTGGTCGTCTCGGCGGGGACGGCAGACCTGCCGGTCGCCGAGGAGGCGGCACTCACGGCCGAGCTGATGGGGAACCGCGTCGAGCGGCTGTACGACGCCGGTGTGGCGGGCATCCACCGGCTCCTCGACCGCCGCGGCCGGCTCTGGGAGGCCGCGGTGTTGATCGTCGTCGCGGGCATGGAGGGCGCACTCCCGAGCGTCGTCGGCGGACTCGTCGAACGGCCGGTGATCGCGGTGCCGACCAGCGTCGGCTACGGCACGCATCTCGGCGGGCTCGCCGCGCTGCTCGGGATGCTGAATACCTGCGCGGCGGGTGTCGTCGTCGTGAACATCGACAACGGCTTCGGCGCCGCCGCCGCCGCGACGCGCATAAATAGGGGCGGGGGCTAGGAGCGCGACCCGAGACTCATGTCTCGGGTCGGAGCCAGACGCGAGCGTGAAGGGACAGTACCACGCGCGACTGCCGTGCTCGATCGGCGGATGCCGCCGCAGCGGTGAAGCCGCCAGCCTTCGGCGTGCTGGACAGGCCTCGCACAGTCGGGACCGGACGCGAGAGTGGAACGCTCGATCAGCTCCTTTGATCATCCGTCTGGATCGCGCGGAATCTCGGCCTCGTCTGAGTGCCGGCACGCGCCGCGCCCCGCCAGCTGCTTTTCCGCGCGCGCCGTGCTAACGGACGGCCCGATGAGGCGCTGGTTCGCGCTCTCGGCGATCGGCCGCGACCGGCCGGGCATCGTCGCCGACCTCGCGGAGCTGATCTACGAGTGCGACTGCAACCTCGAGGACTCGAGCATGACGATCCTCGGGTCCGAGTTCGCCGTCCTCCTGCTCCTCTCGGGCGAAGGCGACGACGTCGAGCGACGTCTCACCGCGGGCTGCAAGCGGCTCGAGTGGGAGAAGCGGCTCACGGTGTTCTTTCGCCCGCTCGAGGAAACGGGACCACCGCGCCCTGCGGGTACACCCGGCAGCGCCATGGAGTGCGCCGTGACGGGCGTGGACAAGGCGGGCATTGTGGCCCGGGTCGCCCGCGTGCTCGCCGACCGGGGCGTCAACGTCACCGCGCTGAGCACGCAGTCGCGCCCCGAGCCGGAGACGGGAACGCCCATCTACACGATGCGGATCCGGATGGCCGTGCCGCGTGCGGTCGATCGCCGCGCGCTCCGCACCGAGCTCGAGCGGGTGGCCGCGGAGCTGCGCGTCGAGCTCACGCTCACCGAGCGCGACAGCGCCGAGTAGGCACACCGCCGCGTCGTTGTGCACGTGCTGCACAACGAAGGAGCAGCGCGGACCAGTCACGGGCCATCCCGTCTCGCGCCGGCGCGTGCCGCGCCGTGGTTGACGTTTTGCTTACCAGCGTCGGCGAGATGTCGCAGCGAGCGACTGGCGCGCCACCGATGGGGACCGACATGAGGCCGATGGACGGCCGCGACGAGCATCCGGCGGTCATCGACGCCCGCCTCAGGGAAGCCGCCGAGCGCGGAGAGCCGCTTGAGCTCATCCTCGTGCTGCGCGGCAAGGTGCGGCCGGCGTGGGGCAAGGACCCCGGCCGCTGGCACCTCCGTATCCGCGGACAGCCCGTCTTTACGTTCCCCGCCGAGTCGGTGGTCGCGGCGACGCCGATCTCGACGCGCCGGAGGTAGCCAACCCGACACTGCGGTCTCGGATCGGCGTCAGCGTCGTCGTCGTGTTCGCCCCGCCGCGTGCCCGTCGCGGGCCGGACGGCGCTCGCGCGGAGGGTGATGGACGGGGTGCACGAGCATGTCGTCCTCGGGCACCTCGAACGGCAGCTTGAAGCCGATGTAGCGCTCGATCGGCTCGAGTCCTTCGACGTAGTCCTCGCACGCGAGGCTGATCGCGTGTCCCGACGCGCCCGCGCGCGCGGTGCGGCCGACGCGGTGAACGTAATCCTCGGGGTCGAGCGGCAGGTCGTAGTTGACGACGTGAGTGACGGCCTCGATGTGCAGGCCGCGTGACGCGACGTCCGTGGCCACGAGGATCGGGAGCCGCCCCTCCTTGAAGTCGCCCAGGACCTTCAGCCGGCGGCGCTGGTCGACGTCGCCGGTGATCGCCGCGGCGCTGCAGCCGTTGGCCTCGAGCGTGCGGACGATGCGCTCCGCCGAGCGGCGCATGTTCACGAAAACGAGCACGCGCGCGTCTTTTTCGCGGCGGAGGATCCCGATGAGCAGCGGCATCTTCTCGTGCACCCCCACGTGATAGACGAGGTGCTCGACCTTCTCGGCTGTCACCTGCTCGGGGGTCACCGCTACGCGCACGGCGTCGTTCATGAAGACGTATGCGAGCTCCATGACGTCGTGGGTGAGCGTCGCGGAGAAGAGCATCGACTGGCGGCGGTCGTAGGAAGGCAGCTGGCGCAAGATATAGCGCAGGTCCTTGATGAACCCCATGTCGAACATGCGGTCGGCCTCGTCGATCACGAGAATCTCGACGCTGCGCAGGTCGTAGACGCGCTGCTTGAAGTAGTCGATCAGGCGTCCCGGCGTGCCGATCAGCACGTCGACGCCGGACTGCACGTCGGCGCGCTGCTTGCGGTAGTCGATGCCGCCGTACACGGCGTGGATGGTGAACGGCGTCGCCTCGCCGAGGAGCCGCGCGTCGGCCGCGATCTGCACGACGAGCTCGCGCGTCGGCGCGATGACCAGCGCACGCGGCGCCGCCGGACGGCCGGGACGCTGCCGCGCGAGGAGGCGGGTGAAGATCGTGATGAGGAACGCAGCCGTCTT
>WNGI01008329.1_pt1 | contig 11130 bp, 9 predicted proteins | sample 5400621 | NCBI WGS metagenome assembly WNGI01 (sample SAMN13153374, study PRJNA577476) | soil metagenome | isolation source: 20 cm soil or saprolite under Garry oak tree replicate 1 | place: USA:California | collected 2016-06-15
TCCTTATTGCAGAGACCGGAAAAGACAACTACATGGGCGGCATCGGGCTTACCGCCAACGGGACGTTGCATGTCGTCTGGACGCGGTCGTCAAGCACCGCCGGCGAGTACCCATCGTCGTACACCAGCTACCAGCTGTCGTCGGATGCGGTCAACTCGATTAGCCCGAAACAACCGCTTCAAGGCGGCGCGACCAACTACACCGGACAGCGCTGGGGTGATTACGTCGGGGTCGCCCAAGATCCCCAGGACCCGGACGCCGTCTGGCAAGGCAACGAGTTCGTCTCGTTCGACAGCAAATGGAGCACCTATGTCTCCCAGCTGAAGACCGGGTCGGGGTTTACTTATTGGCCGATCGCGCCGGTTCGGGTCATGGACAGCCGAATCAATCGGGGCATCAGCGGCCCGCTGCCGAACAACGTCGCCAGGACCTTCCCGGTCGCAGGCACAATGGGGATCCCCGCCAATGCCAGCGCGATCACCGGGAACCTGACGGCCGTCGGCCAGACCGCCCCCGGCTACGTCGCATTGACCGTGTCTCCGACGACGACTCCTTCCACGTCCACGCTCAACTTCCCTCTCGGCGATGTCCGGGCCAACAACGTGACGATGCCGCTTAGCGCGTCGGGGAAGCTGTCGGCTGTGTACAAGGCAAGCGCCGGCAAGACAACGCACCTGCTCCTGGACGTCACCGGCTATTTCCTTCCCACGGGCGGGGCGACATACAGCACTCTCACCCCGGCTCGGATTCTCGATACCCGTCCGACCGTCCACATCGGGCCGTACGGCACTCCTTTCATCGCAAATACCCCGCGCGAATTCGCGGTCTGGAACAAGGGGGGCGTGCCGGACACCGCCAGGGCGATAACGGGCAACCTGACCGTCACCGGCCAGACCGGCCCCGGCTACCTGTCCCTGAGTGACACGAACACCGCGAGCCCATCGACGTCGACGCTCAACTTCCCCGTCGGCGACACTCGGGCCAACGGCGTGAGCGTCAAGCTGACCACCACGGGCAGCCTGTGGGCCGTGTACAAGACGTCCGGTTTCAGGACCGCCCACGTCATCTTCGACGTAACCGGCTACTACGTGCCCGGAACGGGCGGGCTCAGCTTCTTCCCATTGAACCCAGGCCGCCGCCTCGATGGCCGGCCAAACGTAAGTCTCGGCCTGCCCGGTCCATTCGCTGCCAGCGTCGCGCGAACGCTCGACGTCGACGGTCACGTCGGTGTCCCGGTGGGCGCAAAAGCGATCACGGGCAATCTGACGGTGACGGGGCAGACCAGAGCAGGATACGCCTCGATCACCCCCGACCCCGACAACGCCCCAGCGACCTCCACCATCAACTTCCCACTTGGTGACACGCGCGCGAACGGGGTCACGGTCCCGCTCAATGGTTCTGGAGACATGTCTCTCGTGTACAAGGCGGGGAGCGGCACGACGTACCTGATCCTCGACGTCGCCGGGTACTTCAAGTGACCGACTGAGGGCCACCGTCAACGCCCCAGCGCGAGCAGGATGGCGCCGGCCAGCACTATCGAGGCCGCGGCGATGCGGGAGGCAGCTGATCGCCAGCCCGCCGTCTCGCCCAGGCGCAGGGCGCCCCAGCCCGACGCCAGGACGATCGCGGACTCGCGCAGCGGAGCCACCACGGCGAGCGGCGCCAGCGAGAGCGCGATGAGGATCAGGAAATACGCGGCCAGGCTCTACGAGCCGGACGGCGACGCGGTCGACCGCGGAATAGAGCGCGATCATGACTCCGGCACCAAAGGCAAACCCGCTCCCGTTGGCTAGCCCCGCTCCTGCCCTCGTTCGGACGAGCCGGAACGAGCGCCAGGGGCGCTGCAGCGCGAGCAAGCCCACCAGGACGGCGCCAATGCCGAAAATGGCGACCGGCCCGAGACGCTCGCCAAGGAAGGCGACCCCGATGAAGACCGCCAGCAGCGGCGCCGTCCCGCGGGCCACCGGGTACACGACCGACAGGTCCCCACGGCGGTAGGCCATCGAGAGCAGCTCGAAGTAGACGCCTTCGATTGCCCCCGAGATCGCGGCCAGGAGGACGACCTGGCCGGAGATGGCCGGGCGACCGGCGACGAGCCAGCCGATGAACCCGAGGGGCACCATGATCAGTGCCCCGGTCATCATCCCGACCCAGGCGGCACGAAGCGGATCGCCAGCCGTCTTCAGCAGGACGTTCCACGAGACGTGCAGCCCGGCGGCCACCAGGATCAGCCCGAAGACAGCTGGATCCACGTCCGTCAGGCACCCTCGAGCTCTCGGAACCTGAAGCAACCGACGGTGTGATCGTTGACCAGGCCGACCGCCTGCATGAAGGCGTAGCACACCGTCGGACCGACGAACCGAAAACCGCGCCGCTTGAGGTCTCGGCTGAGCGCCCGCGATACCTCGGTCTCGGCCGGGATCTCACCCATGCGCTGCCAGCCTGCAACCTTCGGCGCGCCTTGGACGAACGACCAGACGTAGGCGTCCAGGCTGCCCCATTCGGAGGCCACCTCCAGGACAGCCCTCGCGTTCGCGATTGCCGACTGGATCTTCAGTCGGTTGCGGACGATTCCCGAGTCGGCCAGCAGCCGGGCGACCGCCTCGTCGCCGAATCGGGCGACTACGGCGGCGTCGAAGCCGGCGAACGCGCGCTGGTATCCCTCGCGTTTGTGGAGGATCGTGGACCACGACAAGCCCGCCTGGGCCCCTTCGAGCACGAGCATCTCGAACAGATGGCGATCGTCGTGCGAGGGCGTCCCCCACTCTTCGTCGTGATACGCGAGGTACAGCGGGTCGCTCGTCGCCACCCAGCCGCAGCGGGGCAAATCCGCCATCGCGGGCGTGCCTGCGGCCGTGCCGTCAGCGACCGACGTCGCGGCGCTGGATACCCCATGCGCCGAGCATCACGCCGCCAACCGCGAGCACGAAACACGCCACGACCCCAGCCGGGTCATAGGTCCCGATCATCGGGTGGCCGAGGTGCCTGGTGAGCGGCAGGTCGAGAATGGCCGTTGGAAGCTGGAGCGCGGCACCGAGCGTATCGACCAGATAGAAGGCGATCGCCAGGCCGCCCGACGCAGCGGTGGCAACGCCAGGCCCCACGATGCCGCCGAAGGCAACCCCGATTCCCGCCAGCGCCGCAGCGTACAAGCCGATCACGAGCGTTCCGAGCAGATGACGGCGGTCATGACGTGTCCTCTCTGCGAGCTCCGTTGAGTATGCCGTCAGCGCCTCCTGGCGGAGCGATAAGCGGCGGCCAATGGCCGAGCGAGATCATCCGCGAATGGACGACCTCCGGCTGGGAGCCATCCTGCGTGCGGTTCGGATCAGACGCCGGTTGCGACAGGCCGATGTCGCGGCCGCGGCGGGAGTCGCTTCAATGACGATCTCACGCCTTGAACGCGGCCACGTGGACATGACCTCGGTCCGGGTTCTACGCGAGGTGGCCTCTCAGCTCGAGGTACGCATCTTCTTCAAGGCCTCGTGGCGGGGCGGCGATCTCGACCGACTGGTCAATGCCGGCCATAGCGCGATGCACGAGGCCGTCGCCGAGCTCTTCGATCGATATACGGGGTGGCAGCTCGCTCCCGAAGTCTCTTTCTCGATCTATGGCGAGCGGGGAATCGTTGATCTCCTCGGATTCCACGCCGAATCGGGAACCGGCCTCGTGATCGAGCTCAAGACGGAGATCGTCGACGTCCAGGAGCTGGTCGGAACGCTGGACCGGAAGCGACGCCTCGGGCGGACCATCTGCGCAGAACGCGGCTGGGTGGTCGCCGACGTAGGAATGTGGGCCCTGATCGCCGACTCCCGGTCGAATCGCGCTCGATTTGCCGCCCATCGTCGATTCATTCGACAGGCGTTTCCCGGTGACGGACACGGCATCGGGCGATGGCTGCGCCAGCCGGCTGGGCCGGTCGCGGCCTTGTCCTTCCTGAACAACGAACATGAGCGGATCGTTGGGCGTGGATTCGGGCTTCCGAAGCGGGTCTATCGGCCAAGATCGCGATAGGTCCAGGCCCGAGCCACGCTCGTGGCGGGACGATTCGGGCCACGGGGTTGGCCCCTTCGCCCGGCGGCTGGGCCCGCTTAGCTGTAGGACGGCTTTCCCTCCGTACAACGATCCTGGGATGTTCGTTGTGCATGAAACGGGCAAAGGACGCCCGGGAGGGAGACGTCGCGGGGACGAGGCTCTGGCGAGGCGCCTACATGCCGACCGGGTGCCAGACCGTCTTCATCTCCAGGAAGGCAGCGATCCATTCCGGACGCTGGGCCGCTTGATCGTCGGTCCAGTCGAAGCGAGCGTCGGCCACACCCCGCGGACGGCGGGCGAGGCGCTTGATGTCGTCGGCAGCAGCCGTCTCGAGGGCCGCCTGCATGTCAGGGGGCGCACCCCACAGGTCGAGTGCATCGACGTCGACGTGGGCCGCCAGAACGGGCAGCAGCTCGTGCTTGAGCCCCGTCAAGAGATTGACCACCCCGCCCGGCAGGTCGGACGTTGCCAGCACCTCGGCCAAGGTGACTGCTGGCAGCGGCCGCGTTTCGGAGGCAATGATGACGGTCGTATTGCCGCTGACCACCACCGGCGCGAGGCGGCTGACCAGGCCCAGCAGCGAGCTCGTTTCCGACGCGACGAGCCCCACGACCCCGGTCGGCTCGGGGATCGTGAAGTTGAAATAGGGAGCCGCCACCGGATTCGAGGATCCCAGGATCTGGCCAATCTTGTCAGCCCAGCCGGCGTACCAGACCCAGCGATCGATCGATAGATCCACCAGTGCGCGGGCTCGGGCATCGCGCAGTCCCTCGGCTCGAGCGACCTCCGTGACGAACTGGTCGCGGCGTCCTTCCATCAGCTCGGCGACGCGATAGAGCACCTGGCCGCGGTTCATCGCAGTTCGGGCGGCCCACGGCTCGAAGGCCTTGCGCGCAGCGCGAACGGCGTCGCGGAGGTCCTTGCGCGAGCCCCGCACGGCGTTGGCCAACGGCGCGCCATCCGACCCCGCCACCTCGTACGAACGGCCCGACTCCGAGCGCGGGAACTCGCCGCCGATGTACAGCTTGTAGGTCTTGCGGACGTCGATTCGAGGGGCCGCCATCAGACTGCCCTCAGCGATCCTCGAGCCGGACGTAGGAGATCAGCCCATGGCGCCCGCCCTCGCGGCCGTAGCCCGACTCCTTGTAGCCGCCGAACGGTGAGGTCGGGTCGAACCTGTTGAAGGTGTTCGCCCACACGACGCCAGCCTTCATCCGCTTGACCATCGCGAGGATCCGCGACCCCTTCTCCGTCCACACGCCTGCCGACAGTCCGTACGGCGTGTTGTTGGCTTTCTCAACGGCCTCCTCCGGGGTGCGGAAGGTCAGCACGGACAGGACCGGCCCGAATATCTCCTCCCGGGCGATGCGGTGGGACTGGGCCACGTTGGTGAACAGCGTGGGGCGGAAGAAGTAGCCGCGCTCGGGCAGGTTGCAGGCGGGCTGGTACATCTCGGCGCCTTCAGCCTGGCCGGAAGCAACCAGCTCGGTGATCTTCTCCAGCTGGGCGCGGCTGTTGATCGCGCCGACATCGGTGTTCTTGTCGAGCGGATCGCCCACCCGGATCGTCGCCAGCCGGTCCTTGAGCCTGTCGATGAGCGGATCGGCGATCGATTCCTGGACCAGCAGGCGCGAGCCGGCACAGCACACCTCGCCCTGGTTGAAGTAGATCCCGTTGACGATCCCTTCGATCGCCTGGTCGAGCGGCGCGTCCTCGAACACGATGTTGGCCGCCTTGCCGCCGAGTTCCAGGGTCAGTGCCTTGTCCGTTCCGGCCACGCCCGCCGCGATCTTGCGGCCGATCTCGGTCGAGCCGGTGAACGCCACCTTGTCGACGTCAGGGTGACGAACCAAGGACATCCCGACTTCGCCGGGCCCCGGGACGATGTTGACGACTCCCGCAGGCAGGTTCGCCTGGCGGCAGACATCGGCGAAGAGGAGGGCCGACAACGGCGTCGTGGAAGCCGGCTTCAGAACGACCGTGTTCCCAGCCGCGAGCGCCGGCGCGATCTTCCAGGCCAGCATGAGGAGCGGGAAGTTCCAGGGGATGACCTGGCCGGCCACACCCAGGGGCCGGGCGACGCGACCCGGAAACGCGTACTCGAGCTTGTCCGCCCAGCCCGCGTAGTACCAGAAGTGGGCGGCGGCGAGCGGCACGTCGACGTCGCGGCTCTCCTTGATCGGCTTGCCGGAATCCATCGATTCGAGGACGGCGAACTCGCGGCTGCGCTCCTGGAGGATCCGCGCGATTCGGTAGAGGTACTTGGCGCGCTCCTTGCCCGGCAGTCGACCCCAGCGTCGTCGGAAGGCACCGCGCGCGGCCCGCACGGCTCGGTCCATGTCCGCTGCGGTGCCGCGCGCGACCTCGGCCAGCGGCAGCTCGGTCGCGGGGTCCACGGAGGTGAAATACGCGCCATCGGAGGCGGCCACCTCACGGCCCCCGATGAACAACCCGTAGCGGTCCTTGAGCTTGACCAGATCGCGCGCCTCGGGGGCCGGCGCGTACTCCCACGGGATCGCCTGGCCGTCGCCCAGGCCCCAGCTGGCGATCGGGCGCGCAGGGCTGGCAGGCGCAATCGCCCGATCGGGTCGGGTCTGCGTGGTCACGCGGGCATTATGTCACCGGGCTCTGCCGCGTCGGCCCCGGCGGGCTGGCGGGCGCAGGTATCTGGCCCTCCGATGAGGACGACTAGCCCTTCGTGGCGCCCAGCGTCAAACCCCTGATGAAATGACGCTGTAGCGCGACGTAGACCAGGATCGTGGGGATCGCTGCGAGCAGCGCACCCGCCGCGAGCAGGTTGAAGTCGGTGAAAAACTGGCCCTGCAGGTTGTTCAGCGCTGAGGTGATCGGCCGCTTGTCGCCGCTCTTCATCAGCATCAGTGCCCAGAAGAAGTCGTTGTAGATGAACGTGAACTCGAGCGTCGCGAGCGCGGCCAATGCGGGCCGGCAGAGCGGCATGATGATGCTCCACCAGACACGCGAGACGGGCGCGCCGTCAACCAGCGCGGCTTCTGTGAGCTCCTTGGACAGGGTCTTCATATAGTTGCTGAGGACGAACACGCAGAAGCCCGTCTGGAACGCGACGTGGATCAGGATGATCCCGATGAACTGGTCGTACAGGATGCCGTTGTCGCTCAGCGGTTGGGGCACCGGCAGGAACAGGTAGAGCCGGTAGAGCGGAACGATGATCACCTGTGGCGGCAGCAGGTTGCCGGCCGTGAACAACATCAGAACCACGAGGTTGAATCGCCAGCTGAACCGGGACACGGCGAACGCGACCATCGACGCCAGAAGCAGCGTCACGATCACCGCCGGCACCGTAACGATCAGGGAGTTCAGGTAGAACTGCGGGAAATTTCCCTGGTCCCAAGCGTTGAAGAAATTGTCGACGCTGAGCGATGACGGCAGCGAGATATAGCCGTTCTTGAGCACATCCGAGTACGGCCTCAGCGCTGCGTAGATTGCCCAAATCAACGGGAACAGCCACGTCACCGCCATGAAGGTCAGGAAGGCATACAGCACCACGCGGCGGGGTCGAATGCGCCGTCTGGGGCGGACGAGCCTCATCGCTGGCTGGGCCGCGGCCAGTGTGCTCATCGTCGCTCCGCGCGCATCGTCCGGGTGAGGAACGTGACGATCGGTCCCAGGGAGATCACGAGGAGAATGACCGCGATCGCCGAGCCGAAGCCGACCCGGCTGCCCTCGCCAAGGGCGGTGTTCGTGATCACCGTCGAGAGGAGCTCGAGACCGTTTCGACCGCCGTTGATGATGTAGGCGATGTCGAAGGCCCGCAGGGCCTCGATCGTGGTGACCACCACGATCACGATGTTGATCGGGGCCATGACCGGGAAGACCACGTGCAGGAACGTCTGGCGCTCGTTCGCGCCGTCGACGGTGGCTGCCTCACGGAGCGCTGGATCGACGCTCTTCAATCCGGCCAGGTACAGAACCATGATGTAGCCGACGTGCCGCCAGCTCGTGGCGACAAGGGCTGCCCACAGATTCAGTTTCGGATCGCCAAGCCAGTCGATCGGGTCTTTACCGGCTCTTCCAAGCGCGTTGTTGATGAAGCCCTGGTCGGGCGCGTATTGCAGCGTCCAGATGATCCCGATCACGGCGAGGGACAGGACGACCGGCAGGTAGAACACCGTCTGATAGATGCGTGATCCGCGGATTTCGCGATCGAGCAGGACGGCCATCAGCATGCCCAGCGGCGATGCGATGAACATGAGGAATGCCAGCCAGATCAGGTTGTGCTGGAGCGCCGGCCAGAAGAACGGGTTGTTGGACAAGGCGCTCTCGTAGTTCGCCGTGCCTACGAGCTTCGCACCGAAGAGGTTCCCGATGCCGTTCCAGTTGGTGAACGACAGGAACACGGAGACGATTGTCGGCCCCCAGATCAGGGCGATGTCGAAGAACAACGGGACGCCGACCATCGCGGCGAGGACGAGCTTGTCGCGCCGGGTCAGCAGGCTGTAGCGGCGGCGACGCCCCGCGCCGACAGCAATCGCGCCCGCGCCGCCGGGGCGATCCGGCAGGGCAGGCGCGACTGGCTCCTGAGCGCGGTCAGCCACTGTTTCTGCAGTGTAACCCTGGGCCGGGGCTCTCCCGGGCCTGGGTGCCCGGCTACTTCATCGAGTCCCAGAACGACTGGATCTTGGCCTGGAATGCGGTGAGGTCCTGACTCGGATTCTGGATGAAGTCGATCAGGAAGGCCTGCATCCCGTTCTGTGTGGCGAAGCGCGGATCGGTGTCGCGATCGAGGAACTGCGTCAGCTTCTTCGCATCGGCGAGAACCTGCGTCTGGTGCTTCTGGAGCGGCGTGTATTGAGTCTGGTCCGCGTCCTTGGCCGCCGCGACAAGGCTCGGATTTGCCTTGACGTACGTGGTTTGCGTGGCGCCCTTGCCCATGAACTCGAGGAACGCCTTCGCAGCGTCGAGGTTCTGGGTGAGGGTCGGAGAGTTCTTGGCGATCATGAACCCGTCGATCGGCGCATCGAGAGCCTTCTCGTCATCCCACTGCGTGCCGTGATTCGGCCAGGGGAAGAAGTCGAGGTCGGCAAAGTCCGCCGCCCCCGCGGCGGTGAAGGTCTCGGCAGCCTGGGGTTGGAGCATCATCCCCGTCTTTTTCTGGACCAGGCCAGCTGCCGCATCCTGCCAGACGCGGCCTGCCGCGCCCGCCTGGTAGAACGGCAGGAGATCCTTCCAGACCGTGAAGACCTTCGTGACCTTGGGATCGGCCCACTTCGCCTTGCCAGACATCAGGTCGACGTGGAACTGGTAGCCGTTCTCGCGCAGGTTGAGGATGTCGAAGTGCCCCATGGCGGGCCAGCCATCCTTGTCGCCCAGGCCGATCGCGACAAGGCCGTCGGACTGCATCTTGGCGGCCAGGGTCTTGAGATCCGCCAGGGTGGCCGGGATCTGGTAACCCTTCGAAGCCCACAGGCTCTTGCGGTAGTAGACGGTCCACGCGTAGGTGACGTACGGCACGAGGTACTGATGGCCGTCATCCGACGTCGATGCCGTCTTGAACGCGTCGGTGAACTGAGCGCCGACCTTGGCCCACACGTCGTCGATTTGTGTGGCCAGGCCCTGGCCTGCAAAGAACCGCATGCGGAAGCCTGAGAACCACGTGAACACGTCGTCCGGCTTGCCCTGCAGATAGCTCGTCAGCTGATTCTGGAACGTGCTGTGGTCGACGGTGTTGACCTTGACCTTTATGCCCGTTTGGGCCGTGAAAGCGTCGACCACGTCCTGCAGAGCCTTCTTGGGCACTGCATCGGAGAGATTGGAGCCGAGGTTCAGGCTCCCGCCCGCGCCGGAGGCGGCAGCTGAAGCGGCTGCCGACGCCGCGGCTGATGCGCCCGTCGACGCACCTGGGGATGCGGCGGAGCTGCACGCGGCGAGGAAGCCCGAGAAGCTGGCGAGCCCGGCCACCCCGGCCATGCCCTTGAGCACGTTGCGGCGGGTCAGGCCGGGATTTATCGATGACGACGGCGAGCGAGGCACGTCCTGGTTGGTCATGGGTCCTCCTCCAGTTCGTTCGGCTCCAGCGATGTTCGATCGACCAACAGAAACCGACACAATCGGACGGATTGTGGGCCCGCGTGGCCGCCGATGTCAAGGTTTTCCGACGAGTCCGCCCATCCAGCAAGCCGATGGCGTTGACTTGTTGGAATTTGTTGGGCAAGCTCACAGACACACCGACCACGCGCGAGGAGGCCCACAGGCCGTTGAAGGAATCAGACCGGGCGACCGATCGGTGCAACACCATGGCCCGATGGCGCCGGGCTGCGCGGCACTGCGGAGCGGCACGGTGCTAGCTCGCCAGCGGCAGGCCTATATCCTCGAGCGCGTGCGCGAAGACGGCGGCGTGCGCGTGGCCGATCTCGTGCGCGAGCTCGGCGTATCGGACATGACCGTCCGTCGGGATCTGGAGCTGCTCCACGATCGCGGACTTCTCGAGAAGGTCCATGGCGGCGCCACGTCCGTGCCGGGCGGCGCGCTCTTCGAGCCGAGCTTCACCGCGAAGTCGGCGCTCCAGCAGTCGGAGAAGGAGGCGATCGCCGAGGCAGCCGTGGCGCTCGTCGACCCAGGCACTGCCATCGGGATTTCGGCCGGTACGACGACCTACGCGATCGCCCGACGGCTCGTCGACGTCGTCGGCCTGACTGTCGTGACCAACGCGGTTCGAGTGGCGGACATCCTGCATGATCCCCAAAGGCCCGACCAAACGATCATCCTGACCGGCGGTGTCCGAACTCCTTCGGACGCGCTCGTCGGGCCTTTCGCCGTCGCAGCCCTGCGCAGCGTCCACCTGGACCTGGTGCTGATGGGCGTCCACGGCATGGATCCGCTGGCCGGCTTCACGTCACCGAACCTGCTCGAGGCGGAGACGAACCGTGCGCTCATCGAGGCAGCCAGGCGGCTCGTCGTGGTGGCGGACCACACGAAGTGGGGCCTCATCGGCCTGAGCTCGATCGCGTCACTCGACCAGGCCGACCTGCTCATCACCGACTCCGGCCTGGATCGTGAAGCCCGAGACCTGCTGGCGAGCCGGATCAAGGAGGTCGTGCTGGTCGATCCTCGGCCCGG
>WNGI01009815.1_pt1 | contig 11130 bp, 8 predicted proteins | sample 5400621 | NCBI WGS metagenome assembly WNGI01 (sample SAMN13153374, study PRJNA577476) | soil metagenome | isolation source: 20 cm soil or saprolite under Garry oak tree replicate 1 | place: USA:California | collected 2016-06-15
ACAATACAGAGGAAGCGGCGCGTCGCGGCGCAGGCTCTCCGGCAGCGCCGACATCCGCGACGTCAGGTAGCGATCGTCGGCGCCGGTATGGAGCGCAGCGATGAAGTCGCGCAGTTGCATCCGTTCCTCGACTCCTCCCGTCTCACTGTTCATGATGACTCGCCCGGACTCGGCGCGCAGCGTGACGACCGGCGTCGTGGCGTACGCGGTCCTCAGATAGTCAAGTGACCAGCGGTGCATCGCGGGCCACTCGCGGATCATCCCCCTGAGAACCACAGGGCGGCGCGACGCGACGTAGCGCTGGAAAGTATCAACCGATGGCGGGGAGATACGTGCCAAAATCTGCGCTTGAAGGGACGCGGATCCGGACGTGACCTTAGGGGGGGCCAGCGAAATCATCGATTGAGATTGGAAGAGAGTCCTATTTTGTGAACACCTTCGGCGTCAACAACAGGTTGCCGCGGTCAGGCAGGTCGGTTTTGACGAACGAGTACCACGCGGTCTTCAGCATCGACGGGTTACCTGCGAACGCGCGGATGGAGGTAAGCGTCATCGACTCGCGGAGCATGCCCAGCGGATAGACGAAGCCACAGCGCACACCGATGGTTGGCGACTTGTTCTGTACGCAATGCCACATCCAGGACGGGTTGAAGAGGATATCACCCGGCTGCATCACGGCTTCCATGCGATCGATACAATCGAAGCCGGGGTAGCGGTCGAGGTTCGACAGACCGTGGTCGGCGGCGGAGTGGTTGTAGGTGAGCCCTTCGGGCGGTGGATCGAGAATCGCCAGATACGTGTTCGGGAGGAATTGCCATCGCTTGACGCCGCAGATGTTCACGAAGAAGAAGGGCGTGATCGCATTGTGCAGCGGCGTGAGGGTCCCCGGGCCGCCCATGAAGAACTGGTACGTCATCCCCCAGCTGTTGCCGGGCATGCCCTGCAGGAACCGTCGATCGAGATCGTTCAGCAGCTCCGGCCACTTCTCCAGCAAGGGCGAGAAGCGCATGTACTTGGCGCCGCCACCCTGCACCTGATCGAGAAACTCCGAGAAGTTGATCTCCTCTGAGAACTCGGACGCGTCGACAACCTCCTCATCGAGCGCCAGTCCATTGCGCTGAACGAGTTTGATCGTCTCATTTCCAAAACGGCGCCGCAAATTGTCGAACGACCACTCGCGCGTGCAGGTCCAGTCGCGTCCCGCGCCATCGAGGATGACGGGCAACCCACGGCGCAGGTACCGGGCACGAAATTCGGACGCCGAGAGATCCTTGCGGCGATCGACGTTGAGCAAACGGCCCTTCCCACCGCTGCGGACGTGCGCGATGACGCGCTGGCGGACCGCTCCCTTGCGGCGCTGCAGGCTCGTACTCGTTGGAAACCAGTGCTGCAGGAAGAAAAGCGCGCTGAACACTCCTCGCTGCCGAAGAGGAACGTCCCGCATGCCGGGATATGTGCGCACGTGCGGCCAGTATCATGCCACCGTCTCAACGTTCAATAGAGCGGTCGCTTCCGCCGCCACGGCACCCTCGGCATCAACCTGGTCTTTGATCCGAACTCTTCGCAGCCGCAGGAGGTGCCACCGCGGCGGCGACGGCGGCCACGTCGGATCGCGGCAGCACGCCTCAATTTGTCCCTTTCCCACTGCCGTTGGTATGATGCTCTCGGTGCAGATCGGTCTCCTCCGGCTCGTTCAGGCACAGGGTCATTTCTTATGGACGATGCTTCCACTGGCGAGCACATCCGTTCTTGGAAACCTCATTCTTCCCGCCCTGGCGGGGACCTATCTCCAGCGGGCAGCGCGCCGCCGCTTCCGCGGGTTTTTCTGGTCCAGCCGCGCTGCGGTGGTTCTTGTTCCCGTGTGTACAATTCTCGCAGCGAGGTTTGTGTGGCCGGAGGTGTTTGTGCTCGCGCCTGCGGCTGCCGGGCTGTTCACGGGTTGGACGCTGCGGGAGCGCGTCGCGGGAAAAGCCCGCGCAGTTGCGCTCGGCGGTGCGATTGCCATCGCCATCGTCGGCGGCGGCTTGGTGGCCGTCCTTCTCCGCGCGGCGCGCATCGGCGTGTGGGACGCACTCGCGATGCTGGCGGCTGCGGGGCTTGCCTATCTCGGCGGCTGTTCCATCGAGCGCAAACAGTTTCCGTGGAAACCGGTCGCACTCGCCGGTGCCTCTACGCTTGTCACTTTGGGAATCTGCGAGGTGCTGGTTCGTTTCCTCTTGCCCATCCTCCCCATGTACTACTCGACCGACTCGAACAGCATCCGGTTCCCACCCTTCGACCGCGAGCGCGGTGAGCTCATTCACCAGACCCCGTTCGACCTCGATCTGGATCTTTCTGCCTGTACTCCGCTCTATGCGAACGACATCCCCTATCAGTATGCCTTCCCGCAGGTGTCCGACCTCTGGCAACCAATTCCGCCGCGAGCGGTCCTGCATGTGGGTGATTCAATGGTGCGAGGGATCATTGTCGACTGGCGGGATACCTTTTCGAACCTCCTGCAACAGGCAACACCCGATGTCCGTCAGATCAATCTGGGCGTGTCGAAAACGGCTCCCGACTTCTACCTGCTCATGGAACGAAAATGGGCTGCTCGCCTGCCGCTTCAGCTGGTGGTCGTCCATTTGTTTCTGGGCAACGATATCGAAGGATTGGGTCAGCCCTCTCGTTGCTGCGCCGATGAGCCTCTTTTGCAGCTAACGGACGGCCGGGTGGAGGAGAGGTGCCCGACGCCCAAATGGCGAGATGGATTCGGAGAATCACTCAAGTGGTTCGCAGGTGTCAGCCCGCCGCCAGCCATCGTCCGCCAATTGACGCCGTATTCCCAGTTTGCGCGCTATTTCGTCGCCGTGGCCGAGTTCTTTCAGAAGCGGTATTTCACCGAGCCTGACTATGAATTCCGGGAGGATTTCCTCGAGACACGCGAGCGCTCGGGCCGGCCGCCACCCAGTCGCTTGGAGAATCAGTGGGTGCTGTTGGAAGCCATCATGCGTGCCCTGGGGGACGATCTCGCGCAGCGGAGCGTTCCTCTGGTCGTCAGCGTTCTGCCGCTGAGCGTTGCGCTCGAGAAACCGGTGCCGAAAGCAACGGAGACCTATCAGGCGCACACACGCATCCTCGAGATCCTCAAGCGAGTCAATATCGAGGCTCTCGATCCTTGGGACGAGTTTGAGTCGCTGGTGAAGCGGGAAGGTCACGATGCGGCCTTTCTGCCGCAGGGAGACGTGCATTTGAACGCGAAGGGCCACCGATTCTATGCCGATTGGCTGCTGCAACGGCTCGGGCCGCGTCTCGGCGCTCGGTAGTGGCCCGCTCTGCGCCCGTTCGCGGCCGGTGGCATTGACGATGGGGGAACTAGCTCGGCTGCAGGTCATGTCCGAGCGGGCCGTGCGGCCGCTGACGCGCCGCCGGGCGGCCACGTTGCTGTGGCTGAGCGAACGCCAGGTCCGGCGTCTGTACCGCGCGTTCCGGCAACACGGGGCTCAGGCCCCGGCGTCCCGCCGTCGTGGGCGCCTTGAGGGTTAGGAAGCAGCGGTTGGATTGTGGGCACTACTGAAGGGAATCGCTCATTCGTGTCGACCGTAGTGCGCCGGGTAGCGGAATTCGCGGGCTTTGCCCTTCTGCTTTTCATCACCCGATTTGTTGCGCGCGCCCATCTCATTCAGCAGATGGACCAAGAGTGCTTCATCGGGGGCATCGCGGCTGAGGTCCTCGCGCACGGAATCCGCTTTCCGTTGTTGGTCTACGCACCGAACGAGTACGACAATGGCTCGTTCTTCAGTGGTCTGCTGGCAGCCGTGTCCTTCACGCTCCTCGGACGCAATGTCCTGGCGTTGAAGCTCGTCACCCACCTCATTTCGGCGGCCGGTGCCGTCGCGACGCTCTCGTTGCTGCGCGATGCGTTGGCGGAAATGGCACTGACAAGCCGGCGCATTCGCTGGATAGCCACGGCGGTGCTGGTCGTCGCGCTGGCCGTGGCTCCGCGCCCGGTTACCATGTTTTCCTTGATCGCGGTCGGTAATCACGCCGAAGGGTCAGCGATCGATACCATCCTGCTGGCGCTCTTCTCGAACCGCGTTCACGCCCGCGCGCGTACCGCACCCGTATGGGTGCTGGTGGGGCTCGCACTGTATCTCAACAAAGGCACATTCCTGGTGATCCCCGTACTCGCGGTCGCCGAAATCGCCTTCGCGTGGCGATCGCCGCGGCGCCTCATCGCGCCCCTGGCTTGTTTCATTCTGGGCGCGATTCCGGAACTCCTCGTCATCGCGCAACGTTATGCGATGGGCTGGGCCACGATGCTGGTCAAGGGGGAGCGCAACGTGCAAGGTTTCCCGTACGCCTTCTTCCGGACGTTGCTGCTCCTTGGCGAATATCGTGTTGAGCTGCTCGCCGCGTGGGGCCTTGCTCTCGCCGCTGGGATCGCATGGTTCGTCCGATCCCCCGAGCAACCCCACTCCGCCGACGCCCGCAGCATCCCGGAAGTGGCCGCCCCCTCCACGGGAGGCCGACCTTTCACCATCGGCATCGTGACGGCGGTCGCACTACTCCACCTAATATTGTTGAGCGTGATGGCGCGGAGCGGCCTCGATGCGTACGTCATTTACGGATACCCGAGCATCGCTATACTTTTTTCCCTGCTGGTTGCCCGGGTCTGCGCCTTCGCAGGAGCCCACCGGGGCGAGCGCACGGAAATCTGGGCGGGTATCGCGGCGATCCTGGTGACTCTCGTTCTCTATCGGCCCGACGCGCTCACCTGGGGATTCCCGAAGGTCGCCGCGCTCTGGCGGAACCACGCGGGTGCCGCATGCTCCTGGCGGTTCGCCGAAGGCTTCGAGCGAGAGTACGACTATCACCTCGCCTCGCTCGGCCCGTCGCGCGAGCAGCACGCCATCCAGCGCTGCCGGTCGCTCTCGGAGGCGGACGAAATTCTCGACTGTATCGGCGGAATCGCCCGGGAGCTGCACTGGCGGCACCAGGGCAAGGTCGACGGTGCGCCACCTGCCGAGCTGAGCGCCGCCGAAGGTCGTGCGTACGCATACGACTACGGTACGCATCGCAAGGGAAAGAGCGACGCCTGTGGCGACTTTCGCAGCCCCGACCTGATGGCAATGTGCGCCGGCGCCGTGCAGACGGAATGTCTGCTCTATGGCGACATCTACACACGCCTCGTTTCCGCCGAAGGCTTGGCGCGGCCGCGCTGTCCCCTCGTCGAGCCGCCCATGAATGGCTTTTGGGCGGCGACCCGATTGGACCTGTTGACGAGGACGGGCGGCACACGCGCCAACGCAGAGCTGGCGTGGGGCGATGACGACCTCCGCAACTGCAAGCCCGTCTTCGATGAATGCTACTGAAATGAACAAGCGGCGGAGAGGCAGCCAGCGGATGAAGGACGATTCTCCATAGAGTGCGTCGTCGGCAGGTCGTCGGCGATATCGTAATCGGCGCCCCAACAGAGTGGGCAGCGATGCACGGGCGCGTCCTCAAAGCGTTTTCAAGAACCTCAGCAGCGCCTCTCGCTGATCAGCAGGCGCGTCGCGGTACGCGTCCGCCGCGCGCTGACTCTCGCCGCTATGGGCGCGAATTGCAGCGTCTACCGTGGTGGCTCGGCCGTCGTGCAAGAGAACCGTCTTGAACCGCAATCCCTGAAGGGGGGTCGTGCCGAACTCATCGCCTTCTGCCTCGTGGTCAAAAATGCCGTCGGCGAGCGCCTCGCCCATGCGATGAACGCAGAAGTCGCTGAACACGTTGGTCGCGGGTGGCATGTCCGGAACATGGCAGACAGAACAGCCGAATGATCGAAACGCAGCCTCACCGCCAGCGTCGGTGCCGTTGCGCCCGGGCGGTTGCAGGCCACGAACGAATGCCGCCAGGTCGGCGACGAATTTCGAATCGACCTCCGGATCGGGGAAGCTGTCGTCGTCTTTGCTACCCGGGCCCTCAAGCGCATTGCTGATGCCCTGAGTGAAGAGCTCCGAAGCGACGAAATCCATCACCGTCCCGAGGTACGGTTTATGCCCGAAGCGAGCAACCTGGTTGCGCGGCTCGGCGCCTTGGAGCTTCGCCGAATCAATGTGTCCCTCGCCGCAGTGGGCGCGAATGGTTGCGTCCGGGATCCGCTCGATCAATCCCACGCCGTAAAGAGGCGGCGGGATACGCCGGCTGACGTTGGGCGGTCGCGCCGGCACGGCCCACCCGGGCAAGGCCCGTCGGTGATAGAGCGCGGTGTCGCCGCGGGGGCGGCCGTCGGGACGTGGGGGTCCCGCGGCGTTTCTTGGACCCATGTATTCCGCGTGCTCGAGGTCCCCGCTCCCCCCCACTGCGGGGATGAAATGACACGCCGCACAAGATTCATCGTTGTAGAGAGGACCGAGCGTCGGCAGTCTTTGTACAAAACTCCGCTTGCCACGCTCAAATGCTGCGACGTCAGCGGCGGAAAGATCGCGTCGTGGTTGTCCCAGGCGGGCTCTGTCGGCCGCCTCATCCACGGGTGAAGTATTTTCTTGCTCGACGCGAGAAGAGGGCGCGTCGCACGTCGGTAGACACAACGTCGCCAGCAGAACAGCGAGAATTCGCAGCATCGACTGGACTCGCCTCTTCGCACCCTGTGATGACTTGTGCTCGGATCTCACCGGAGAACGCGCGCGATCTCCTTTGCGACAAGCGCATTCCCGGCGGGCGTCATGTGACCGTGGTTAGGAAAATAGAGATCGCGGCGTGCAGCGTCCGGCAGCGCCTGCAATACCAGACAAAGGTTAAGCGCATCGAGGTTATTGCGTTTGGCGCATTCTAATATGCCGCGGTTCGTTTCGAGGTTCTCCGGAGTCTCGTCTGGAACTTGCGGCTGCCCGACGACGAGTATCCTCGTCGAATTCGACACCCCCAGCGCGCGCAAGCGCCCCATGAGGAGGCATGCTACCTCGCGTCCGCGGTTGTGCACCCTCACGAATTGCGGCCCTTCCTCATCGACGAAACGTTGAAACAGACTGTGTGTTACGATGCTGACGGCCAGAATGCGTTGGAGGATTGAGCGCTCGACCACCGGCATCGCATGGAATTCGAGGTTCCCTTGTTCGTCAATCACAAAATACGGCTTCGATCCCACCTGCCGTGCCCATTCCGTCCGGCCGATATCGTCGGCGATGAACGACACGATGACGAATTCGGGCCGGTACACTCCGACTAGTTGCTCGGCGCGCAGGACGTTCGATCGAGACCGAAGCCAGCCACCCCAGCGTTGACCACACGCCTGCTCGTCTCGCGCTCGAGGGCTGCTGGCCATGTCTCCTCATCGTTGACGTCTGCTCCGAACGTAAACGAATCCCCGACAGCGAGCGCGAAGGCCGCCTCCCCGGCTATGGATCCCGAACCATTCCACCGCGTTCCATTCTCGACAGCCGTCATCCGCTACCATTTGGTTGGATGACGAATCGACACACCCGGCTTCGGCATTCCCCCCACCAACGGATCTCGCACTTCCACATCGAACACGAAGAGAGTGTTCGTAACCGCACGGATCGAGATTTCCAGAAACACGAGCAATACTACGGCGGAAACACCGATCCGCCGAACAATTCGGTCCCACGACCGCGCGAGTCTCATGCTTACGGCCTCGAAGTCCTTGGTGTACGATATGCCGGCTTCCTATCCCAGGGCGATCAGAGGCGGGTCCGTTGCTCGAATCGCCGTCGGCATAGAGCGCCACGTGCGTAAGCTAACCTCCATCCATCTTCTCATTCGCGCCCGGTTGCTGGGCCTCTCGGTCCTTCGATCCGGTCGATCCGCTCCCGTCCCCGACGACAAGCAGTGCGAGCACGGGCACACCTTGTCGGGTCTCGAAGTGCGCTTCCTCGCGCACCTGCGCCCCGAGAGCACGCGCCGCACTCGCAATCGTGTCCGAGATTCGATCTTCCCAACTCTTGTCGTAGTGTGAGGTCCGCAGTGGCACCAGGAAACGTGCTCCTGGAACGGCATTGATGACTGCAACTGCCACGTCTCTCCCGCACTCGTCATTGTGCGGTTGTTCGGCACAATCGCTCATCGCCCGACCCAGCGTATCATCCAGCCGCATCTCGGGATGTCCACTGACGGCGTCCGGGATCCCGACGAGATTGGAGCTCGTCACCACGACGGGCCCGCCCGGCGTGCGTTGCAAGTGCTCCCCAAGTGCCCGTTCCGCTTCCAGGTTGATCGAAATCGCCAAATTCCGCGGATCGCCTCGACGGTAGGTATTCGCGACGAGCGGCGCAATCGTGATCGCCGTGGCCAAGGCCACAGCGACAATCGGGTTGCCACCGCGCTTGGCAACCGTACGTCCAACCGCCGCGATCACGCAGGCGGCTGATATCGATTGCGCGTAGCAGATCGCCAAGTAGTTACCGCCCTCCTGAGTATACGCGAGCCAAACAAAGAGCAGATAGAAGAGCTGCACGGCACCGCACGCGCCGGCGATCCGGTCGTGCGGCAAGCGCCACACTGCACGCACGAAAGCCGCCGTCGAATACGCCAGAGCAATCGCCGGCAGGACGAGCGTCGCCGGCCATAGGTTGCCGTCGCTGCCGTCCGCCCTGGCCAGGTAGATCCCCAGGTCCGCCGCGCAGATCAGCGCACTGACGATCGCGTCCGCGAAGGCATGCGGATTCAGCTTCGAGGCAGCCGCTGCGAGATGGAACCCGACCTGGTGGCCGAAGCCGGAGTACGGATCGGCTACCGCGGCAATTGTCATTGGCAAGGTCATCAATATCGCCGCCAGACCGGCGGCGAACCAGGCCCGCGCAGAGGTACGGCGCAGCACCGAGCTCTCGAACAGCGCCAGCAGCGGCGCGCCAATAAACACCGCCTTCACGCTGGCAAACACTGCCAGTCCGACGAGCCCGCCCGTCACAGCCGCTCGTCGGGTGGTGGGTGGTAGGCGCGGATCGGCGCGCTGCGCCACCACCAGTGCCGCACACGCGATGAGCAGCGCGGGTACGAGTTCGAAAAAGCTCAGGACGGAATGCATGATGACGACGGCCGGAAACACCGCCGTGACGAGCACCGTGAGGGCGGCGCACAGCGCGCCCCCCAAACGCTCAACCAGGAGGAACAGCACGAGAAGGGCCAATGCGCCGATCGGCAGCGCCGTCCGGCGCAACGCAATCAGGTTACCGTGGTGAAGCGGCCGCAGCACTTGGAGCGGCCAGTAGAGCACACCCCCAATGTACGAGTTGACGAGGATGGGCCACGCCAGTCCCCCAGCGCAGAGCACGAGATGCGGGTCGCCGCCGCGGCTGAACGCGATCCACGAGTGACCGTCGCAGATGTTGATCGCGCGCGCGACATGGTTCTCGACGACGAGCTCGGTGGCCGGAGGCGCGGCGTGGCCGACCACCTCTTCGTTGTATCCAACCTGCGCGCCCGCAAGATACCAACCTTGCGCCAGGAAGAGACCGATCGCGACGAAGAGCACGATGCGCGCAGAGGCTGCGGTGCCCCGAAACTCCGCGGACGTCTGCGGGGACATCGCGCCGGCAACGATAGATCGCGCCCCCGCGGCGCGCAACGCGGCACGATTCGGAGATTGCGTCACCACGACGTCGCACGGCCACCGCGAAACGGCTCGAGCAAGTGCTCATTGGCCTGCGTCACCTCGATGAGGCGTAAGACGTTCCACCGGTCGCGGTCCGGTCCGGGCTGTGTCACTTCGATCTCCATCGAGCCCGTCGATTGGTGCTCGTCGCGGAGTCGCACTTCCGGACCGGGGAGCTGCCCCTCGAATTCGACGCCACTCACGCGCCGGATGTGCGACTGCAACGGCCATTCGTCCGATACGCGGACGAAGTGCGGCACACCGGTTCCCAGGGTTCGAAGTGGAACGAAGACCACGATACAGCCCCGTGCCTCTTGCGTAGAACCCGTGTCCGCTGCGTTGGTCAGCTGGAAGTATGGCGAACGGTGCTGCAACGGCTGGTTGGGCATGCGCTCGTTGCAATCTTGGGGCTGCGGCTCGCCGCCGCATGCGGTCGAGCAGGTGCGCACACGCGTGCGATCAAGATAGGAAGGTGCCTGCACCACGACTGCCGCTCTTGTCGGCATGACGGGAAACGTCAGGACGACTCCCTGTGTGCGAGCGACGGCAGCGGGTTCGAGGAGTAGTGCAACCAATGACCAGCCCGCATTCACCGCGGGCCGCGGCACGCCGAACAAGTTCGGGTCCAGGTGCGCAACCATGTAGTCGAGCGCTCCGAAGACGCCGAACGACTGCTCGTCGAGTGCCCCCATCAGCTGCGAGAACGTCATACCCTTGTCGTAGAGCCCGTTTGCGAGTGCTTCCGACGCCCCTACCGGCCACACCTGGCGCTCCCTCGGAAACAACACCAGGTCGGGAATGCTGGCCAGCAGCGCAAACCCCGCGCAGATGAAGGCCAGCCGTGGCGGTGGCGCTGCGGACGAGCCCGACCCCAGCAGCCACGCCGGAAAGCGCCGCAACCTGCTCCCGATCCCCCGCCCGGCCAAAGCCTTGCCAATGACCCACGCCAGGCTTGCCAACATGATGGCGGCCGAAAGGGCTTGCAGAAGCGCGCCTCCAACCAGCGGCGCGAATGGCGCAAACGCAAACAGCAACAGGGCCACCGAGCCGAGCAACGACAGAACGATGATCATCCGACGCGAAAGGCTCTCGCAGGCGTCGACGGCGAGAAACAACAGGCCGAACACCAGCGGACCGTGATACTGTTCTTGCGGGCCACGGGACTGCACCAGGACACAGCCGATCCACACGGCCGTGTTGGCGTAGATGACCGTGGCCTTCATCACGGCCCGCCAGCGCGACCGCACGGGAAGCGCCGCCAAGCGCTCGCGCCAGTGCACCCAGGCCGCTGCGGCTCGCTCGCGCAGCGGGCTCAGAGCGAGCACCACCACAGTTGCTGCGAGCACCGTCAAGCCGAATGCCTTCTCGGCAATGAGGCCGAGGATCTCGCGACTGACCGCGGACGAATCCAGCGTAAAGGTGAAGGCAAGGACCATACAAGACGCCAGACACGTCGCGAACGGACGTCTGGCGAACAGTGCGACGAATGCCACATGCAGTGGAACCAGAACCATGCAGGAGAGCTCGGCGCTGATCGCCGCCGCGAGAGCGGCGGACGCAACCGC
>WNGI01005861.1_pt1 | contig 11127 bp, 9 predicted proteins | sample 5400621 | NCBI WGS metagenome assembly WNGI01 (sample SAMN13153374, study PRJNA577476) | soil metagenome | isolation source: 20 cm soil or saprolite under Garry oak tree replicate 1 | place: USA:California | collected 2016-06-15
GGCCGGGCGCCGACGGCGCTCATGTGCACGAGCCGGCGCACGCCCGCGGCCGCGGCGGCATCGAGCACGCGCCGCGTTCCCTCGACGTGCACTTTCGTGAACGTCGCGGCTCCCGATTCGACGATGATTCCGACCAGGTGAACGACGGCCTCGGCCTGCTCGAACAGAGCGGCGAGGGCAGTGGGGTCGGCGAGATCGCCCGGCACGACCTCCACGTCTTGCGTGGCCAGGAAACGCGCCTTGCCGGGACTCCGGACCAGGGCCCGGACGCGGTGCCCGCGCCGCCGCAGCTGCTCGACGAGATGTCGGCCGACGAACCCGGTGGCGCCGGTGACGGCGACGCGCACGACGGCTAGGTGGTGGACCCCCCGCCATCGTCCAGGAAGACCAGGGAGCTGCGGCGCGCCACGACGGCGCCGAGGGCCTCGTAGACCTGGGGATCGAGGACGGTGCCCGAGAGGTCCGCCATCCGCTCGACGGCCTGCTCGGGGGACATCTTCTCTTGGTAGGGCCGCGAGGTGCAGAGCGCATCGTAAACCTCGGCTGCGCCGATGATGCGCCCGCCGAGGGGGATTTCCTCGCCGCGCATGCCGTCGGGGTAGCCGGTGCCGTCCCAGCGCTCGTGGTGGCTCCGCACCATGGCGATCATGTTCTCCAGGTACGGCAGCGGCGCGAGGATCTGGGAGCCGATCAGGACGTGTTGTTTGACGTGCTCGAACTCCTCGGGCGTCAGCGTCCCCTGCTTATTCAGCACGGTCTCGCGCGTCCCGATCTTGCCCACGTCGTGCAGGCGCCCCGCCACGCGGACGCGCTCGACCTGCTCGTCGTCCAACCCGAGCTGCGCGGCGATGGTCGCGGACATGTCGGCGACTCGCGCCGAGTGGCCGCGCATGTAAGGGTCCTTCGCCTCGAGCGCGTTCACGAGGGCCTCGAGCGTCGCCACGGAGATGCGCTCGAGCTTCTGGCGCTCGCGGTGCAGCTCGGCTGTGCGGGTCGTGACCTCTTCCTTGAGCCAGCGGTTCAGCTCGCGGTTCTCGTGCTGCATCTCGCGGCGCTTGAGCGCCCGCTGCACGGCCCGGCCCAGGTCTGCGAGCTCGATCGGTTTGGTGAGGTAGTCCATCGCGCCGCGCTGCATGCACAGGGCGGCGCTGGTGGCGTCGTTCACGGCGGTCAACATGAGGATCGCGAGGTCGGCTTCTATGTCGAGCGCCTGGGGCACCAGATCGACGCCGCTCGTCCCGGGCATGCGGATGTCGCACAGCATCAAGGCGATCTTGTGGCGCCGCAGCTCGGCGAGCGCTTCGTCCCCCGACCCCGCGGCATACACCTCGAACTGCTGCTGCACCAGGAATTTCTTGAGGGCGTTGCGGATCGGCTCTTCGTCGTCCACTACGAGGACGGCGACCGGACCACCGAGCTCAGGCACCGAGGCTCCTTTGCATGAAAGAAGAAGATGCTACTCGGCGCTCACGAAGGCCAGATCGACAGCGGGTCGCGGCAGCAAACCGGCCGCCGCGCCGCGTCGCAGCAGCTCCGTCACTGCACGGCGTCCCAGAGGGCCATAGTCCACGGTGAATGCATTCACGTACATCCCCACGAACCGGTCGGTCGCGGCGGCGTCGAGCCCGCGGCTGAACCGCTGCGCGTGGGCCAGCGCTTCCGGCCGGTGCGCGAGCGCGTACTCGATGCTTGCCTTCAGGTCGCGCGCGATATCCTGCATGAGCTCGGCCCCGAGGTCCCGGCGCACCACGTTGCCTCCCAGGGCCAGCGGCAGACCTGTGAGCCGCTGCCACCACTCGCCCATGTCGGCCCACAGCGCGAGCCCGCGGTCGGCGTACGTGAGCTGGCCCTCGTGAATCAGCAGCCCGGCGTCGGCCTTTCCGGCGGCGACGTAGTCCTCGATCGCGTCGAACGGCACCACGACGTGCTCGATCGCGGGTTGGAACAGCCGCAGCACCAGAAACGCCGTCGTCAGCTCGCCGGGGACGGCCACGCGCCGGCCCGCGAGCGCGGCCTGCGGGTCGGCCGGCGGCCGGTCGCGCGCGACGAGCCGCGGCCCGTACCCGTCGCCGATGCTTGCCCCGTGGGCGAGCAGCGCGTACCGCTCGGCGAGGTGCGCGTAGGCGTGCAAGGACACGGCGGTCACCTCGAGCTCGCCGCGCAGGGCTCGCTGGTTCAGGCTCTCGATGTCCGCCAACTCGTGGACGTAATGCCGGGGGCCCGTGTCGATCTTCCCGGTCGAGAGCGGCCAGAACATGAAGGCGTCGTCGGCGTCCGGGCTGTGCGCCACGTGGATCGTGCGGGCCTGAGCGACCATCGGTGCGGGAATCTAACTGGCAGGATCGCGCGTGGCAGCGTAGTGTATCGATCAATGCTCCACAGCGTCCGATGAGCGCCCCGTTCCCCGGCTCCGAGCGCGCCAAGCACATGGGCGAGCTGCAGCGCGGCGACCACCATTGGGAGGTGTTCGTCGAGACGCAACTCGATGGGGAGTTGAGCGCGGTGCGTGGGCGGGTGCACTTCCTGAGCGGCGGGCGCCATCGCGTCACCTCGTGGATCTTCCTCGAGCGGAGCGAGCGGGACGTGCAGGAGCGATTCGGGGAGTTTTCCGCAGTCGAGCTGTGGCATTTCGTAGAGGCGCTCGAGGGCTGACGCTCGTCGCGGCGCTCGGGCTCGGCGCCTGCGACCTGGTACCGCGCCGCGGCGACACGACCGCCGTGCAGACCCTCGGGCGGTGGGAATGGCACGGCCGGCTCGTGTTCGAGCACGATCCCCACGTCACGCTCGCTCGCATGCGCATTGACACAGGGGGCCCGGCGCCGGGAGGCGATGTGATGCTCGTCCGGTACGAGGTCAATCCCACCGCCGCCCTCGGGGACGAGTACGCGCTCACGCTCGGGCTCGAGCTGGGACAGGTTCGCGACCTCCAGCCGTCAACACCGTACGCGATCGGCTCCGCCCCCGCCCGGATTCCGGCGCACGCGACCGTTGCCTGTTTGTGCCGGCCGCTGCGCGAGGATTCGATTCGGGGTAGCTTCCAGCTCGCAACCCGGGGGTTACGGCAGATCACCGGCCGAATCGACGCGACCCTGTATTTCACGGAGTGGAACGATCCCGCACGCCACGCGACGTATTCCCTGCACCAGCGCGTTGACGCGATCAAATAGGGCCGTCAGGCGGTCAAGCAGTCTGGGGATCGGGCTGGCAGTGCTGCTGACCGCCCGACCGCCGGACCCCCTGACCGCTCAGAAGCCGGCACCGGCGATCGACACCGTCGTGATCGTCAACCACAACATCTTCGATCCCGGTGACGCGGCGATCGACGTGCTCGCGCGAGTGGCGAACGCCATTCACGTGCGCACCCACCCGTCGGTAATCCGCCGCACCCTGTTCCTCAACCAGGGCGACCCGTACGACTCGGCACGCGCGGTGGAGAGCGCGCGCGCGTTGCGTGGGCTGAACGTGTTCCGCGAGGTGGCGATCGATACGGTGCGGGTGGCAGGGCGACTCGCGCTTCGGGTGGTCACGGCGGACGGATGGAGCACCAAACCTCAACTCAACTACTCGACCGCCGGGGGCGACGCTACGTGGTCCGCGGGGATCCAGGAGGAGAATTTCATCGGGACCGCCACCTCTCTGACGGCACTGTATACCAATACGCCCGACCGTAGCTCCGAGTCCTTCGCGTACTTCAACCCCCACTTCATCGGGCGACGCCCCCGCCTGCTCGGCCTGTACCAGGACTTCTCCGACGGCCGTCGGGGAGCCTGGTTCTGGGGTGTTCCGTTCTACGAGACGGTGGCACCGCGCTCCTACACGACCGCCGGCGAAGCGGCGACGCAAAACGTCCTCACGTTCCACCATCTGACGCGTGCCAACGGTCAGGATTCGCTGGCGACGGACACTACCGAGCGCCACGCACTGCGGGTTACGCTGGGGGGCGGCGTCGCCCTGCATGCGACCAGCCGCAGCTACGTGAGGCTGTGGGTGAGCGGCAGCTGGCGCCGCGAGGACTTCGTTCCCGTGGGGGCCGTTGTGCCCCGGTCCATCTTCGGCACGCTGGGTGCGGGCGTCGAGCTGGCCCGCACGCGGTTCCACGTGATGCAGGAATTCAACACCTACGCGCGGCGCGAGGACGTGAACCTGTCCCAGATTCTGCGCGCCGGGGTGTGGGCGGCCCCGCGGGCGTGGGGATATCCGGTCGGCCGGGCGGGGGTCGGGGCCGAGGCATTCGGGCAAGTGAGCTCGCGCTGGCCGGGTGGATTCGTGGTGTTGCGGGGGTCGGTCGACGGCCTGTATAACGGCACGAGCGTCGACTCGGCCCGAGCGCGCGGTGCCATCACCATCGCGAGCCAGAACTTCGCGTGGCAGACCCTCATCGTGCACCTCGAGGGAGGGATGCTGCGGCAGCCCAAACCCGGGGTGCAGTTCGACCCTTGGACAGACCAGAATGGACCGCGCCTGTTCGGCGCCCACGCGTTCACAGGGACGCGCATGGTCTGGCTGGCGATCGAAGACCGGATTCTCGGCTTTGAGGAGGTGGCGGGCCTGGTCGGGGTGGGGGTGGCACCGTTCTTCGATTGGGGCGGGGCGTGGGACGAAAGCCAGCCGGCGCGGACCGGCGGAGACGTCGGCCTCGCGCTGCGGCTCGGGCCGACCCGCGCGGTCCGAGCCGACGTGCAGGAATTCGCGGTCGGGTGGCGCTTCTTCCCCCCGGGAGTCTCGGCGCCGCGCTGGGCCTTGTCGATCCGCCGCGGCATCTCATTCTGATCTAGGAGGTAGCGCATGGATACCGTGCCGCGTGGGCAAGTAACGATCCTGTGGCTCGCTCGGATCGGCTGCACGCTTGCCGCCGTGGGCCTCGTCATGGAGCTCGCGTCAGGCCTGGGGTACCGCAACGGCTGGTGGGGTCTACGGGTCGCGCTGCGGTATTTCTTCGCGTACGGCGGGATCGTCGCAGCGGTCGGATGCGTCGTCGCGGTCCTCGCCTTCGTGCTCACTCGCGTCGCCCGGGGGCCGGGCGCTGTGCCCGCGGCTGCGGGCATCGTGCTGGGCCTCGTGCCCTCGCTGCTGTTCTACCATCAATACCGGCTCGCCCGCTCGGTGCCGCCGATCAACGACATCTCGACGGACCTCGCGATGCCGCCGGCGTTCGTCACGGCGGCGCAGAACGAGTTCTGGAAGGGGAAGGACATGACCTATCCCGCAACGTTCGCCGACTCGGTGCGGCGCGGGTACCCCGACCTCGGGTCGCTCGTCCTGCCGGTCGGGGCGGGGCGGGCGTTCGCGCTCGCCCGCCAGACGGCGGCCGCGATGCCGGCCTGGGTCGTGACGGCCGGCGACAGCGCCGCCGGGCGGATCGAAGCGACGGCCACGACGCGCTGGTTCGGTTTCAAGGACGATATCGTGATTCGCGTGAGCCCCCGGGGCGCGGACAGCGCCCGGGTGGACATGCGGTCCAAGTCCCGCGTCGGAAAGAGCGACGTGGGGGCCAACGCGGCCCGGATCCGGGCCTATTTCGAGGCGCTGCGACGCGCCGCGGGGTCCTGAAGACCCGAGGGTGAAACCGAGGCAGGGCCATTGACGTATTGGAGTGAGTATAATATTGTTCTCACTCCAAATATGACCAGAGTCACGAATGACCGCTGAGCCGGACGTTTCCCGTCGCGCGCGCAAGAAGGAGAAAACGAAGGAGCGGATCTTCAAGGCCGCCTTCGCCCTGTTCAAGCACCAGGGCGTCGAGGCGACCACCGTCGACGAGATCTGCGAGAAGGCGGACGTCGCGAAGGGCACCTTCTTCAACTACTTCCCCCACAAGGAAGCCGTCTTCGGTTATCTCGGCGAGGACTGGTTCGCCCAGGCCGAAGAGGAGTCCGCCGCCATCCTGGCCCGGCCCGGCCGGGTCGGCCCGCAGCTGATCCGGATGTTCTCGGAGCTCGCCGCCTTCTACGAGCAGGAGCCCGCTCTCGCCAAGTACGTGTTGCAGGAGTGGATGCGGAATCAGCACACCGGTGCCGACGAGATGTGCGAGCGCTGGGACGATCTTGCCATGCGACTGATTCGCAAGCTCCAGACGAACGGCGAGCTGCGTGCCGAGGAGGATGCTGCGCGCCTCGCGAGTGTGATTCAGAGTGTCCACGAGGGGACGATCCGCGAGTACGTCGCGTCCCCCACCCCACCTTTCCCGTTGCGAGACGAGCTACGCAAGCGCCTCACCCTGACCATTCAGGGGCTCGCGCCGCGCGGAGGGAAGTGATATGCGCTGGTCGCTGATGGTGACGGTGTTGGCCGGGCTCACGGGGCGGTCCGCCGCCCAGGCGCCCACGGACTCGCTGCGTCTCACGCTGGACCAGGCCGTGCAGCGGGCCCTCGCTCAGGGCGTCGACATGCGGCTCGCCCGCGCCACGGTGCTCGGCGCGAACGGGCAGGTGCGCCAAGCGTTATCGGGCGCGCTGCCGCAGGTCACGGGCTCGCTCGTCTACACGCGGCAATTCGCCTCGATCTATCAGGGTCTCAGTGGCTCGGGCACGAACTCGCTCGATTCGCTGTTCCAGAACACTCCGTTCGGCGCGCCGAACACCTGGAACCTCCAGCTCCAGGCCACGCAGCTCGTGTGGTCCGGCGGCAAGGTGGGAGCGGGGCTCGCCGCCGCGAAGTCGTTCCGGCAAGCGGCCTCGCTGCAGCAGGACCAAACCGCGGCGGACGTCACCTACGCTGTGAAGCAGGCGTATTGGAACGCGGCGCTCCAGCGCCGCCTGCTCGTGATCGCGGCGCAGAACCTGGACCAGGCGCGCCAGCATCTGCACGAGGTGCAACTGTACCGCCAGGCCGGCACGCGAGCCGAATACGACCTGCTGCGGGCGCAGGTGGACGCGGCGAACCAGGAGCCCGCGGTCGTGGCCGCGCGAAACGCATACGACGTCGCGGTGCTCGACCTGAAGCGGCTCGTGGACGTTGCGGCGGATCAGTCGCTCGCCCTCGTCACGCCGCTCGAATCCCCCGGCGCCACGATTCCGGTGATCGCCACGGACTCGCTCGGAGCGGCCGAGCGGGCCGATCTCGCCGCCGCCGACGCCACGGTGAGCGAGGAAGAGCAGCTCCTGAAGGTGGCGCGCGCTGATCGCTGGCCGACGCTGTCGGTGGCGACGACGTACAACGAGGAGACGTTCCCGGCGGACGGCTCGCCGTTCGGCGCGAAATACCTGCGCGGCTGGAACGGCGAGGTGAAGCTGTCGTTCCCGATCTTCCTGGGCTTCAGAACCACGGGGGCGATCGAGCAGGCGCGCGCGTCGCTGCTGCGGGCACAGGCCCAGCGCGACCAGCTGCGGCGGCAGGTGGAGCTGGAGGTGACGCAGGCGCGCGGCGAGGTCGCGCGTGCCCGCACGCTGCTCGCGGCGCGGCGGGAGACGGTGCGCCAGGCGGAGCGGGCGCAATACCTCGCGGGCGTACGCTACACCAACGGCATGGCCACGCAGCTCGACGTGTCGGACGCGCGGCTCGCCGCCGAGCAGTCGGCAGTGAATCAGGTGCAGGCGACGCGGGATTACCTCGTGGCCCTGGCACAGCTCGAACGCGCGCTGGGACGGGCGGTCCCCGTGGTGCAGCAGCCGATCGAGCACGTGGCGGAGATCTCCAACGTGAAGGACGCACAGCCATGAAGCGATATCTGATCGGGGGCGCGCTCGCGGGCGTCGTCCTCATCGCACTCGTCGCGTCCCGGCGCGCCGACCGGGCGCGGGCGGAGACGCGCGGTCCGATCGACTCGACCCGGGTCGCGGTCCTCGGCACGAACGACGTCGCGCGAGCGGCGCGCATCGACCTCATCAGCGGTGTGCCCGTCTCCGGCACGCTCGAGCCCGCGCTCGTCATCCGGATCGCGTCACCGATCCCGGAGGTCGTGGAGCAGGTGCTGGTGAAGGAGGGCGAGGCGGTGCGTCAGGGGCAGGCGCTGGCGCAGTTCCGCACCAGCGCCGCCCTCCCAGCGGCGCTTTCGGCCGACGCGCAGCGGCGCCTGGCGGCGTCGGATTACGAGCGCATGCAGAGCCTGTTCAAGGAAGGCGCCGTGTCGCAGCGTGATGTCGAGAATGCAGAGGTGACCCTGCGCGCCGCCGAGGCGACCGCGGCCCAGGCGAAGAAGAAGCTCGACGAGTCCACCGTTCGCGCCCCCGCGAACGGCGTGATCAGCCAGCGCGCAGTCGATTCCGGCGACCGGGTGAAGGATGGTGACCTGCTATTCCAGCTCGTCAATACGTCCGAGCTGGAATTCGCGGCGACCGTGCCGAGCGAGTACGTCGCGGACGTGCGGGTGGGCGCCCCAGTCGTGCTCGCCGTCACGGGAGCGGCCGACGCCGCCCTCGGCGGCCGCGTGGCGCGCGTCAACGCCGCCGTGGACCCCGCCACGCGACAGGTCAAGGTGTACGTCACCGTGCCGAACCGCGGTGGCCGGCTCATGGGGGGGCTGTTCGCCTCCGGGCGCGTCGTGCTGCGTGAGGTCAAGGGCGCGGTGGCCGTGCCACTCACGGCGCTGCGTCACGACGCGAGCGGCAAGCCGTACGTGCTGGTCGTCGAGCGCGGGCACATCGAGCAGCGGGACGTGACGCCGGGCGCGACCGACGAGCAGGCTTCGCTCGTCCAGATCACGGCTGGTCTCACGGGCGGCGAGACGGTCGTCGTCGGGGCCGCGAGCGGGCTCGAGCCCGGTCAGCCCGTGACCATCGCGGGCGGGGAGGGCTGAGCCGTGTTCCTGAGCGATCTCTCGATCAAGCGCCCCGTGCTCTCCACGATGATGATCATGGCGCTCGTGGTGCTGGGGCTGTTTTCCTATCGGCGGCTGGGCATCGACCAGTTCCCGGACGTCGAGTTCCCGTTCCTGATCATCCAGACCCGGTACACGGGGGCCAGCCCCGAATCGGTCGAGCGCGAAGTCACGAAGAAGATCGAGGAGCAGGTGAACACCGTCGAGGGCCTGAAGCAGATCCAGTCCACGTCCACGGAGGGGTTCTCGACGATCCTCGTGCAATTCAACCTCGGCACGAAGGTCATGAACGCGCAGGCCGACGTTCGCGCCAAGATCGACGCGATCCGCCAGGACCTGCCGCGCGACATCGACCCGCCGGTCATCTCGCGGGCCAACCCGTCGGACCAGCCGATCTTCGTGCTCTCGGTGCAGGGCCGAGGCTGGGAGCTGCGGGACCTGACGCGCCTCGCCGACGAGGGTGTCAGCCGCCGCATCGAGAACATCTCCGGGGTGGGAAGCGTGACGCTGGTGGGCGGCTTGAAGCGCGAGATCCACGTTTTGTTGCTCCCCGACCGGCTGAACGCGCTCGGCGTGTCGCCCGACATGGTGACGAGTGCGGTCGCGCGCGAGAACGGCGATGTCCCCGCTGGACGCGTGGAGCAGGGCAACGCGGAGAACCTGGTGCGTGTCGCCGGGAAGATCCGCGATCCGCAGGACTTCACGAAACTCATCGTGACGACGCGGAACCACATTCCCGTCCGGCTGGGTCAGGTGGCGCGGATCGAGGACGCGCAGGAAGAGGAGCGCGACGCCGCTTACGTGAACGGCGCGCGCGCCGTCGCGCTCGAGGTCCGCAAGACCTCAGGCGCCAACACGGTCGAGGTCACGGACGGCGTGAAGCGCGTGATCGCGGAGTTGAACCGCACCATGCCGCACGGAATCACGCTTGCCACAGTCCAGGACAACTCGACCTGGATCCGAAACTCGGTGGACGACGTGCAGAAGACGCTGCTCGAAGGGGCGGCCCTGACGGTGTTCATCGTGTTCCTGTTCTTGAACTCGTGGCGCTCGACGGTGATCACCGGGCTCACGCTCCCCGTGTCCGTGATCGCGTCGTTCCTGGCGATCTACGCGTTCGGGTTCACGCTCAACGTCATGACGCTGATGGCGCTGTCGCTCGCCATCGGCATCCTGATCGATGACGCCATCGTGGTGCGGGAAAACATCGTGCGCCACGTGGAGCGGGGTGAGGATCACTTCACGGCCGCGCGCAACGGCACCGCCGAGATCGGGTTCGCGGTGCTCGCGACCACGGCGTCCGTGATCGCCGTGTTCATCCCGGTCGCCTTCATGAAGGGCATCGTGGGCCGATTCTTCTTCCCGTTTGGGATCACGGTGGGGTTCGCGGTGCTGGTGTCGCTGTTCGTGTCGTTCACGCTCGACCCGATGCTCTCCTCCCTGTGGTACGATCCGCAGGCCGAGGGCGGAGCGCCGCGCGGGCCCATCGGGCGCGCGCTCGAGCGGTTCAACAATTCGTTCCATGCGCTGGGCGCTCGCTACCGGGGCGTGATCGCCTGGGCGCTCGACCACCGCCTCGCCACGATGGGGATCGCGGCCGCGGCGTTTGTCGCGGCGATGAGCCTGTTCGCCCTGGGCCTCGTGGGCGGGCAGTTCATGCCGAACTCGGACAACGAGCAGACCGCCCTCTCGCTCGAGACGCCGGTGGGCTCGTCGGTCGCCTACACGTCGGGCAAGGGGCTCGAGATCGCGCGCTACCTGAACTCGCAGGCCGAGGTGGAGCTGACGTACACGACCATCGGCGGGGCGCAGCAGAACAACTCCGTCAACAAGGGCCAGATCTACGTCAAGCTCGTTCCCAAGAGCGCCCGGCAGCGCAGCCAGCAGCAGCTCGAAGCCGATCTCCGTCAGGTGCTGCCGCGGTTCCAGGGCGTGACCGCCCGGATCGTGCAGATCGGCGCGGCAGGCGGGAGCCAGGCGCCGATCCAGCTGAACCTCGAGGGCCCCGAGCTGGCGCGGCTGCAGGAGATTTCCGACCGGACGATCGCGTCGGTCCGGGACGTCCCCGGGCTCGTCGAGCTACACTCGTCGCTCGAAGGCCGGAAGCCCGAGCTGGTGGTGGACGTGAACCGCGACCTCGCCGCGCAGGTCGGGCTGTCGGTCGGCGCGGTGGGCGATGCGCTGCGTCCCGTGTTGGCAGGACAGAAAGCGGGCAGCTGGGAGGACGAGACGGGGCTGGCGCATGACGTCGTAGTGCGCCTCGCCCCCGAGGCGCGGCAGACGGAGACCAACGTGGCCGCGATCCCGCTCGCCTCGAGCCAGGTGGATCGGGCCACCGGAACACCTGTGATGATCCCCCTCGGCCAGGTGGC
>WNGI01005958.1_pt1 | contig 11125 bp, 11 predicted proteins | sample 5400621 | NCBI WGS metagenome assembly WNGI01 (sample SAMN13153374, study PRJNA577476) | soil metagenome | isolation source: 20 cm soil or saprolite under Garry oak tree replicate 1 | place: USA:California | collected 2016-06-15
TCCCCACGTGTGCGATAATGCGCCGTCTCGCAGCAATCGGGTTATTGGCGTGACGAGACGACCGATAGTTTGTCGCCATGTCGAGCGGCATTCACAGCGATCCGGCGAATTGGAGTGACCCGCGCCATCGGCGAGGGCTCGCCGGTGAAGAACAGGCGATTCGCTATCTTCAAAGCCGTGGCTGGGAAATCGTGGCGCATCGGTTTCGCGCTGGTCGAGTCGAGATCGATCTCATCGTCCGGCGCGGCTGTCTCGTCGCCTTCGTCGAAGTGAAAGTCCGCCGCGGACTCGCGTTCGGCAGTCCCTTCGAAGCGGTGACGGGAGGGAAACGGCGAGAGATAGTGAAGGTGGCACGCGTCTGGATGGATCGGTTTGGGCGCCAGTCCGACGTCTATCGCTTTGACTGTATCGGCATTGTTGACAATAAGATAGAGCACTTGGAGGACGCCTTCCGTCCTGGATGGCGGTGAGATTGGTTTCGGTATATATTCGGGCCTCACACCAGGAGGCTCGCCACCCATGTCGAGGGCAATCATGGCAGACCAGCCGACTCAGCAGCCGACCAAGATCTCCGACGACCGCCGCAAGGCGCTCAATCTTGCCATCACGCAAATCGAGAAAACCTGCGGCAAGGGCTCCATCATGCGGATGGGCGCCGATGCGCCGCAGGTGCGCGTCAGCGGCATCTCGACCGGTGCGATCAATCTCGATGCGGCCATCGGGATCGGGGGTATCCCGCGCGGCCGCGTGAGCGAGATCTTCGGGCCTGAATCGAGCGGCAAAACCACACTGGCCCTGCACGTAGTGGCCAACGCCCAACGTGTAGGCGGCGCGGCGGCCTATATCGATGCGGAGCACGCGCTCGACGTCGAGTACGCCAAGAAGCTGGGCGTGGACATCGAGAATCTGCTGGTCTCCCAGCCCGACACGGGTGAGCAGGGGCTCGAGATCTGCGAGATCCTCGTGCGCTCGGGGGCGGTGGATGTGGTGGTGATCGATTCCGTCGCGGCCCTCGTGCCCAAGATGGAAATCGAAGGGGAGATGGGCGACTCGCTCCCCGGCCTGCAGGCGCGCCTGATGAGCCAGGCGCTGCGCAAGCTGGCCGGCGCGATCAATCGCTCGCGCACCGCGGTGGTCTTCATCAATCAGCTGCGCGAGAAGATCGGGGTCATGTTCGGCAATCCCGAGACGACGAGTGGTGGCCGGGCGCTCAAGTTCTACGCGTCGGTGCGTCTCGACATGCGGCGCATCGGACCGGTGAAAGAGCGCGAGGTGGTGATCGGCAACCACGTGCGGGTGAAAGTCGTGAAGAACAAGGTGGCGCCGCCGTTCCGCCAGGCCGAATTCGACATCATGTTCGACGAAGGAATCAGCCACGAGTCGTTGCTCGTTGACATCGCGGCGGAAGCCGGGATCATCGAAAAGTCCGGCGCCTGGTACTCGTACGGAAAAGAGCGGATTGGACAGGGGCGTGAGAACGCCAAGCTGTACCTGAAGGACCATCCCGATATGTCGGCCGAAGTCGAGGGACGGGTGAAGGAGCACCTCGGCGTGAAGCCGGCGAGCGGCGCTGGGACGGGTGGCGACGAGGAGACGGCCACGAGCGAAGAATGATCCTCACAGGACTCGCCCCCGATCCACGACGGCCCGACTATAGGCTGGTCGAAGTGGATCGGGGGCGCTTTGCTTCCCTGCCGGCCGCGGATCTCACGGATCTGGAGCTGCGGATCGGCGCAGAACTCCCCGAGCCCGTGCTCCAGCGGCTGCAGGAGCTCGCGGATATCGAGGCCGCGCATCGCGCCGCGCTGCGGGCGCTGGCGCGACGTGCGCACGCGTGCTTGGACTTGCGCCGCCGGCTGCTGCAGAAACAGCATCCCCCTGCAGCCATCGATGTCGCGCTCGATCGGTTGCTCAGTGCCGGCCTGCTGGATGACGCGCGCTTCGCCGTGGACTACGCCGCGGCGAAAGCCCTTCGGGGCCGCGGGCCGACGCGGCTGATCCGCGACCTCCTCTCCCAGGGCGTTGACCGGCGTGTGGCGGAAGAGGCGGTACGGACGTCGCTCGCTGCCGAAGGCCTCGATCCGGCCGACGCCGTGCGCGCGCTGGCAGAGAAACGGGCGCGGCAGCTTGCGGCGCTGCCGCCGGCGGTGCGGAAGAGGCGGCTCACTGCATTTCTGATGAGGCGGGGGTTCCAAGGCTCCGATATACGGGCGGTGATCGACGGTCTGTAGGCTCCCTTAACTCCTATCCTGCCTTTCACTTGCACCACCCGGCGCTATATTCCCCGCAATGAAGTCCGCCGATATCAGAAGCAAATTCATCGAGTACTTCACAGCGCGTGGGCACACCGAGGTGCCGAGCGGCCCCCTGGTCCCCCAGGACGACCCCACGCTGCTGTTCACCAATGCCGGCATGGTGCAGTTCAAGCGCGTGTTTCAGGGACTGGAACGGCGCGACTACAACCGAGCTGTCACCTGCCAGAAGTGCGTGCGCGCGGGCGGCAAGCACAACGACCTCGAGCAGGTCGGCCACACGGCCCGCCACCACACTTTCTTCGAAATGCTCGGCAACTTTTCCTTCGGCGACTACTTCAAGAAGGAAGCAATCCAGTACGCCTGGGAATGGGTGACGGCGAAGGACTGGCTGGGGATCGACCCCGACCGGCTCTATGTCACGGTCCACCATTCGGACGACGAGGCGAGAACGCTGTGGCACCAGGTCACGGGGATCGCGGACTCACGGATCTTCGGGCTGGGTGACAAAGACAACTTCTGGCAGATGGCCGACACCGGCCCCGCGGGTCCGAATACCGAGCTCAACGTCGACCTGCGTCCCAGGAACGAACGGGGCAAGGGAGAGCTGACGACCGAGCAGTTCGTCCAGTTGAATGAAGAAGGCAAGCTGCTCGAGATCTGGAATCTCGTCTTCATGCAGTACGACCTGCAGCCCGACGGATCGCGCAAAAATCTGCCCAAACCCTCGGTGGATACCGGCGCCGGACTCGAACGCATCGCGTCCGTCATGCAGAACGTCCCGTCGAACTTCGACACCGATCTGTTTCAGCCGATCATCGCGCAGGCGAGCGAGATCGTCGGCCGGCCCTACGACCGCGGGCCGGCGGGTGCGCCCTATCGGGTGCTCGCCGATCACGCGCGCGCGGTCGCGTTCCTGCTCGGCGACGGTGTGTACCCGTCGAATGAAGGCCGCGGCTATGTGCTGCGGCGTATCCTGCGCCGCGGCGTGCGCCACGCCTGGCTGCTCGGCAGGCGCGAGCCGACACTCGCGCAGCTCACAAGAGTGGTCAGCGGTGTGATGGGCTCCGTCTATCCGGAGCTGCCCTCGAAGGAGCAGCACATCGAGCGTGTCACGCGCGCCGAAGAAGAACGGTTCCTCGAGACGATCGAAGGCGGGCTCACGCGCATGGAGGAGTTGCGTCATCAACCGGTCATCTCGGGCGACGATGCGTTCAAGCTGTACGACACGTACGGTTTTCCCCTCGATCTCACGCAGATGATCGCGGCCGAGCACGGGCATGCGGTTGACGTCGAGGGCTTTGAGCAAGCGCTTGGACACCAGAGGCAACGCTCGAGGACCGCGCGAAAAGTTACCGCAAGGTTGCGCGAGCCGGGAAAGGGTGACTGGGTCGAGCTAAAGAAGAAAGGCAAGCAGAAATGGATCGGCTACGAATCAACCAAAGCGGAGACGGAGCCGATCGCGTTTCGGCAGACCGGCGACCAGCTCGAGCTGATTCTCGAGGAGAATCCGTTCTACGCGGAGTCCGGTGGCCAGGTCAGTGACACCGGCGTGGTCACGGGCGACGGCTGGGAGCTGACGGTCGAAGGCGTCGACAAAGTCGATGGCCGGAGCGCCGTCGTCGGAACATTCGGTGAGACGTTCGAGCCGACGCCCGCGGTCGCGCAAGTCAACGAAGCGCGGCGCCGCAATATCGAACGCAACCACACCGCGACGCATCTGGTGCATGCCGCGTTGCGCAAAATCCTCGGCACCCACGTGCGTCAGGCGGGTTCGGTCGTCGCGCCCGAGCGGCTGCGCTTCGACTTCAGCCATCACGGGCCGATCAAGGGCGATCAGCTCGCCGCGGTCGAGGCCGAAGTCAATGCGCACGTGTGGGAGAATCTTCCGATCGAGACCCGGCAGACGGCGTACAAGGAAGCGATTGCGGCGGGGGCGATGGCGCTGTTCGGTGAGAAATACGGGGACGTGGTGCGCGTCGTCGACGTGCCTGGGGTGTCGCTCGAGCTGTGCGGCGGCACGCACGTCGCCTCGACGGGGCAGATTGCGCTGTTCCGTTTCACGCACGAGACCGGTGCCGCGGCGGGCGTGCGGCGCATCGAGGCGCTGACGGGTCCCGCGGCATACCGCTACGCGCTCGAGCTGCAGCATCGGTTGAGCGAAGCCGCCGGGTTACTCAAGACGCAGCCCGAACATCTGGCACGCCGCATCGAAGCGATGCTCGACGAGAATCGGAAGCTGGAAAAGCAGGTTGCTGAGCTGCTGAAGGGAGGAGCCGGGCGCGGGGACCAGGGGGCGGTGGAAAAGATCGGTGACGTGGAGCTGCATATTTCAGAATCCGATCTCGATGATCGCGCGCAAATTGCGGCTACGATGGACGGCTTCCGCGCGAAGCATAAACGCGCTATTTCGGTGCTGTTCACACGAGGCGAGCGCGCCGGGATCCACGTGGCCGTCACCGACGATCTGGTCTCCAAGGGAGTGAAAGCGGGCGACATCGCCAACGCCATCGCGTCGACGACCGGTGGCAAGGGCGGTGGCCGGCCCCACTTTGCCTCCGCCGGCGTCGGGGATCGCGCCAAGCTGGGGGAGGCCCGCGCGCGCACGCCCGATATCGTGCGGGATTTCGCGCGATGACGCGCGAGGAGGTGCGGGCCTGGTTGCACGCCCGCAAACCCGCTCCGCCAGACGCGTTGCGCGTGAGGCTGCATCGCGCCCTGGATGAAGTACCGCCGGCTCCCGCTTCCCGGCTTCCCGCATATCTCGCCCAGCTCGGCCACCAGCTGCTCGCCGACGTCACGGCGCGCCCTGGCGGGGGCCGTGAGCTGGCGCTCGATTTGCTCGCCGCCGACGCGTTCGCGACGTACGCCTTCGAAGCCCAGGCAGAGGAGGAGGGCACGACATGAGTTTTCATGGTCAGGGGCTGCTCGTTCTCGTCGATCCAGTACGGACCAACGGCGTGGAGGCGGCGCGCATCGGGAGGGAAGCGAAGGCCGCGGGCGCTCGCGGGATCCTGATCGGGTCCTCGTTCGACGGAGCGGCGCAGACGCACGAGGTCGCGAAAGCGCTGCGCGAGAACGCACCGGGAATTCCGGTGGCGCTGTTTCCCGGCTCGGCGATGCAGCTGACCGATCAGGTGGATCTCGTGCTCTTTTTGTCGCTCGTGTCGGGCCGCAACCCGCAGTATCTCATCGAAGAGCACGTGCGCGCCGTTCCGTTCCTGCAGCGCCATCCTGTGGCTACGCTCTCCACCGCGTACATCCTCATCGACGGCGGTCGCGTGACCAGTGTCGAGGCCGTCAGCCAGACTCGGCCACTGCCCGCGGACAAGCCTGAGCTCGTGGCCGCGCATGCGACCGCCGCGCAGCTCATCGGGATGCAGGCGATCTACCTCGAGGCGGGCAGCGGCGCCGAGCGCCCCGTGCCCGAGAACGTGATCCGCGCGTGCCGCGCGGCGGTGCCCGACCGGCTCCTGTTCGTGGGTGGTGGGATTCGCACGCCTGAGCAGGCGCGCGCCGCTCGCGCGGCGGGCGCCGATTTCGTGGTCATTGGGACGGTGGTCGAAGAAGGCTCCAATCTCAAAGCATTTGTCGAGGCTGCGCGTTGAGCGTCGACAAAATCCGGGAGTCGCTCGACGGTTTGGCGTCGCTCGCCGGCCGGGTGGCCGCGGAACAGGCGGAGGCGATCGCCGCGATCGCGCAGCGCTACGAAGCGACGCTGCGCGGTGGCGGAACGCTGTTCTTTGCCGGGAACGGTGGGAGCGCCGCGGACGCGCAGCATGTGGCCACGGAATACGTCGTCCGCTATCAGACCAACCGGCCCGCGATGCGTGCGATCGCGCTCACGACCGACACATCACTCCTCACCGCGTGCGCCAACGATATGGGCTTCGACGAAGTCTTCGCGCGCCAAGTCGAAGCCCTCGCCGGGCCCGGCGACCTGCTCGTCCTGCACTCCACCAGCGGCGAGAGCCCGAACGTGATTCGCGCGGCCGAATCGGCCAAGGCACGTGGCGTCGACGTCGTCGCGTTCCTTGGCAAGGGCGGGGGACATCTGAAGGCGCTGGCCGACGCGAGTCTGGTGATTCCTTCGGGCGACACCGCGCGCATTCAAGAGCTCCAGCTCGCCATCGAGCACGTGATTTGTGATCTCGTCGAAGAGCGGCTCAAGGGATGATCGATCTCACCGGCAAACGGGCCTTTGTGACTGGCGGTGGTCGAGGAATTGGACGCGCGACGGCGCTGCTGCTGGCGCGGGCCGGCGCGAAAGTCGCCATCGGGTATCGCGCCCGCAAACCGCCGGCCGAACCGCACGTCGTGGCGGCGGTGCGCGGCGACCTCGGCACCTCGAGCGGCGCGAAGAAGGCGGTTGCCGAAGCGTTGCGAGCCCTCGGCGGCAGTCTGGACATCCTCGTGGTGAATCATGGCGTGTGGCCCCCGGACAACGTGCCCATTGCCGAGATAACCGATGAGCAATGGGAGGCGACGCGCCGCGCCAATTTGGATGCGGTCGTGTACGTGTGTCGTGCGGCGATCCCGGGCATCGTCACAGAGGGCCGCGGGGGCGGCGGGACGATCGTCCTGGTCGCGTCCACCGCGGGCCAGCGGGGCGAAGCGTTTCATGCCGATTACGCGGCCACCAAGGGGGCGGTCATCTCGATCACGAAATCGCTCGCGGTGGAGCTCGCGCCCCGGATCACGGTCAACTGCGTCGCACCGGGATGGGTCGATACCGAGATGGCCGCGAAGCCGTATGCGGGGGGAGGACGGCAACGGATCGAGCAGACGATTCCGCTGGGACGAGTCGCGAGCGCGGAGGATATCGCCGGGCCGATCGTGTTTCTGTGTTCGCCGCTCGCACGGCACATCACCGGCGAGATTCTGAATGTGAATGGTGGGAGTGTGTTGTGCGGGTGAGATTGTAGACCATGCCATTTCCCTCGACCCTCCCCATCCCATCCGAAGTTCTGAAGATCGCGAAGAAGCTCGAGGACGCCGGCTTCGAGACGTGGTGCGTGGGCGGGGCGATTCGCGATAACCTCCTCGGTGTGCCGAATCACGACTTCGATCTCACGACTGCGGCGCCGCCCCCGACCGTCCAGAAGCTGTTCAAGCGGACCGTGCCGGTGGGGATCGAGCACGGCACCGTCGCCGTACTCGACGCGAACAACCAGCCGCACGAGGTGACGACGTTTCGCAAGGACATCCATACGGACGGCCGGCACGCCGTCGTCGAGTTCGGCGTCTCGATCATGGATGATCTGGCGCGGCGCGACTTCACGATCAACGCCATCGCGTACCATCCGATCCGGCACGAGTGGCGCGATCCGTTTCAGGGCGAGCAGGACCTGAGCAAAAAGCTGATTCGCTCCGTGGGTGATCCGAACTGGCGGTTTCAGGAGGACTACCTGCGGATCCTGCGCGCGCTGCGGTTCAGCGCGCGCTTCGACTTTCGGATCCACCCGCGCACGCTCGAAGCGGCCAAGGCCAATGCGCAGGGACTCTCGCAGCTGTCCGCGGAACGCGTGCGCGACGAGTGGTTCAAGGGCATCCTCACGGCAAAGAAGGTGTCGAAGCTCGTCGCGCTGTGGCGCGACGTGGGGGCCACGCGCATCTGGCTACCCGAATTGGGCACAGGGAGTGGGGCGGGGGAACAGGGCGCAGTCGACAAACTCCCGCGTGACCCTGTGCTCGTCAGCATATATCTCGCGAAGGACCCCGCATCGCTGTTGATCCGGCTGAAATGCTCGAACAAGGATATCGACCGTGGCCGAGCGATCGGGCGCTGGCGTGACAAGTACCCTGATGCGAAGGACCCCGTGGCGATTCGACACTGGTTGGCGACAACCGGCGAGCACGCCGACGATCTGTTGGCGCTGCTCCCCGCTGCCAGCGCCCCGTTGCAGAAGGCGGTCGCCGCAGTTCGCGCCAAGAACCCGCCGCTCTCGCTGAAAGACCTGGCGGTCAAAGGCGCCGACGTCATCGCGGCCGGCGTCCGGCCAGGACCCGACGTGGGCGACGCATTGGCGCGCCTGCTCGAGGAGGTGCTCGAAGACCCGAGCCGAAACACCAAAGAGTACCTCCTCTCTCGTGTCTAAGGCGCTGCTGTACGCGCTCGTCGCGGCCGCCGGGAACGTGCTCGGCGCGCTCGCGGTCACGCGCAAGGCGGTGCGCGAGCTGCGCGTCATCGAGCTGCTGGTGGCGTTCGGGGCCGGGTTCATGCTCTCGGTCGCGATCGTGGAGCTGCTCCCGGCGGCCCTGTCGCGCAGCGGGGCAATCGCCCCCGCGCTCGTGCTGGCGGGCTACCTTGCGGTCCACCTCACGCAACACACCGTGACGCCGCACTTCCATTTCGGCGAGGAGACCCATCCCGTCAGCTCGGTCGCGGGCACATCGGCGCTGGTGGGGCTGCTGCTGCATACGTTTTTCGACGGCGTGGCGATTGCGAGCGCGTTCCTGGTGCGGGCGCAGCTGGGGGTCATGGTGTTCATCGCCATCTTCCTGCATAAGCTGCCCGAGGGCGTGACGATCTCGAGCCTCATGCTGGCGGGCGGCCGCACGGGCGGCCGCGCGGTCGGAGCGGCGGCACTGCTCGGCCTGGCGACGCTGATCGGTGTGGTGTTGACCGATGAGCTCGGTTTTCTCGTACAGCACGGCCTGGCGCTGTCAGCCGGCGTGACGATCTACGTCGCCGCGTCGAACCTCGTACCGGAATTTCAGGGCAAGAAGGGTTGGCAGCTCCCCGCAGCCTTTTTCACGGGCGCCCTGGTATTTTTCCTGACCAAAACACTGCTGGATGGAGTGTCGTGACGGAGCCGACGCTGTTTCAGGGGTCCGCCGAGCCGTTGGCCGCTCGGATGCGGCCGAAAACGCTGGATCAATTCCTGGGGCAGGAGCATCTGCTGGGGCCCGGTAAGGCCCTGGGCGATCTGATCCGCCGAGGTGACGTCGGCTCGTGCATCTTCTGGGGCCCGCCCGGGTCCGGCAAGACCACCCTCGCCAAAATCATCGCCAACTACACCGACCGGCACTTCGAGCCCTTCTCGGCCGTGACCGAAGGGGTGGCGCGGGTGCGGGAGATTATTAAAGAAGCAGAGGAGCGCCTGAAGTATCAGGGGCAGGGGACTATTCTGTTTTGCGACGAGATCCACCGGTTCAACAAGGCCCAGCAGGACGCATTCCTGCCCTGGGTCGAGAACGGGATCATCACCCTCATCGGCGCCACGACTGAAAACCCGAGCTTCGAATTGACCAGCGCGTTGCTCTCGCGCTGTCGCGTCTTTGTACTCGAGCCTCTCAACGACGAGCACATTCGGACGGTGCTCGAGCGAGCGCTCGAGCAATCACGGGGAGCAGGGAAGGGGGAGGAGGGACGGGTACTGAGCGAAGACGCGATGGATTTGCTGGTCACGCACGCGCAGGGAGACGCGCGACGTGCCCTCAATACGCTCGAAGCCGTGCTCAAGCACATCAACGCGTCCCCCGTTCCGCGGCCCGCTTCCCCTGAAGTGGTGCGACAGGTACTCGAAAAGCCGCTCCCGGTCTACGACAAAGCCGGGGAGCAGCACTACAACCTGATCTCCGCGCTCCACAAAGCCGTGCGCGGCTCCGATGTCGATGGCGCGCTGTATTGGCTGGCGCGCATGCTCGCGGGAGGAGAAGACCCGCTCTACCTCGCGCGCCGCCTGGTGCGCATGGCGATCGAGGATATCGGGCTCGCCGATCCGCGGGCGCTCACCGTCGCCCTCGCCGCCAAGGACGCCTACCACTTTCTCGGCAGTCCGGAAGGAGAGCTGGGGCTGGCGGAGGCGACGATCTATTTGGCGACCGCCCCGAAGTCGAACCGCGTAACGACCGCCTTCGGTGCAGCGCAGGCGGCCGCCGAGGAGCATCCCGCTGAGCCGGTGCCGCTGCACATTCGCCAGGCGCCGACACCTCTTATGAAGGAGCTCGGGTACGGCGAAGGCTACAAGTACGCCCACAACTACGAGCACGCGTACGTGCCGCAGGAGTATCTCCCCGAGAGCATGCGAGGACAGAAGTGGTACCGCCCCACGGAGTTTGGATACGAAAAAACCATTGCCGAGCGTATCGAGTTTTGGGAGCGATTGAAACAGCGCATGGGCAGCGGCGAACCACCGCAGGACGCCGGCGGCTAACGACGGGCGTCATTTCGCAATAGCTCAGTAGCCATCCGACACAAGAAATGATGACGTAGGTCACCGACCACTCTGCGCGCGGCCAGCTACAGTCGGGCCAGCCGGGTGCGTTTTGAGGCATAGCACCCGTGCACGCTGCTCAGAGCAAAGCCGTCGAAAGGCGGTGACGCAGAGCTACGGGGCTACGGCGGTTCGCCGCCACGCCAGCCGGGCCGCCAGCGGACCTCGACACGGGTCACGTTGGCGGCCCGGTCGCACGTGGGACGTCTCTGAAGCAGCCGAGGCTCTGAATGGTTCGTTGGGGAAAAATCCTAGCGTTCGCGCTACTCGCCGCGGTTTTCTCTTGCGAACTTCCCATTGCAAGGCCCACGGACGCCGTCGACGCCGTGATGGTCAGTCCGGCTTCGGCGAACCTCCAGGTGGGTGCCACCGTGCTGCTGACGGCGACGCCGCTGGACGCCAGTGGCAATACACTGACCGGACGCGTCGTGACGTGGACGAGCGACGACATGTCGATCGCCAGCGTGAACAGCAGCGGGCTCGTCATGGCCGTTGTGGCTGGATCGGCGACGATCCTGGCAGCGAGCGAAGGAAAGTCTGGCTCAGCGAGCGTGACTGTCACCACCCCGGATCGCCACCGCCGCCACCGCCGCCACCGCCGCCACCGCCGCCGCCGCCACCGCCGCCGCCGCCGCCGCCGCCGCCGCCGCCACC
>WNGI01015768.1_pt1 | contig 11125 bp, 9 predicted proteins | sample 5400621 | NCBI WGS metagenome assembly WNGI01 (sample SAMN13153374, study PRJNA577476) | soil metagenome | isolation source: 20 cm soil or saprolite under Garry oak tree replicate 1 | place: USA:California | collected 2016-06-15
CGTGCCCAGCGTCTGTACCTGCGGTACGGGTTCGTCGGCATCGGCGTGCGGCGCGGCTACTACCAGCCGTCGGGCGCGGACGCGCTGGTGATGCGCCACGTGATCGCCCGGGCCCGGCCGGCCGCGCCGGCCCGCGGCAGCCGGCGGTGGCGGCGAGGCGGCGCGACATGAGTGGGCCGCGGGCGCCGGGCCGAGCGCCGCGTCAGCGGTGTCCCGGCGCCGAGGACCCGTCTCCCGAAGCCAGCGAAGCGCCCGCGAGGGAGGCAGAAGGATGAGCGCGCCGCTGGTGCTGGGCATCGAGACCTCCTGCGACGAAACCGGCGCGGGGCTGGTCCGCGGCCACGAGCTGCTGGCGGACGCGATCGCCTCGAGCGTGGCGGAGCACGCCCGGTTCGGGGGAGTGGTGCCCGAGGTGGCCAGCCGGGCCCATCTGGAGGCGATGGTGCCGGCCGTGGACCGTGCGCTGGCGACCGCCGGGGTGCGGCTGGGGCAGGTGGACGCGATCGCCGTCACGGCGGGGCCGGGCCTGGCCGGGGCGCTGCAGGTCGGGGTGTGCGCGGCGAAGGCGTACGCGCTGGCCCTGGGCAAGCCGCTCTACGCGGTCAACCATCTCGCCGCGCACATCGCGGTCGACCAGCTGGAGCATGGCCCGCTGCCCAGGCCCGTGGTGGCGCTGCTGGTATCGGGCGGGCACTCCTCGCTGCTGCTGGTGCCGGACGTGGCGGCCGAGGTGCTGCCGCTGGGCGCGACCATTGACGACGCTGCCGGCGAGGCCTACGACAAGGTGGCGCGCCTGCTGGGGATGGGCTTCCCCGGCGGTCCGCCGATCGATGCGGCCGCCCGGTCCGGGGACGGCGCCGCGATCGCGTTCCCGCGCGGGAAGTACCGCGACGGGACGCTCGACTTCTCCTTCTCCGGCCTGAAGACCTCGGTCGCCCGGTGGGTGCAGGCACGGCAGCAGGCCGGGCAGCCGGTGCCGGTGGCCGATGTGGCCGCCTCGTTCCAGGAGGCGGTCGCCGACGTGCTGACCAGCAAAGCGCTTGCCGCCTGCCGCGCGCATGACGTCAAGGACCTGATCGTCGGCGGCGGGGTGGCGGCCAACTCACGGCTGCGGGCGCTCGCGGCGGAGCGCTGCGAGGCGGCCGGGATCAGGCTGCGGGTGCCGCGGCCCGGCCTGTGCACCGACAACGGCGCGATGGTGGCGGCGCTCGGGTCCGAGCTCGTGGCCCGGGGCGCGCCTGCCTCACAGCTGGACGTGCCGGCGGATTCCTCGCTCCCGGTGACCACCGTCCTGGTGGCCTAAGACGCCACCGGCGCGGCGGCTCAAGTTGACGTGGCCACCTGCCGGCGATACTGTTCGGAACTGGCACTCACTAAGGTAGAGTGCTAATGCGACGAGGCTGGCCTGGCACCCGCGACGACAGGCCGCCGCGGTCGCCCTCTCTAGTCCTTGTCAGCCCGCCTTTCCGGAGGGGGAGGTCAGATCGTGACGACCGCCACCAAAGTTGTTCTCAAACCACTCGAAGACCGCATCGTAGTCCGCACGCTCGAGGCCGAGCAGACCACCGCGTCAGGCCTGGTGATCCCGGACACCGCCAAGGAGAAGCCCCAGGAGGGCGAGGTCTTGGCGGTGGGCCCGGGTCGCTTTGACGACGCGGGGACCAAGCGCGTGCCGATGGACGTCAAGGTCGGCGACGTGGTGCTGTACAGCAAGTACGGCGGCACGGAGGTCAAGTACCACGGCGAGGAGTACCTGGTGCTCTCCGCCCGCGACGTGCTCGCCATCATCGAGAAGTAAGCACAAGTTCCAGGCGGCGCGGCTCGGGGCCCTGCGACGGGACCGTGCGCTGCGTGCCACACCGCCCCGGACGCCGCAGCGGCGTCCGGGGCGGTGGCACGAGAATCCGGTGGTGCCGCCCGGGCCTGCCAGCGGCGCGGGCCGCCAGGCAAGCACGAGCCTTTCAGACGTAATCACACGAGCCTTTCAGACGTAATCAGAGGTAAACATGGCCAAGATGCTGGAGTTCGACGAGGAGGCCCGGCGCGCACTTGAGCGCGGCGTGGACCGGCTCGCGGACGCCGTGAAGATGACGCTGGGGCCGCGCGGCCGCAACGTCGTCATCGACAAGAAGTGGGGCGCTCCCACGATCACGAACGACGGGGTCACCGTCGCCCGCGAGGTGGAGCTCGAGGACCCGAACGAGAACCTCGGTGCCCAGCTCGCCAAGGAAGTAGCCACCAAGACCAACGACATCGCGGGCGACGGCACCACCACGGCAACCGTGCTCGCGCAGGCGATGGTCCACGAGGGACGGCGCAGCGTGAGCGCGGGCGCGAACCCGATCGCGCTCAAGCGGGGCATCGACGCCGCCGCGGCCGCCGTGTCGGACCTGCTGATCAAGGCGGCCCGCGAGGTGAGTGACCGGCAGGAGATCGCCCACGTGGCGACGGTCTCGGCCCAGGACGCCCAGATCGGCGACGTGATCGCGGAGGCCTTCGACAAGGTCGGCAAGGACGGCGTCATCACCGTCGAGGAGTCGCCGACCATGGGGCTCGAGCTCGAGTTCACCGAGGGCATGCAGTTCGACAAGGGCTACATCTCGCCCTACTTCATCACCGACCAGGACCGGATGGAAGCCGTCCTGGAGGACGCCTACGTGCTCCTGCACGCGGCCAAGATCTCCTCGATGGCCGACTTCCTGCCGCTGCTCGAGAAGATCGCGCAGACCAAGAAGCCGCTGCTGGTCGTGGCCGAAGACGTCGAGGGTGAGGCGCTGTCCACCCTGGTCGTGAACAGGATCCGCGGGCTGCTGTCGGTCGTCGCGGTCAAGGCGCCCGGGTTCGGCGACCGGCGCAAGGCCATGCTGGCCGACATGGCGATCCTCACCGGCGGCGAGGTGATCAGCGAGGAGCTCGGGCTCAAGCTCGAACTGGCCGATCTCGACAAGCTGGGGCAGGCCCGCCGCGTCGTGGTCACCAAGGACACCACCACGATCGTGGACGGGGCCGGCGACCCCGAGGCGATCGCGGACCGGGTCCGGCAGCTGCGGGCCGAGATCGAGAACACCGACTCCGACTGGGACCGGGAGAAGCTGCAGGAGCGCGTGGCGAAGCTCTCCGGCGGCGTGGCCGTGCTGCGGGTCGGGGCGGCGACCGAGGTCGAGCTGAAGGAGAAGAAGCACCGGCTGGAGGACGCGATCTCGGCGACCCGGGCGGCGATCGAGGAGGGCGTCATCGCCGGCGGCGGCAGCGCCCTCGTGCACACGGCCGCCGAGCTCGGCGACCTCGGCAAGACCGGGGACGAGCTGACCGGCGTCAAGGTGGTGCGCACCGCGCTGAACGCCCCCACCTACTGGATCGCCGCCAACGCCGGCGAAGAGGGCGCGGTCGTGGTCGAGAAGGTGACCGGGCTCGGCCGGGGCCAGGGCTTCAACGCGGCCACGCTGACCTACGGCGACCTGATGGAGCAGGGCGTGATCGACCCGGTCAAGGTGACCCGCTCCGCGGTGCAGAACGCGGCCTCGATCGCCGGCATGCTGCTCACCACCGAAGCGCTCGTGGCCGACAAGCCCGAGAAGGAAGCGGCGGCGGACGGGCACGCGCACGGCCACGGGCACGCCCACTGACCCAGGCGACGCGGCCACATCGATCTAACCTTTCTGGCTGCCTGCCCGGATGAAGGCGCCGCTCCGTGGGAATCATGCTGTCGTGACGGAGCGGTTCTTCATCCGGGCAGTGGCGGCCGAGGGGTGGCCGCAGGGTGCCGAGGCGCCCCGCGGGCCGGGCCCGGCCGCTGGCTCCAGGTCCCATGCGGCCCGGGCGGCCGCCAGCAGCCGGGCCGACGGGGCCGGGCTCCGCGATCTCACCAGCCGTGCCGCACGCGGCCAGCCGGCCGCGATCGAGTCCTTGCTGGAACATATCCGGCCGATGATCGTCCGGTACTGCCGGGCACGGCTGGGGCGGGTCGCCGGCCACTATCACGTTGCCGACGACGTGGCACAAGAGGTGTGCATCGCCGTCCTTTCCGCGCTGCCCCGCTACCGGGACATGGGACGGCCCTTTGCGTCCTTCGTGTTCGGCATCGCCTCGCACAAGGTGGCGGATGCCATGCGCAGCGCCGCCCGGCTGGCGGTGCCCACCGAGGTCCTGCCGGACGGCCCCGACGAGCAGCCGGGGCCCGAGGAGACCGTGGTGGCCTATCTTGAGGCGCAGCGGGCCAGGGCGCTGCTGGCGCGGCTGCCGGGCCACCTTCGTGAGCTGGTAATACTACGGGTTGTCACGGGGCTGTCGGCGGAAGAGACGGGCAACGTGCTGGGCATGTCGGCGGGAGCGGTCCGCGTTGCCCAGCACCGGGCGCTGGCCAGGCTCCGTGCGTTCGCGGTCGAGGAGTCGATTGCCTGATCATGTCCCGGGCAGGAGCTCATGATCGAGGTGAGCCCGGCCCGGTTCGAGGAGATGGTCGAGGCAGCCCTCGACAGCCTGCCGGAGCGGCTGGGGCGCCTGATGAGCAACGTGGCGGTCACGGTCCAGGACGAGCCCGGGCCGCCGGGCCTGCTCGGGCTCTACGAGGGGATCCCGCTGACCAGCCGCACGACGGGCTACGCCGGGGTGCTGCCGGACCGGATCACCATCTACCGCCTGGCGATCTGCGCCGTCTGCGAGACCGAGGACGAGGTGATCGACCAGGTGCGGCGTACCGTGGTGCACGAGGTCGGCCATCATTTCGGCATCAGCGACACCCGTCTGACCGAGCTCGGCTGGTGACTCCGCCCGCTTAATAGACTGTCGCTATCCCCGGACTCCTCTTCCCGGAAGGCGACATGACTGACGAGGCCAAGTTCGGTCCTGCGGCGCTGACCTTCGACGACGTCCTGCTCCTGCCGGCCCATTCGGAGATCCTGCCGGGGGACGCGGATACGGCAACCAGGCTCAGCCGCCATATCACGCTGCGTCTCCCGCTCGTCTCCTCCGCCATGGACACGGTGACCGAGGCCCGGATGGCGGTTGCCATGGCCCGCCACGGCGGCGTCGGCGTCCTGCACCGCAACCTGCCCGTCGAGGATCAGGCGCATCAGGTCGACATGGTCAAGCGCTCCGAGGCCGGCATGATCACCAACCCGGTGACGTGCGGCCCGGATGCCACCGTGGCCGAGGTGGAGACGCTGTGCGCCCGGTACCGCATCTCCGGCCTGCCGGTGGTCGGCGACGACGGCATCCTGCTCGGCATCGTGACGAACCGCGACATCAGGTTCGAGACCGGCCACGGCCGGCCGGTATCGGCGGTGATGACCCCGATGCCGCTGGTGACCGCCCCCGTGGGGGTGACCAGGGAAGCCGCGCTCGACCTGCTCAGGCGGCACAAGGTGGAAAAGCTCCCGCTGGTCGATGACGCGGGCAGGCTGTCCGGCCTGATCACCGTCAAGGACTTCACCAAGAGCGAGAAGTTCCCCAGCGCCACCAAGGACGCCGCGGGACGGCTCGTGGTGGGGGCGGCCATCGGGGTGGGCGAGGACGCCAAGCACCGGGCCCAGGCCCTGGCCGATGCGGGCGCCGACTTCCTGGTCGTGGACACCGCCCACGGCCATGCCCAGGCGGTCATCGACATGGTGGCTCAGGTCAAGGCGAACATCCGGGTGGATGTGATCGGCGGCAACGTGGCCACCCGGGCCGGTGCGCAGGCGCTGGTCGACGCGGGCGCCGACGGCGTCAAGGTCGGGGTGGGGCCCGGGTCCATCTGCACCACCCGGGTCGTGGCCGGCGTCGGCGTGCCGCAGGTCACCGCGATCTTCGAGGCCGCGCAGGCGGCCCGTCCGGCGGGGGTGCCGGTGATCGGCGATGGCGGTGTCCAGCACTCGGGGGACATCGCCAAGGCGGTCGCCGCCGGCGCCGACACGGTCATGCTCGGCAGCCTGCTGGCCGGTTGCGAGGAGGCGCCCGGCGAGATGGTGTTCATCAACGGCAAGCAGTACAAGCAGTACCGGGGCATGGGGTCGCTGGGGGCCATGCGCGGCCGCTCCTTCTCCAAGGACCGGTACTTCCAGGACGACGTGCTGCGCGAGGACAAGCTGGTCCCGCAGGGGGTCGAGGGCCAGGTGCCCTACCGTGGCCCGCTGGCCGCGGTGGCCGACCAGCTCGTCGGCGGGCTGCGGGCGGCGATGGGCTACTGCGGCACGCGGACCATCGGGGAGCTGCAGCAGGCGCGGTTCATCCAGATCACCGCGGCCGGGCTGACCGAGAGCCACCCGCACGACGTCCAGATGACCACCGAGGCGCCCAACTACTCCCGGCGGCTGACGTGACCGTCGAGATCGGCCGCGGCAAGAGCGGCCGCCGCGCCTACAACCTGGACGAGATCGGGATCGTGCCGTCCCGCCGGACCCGCGACCCGGAGGAGGTGTCGACGGCATGGCAGATCGACGCCTACCGGTTCGAGGTGCCGCTGGTGGTGTCCCCGATGGACAGCGTGGTCTCGCCCGCCACGGCGGCCGCGATCGGCCACCTCGGCGGCCTGGCCGTGCTCGACCTGGAGGGCCTGTGGACCCGCTACCCCGACCCGGAGCCGCTGCTGGCCGAGGTCGCCGAGCTGGGCGAGGAGGCAGCCACCCGCCGGCTCCAGGAGATCTACTCCGAGCCGATCAAGGAAGACCTCATCGGGCGCCGGATCGAGGAGATCCGGGCGGCGGGCGTGACGACGGCGGCGCGGCTGTCGCCGCAGCGCACCGTCCGCTACTACAAGACGGTCGTGGACGCGGGCGTGGACATCTTCGTCATCCGCGGCACCACCGTGTCCGCCGAGCACGTCTCCGGCCAGGCCGAGCCGCTCAACCTCAAGCAGTTCATCTACGAGCTGGACGTGCCGGTGATCGTGGGCGGCTGCGCCACCTACACCGCGGCGCTGCACCTGATGCGGACCGGCGCCGCCGGGGTGCTGGTCGGGTTCGGCGGCGGGTCGGGGCACACGACCGCCGCCGTGCTCGGGGTCGCGGTGCCGATGGCCACGGCCATTGCTGACGTGGCCGCCGCCAGGCGCGAATACCTCGACGAATCTGGCGGCCGGTACGTGGCGGACGCGGTGATGGCCGGATCGCCGTTCGCCCGCGCCGAGCAGGCGCCCGGCCGCGGCTACCACTGGGGAAGCGAGGCGCATCACCCGGACCTCCCGCGGGGCGCGCGGGTGGAGGTCGGCACCATCGGCACCCTGGCGCAGATCCTGCACGGCCCCTCCACCGTCGCCGACGGCATGCTGAACCTGGTGGGGGCGCTCCGCCGCACCATGGCCACCTCCGGTTACTCTGACCTCAAGGAATTCCAGCGGGTGGAGGTAGTGGTCACGTCCAGCACGCAGCCGAGACGCTGACCGGTGGATGCTAACGTTCGGCCTGTGGGGGCCGGCGGGGTGGATGCGGCCAGGCTGGACCCAGACGCCAGGTCCGCCGCGCTCGACGCGCTCGCCAGGGCCGAGTTCCAGGTGCTGGTCGTGGGCGGCGGGGTGGTGGGGGCGGGGGTGGCGCTCGACGCCGCGACCCGCGGGCTGTCGGTCGGCCTGGTCGAGGCGCGCGACTTCGGGGCCGGCACCTCGTCCCGGTCCAGCAAGCTCATCCACGGCGGCCTGCGCTACCTGGAGCAGCTCAACTTCGGCCTGGTCCGGGAGGCGCTCGCCGAGCGGTCGCTGCTGCTCGGGGTGATCGCGCCGCACCTGGTCCGGCCCGTGCCGTTCCTCTTCCCGCTCACCCACCGCCTGTGGGAGCGTGCCTATGTCGGCACCGGGGTGAGCGTCTACGACGCGCTCAGCCTGTCGTTCGGCCACACCCGGGGCCTGCCTGGCCACCACCAGCTGTCGCGGCGGGCCGCCCTCAGGGTCGCCCCCGCGCTCAAGCGCTCGGCGATTACCGGCGCCATCGCCTACTGGGACGCGCAGGTGGACGACGCCCGTTATGTGCTCACCCTGATCCGCACCGCGGCCGGATACGGCGCGCAGGTGGCGTCCCGGGTCCAGGTGCGGGGCCTGCTCCGCGAGGGGGAACGGGTCACCGGGGTGCGCGCGGTGGACCTGGAGACCGGCGGCGAGATCGGGATCCGGGCCCAGCAGGTGGTCAACGCGACCGGCGTGTGGACCGACGAGATCCAGGCGATGGTGGGCGGGCGCGGGATGATCAACCTGCGCGTCGCCAAGGGCGTCCACCTGGTCGTGCCCAAGGACCGCGTCCACTCCTCGACCGGGATCATCGCGCGGGCGGCGGACAGCGTGCTGTTCATCATCCCCTGGGGGCGGTACTGGATCATCGGCACCACCGACACCGACTGGGCGGGCAGCAAGACCGAGCCCGCCGCCAGCCGGGCCGACATCGACTACCTCATCAGCCAGGCGAACCGGCTGCTTAAAACCCCGCTGACCAGGGATGACGTCGTCGGCGTGTACACGGGGCTGCGGCCGCTGCTGGCGGGGGAGTCCGAGTCCACCTCCCGGCTGTCCCGCGAGCACGTGGTCGCCCACCCGGTGCCCGGCCTGGTGCTGGTGGCCGGCGGCAAGTACACCACCTACCGGCTGATGGCGCGGGATGCGGTGGATGCGGTGGTGCACGCGCTGGACTGGCGGGCGCCGCCGTCGTGCACCGACCGGGTGCCGCTGGCCGGGGCGGACGGATACGTGGCGCTGTGGAACGCCCGGCACCGGCTGGCCCTGTCGTCGGGCCTGCACGTGGCCCGGATCGAGCACCTGCTGCGCCGGTACGGCTCCCTGACCCCGGAATTGCTGGCCCTGGTGGCGGCCGAGCCGGGGCTGGGCAGGCCGGTGACCGGCGCGGATGACTACCTGCGGGCGGAGATCGTCTATGCCGCGTCGCATGAGGGGGCCCGTCACCTCGACGATGTGCTCGGCCGCCGCACACACATCGCGATCGAGACGGCCGACCGCGGGATGGCGGCGCTGGCGGAGATCGCCAGCCTGGTGGCCAGGCCGTTGCGGTGGGACGCGCGCGAGACGGCCAGGGAGGTCGCGCACTACCGGGCGGGCGCCGCCGCCGAGCGGGCCTCCCAGGAGGCCGGCACGGACGCCGACGCCGACGCGATCAGGGAGACCGTGCCAGACATCGTGCCGGTGCTGGACACCGGGGATGGCAGCGGCAACGGCACGGGCAGGATGGGCGGCGGCGTGGCCGGGGGGGTGTGGGGCCGCAGCCACTAGACTGCGCCCATGCCTGCGCCACGCGTCTTCTCCGGCATCCAGCCGACCGCCGACTCCTTCCATCTCGGCAATTACCTGGGCGCGGTCCGCCAGTGGGTGGCCCTGCAGGAGACCCATGACGCCATCTACTGCGTGGTTGACCTGCACGCCATCACGCTGCCGCAGGACCCGGCTCAGCTGCGGCGCCGGACCCGGGTGGCGGCCGCGCAGCTGTTCGCGGCCGGCCTGGATCCCGGCCGGTGCATCGTGTTCGTCCAGAGCCACGTCGCCGAGCACACCGAGCTCGCCTGGGTGCTGAGCTGCCTGACCGGGTTCGGCGAGGCCAGCCGGATGACCCAGTTCAAGGACAAGGCGGCCAAGGGCGGGGCCGCGCAGGCCAGCGTGGGGCTGTTCAGCTACCCGATCCTGCAGGCCGCCGACATCCTGCTCTACCAGACCGACCAGGTCCCGGTGGGGGAGGACCAGCGCCAGCACCTCGAGCTGAGCCGGGACCTGGCGGTCAGGTTCAACCACCGGTTCGGGCCGACGCTCACCGTGCCGGCCGCCTACATCATGCAAGAGGTCGCGAAGATCACCGACCTGCAGGACCCGGCGGCCAAGATGAGCAAGTCGTCATCGTCCCCCCAGGGGATCGTCGACGTCCTGGACGAACCGGACGCGATCCGCCGCAAGATCTCCCGCGCGGTCACCGACACCGGTTCCGGCATCCAGGCGGACGAAACGAATAAGCCGGGCATCACCAACCTGCTCCGGATCTACTCGGGGCTGGCCGGTGAAACCGTCGCGGGCCTGGAGTCTCGCTACGCGGGCGCGGGCTATGGCCGGTTCAAGAAGGACCTGGCCGAGGTCGTGGTCGACGCCTTGGCCCCCATCCGGGAGCGGACCGAGAAGATGCTGGCCGACGAGGCGGCGCTGGACCGCCTGCTGGCGCAGGGGGCCGCCCAGGCCGGGGCACTCGCCCGTCCCACCATGGCCGCGGTCAGTGACCGGGTGGGTTTCCTGCCCGCCGCCGGCGCCCGCCAATGATCATGAGCACCGAGCTGGTGACCGCGGCGAGCAGCAGGGCGGCAAAGCCCACGGCGAGCGGGACGTCCGGCAGCCCGGTCCCGGCCGGCAGCGGCCGCTTGAGGTGGACGGCCGGGCTGAGCGCGATCTTGGGGTGAACGGTCACGGTGGGCAGCGGGCTGACTAGGTGCCCGACCGGCCTGACCTTCCCATCCATGGCGAAACCCCAGCTCAGCAGCCGTGACGCCACGGTCAGCTCGGTCAGCGGGGTGCAGTGCAGGATGGTCACCACCAGGGCGGTGTGCCCGCGCTGGGCCCAGCCGATGAACGTGGCCCGCGCCGGGGTGGTCCAGCCGATCTTGCCGCCGAGGTCGCCCCGGAAGGTCCAGAGCATGGTGTTCTGGGTGAACAGGGTGACCATGCGGGGGTGGTGGGGGGTCCAGTGCCGCCGGAGCGGGAACCGGAACATCCGCAGGCTCTCGTCGTGCATGAACCCGGGGATGGCCAGCGCCTGGCGGGCGAACAGTGCCTCGTCGTAGGCGGACACATGCTGGCCCCGGGCGTCGAGCCCGTTCGGCGTCACCGCCACGGTGTCGTCCGCCTGCAGGTGGTGTGCCTCGGCGTTCATCATCGCCATGCCCTTGGCGTAGGAGCCGGTCGCCTGCACCAGGGCGATCGCCGCGTCGTTGGCGGAGATCATCAGCAGCGCCTTGAACAGGTCGGAGACCCGGTAGCTGTCGCCGGTGATCAGCCCGACCTTGCTCGGCTCGACGATGGCGGCCCGGTGCGAGGCGATCACCGTCGCGTCCTGGCCGAGCGCCGGCATCAGAGTGATGGCGGTCAGCACCTTCAGCGTGCTGGCGGGCCGGTACCAGCCGTGCGGGTCCTTCGCGGCCAGCACCTGGCCGGTGCCGGCGTCGGCGATGACGTAGGCGG
>WNGI01018482.1_pt1 | contig 11125 bp, 17 predicted proteins | sample 5400621 | NCBI WGS metagenome assembly WNGI01 (sample SAMN13153374, study PRJNA577476) | soil metagenome | isolation source: 20 cm soil or saprolite under Garry oak tree replicate 1 | place: USA:California | collected 2016-06-15
GCCGTATCAGCCGGGTCATCTCTGGCCGCAACAATCACACTTCGACGGTGAGCATGCCTTTCCACCTCTTTGAACGTTCTACTGACCCTCGCTCTCCGCCTTTCGCCTCCGCCCTACGTGACTGGGGTGGCCCAACCGACTGCTCACCAATACCCACCACACAGTTCACTTGCTAGTGCCAGCCGGTGATGCCAATCCCTCTCCTGTCGACTGTGATCATACTCCCCAGGTTCCATAGGTCCTATATGCACATCTCCTGGTCCTTTGCAAATCAACCCGTACCTAGCCGCGCCGCCATCCCGTTCAAGAAAGGAATTTTAGTGCTGGAGTGCGAGGGTCCGGATCTTGCCGTTTTGCGCATATGGTCTTGCACTGCCGTCTTGACTTTTTTTAGAGAGATGCTTCCCTTCAATCTAAATGGGTCGACGACTATTGACGCCCCCGGGGACAGCTGGACATTACCGCCATCTTTTGGGAAAGTCTCGCTCGACCATCCACCTCAACACTTTTGACGGGGTTTACCTACTCCTCTTCCTCCTCTGTTATCCGCATGTTTCACTCTCGTACTCTTAGCGCTAACAGGGAGTAGCGGAAGTCACAAACGGGGCGTTGTACTATAACTTCTACAGACACGGCTCCCGTTTCCTCTCTTCCGTTTGTTCGAACATCATGTGTGCGGTTGCCAGGATACCCATATCCGGATATGCTGTACTGGCAAGCTGGAGCGTACTTCATCGAAATCTACACATGCGGGTATATCGTGGGTGCGCGCTCTTCCACCTCAGGGTGAGCCCGAAGCAGGATGCGGCATACCTTTGGAAGAACCGCGCGCGCGCACCGGTGAATCTCGATCTCTGAATCTGTTGTCAGATTCGCTTATTTTGATTTTTAGAATGAAACCCTAAGCGTGTGAGAATTTATGCTCTCTTTTCAACCCTTTTGAGCGATCTGTTGATGCGCTTGCATTGTTCGCTGCGTTTGAATTTTGGGGCTCGGATCTTGCCGGCTTATCAAGTAAGAACTTGTCAACCCTACTGGAGAGTTGATGATCATGACATGCGAATGAATGGACACGACGCTCAAATAATAACCATGGTGGTTCCTTTCCCTTTAGGTGAGTTTATATTGTGATCTATAGCAATTAGAAGGTGACATGCTGGCCAGGTGTTACCGTCAGAAGGGTGAGTATATTATGCGATCATCTACCTGGACGAGTATACAAACATGCTATCAAGGGTAGCGTCTAGGGCGGTGTAGTAGTAGGATAGAGGTCAGTGCTCTTTCACAGAGCCTCGGGCTTTGCAGTCGGGGAAATGACAGCAGTGATCATTATTGCCGTAAATGCTCTACAGAGGTTGGTTTTATTCTCAATGGCCAGGCCCGCTTTAATCACTTACTTCACGCTATATAGGATAGGCCCGGATTCGGACTCCTCCGAACCCCGTCTATTCAGAGCCCTATTTCTATCTTTGCTGCATCGCTTAATGGCTATATTACTTGTTACTTCGACGATCACCCTTATACAGCATTAAAGCCAATTTTCTTATTGAAATTGACATGTCATGTTCCCGCGCGATAGTCGAAACTCAAGATTTTACGGCAATCAGATAACAAAGGCATTGGGTGGTACGTACGTGTCCGATTTAGATAAGCGCCGGGAAGATAAAGTCATCCTTTATTCCAGGTCCGGACTCAGAATCCGTTAATTAATCAACTCTTAATACGAAGAGTCTAGTTTTAGCTCAAGCCAATTTAGTATAGCCTGAATGACCCTGTCCTGATAAGCGCCGTGACTACACCGTGACTTTGACGGACGTGGGATTGACTCCAAATCAGCAAATAAAGCAGCTGTGCAGGAGGTGGAGCATCGGACGTAACCATAAAACTGAGCTATGCCCTGGATAGAAAGAGATCAAAGATCGATATGTGCGGGAATTGTGCTTGAGACGACGAGATGCCGCGGTATTCAATTAGAGGCCTCCGGCGCTGACTGTGACATGTGCTTCCATTCTTTTGGTATGCCATTGAAACCAATCTGGTGGTTTGACCTGGTTCGATGATCTGACATGTCAGTTCTGCGTTCAACGTTCAAGTTGCAAGCATGAATTTTTGCTACGAGCGTTCACCTCTTTTCGCCGTGGTCGAAAGAGATCGAAAGGAAGGGTAAAGCATTATTTGAGGCGTGTTACGTGGCAGGTCATTATTCTCTGATGCATGCTAATCTTGGGCAGATGACATCCGTGATGAGCGAGCCAGAGTACTAAATCCAGCCTGGTTCCCTTGTTGAAGCGGCGTTAGACTGTCCACAATCGGCGGCGGTGCGTTATCCCTTTGTGTAATGCTATGCGAAAGTTGATACCAGTAAAAAATAAAAGGAGGGCTCCGTCGGAAACTCAGCTCCAAATATTTTCCCCTCTTGTTGCTTACCATAGTCAAACTACGATACCTACATGGCTCACAGCGACGCCTCGGCAAACGGAACGAGCCCGAGCGCTGCTCAGAATCAACCCTCCCCGCCGTGGACATGGCGGTAAGCACACTTTACTTGTCCATGACTCTCTGGTTGACATTATGGTATAGTGGACGGTTCAGTCTTTTTCGCTGGCCAATCATAGTATTAGTGATGCAGCTCGGCCTGTTGATTGGGACGATATCCTTCCTCGCCTGGAGCTGGAAGGGGCATTCGACTCAGTCCATTACTAACAAATTTGAGTACCAGATGTACTCGTTATACCCCCAATACCCGACAGTCCTTACTCTCTTCGGATCCTTAATATCGGCATTTACTACGTTGTGAGTCTTCATGCTATCCATGTTTCACTGAGAAGAAATAAGGACCTGTCATTGTATGAGCTCTACGCTGCTAGCTCTATCGCCTCAAAGTCTCCCTTGTTGGATTGGAACGGACTCAATGGAAGCCGTAGGCCCTGGGTCGTCATATCAATCATTTCCTGTCTCTTTTTCGTCGTCCAAACCTCAGCGTAAGTCATTCTTGTCCTGCAATCGGCATCGATGACAAAGTATATTAGCTGGACGACAATAATTACGCCTAAGACCCAATCGAGTCATTCAACAAAGGGCCACTTTTATGATTTCAATTTTTCAACACCCGTCTTGGCGAATGCGCCGTTTGACACAGCATGTGAGTAACCGGTGATTTTGACTTGTAATTATCCTAAAGTTTGGAAGCGTCTACTTTTTTGCGAGAAGCTGCTAGTGGTATGGTTGCAGTACAAGACGTAGCGGAAGCAGCGGGATTCCTAGATCCCTCTTCCCTTCAAGGAAACGTATCGCGGTTTCTCCCTTACTCAGACTTTGTGCTCAACGGGACTTCATGTGAGATCCGAAATCCGAACGACAGTTCGTGGAGCTTAGTACTAATAGCATCATCCAGACGGTATCATGCCCCAGGTTCCAAATACGAAATACGATTACATAAAGGTGGTTCAACAGGGACTCACGGCAAACGTATCCTGTGTCGAAACACCCGAGCCTGACCCCGCTGTCCAACTCAATTTCACTCAACTCAACACAAGATACAAAGAAGCTACGCTCAAGTGCGTAAATGGTAATCCATCGAAGATCACTGGAAGCGGTTAGAGCGATCTTCGGCACTTTCTATTGGTCATGCTGAACGGTGTACTAGGTCAAGTTGTCTTAGATCCCTCCCCCACTACATATGGCGTTTTTGCTGTTTGTCCATTCGATGTCGCAGAGTCCATTTGTATGATATTCATCGCTTCCAAGGTTCCTCTGAAAATACTTAATTCAACCGTAGTTTTATACCTGCAGATCGGTGGTAACTTCTTCACCGATAGTTCCGGGAACGCTTTACCACCAGTGAACATGACCTGCAGTATCAATCCTCAGATCTTGAACGTCAATGTTACCTATAATAAAACTGGCTTTGTCACCCTCGAACCCGTCCTGAACACATCGACTACTCCTCCTATCAATACCTTGGCCACAATTTCTGCTACAATGTCGGCTTTAGAATACCATTTATCGATCGCCCAAGCCCCGGATATGAATCTTGCTGTTGAAGGGATATATGGCGCGTACAGTCTCTATCCGTCGTCAGGCGACGGCGATTATGAACCACTGGCTGGCTTGATGGTAGGTTGTCATTCTCTGCGATTTCTTGCGATTAATCAACTTGGACGATATCAGGCTGCTTATATCCGAGGCGTGATCGAAAATGAAGCCACGGTACGTAGAATGAATAGACATTGTGAAAGTTGAGAATTGATCTATGCCATAGAGCTTGCGCTATGCACTGTCTCTGTTGACTGACAGCAGACAAGTGCCCCGGCAGACTGTTCAGGCGATGATATACGAAACGTTCGTGTCTTGGGGCCCATCCAATCCGAAGTATAAACTGCTTGTTGTGGCCGCTCCTTTGTTGGTCATGCTTTCCACCATCGCCATCGTCTCGGTCGCATTTTACTTGGCGTGGCCCCTGCAGTGGACGGATAGCGATATGTCGTTCGATTCAATGTCCATTATTCACCTGGTCATTGCGTTAAGTATTGGGGGAACTTTGCCACTCGGATCTCTGGATTTCAAAGGATATGACAAGAAGAGTGTATATGACAAGTCCGAGGATGTTAGATGTTGGCTTTCGGGGCCGAATGTAAAAGGTAGAGAACGTTTGAGAGTGACTGGATGGCCAGAGCCCTCCGAACCGCCTTTACCGCCTCCCGGGTCTAGTCGCCGATGAGTAGTAGTTGGCAATATACCACCGCTCCTGCCAGTGTATTGTTATTTTTTCCTATGCTATTCGGTCTATCGTTTGCAGCTTAATGAGAGTTTAGCTATCTTATATACATATTTTCCATCGTTAATGGTTTTATTTGCTTCCAAGCGCGGCCATTGGATCGGTCATAAGACGGCGAGAAGTATGTGTGGGAATATTACTTTCCTAATCCGTTCCCTTGATTTCCCCACCAAAAAATGCCCAGGGAAAACCGAAAACGAGGAAAGAAACACAAGAAAAAGCCCACGGAAGCAGAAAATGGAGAAAGCCACAACAACACTCGTCATGAAGCGCAATCTCCAATTGTAACTCAAGGCGGACCATCGTGGATGAAACTTGCTGAACCTAGCGAACACAACCCCGAGGCCCCGTACGGTTACGTCGACAACGACATCAAAGCCTATTTCAGAACTGTCGACATTCAAATTAGAGAATGGCAAGAAAACCAGTGGGAACGGGAGGAAGGAGACGTAGACGGTGTCAAAGATTCAAAGGACGGTAAATATTCCAGTTTTTTACACTTCTCGCGCTGGCTAACGTAGCGTCAGAGCGCCACCTGTTCTTCGTCGCCGCGTTGTCAGAAATTACTGGTAAAGAAAAACAACTGGCCACGGATCCAGATTGTTCCGTCGTCCTAGAACGGATGATTCATTCGATGGATGAGTTTGTGCTGAGGGTGTTCTTTGATAGTTTGGCTGGTTCGTGAGTTGTTATCTACGCATCGATTGTAGACTGGGTCTAATGCATTTTACTTATTCAGCTTTGAGACGTTGTCGATGCATCGTTTTGCTTCTCATGTGTGCCAAACGATGTTTATTGTTGCGAAGGATACGGTGTCCAGAGAGGTCGGTCCTACCAGATTTTACGCCAACTTGGTTGCTCACTGCATCCTCTTCTCAAAGATGCGTGGTAGATTGTCCGAAGTGCAAGAAAATTCCGAACACGGCGAACTGCGAACCATGACACAGCTTATCCTGGATATATGCGAGGTAGTTATTCCTATTCATCATCCAAGGTGCGCTCTGACTACAACATTTTGCTACAGGAACTCCTCCCGTCGATTGGCCGTCTCATCACAGATTCGTTTGCGTCACATGTTGTCCGAAGCCTGCTCGTGTTGCTGTCTCCAACTCTTTCCCCAAGCGATTTTCCCTCCGTCGTATCCTCCGTTCGCTCTAAGAAAAGCAAGAAATGGAAAGACAAGCAAGGCTTAATGTCATCAGTATTTACCAAGGACAGTGGAAAAGGCAAAGGGCTTTCTATTGCTACGGTTCCTCCTACGTTTGGGGAAGCAACTCGACGCCTGGTTGAATCCGTAAGACAGGAGTTGAATGATAACGAAGTCCGTGCACTCGCTGCAAATAAAGCTGCGAGTCCCGCGTTGAAAGTGGGTTCTTCATCAGCGCGATTTTTTAACCTTGTTCACTTGGTTTATAGATGCTGATTGAGATTGAAGCTGATCACGATATAGCAGCCAAATCAGGTTCACTGATGGATACCGTGCTGATGGGAACAGTTTCTTCTTGCCGTGTGTATTTCGCCCTTTTCTGACTGAGAATGATTGACGGATCCGTGTTTTCCAGTAAAAGACGAATCCCTAACCTTGGTTGAACCTTCTGACTTTGTCGCCACGTTGCTGAGAGACGCAGCGTCTTCCCACCTCCTCGAGGCCATCATCGCACGTTGTCCGGATCATGTTTTCGCTGTCCTATGGGCAACTTATTTCTCAAGTAATCTACCAAAGCTGGCTATTCATCCAGTGGCCAACTTCGTCGTCTCCAGAGCCGTGGGTCGAGTCTCGCCCACTCAGCTAAGGGAGGCTTTCGAGGAACTCGGTAGCTCATGGGATAAACTACTCCGTAGGTAGTTCCTCTTTGATATAACGTTTGGCTCAACCTTTTCAGAGTCGATGCGCATTCCAGTTCTGAAAGCATTGGTAGAACGAGCCTCGAAACTTCAATCTTGTGAAGATATTGCCCAAGAGGTCAGTCTCATGATGGAGCTGGTTCCGTATCCACTCGAGCTATCCCGCAGGCGGTTTTCTCTGCTTTTCAACTTACGAGTGCAGAAGAGAGGATGCAACTTGTTCCTTGTGTCCTGCACTTAACGGCATACGATGTATGATAATGTGACATCACTGTTGCAATACCGTGCTGATTAAGAACAAAAGGGTTATATAGCGAAAATCTCAGGGCCGGCCGATAAAGGAAATGCTTCTCAAAAATCTCGACAGCGGAAAGACGGCTCAAAGGCGGTGGAACAGACGAACCACGGTTCGCAACTCCTTCAGGCGCTGCTCCGATTATCAAAGCCGCATAACGAGGCCGTGATCGACAGGTGACTAAAAAATTGATTGATCTATTTCTTTGGCTCAGTAATTAGCCTTATTTCTCTGACGGTCGAGGAACGTATAAAGCTAGCCCATAATGTTTATGGTTCTCGCATTTTCGATGTGCTGCTATCGTTGCCATCCATCGCTCCAAAAGCAAAGCGAAAGATTGTTTTGGATTTCATAGGAAGTTACCATCTCTTAGTAGACGATCGGATAGGCAGTCATATAGTTGACCGGTGTTGGGAGTATGCAGATACGTACCTCAAAGTACGTGCCCATCTAAGATCTTCGTCCAAGCTGTCCTTGACGAACACCTTCTAGGAAAAAATTGCTAGGTCATTGATTCCTTGTGATAAAGACCTTGCAGCTTCGTATTTTGGACGATTCTTTGCTCGTAACTTGAATCTTCAATTGCTCCAGCGTCGCCCGGACGAGTGGCGGACCGCGCAAACGGAACGAAAAAAACAAAAGGAAGCACATGCAAATACGGTCGTAGAGGCCGCAGCCGCGCTGGCATCCGCCGCTACAGAATCGAAAAAGGAAGAGGTGATGAGCAGCAGTTCCCCTCCTGGAGAAACGGGAAAAGATGCGAAGAAAGCCAACAAGCGCAAACGGCACTCACGCGAGGAGATTGATTCCTTGTTTGACACGAAGATCGGCAAGAAGGTTAGAAGGGCTGCCTTGGACAGCGAGGGTTTTAACGAACAGGATGGCGCCGCTCATCCGGAGGGCGTAGATGTAACCCTGCTGAGCGTTCTGGGCGCGATTAGAGCCGCGCCCGATCATGAGGGTCACCGAAAGAAGAAAAGGAAACCTAAACTCGAGAAATAAACTCGGATCAAGGTACGATCAAGTGCTATCTGTTGGTTTCAAACCATCTCATTGTTAGTAGAGTGCTCGATTTCGCGATTGAGGAATTATATATGGTGTTTAGCTCGTTCGGTTGCAGCATCGTGAGCACGTTCGCTGCACGAATGATCAGACGTGAAGTGAATTAAATCATCGTTCCACATACCAACGGAATAATAAAAGCGTCCATCGCACTTGGCCACCCCGTCAATGGAATATAGATGCTCTATCTATTGTTCGTCCTAACTTCCTGATTTCTGCTACCTCGCCCGACAATCGCATGGCTATATGGTCAACATAAGCATACCAGTCAGACACCAGCCTTGGCCCTTCAGGAACGAGGAACGACCGCAAACTGATGGTTCAGGGCCAAGTGACGGTACACCATAAGCATATATGCCCTATCCCAATGTTCGCGCACAAAATTTACTAATATGACCACAACGTATTCTGTGTGTTCGAAATCAATCACTTCAATAGCTCGAAATAGAAATAATCAAACCCTCGAACTTTCGAACTGACGGTTCGACTATTCCGCTCATCTGATACATGTTTTAAGTTTAATTTTTGGACCACGAGGTTAATGATGACCAAGCGTGCCAAGACTGTTCAAAACATTCCAGGCATTCAGACACATAATAAAACATGCGCCTTGTCCCTCTCTTCGTCGTCATCATGTAGTGTCATTTCTCACAATCCCAGTGTCCATATTTATGTTATTTATATGAGCGGAGGTTATCAGCTGGAGATGAAGTTCAATTATGAATACAAAGCACAGATAAATGCGGAACCGGGGACATTGCCGTTAGATCATGTAGCGGAAAGTGGGTGCTCTGTCGCCTAGTCTCTGGATCTCCGCCGCACTCAACTTTTCCCCGCGTTCCAACATTCCTTGTAGTATCCGTTCACGCCTTTGGTTAATCATCGTGTAGATGATCACCGTGAGGGGGACGCAAACAATCCCAAACCCGACAAACATCATTGTTAATCCCTCTGTTTGCGTGTTACATGGATAAATAAGATAGGCACGATAACGTACCGCCAAGAATATATCGTGGGGCATCCCGGGCGGGGAACATATTTGCCGCAAACATTCCACAGAAGTTTCCTATGCCAATTTGGATGCCCATGCCCATCCCACGCTTATACTGGCCGGCAAGATTGTTTCCAAGCCTGCGTTGCGTTAAGTTATTGCGAAGGGACACCGTCAATACATACCAGGCAATCATACCCGCAAGTGACATGAAAGCACCCACTGCAATCCAATAACAGCCAAAATACTTGACTCCATTTGGAGTGTTAGCTATATTGATTGAAATGCCAACCAAGGACAAAGGGTGGAATGGTAAGTAGTTGACTGACAGGGACGGAGTAACCAAAGCTAAAATGTGCACACGTATTAGGCAATAAAATATACAAATCGCCAAACTTACTTGTGGATGATGGTCCTACGCGATTTGTGGAAAGGCGTGTCAGACAATAGTGAAACTTGCCAGTCTGTCTGAGACTATACATACGGAATAAAAAAAGTGAAAGCATATACTGTTGATAGTCAGATACCCAAGGCTCCCGACGAAATCTGAAACTCACTGGGCGTGCAAACACTCATGAAGATGAGAATGTGCACCCAAATCTACCAGTCACATAATAATTGATCATAATAGTCATGAGAACGATTGTCATACCTGCCAATCTGTGACTACGGCCCAGAAATGTCGTAATTCCAAGTGTTCCTCTTCTCCAACTCTGGCGTGCTCAAATTCTTTTTCGTCTCAGTGCGGAGAATAGCAGGCATCTGAAGTACGCACGTAGTTGGTAAACGATAAAAGCCCGTTCTTCTGGGGAAATAAATTTGGCCGTTATGGGATAATCTACAACAACTGATACCCGTCTTCGTACTGCGCTTGGATGAAAAGAAAGTTCGTACTGAAGATTGAGATAATCCCAAGAACAACGGTCGCTGCTCCCTCCAATATCTGCAAACTAGCATTGACATATCTCAAATAACGTTATTAGAAAGGGTTCCTTACGAAAATCCATGACCAGGCGAGGCGACCTCCAACGCCTGACATGTAACCGATGGCATAGGCTAACAAACCAGAAAATGCTCCTGCCAGAGACGCTGCAGCAAAGAAAATGCTAATCCTAGTTTGCAATTTGTGACGTGGGTACCAAAACGTCAAGCTAACGGAATGGTTAAGTGGGAAAATGACGCATAGTTGTTAAGCGCACTAGTATGAGATCCCTGGAAATAGGCCTGCTTCGGCCACACCAAGGGCTAGGCGAGTGCCAAGCAGTTGAGGATAGCTACGCAAGGATTAGGTAGAGAGCTAATAATATATCGTTTCTCGTACTTTCGGACCAGGCCCATTGACACCCTGTCGAGTGAATAGTATCTCAGTACGCTAGCAAACAATGTTGGACAAATGCGAACATGACGATTCCCCACGCAATCTGTAATAAAATATCCTGTAAAATGATTGCACCCAGACGCTGTGTAACACGAACCGTAATTCCAGGGAGCCATCTGAAAACATAACAAAATCAAAACGTCTTGTCAAACGGAAGAAGCCACGCCCTTCTCACCTTGATGGGCGAAACTTCTTGAGAAAGATGCTGTAATGTCGTTGGTTACACGTAAACATCTCTTTGGACACGCGGCGCACTTTGCTGGACATTCCAAAAGACAGTAGGGCTGTAGAGAATTGTAAATGAGTTGGATGTCATGACGATATCACTTGCAATGAAAAACATCGTCTAACGTATTGATCAGTTTGCTGAAAACCTAGTCATGTATCACGGAACGCACCAACGCAATGTTAAAGTCATTTCCCGTCATTCCAAGTGAAGCTTCCAGTCCATCCAATCTGGCGTTTGCTGTTATGTTTGAGAATGTCGAATATAAGCATTAGAAAAGAAAACAGACCGATATTGGCTAAAAGGCAGCGGAAAGGTTAATAGATCAAAGTTAAAATGAGGGTAAAACGACAACACATCTATCCATGTATGACATAAGGTACATTAGCGACAAGATCGGGAGCAATCGCAGGTCAAGTTTCGACCATAGTTTCGCTTCCTCTTCAAGCGTCAGTTGCGGCACTTCAGGCAATGTTGGATCACCAAGAGATTCAGACGCGGATTTCTCCAAATAAGCCGTGACTACAGTGTTGGAGTTAGCAAAGGCTTCC
>WNGI01020496.1_pt1 | contig 11125 bp, 11 predicted proteins | sample 5400621 | NCBI WGS metagenome assembly WNGI01 (sample SAMN13153374, study PRJNA577476) | soil metagenome | isolation source: 20 cm soil or saprolite under Garry oak tree replicate 1 | place: USA:California | collected 2016-06-15
TAGAGTTGGTTCCCCGAGAACGAATCGTCGGCATCAAACAAGTAAGCATCAACGAGCCGTTTTTTCAGGGACACTTTCCCGGCGCGCCGGTGATGCCCGGGGTGCTGGTGGTTGAGGCGCTGGCGCAGGTAGGAGCAGTGCTGGCGTTGCGTGAAATTGAAGACCGCGATGAGAAACTCGTCATGTTTACCGGTATCAAAGAGGCTCGCTTTCGCCGCCCTGTAGTGCCGGGCGACACGCTGACGTTGGAAGTGACTGCCTTGCGCATCGGATCGCGCGTACAACGCATGCGGGGCGAGGCCAAAGTCGAAGGACAGCTTGTTGCCGATGCCGACATTATGAGCATCATTGCCGATCGTGGATCCGCAGTATAGCAAAGGGGAAGAGGGGAAAAGGGACAGAGGGAAACGGGCGAAAGGGCGAAAGGGGCCAAAGGGGAAAAGGGTCAAAGGGGAAAGGGGCCAAACCGGAAGAGCGGGAAAACGAAGTCAACTATTTTCCCTCTTTACCCGTTCCCCTTTTCCCCCTATTAATTTATGTCTGTTGCCACTAAGCCTAATAACATCCATCCCAGTGCCGTTGTCAGCCCACGCGCCAGTATAGGAAGTGGTTGTTTCATTGGTCCCTTTTCGATTGTCGGCGATGACGTAGAGTTGAAAGACGGTGTCCGTCTGGACTCGCACGTTGTAATAGATGGCCGTACGGTGATTGGGGAGGACACGCGAGTCTTTCCTTTTGTTTCCATTGGCCTTCCCGCCCAGGATTTGAAATACAAAGGTGAGCCCTCCGAAACACGCATCGGCCGGCGAAACCTGATCCGGGAGTTTGTGACAATCCATCGCGGTACCGCCGGCGGAGAAATGTTGACCCGGATTGGCGACGACTGCCTGCTCATGGCACAGGCCCACGTTGCCCACGATTGCATACTCGGTGATGGCGTGATCATGGCGAATGCCGCTACGCTCGCCGGTCACGTAGTTATTGAAGACAACGCGAACGTCGGAGCTTACTCCGGTGTACATCAATTTTGCCGTGTCGGTAGGGAAGCGTACATTGGCGGTTATTCGGTGGTGGTTAAGGATGCGTTGCCATTTGCACTCACAGTGGGCAATCATGCGCGCTGTTATGGCTTGAATACGACGGGAATGAAACGGCGCGGCTACTCAGGAGCGGTAATTAGCTCTCTGCATCGAGCCTTTCATCTCCTTCTGTCCGCTAAACTGAACACTTCCCAGGCCCTGGAGAGAATCAAGGAGGAACTCGAGGACTCAGCGGAAGTCGACTCGCTGGTGCGGTTTATCGAGTCCTCCAGGCGCGGCGTCATTAAGTAAGGATGAGGGATGAAGGCGGAAGGATGAATTGGAGTCAGGAGAGACATACGCAGCGTATCAATGAGGCGACAGCCTTCTCGTATCACTTTCTATCTTGCAATCATTTTCCATTTTCCAGTCGTCATTTCTCATTTCTCATTTCTTATCCTTCATCCTCCATCCTTCATCCTTCATCCTTATCGTAATGCGTTACGGTCTAATCGCAGGCAATGGTCGGTTTCCTTTCATGGTGGTAGAGGGGGCCCGGCGAGCGGGTGTCTCGCTGTCAGTCGCTGCCATTCGAGAAGAGACCGATCCCAGCATCGAGCAGGAAGTTGAGCGTCTAACGTGGGTGGGCGTGGGCCAGCTTGGCAAAATGATTCGCTTCCTGAAGGGCGAGGGAGTGGAAAAGGCGATCATGGCGGGACAGGTCAAGCACGTGCAGATTTTCAGTCGGGCAGTGCCAGACGCTCGCATGTTGAAGATGTTGCTGAAACTGCCGCGCGCGAGCTGGCGCAGCTTGACCTGGGTCAGACAATTGTCGTGAGGGGCAAAGCTTGTGTGGCAATTGAAGCCATGGAAGGAACCGATGCAACCATCAGGCGAGCGGGCGAGCTTATGCGCGGCAAGGAAGTGCGGAAGAAAATAAAACTTACCAGTGGCCCACTGACGGTTTTGAAGTTGTCAAAGCCGGATCAGGATATGAGATTTGATGTGCCAGTTGTTGGAGTGCCGACGATCCAAGCCATGGTTGAGGCCGGCGCCACTTGTCTCTGCCTGAGCGCCGGCAAGACCCTGATGTTCGATCGTCACGAAATGATCGGTCTGGCCGATGAGAACAGGATTGCTATCGTCGCTGCCTAGCCATCGTTCCCACTATGAGCTTGCCGAGTATCGGAACAGCAAACGGAAGTTTGAAGTCAAAACCAGCAGACTAGAGTTTGAGATCAGTGTCTGGATTTGAACCACGATGATTTTCGTCGTCCTCAGCTGATTCCGCAGGACCAGGCTTCCCCGGCACGCGATATTCTTCACTGATCCACTTGCCGAAATCTACGAGTTGGCAGCGTTCGGAACAAAAGGGCCGAAAGGGATTATCCTGCCACTCGACGGGCTTGCTGCAGGTGGGACACTTTTTCATGAACCAATTGGGGCGCCGCTAGTTAACCAGCGGAACCTCGTTAACTGACTGCATCAGCCACTCCGGGCGCTTGACCAGTATCCGTCGATTAACAAATTCGATTGTTCCTTCCCGGCGCATTGCATTCAGCCGGACAGTGACACTTTCACGGGTGGATCCGACGATGGAAGCAATTTCACGATGAGGCAAGGGAATGTCGATCAGAACGCCTGTCGATTCATGTACTCCATAGCGGTGGGAAAAATCCGCGAGCAACCTATCCAGCCGGGCCGGGATAGCGTTAAGTGCAAAATCAGCCAGACGCTGTTCGGCATGTTCAAGCCGATGACCGATAAGTTGGAAGGTATACTCGTGAAGACCGGGTTCCTGAGCCATCGCCAACTTAAACTGTTCCGCGGGAATCCTGAGTAGGGTGCTGGCTTCGTAGGCAACCGCGCAGTTTGCGCGGCAACCCTCGGTTGAATAAAGCGCGGATTCGCCGAAGAGACAGCCTTGCGGCAGGATGTCGATCACCGCTTCACGATCGGTGTGGGGCTCAAGCCGACAGAGCTTGAGGCGGCCTTTCACGATGGCAAACAAAGCATCCGCCTGTTCGCCTGCACGGTAGACAAAACGACGGCGACGCACGTCAATTACCTGGGAAGTTTCTGCAAACTGAGCGACGGTCCGGTCGCTAAGGCTGGAAGCGAACTCAAGTTGACGGATAATCCTAACTCGATCTGCGGAGGTTAAATCCTGGGCGCGGCGGGAGGTCTTTGGTTTCTTGTCAATTTCAGTCATGGGGGTCTCTCATGGGGACATACATTGCGAAGGTGAGCTAAACGCCTAAAAGTTCAATTCATATGCGAAGATCTTACTCCCCCCTGGTGGGCCAGTCGCTGGCTAGGTGTCTGGTAATGTAAGGGAACTGATGAACTTACCCGAGGTCTGGAACTTCTTCAGCTATTGTTCTGGTCGATAACGTGGCGAGTTGCTGGCAACGCGGACAATCACTGAACTGGCCGAAACTTTAACATGAAGCCCGAGGCCGCGCAAGACCAATTGGCCTAATAAAATGAGAATCTGATGATAGGATGAACTCACTGGCGGCTGGAGACGTACAACGATAAAGGGGTCGTCGACCAGAGGTAAGAGATCAGACGTCAGAGGTCAGAAACATAACGTTGACAGGCTTTAGGAGGACAACATTGACCCGACATCAGAGGGATTGTCTGACCGCCGATCCTGACTCCTGACCTCTAACTTCTGACTTCTGATCTCTCTGTTTATTTGATATGGCAGATTACAAGGAAAAAATTGACGAGTGGCAAAAGACGGTGCGTCGGAAAGCCCGCGAGCTGGACGAGAAATACACAATCTCGGATCTGGTGGACGAAGGCTCCCGCGTTGCGGGAGAAGCCGCTAAACGAGGAGCTGAAACAATAACTTCAGGGGCAGAGAAGCTCCGGGCTGAGGCAGAGCGCATGGCCGCCGAGGGCGACGTGGCAAATACGGCGAAACGGGCGGCGGACGAGGCTGTGCGCGGGGCTGAAAAGGCGGGCAGGGTTATTCGCAAGGCCGCGGGTGAGGCCGGCAAAAAGGCCGGCAAAAAGGCAGGCGAGGTAATCGACGATGCGAAGACCTACTACGATCGCGCTTCGCAGTTTTATGACACCAGCGCGAAGGTATCGCGGGCTTCAACGGCCGCCACTGCCGGCGTCCTGAAAGCGCGCGAATGGATCAAGGAAAACCCGGGCAAGGCGGCTCTGGTTTCGTTCTCCCTGGTGTTGGGCGTGCGCGCGGGCGCTGCACTGCCGGGCCTTGATGTGGTGATGCTTGGCGCGCATCCTCACTGGCTGACCCACTCCGCGCTGCCCTTTTTTGGGGCGCGAAAACTAAGCGAGAGATTTGATGACTACCTGAAAAAGCAGGAGAAACTGATCGCAGCAGGCCAGTTGGATGAAGCCGAGCGCAAACGCGTGGAGTTTCAACGCAATCTCACAAAGTATGTTGGCGCTCCCTTACTCGGAGCCGTTAGCTGTGCAGCCGGGGCGGCTATGTTCGCGCAGATTCTTCAACCCGGCAGCGTCGTCGGCGCGCCGGTGAGCTGGTTGGTGGGTGGCAATCCATTTCTCGGCGGCGGCTGGATGTTTGCCAATGGCGTTATCTGTTTCCACGAAGGCTACAAGTTTTTCATGATCGCACTCGCCGATCAGGATGAAGTGAATCGTGTCGTGCGTGAGATCAAGGGACTCCTGCCGGCAGCCGAAGTCGCACATTGATCAAGCCGCTTAGCAACAAACTCCTGCGACGTTGGACTTAGTTCTTTGTACTTAGTTCTTTGTACTTTGAGCTTGGTACTTCGAGCTTTGGAAAGCGGGGAGTCTCCACAAGCAAACTCCAAAGACCCAAGACCTAAGACGAAGCTCAAAGAACAAAACTCAAAGCTCAAAGAACAAAACTCAGGGCTCTTCCCCCCGCATCTCTTCCCTGGGTTAAGTATTTAAGTAATCGTGATCGGAAAGGGAACGAAGGAAAGAGCAAAAACAATCAGGGTGATGATTGCCACGATCATGCGCCCGCGGCCCAGCGGTTCCATCTCCTCAGGCGCAGGATGGCGCACCTTCAACATCACCGCCAGCAGTACGGTATAAAGAAAACCGCTGGGACTGCCGTGCCAGATGAATCCTAATACCGACATCACCGCCACCGTGACATAGCAATCCCCCTAACGCAATGGGCAACAATGCAATGAAGCCTGCCAGAGGTCCGGCCAAACCAATATCAAAGAGCGCACGGCGGGATGGGATGGGCGACTTCATCTTAATGAACGCGCCGAACGTGCCGGTCAGGAACAGTGGTGGCGCGGGGATAAAGAAAGGCAGTGTAGCCCTCACGCCGTAATAGCGGCAGGCCAGATAGTGACCCATCTCATGGGCCATAAGTATTGTCAGCAGCGCTGTAGAAAAAGTTAATCCTTTTTCGATTAGGCTGGGATTGGCGATAGCTAACGAGAGTAGCGCGCCAACAATTCGTCCATAGTATTCCGGAACATATAGAACATAGCCCAGGAGGCCTGCGGCGACAGGCGCTGGTGGGTCGACCGCTGGAGCCGCGATGAGAATTCCCGCGAACGTGGCAGTGACGAAAGTCAGCAGAAAGAGTGCCGAATGTTTTATCCACTCCCGCGCGCTGGGGCTGGCAGCTCGACGTTTAACCTGCACTTCCCTCGAGGGTACAAATGGTCGAACTACACGAACGGATTCTGACATTGGCGTCTTTCGATATTAGAGGCCAGAGTCTGGACAATATATCCGGTGCTCTAGCCTCGCAAGATTAAGGATCGATGCTGACGATCGATTTGTAAGCTTGGATAATTTTATTCTTCTGAATCGGGTGCCGCGCTAAGTTCGCCGTCTTCGCCAACCTGCAAATCTTTGCCTGGTTTAAAACGAATTGTCTTACCAGAAGGGATTGCCACTTCCTCGCCAGTTCTCGGATTCCGGCCCACCCCGCGCTTCCGGGGCTTAACTACAAATACTCCGAAGCCGCGCAGCTCAATTCGTTCTCCGCGAGTGAGCGCTTCCTTCATCGAATGAAAGAGAGCATCCACGGCCTGCTCCGCCTTCATCTTGGGAACGCCGGTCTTTTCGGCCACGCGGTTAATGATGTCTAGTTTGATCACGGCTTTTAGCCTCCGTTCGAGTCTCATCGGGGAGATTTTTCGAGTCGAACTTGTAGGGAGCGATGATAGAGATGCGCGGCAAAGACTGTCAACTGTTGCAGCGCTTGAGCCTGCAGAACCGGGAGCAGTAGCGACCGGATCCTGGATTAAACCTGGAATATACCTCGGTCGTCAGAGCGTCCCGCACCACGTTGTCGAGTGTCCGGATCCGGTCGCAACCACCACTTCACGCGAGCTGCGGCGCTCCCCCGGGTCGCTCCCGGTTCTGACATGGCAGTAGCGGCCGGTGTGTATTAAACCGCGCCACTTCTCCAACTTATCGTGTTTGACAAGCAACTAAGTGAAAGCTAACCTCAACCATCAGTCTGGGGCAGTGATTTTGAGAATTTCGAATGCTTGCAAATCCACAGATTTACAAGCCGAGACAGCGCCGGTCACAACATGCTAGGAATCAGAACTCGTCGTCCGCCGCCATTCGGTGGTATTCATATTACCGACGACAAAGACATTCAAATCCATCGCCCTGAAGAAGCCTCGCGAAATAGTCTTTGGGCTGAGAGCCGTCTGCTTCTTCGCGACCTCATCTTTGCACTGATGATCGCAGCGCTGGTAGTTGTTTTCGTTGTGCAGCCGGTGAAGGTTGAAGGCACGTCAATGTTGCCGCGATTGCACGACGGCGAACGAATCTTCGTTAACAAATTGATCTATTATGACGAGTATCGCTGGGCGCCAAAGATTGAACGAGGCGACATCGTAGTTTTTTGGTATCCCGATGATCCGTCTAAAAGCTACATCAAGCGCGTGGTTGGCTTGCCGGGAGAAACGGTGGCAGTGCGGGAAGGCACGGTGCTCATCAACAACAACATTCTCGATGAAAAGTACCTCGACCCACAGTTGAATCTCAACCCTCGGAGCCTGGCGCCAGTGATGGTCAGGCCAAACTACTATTTCGTAATGGGTGATAATCGCGACAATTCGAGCGACTCGCGAATCTGGGGATTAGTGCCCAAGAAGTATATCTATGGCAAGGCACTCTTTCGTTATTGGCCGTTGAGCGCGGCGAGCGTCATTCATCATGAAAACATCTCGCCCGTGGCGCTCCCTCCATCTGGATATCAACCGGAACCTCAGGAGATGCCGAGTGTCGCCCCGGAACAATGAGTTCGAACAGACTTGAGAACTTGACTTGAATACACTCGATTGGCTACGGCTTCTGTTGATGATTTTTTACGCACCGGGGCGTGGCCTTCGAGAAGTGCGCGACCGAGCGCCGCTGGCTCCTGCTGCCTTCGTGGCGCTAATCGCTCATGCGATCTTTTTCTTCTGTATCACTCTTCTCTATCTCGGTTACCTGGCTAATCCCCGCAGCCCCGCCACCATTCTCTCCGTGACATTACAGTCAGCCGGTTCGCTCGTTATCGTTGCGCTTGTTTTCTGTCCGCTGACCCTGTTTTTGTCCAATTTGTTTGAGCGCCGAGCAAGTTTCAGGCTTCGGCTACAGCAGGATTATGGGCCGCTGGCGGCTACGATGTTTTACGCCTTGGCCGCCTCCAGCCTGAGCGCGACGATCATTACGATTGCTGCAACTATTAGTGGAGTGGAGCAGACACTGGCTAACAGGATGCTCGAGGCTCTGCTGGCGCAGCGCGACCAACTTCCTCCGGAAATCCTCGCCTTAATTGAACAGGGAATGTTAAGACCGGGACTGCTTGCCGCTTTGCTGTCGGTATTCGTCTTGCTCACTATCTTTAGCGTCTGGGCGGTTATCGGAATACGCGTTGTCTTTCGTCTCTCCTGGCTGCAGTCCGCGATTGTGGTGTTTATCAGCAGCACGCTTCTTATTCCAGCCGCCAAATTGATTCCTATAGTTGGTATGCTTCTCGCATCGCCTTTGTTGCTTGTAATGGTTTTTCTTTTGCTGCGGGGATACTTTACCGAAATCACACGCACTCAACGTGCGCGCGAGTCGTTCAAGCAAAACCTGGAGGCGGCAACGCTAAACCCTGCCGACGCTTCGGCCCACTACAACCTCGGCTTGATTCATCAGCAGCGAGGCGAAATGGAGGCAGCCCGGGAACGTTTCGAGCGAGCGATTCAGATCGACAACGACGAACTCGACGCTCATTATCAACTGGGGCGTATCGCGCTGCTGCAAAAACGATTTGCTGACGCCGTGAAGAATTTTGAACAAGTTGTCTCGCGAGACCCGGCGCACAGTCAACACGAAATCTGGCGCGAAGTGGGCACAACCTATCTGGGCGCCGGTCAGTTTGAAGACGCTCGCGATGCATTGGAACGATTCCTCGAGCAACGGCCTTCTGATCCCGAAGCGCTCTACCTGATGGGACGCGCACACGCTGGTCTCGGTCATCGCCGCGAGGCCGCCAGCTCAATGCAAGCCTGCATAGAAGCCGTCAAGACTGCTCCGGCTTATAAGTACCGCGCCGATAAACGCTGGCTCAATGAGGCGCAGCAGTATCTTCGCACTCAGTCTTAGGCACTCATGAAACCTGCCAACAACCCAGCCTGCAAACATCTACTCAGGAACGCTCGCGATCTCATATTCGCCGTTGGTGGTAAACAAGATGAAAGAGAATAGGTCAGCACTTCTAGCCCTTGAAGATGCCAGCGTTTTCCGTGGTCGCTCATGGGCCGCGGAAGGCGAGAGTGTTGGCGAAATGGTCTTCAACACCTCGATGACCGGCTACCAGGAAGTACTCACGGATCCTTCTTATGCCGGGCAGATCGTTTGCATGACCTACCCATTAATTGGCAACTACGGCGTCAACAGCGAAGACGAAGAATCTGATCGGCCCTGGGTAGAGGGTTTCGTGGTGCGCGAAGCGAGCCGCGTTGCTTCCAGTTGGCGCGCGCAGGAAACCCTCGATGCTTATTTGAAACGCTGGAACATTGTTGCAATCGACGGCATCGATACGCGCGCGCTGGTCAGGCACATTCGGGACAAAGGAGCGATGCGCGCCTGTATTTCCACCACCGATCTCGACGAGTCAAGCGTGATAGAAAAAGCGCGCCAGTCGCCTTCAATGGAGAACCGCGAACTGGCGAGTTGTGTGACGACCAAACAGCCTTATGAGGTTGCGGCGGCGGGTAATGAGCGTTTTCATGTGGTCTGTTACGACTTCGGTGTTAAGCGAAATTCATTGCGCGAGCTCTCGCGTCTTGGCTGTCGCATCACAGTTGTGCCCGCTTCAACCATGGCGGCTGAAGTTGTGGCCATGAATCCCGACGGAGTTTTTCTTTCCAATGGCCCGGGTGATCCGGCCTCGATGAACAGGGAAGTGGAACAAATCCGGGAGCTGGTCAATTCAACCGTGCCAACCTTTGGAATCTGTTTTGGACACCAGTTGCTTGGCCGCGCCCTTGGTGGCAAGACCTTCAAGCTTGTCTTCGGCCACCGTGGCGGAAATCAGCCGGTTAAAGATTTACAGGAGGGCGGAGTAGAAATAACTTCACACAATCATGGCTTCGCGCTGCTTGCCGATAGTCTTCCAGCCGATCTGGAAGTAACGCACGTGAATCTCAACGACCGCTGCGTCGAAGGCATGCGCCATAAGACACTTCCCATAATCTCAGTTCAATATCATCCGGAAGCGGCGCCCGGTCCTCATGATGCCGAGCATCACTTCAAGCGTTTCATTAACTTGATGCAAGGCAATCGTTGATATTCCTCAAGATGGTCGGCTAACTATCTTCCGCCATCACCATATTGAACTTCTGAGGTTGGCCCACATTGACAGCCTCTCGGTGCGGGAGAATAATCCAATATGGGTCTCACACTGGTTTCACAAAATAGGAGAGAAAGCTCTTGAGAGAGTACAACGTTGAACACTCCTCGGTAGAGTGTCAATGGCTATACAAAAGAATGCTACCTTCGCTTCCTGGTCCGGGAACTCCAGCGTTTGCTAAGCTGGTCAAAGGCTTGGATTCTTTTGGAATAGAGCCTTCTGGGGTAACAGTCGATGCGTCATCCTCTAAACTAAGTGACGTAATATTAGGTCTTGTTTTGCTTGAAAAGCGCGTTGTTGTACGGATAACAGCAAGTTCATTTGACTTGTTCGTGACATCATTATTCGTAGGTGACGACAATTCGCTGGTTGGGATTGCCGATTTAATACTCGACGCGTTGCAGGAGATCGATCCCGAAGCTGATAAGGCGGATGCCAAAATCCGAACCTCATCACATCTAAGTCTAGTTTCTGCTGACGTAGAGGAGTTTCTAGGCGAATATATAGTACTGAAGCCTTCAATGAGTAACTTGGTTCCAGATGCGGCAGCATATAAATTGAATTCCACTGAAAACATTCATTCGTCGGAACTTCGCTTAGTAATTGCGAAGTCAATTGGCTATGCTAACTCTATCTTTGTTGATGTGAACCGCAGTTACTCTAATGCTCCGACAGCGGAAACTCTTGCAACTTGGGCGAACTCTGATTTTGAAGTGATTATGGAGATGCTCGGTCTCAAAGAGGCCGAAGGACATCAATGATCAATGAACAGTATTTAAGGGCGGTCTTGTTGGGAGGCATGCAGCCTACCAGTTTGCTTCAGAGCATCCGAAGGTTTGGGATGTTGACCGTTTCAGCAGAGTCGTCAGGAATTCTTTCAGTGCCAGAACTTGATAGGTTGCAACAGAGAACTCTTGGACACCAACTGACCGAGGGTGAGTTGGTGCAGCCTAACCGCGAAAGTCGGAGCTCAGTCCGAAACTTCTACGAAACCCTAGTTGAACACTATTACTCACTAAATCGAAGCGAGGGAACGTCCAGCGACGCTTTCGAGTCCATTATTAACGACGCTCTGACAAGAGTGTCGCATGGCGCACAGTGGCATTCTTTGGGGTCTGATATTCTTTCCAGGCTAGAAAGCGTCTACGTCTTTCGTGATGAGGGGAGAGTGAATTTGTTTCTTGAGAAGAACGCTTTCCTCGCGCCCTTACTTCTTCAGGCGAATACAAAAATAAGAGATTACTTCGGTGCATCATTACCTATA
>WNGI01010099.1_pt1 | contig 11124 bp, 8 predicted proteins | sample 5400621 | NCBI WGS metagenome assembly WNGI01 (sample SAMN13153374, study PRJNA577476) | soil metagenome | isolation source: 20 cm soil or saprolite under Garry oak tree replicate 1 | place: USA:California | collected 2016-06-15
GACGAACTTGAGACGGCCGTGGGCGGCGCGTAGCGCCTCCTCGACCGCCTCGGGTGTTTCGCCCCGGGCGAAGATGAACCCCGGGTAGCGCGACCCCTCGGGCCAGGGCACGAGCGCCTCGCCCGGGTGCGCCGTGATCGCCACGTCTTCCACGAGCGGCACGGCCCGCGCCTCGATCGTCCCCCGCACCTCGCGCAAGACACCCTCTCCCGGTACTGGGATCATCATGACACCGGCGGCGTACTGCTCCCTCTCGAGCGACGGGATCGGCAGCCCAACTGCGTGACGAATGATTAACTCCTCGAGCGATGCCCACCCCTTCCCGCTTCCCCCTTCCCCGGCCGTAAACCGGAGTACGGCACTACACCGCCCCCCGATTGGCCGCGCCGCGAGCTCGATCAGCCACGGCCCTTGCGCATTGTAACGCAGCTCGGCGTGGATCGGTCCCTCCCGCACTCCGAGCGCCGCCACCGCCGCCTCCCCGCATCGAATGAGCGCCCTTTGGGCGGGCGCCGGCAGGCGCGACGGCGTCACGTAGATGGTTTCCTCGAAGAACGGGCCGTCGAGCGGATCGGGTTTGTCGAACAGGCCGAGCACCTCGAGCCGCCCGTCGATCACGAGCCCTTCGAGCGCGACTTCGGGACCCGGCACGAAGTCCTCAACCAGGATCGACCTGCTGCATCCCGCCTGCTCGACGATTCTCGTGAGACGCTCGAACGCGGCTGCGAATCCCCGCGGGTCGTCGGCGCGAATCACGCCGCGCGAGGCCGCGAGCCGCAACGGCTTGAGCACGCAGGGGTAGCGCGCACCCGCGGCGAGCGCGTTCGCGTCCTCGTCGAGCCCGTGCAGCTCGAACCGCGGCACCGGCACGCCGTGGCGGGCGAGCTCGCGCCGCTGCACGTGCTTGTCGCGCGCGGCGAGCGCGGCCGCCGGCGGATTCCCCCTGAGCCCCAGTCGTCCGGCGATCACGGCGGCCACGACGGCGCCGTCGTCATCCACGCCGACGACCCCCGCGACCGGATGGCGTCGAGCGAACTCGGCGGCCTGCTCGGCCGCGCGCTCCGGGTCGGAGAAGTCGAGCGTCACGAGCCTGTCGGGCTGTGCCTGCTCGAAGGTGCTGGGGAGCTCGGACGCGACGGTCAACTCGATGCCCAACCGGCGCGCCGTCTCCACGAACGCCGTGGCCCGGTAGGTCGCGGTGGGCAGCAGCAGCAGCAGCCGGGGCTTGGAGGGGCACGGCATGGCCGTGCCCTTACTTTTTGGACGCGGCGAAGTAGGGGTTGGCGCCCGCGGTGTGATCGGTGATGTCGACGATCCCTTTGACTTCAGGAACGGCCTGCTGCAGCATCGCCTCAATGCCCTGCCGCAGAGTCACGTCCGCCATGCCGCAGCCCTGACACCCGCCGGCCATCCGCAGCATGACGACCGCGTCCTGCACGTCGATCAGCTCCACGCGTCCGCCGTGTCGCGCGACCATCGGGTTGACCTGGGAGTCGAACAGCTCGGCCACCCGGTCGTACAGCGTATCGTCGTCCGCGCCGCCCGCCGCGACCGGTGCCGCCGGCTTCGGTGCCACGGCCGGCCGGTCGCCCGCGAGCGCGGACCGGATCGCCGCGCCCACCGGCTTGCCGATCACCTGCCACGGCGCGGCGCTCCGCTTGACCACCGTGACGAGATTGCCGGACACGATGACCTCGGCCACCTCGGCCCCGGGGATCGCGAAGATCGCCTCGACGAGGGGCGAGCCGCTCGCCTCCTGCGGCGACGCAAACCGCCGCACGCCGCCGTCGTGCACCGGCTCGCTCACCAGGAACTTGCAGCGGCCGTTGTCGATCGGCTCGGCCGTGATGCGGATTTCGGCGCTGCTCATGAACGAAGTATGCCGTCGCCGGCGTGAGGGGTCAACGGGCGGGGCGGCGATCCGCTCCGCTCATCGGCCCGCCGGCGCCGAGGCGGACGCGGGAACCGGGCGCAGCTGTCGGGCCGCCTGCACCATGTTGCGCAACGCCGCGAGCGTCTCTTCCCAGCCCCGCGTCTTCAGACCGCAGTCTGGGTTTACCCAGATCTGGCGGTCGTGCAGCACGCCCTGCATGCGCTTCAAGGCGGCGACGATCTCGGCCGCGCTCGGGACCCGCGGCGAGTGGATATCGTACACGCCCGGGCCGATCTCGTTGGGATACTTGTACTCGCGGAACCCGTCCAGCAGCTCGGAGCCCGACCGCGCGTTCTCGATCGAGATGACGTCCGCGTCCATCTTCTCGATCACGCGGATGACGTCGTTGAACTCGCTGTAACACATGTGGGTGTGGATCTGGGTCGCGTCCGCCACGCTGCTCGTGGCGAGACGGAACGCGTTCACCGCCCAGTCGAGGTACGCCGGCCATTCCGCCCGTTTGAGCGGCAGGCCTTCCCGTAACGCCGGTTCGTCGATCTGGATTACGCGGATCCCGGCCGCTTCGAGATCCTTCACCTCGTCGCGGATCGCCAGCGCCAGCTGCTTCGCGGTCTCGGCGCGCGGCTGGTCGTCGCGCACGAACGACCACTGCAAGATGGTCACCGGCCCGGTGAGCATCCCCTTCACGGGCTTCGCGGTCCGCGACTGCGCATAGGTGCTCCAGCGCACAGTCATCGGCGTGGGGCGCGACACGTCCCCGTAGATCAGCGGCGGCTTCACGTACCGCGTGCCGTACGACTGCACCCAGCCGTGCTCCGTGAAGGCGAACCCCTGGAGCTGCTCGCCGAAGTACTCGACCATGTCGTTGCGCTCGAACTCCCCGTGCACCAGCACGTCGAGCCCCAGATCCTCCTGCAGCTTGAGCGTGCGCGCGATCTGATCGGCGATGAACGCGTCGTATTCCTGCGGCGTCAGCTTCCCGTCGTGCAGCTGCTTGCGCGCCGCCCGCACCTCCGCCGTCTGGGGAAACGACCCGATCGTAGTCGTAGGAAAGAGCGGCAGGCGGAGCTGCTGTTTGCGCCGCGCCGCGTGGGGCGAGGCGCGTCGCAGGTCCCGCTCCCCCACCGCGCCGGCGCGCTGCTTCACGGCTGGATCGTGGATCCGCCGTGACGCGCGGCGGCCGGCGATCGCCCGCGCGTTCGCCTCGAGCTCTGCGGCCACGGCCTGGCGACCGTCACGCACCGCCCGCGTCAACGTGACGACTTCGGCGAGCTTTTGCTTCGCGAACGCGAGCCAGCCCTTCAAGTCCGGATCGAGCCGGCGCTCGAGATCGAGATCGACCGGGACGTGCAGCAGCGAGCACGATGGTGCCACCCAGAGCTCGTCCGGGCCGATCCGCTCGCGCGCACGCTCCAGCAGTCCGAGCGCGGCCGCCAAATCGGCACGCCACACGTTGCGGCCGTCGATCACACCCAGCGACAGCACCCGACCCTTGGGCCACGCCTGGAGCAGCTGATCGAGCTGCCGCGGCGCCCGCACCAGATCGACGTGCAAACCGGCCACGGGCAGCTCCCGCGCCGTCGGCAAGCTGTCGTCCAGGCCCGCGAAGTACGTCGCGAGGAGCAGCTTGAGGCGCGGTGCGCGCTCCGCGAGGAAGCGATAGGCCCGGCCGTAGGCCGCGAGCTCCTGCGGCGTGCGATCGAGCGCGAGGCACGGCTCGTCGAGCTGGACCCACGTCGCTCCGGCCGCGGCGAGCCGCGCCAGGACCTCGCCGTACACCGGCAGCAGTGCATCGAGCAGCTCGAGACGATCGAACGCCCCCGCCCGGCTCTTCCCGAGTAACACAAACGTGACCGGACCGATCAGCCCGGGTTTGGTGTGAAACCCGAGCGCCTTCGCCTCCTGGAACTCGTCGACCGGCTTGGTCGAAGCGGCGCGGAACGTCTGGCCCCGCTCGAACTCGGGGACGATGTAGTGGTAGTTCGTGTCGAACCACTTCGTCATTTCCATGGCGGTGACGTCGCGCCCGCCTGCCTGCACGCCCCGCGCCATGGCGAAGTACGTGTCGAGGTCGACCGCACCGCCCGACCACCCGTAGCGCGCGGGGACGGCGCCCACCAGCGCGCACGTGTCCAGCACCCGGTCGTAGTACGAGAAATCGTTCGACGGAATGAGATCGAGGCCGGCGTCGCGCTGCAGCCGCCAATGCGCGGCGCGCAGGCTGGCGCCGGTCGAGAGCAGGTCCGCGCGGGAGACCTTGCCGCTCCAGTAGCCCTCGGTGGCGCGCTTCAGCTCGCGATTGGGGCCAAGGGGCGGGAAGCCGAGACTGTGGGCGATGGGCATAGGACGGGAAATCTATCCTGGGCGGAAGGCCGGCGTAAACGACCGCGCCGGATCGACTCACTCGACCCGGCGCGGGACTAGAGCTTCAGGGCTTGTGGGGGTTGTGAGGCTTCTGTTGCCCTGGCGAGACCCAGCCTGGCGGGCGCCCGGGCGGGGCGTTTGCCGCCGCTTGGCCGATTCCCTGCGCCGCCTGCGTCGGCGTCGCGCCTTGAGCGACACCCGCCTGGACCTCGCCGGGGAGGTCGAGCAGCTCGCTCGGTGGGCGCCCGGCGCTGATCACGCCCTGGAGCAAATCGACGGTGTTCTTCGGGGGGACGCCCAGCGCCGCGAGCGTCGCCGCCACACGCAAGGTCAGCGCCGCGTCGTATGGCGGATGGCTCGCCCGCGCCAGCTGTTGCACCTGCTTGACGCCCAGTCCGGCTCCGAGCGCGTAGGCGCCGCCCTCCACCACGTCCACGTCCGTCTGCCCGCCCGACCCCAGCGCCGCGGCGGCGGCGGCGAGCTGGTCGGCCAGCGCCCGCACCGCCGCGATCACCCGGTCCGCCGGCTTGCCCTTCGCGCCACCTTCGATCGCCTTCTGCACCAGCGGCTCGACCGGGAGGCCCCGGTCGGCGGCCGACGCCGCGATCCCCGCGACGGCGCTCACCACCGCCGGCGGCACGCGGCCGGTGAGTCGCGCCGCCACGTCCGGCGCCTGAGCGGCGAGCCGCAGCGCGGCGACCGCCGTGAGCGCGAGGGTCACGGCCATCGGTCTCACAGGATCCGCGCTCCGCGAGCCGTCACGGCAACCATGCTGTTGCGACGCCCGAAGCCGTCGTCGACGCCGGGCGCGGCGGGGTCGGGAACCCACTGCTCACCGTCCACGACAAAGGCGTACTGGTGGTGCCCTTGGGGCAGCGCGAGCGTGACGGCCCAGACTCCACCCCGACCCACGCGCCCCAGCGGGGAGGCGTTCTGATCCCACTGGTTGAAGGTTCCGGCGACCGCCACGCGCCGCGCCGTCGGGGCGTACAGCACGAACCGGACGTACACGCTGTCGCGGGCGTCAGCGCGCACCAGCCGCGCGCCCTCCGAAGCTCGGGGCGGCCGGGTGAGGAGCAAGGCGACGGCAGCCGCGGCGGCGAGTGCGGCGCCCCACACGACCCAGGGTCGCACCCGCAGCCGCAGCTCGATGTCCCGCGGCTCCACGAGTCTGCGCCAGACGCGCCGGATCGGCGAGCGTGCGCGCCGCCGCACCTCCGCCATCACACGAGCCTCCAGCTGGGCCGAGAGCGCCACAGGTGTCCGGTCCAGGGCGCCGAGCAGGCGCAGCGCTTCCGCGCCCTCGCCCCGCAGCTCGGGGGGCAGGTCGCCGAGCGACAGCTCACCGTCCAGCAACCGCTTGACCAACGGATGCAACGTCTCGGTCATGTGTGCTCCTTCAGCAGCTCGCGCAACCGGTCATACGCCCGATGCATGCGCATCTTGAGCGAGGCGACGGTGGCGCCGGTCATCCCCGCGATCTCGTCGTACGCCAGCCCTTCTACGTGCTTCAGCACGAACACCTCACGCTGCTCCGGCGTCAGGCCTACCAGCGCCCGTTCGAGCGCGTGCGCCTGCTCCAACTGCTCCACGTTCCCGTCGGGCCGATCGGGCCCGGCGATCGCTTCGTCGCTGGCGTCGAGCGCCCGCCCTTCCCGGCTGCGACGACGCTGCTCGGCGAAGCAGCGGTTTCGCAGGATCAAAAACAGCCATCCCGCAAACTTGGCGGGTTCCCGGCACTGCGCCAGCTGATCGAAAGCCCGCACGAAGGCATCTTGGACCGCATCCTCAGCCGCGTCGAGCGAGCCGAGCATCCGGGTGGCAAATCGCGCGTAGCGGTCGCGGTACCGGCGCACCAGTACCGCGTATTGCTCCACATCCCCCGCCAGCACGGCGCCCACGACTTCTCCGTCCGTCGCCTGTTCCAGTTCCCCCAAAACCGAACACCTCGGCCGCCAGGGTACGCAGAGGATGCTAGACGTCCGCTGGGGCCGCGGCAACCGGCTCCAGCCTAAAGAGTCGCCCCGGAAGACGCTGGTAACGTTCGGCCCCGCCGTGACTTCTAACCGGGGCGTTACCTCGGCCTCCCGCCCCCCCTCTTCATGGCTAGGAAGTCAGGATGGCTAGGAAGTCAGGCCCATGGGGGTGAACCACCCCCGATACGTGCGGATGGAGGACGTTCATGATTCGCAAGCTCATAGGGCTCGCTGCCGCAATGCTGCTGCCGAGCCTGTTGGCCGCCCAGACGACCACGATCCCCAACGACCACGCCTCCGACCGCGGCAAAGCCATGGCGGCGCAGCACTCCCAAGGGGCCCAGCACCGCGCCACCCACCGGCGTGGCGAGGTGGTCCGTGCCGCAGACGTGGATCACGCTCGGAACGGCGCCAGCCGGCCTGAGGACGCCGATCACGATCGGGATGACCGCGGCCGGAATCCCAATGCCGCGACCCCGGCGACGCGTGCGACCCCGGCGGTGCCGGCGCACGGCAACGGTCCGGCCACGCCCGCGCAGCCCGCCACGCCGGCGGTGCCCGCGAACGGGCGCAGGCCGTCCAACCCGGGCCACTCCGGTAACCATCGGCCGTAGCACCACCGCGGCCGCGTGAATCGGCCGCCGCAACGTTCGTTCTGAGGGTCGACAGGGGCGCAGCGTGCTGCGCCCCTGCTCGTTTTTGGGGCTAGCTTTGTCGCCGTGCAACGAGTCTGGCTCGTCGTGCTCACGGCAGCGCTCGGCGCTCGACCAGGCGCCGCTCAGGCGCGCGCCTCGTTCGGCGTCGGCGCCGGGACGGTGCGGTACAGCGGCGGCACGAGCTTCAGCTCCGCCACGTTCTCGCCCGCCGCGAGCTTCGCGTCTCCCAATCTCGCGGCCGACGTCTCGGGATCGTTCGCTTCGTTGCCCGACGCGGCGTGGTCGAGTCAGGGACGAGGAGACGTCTGGGCGTCCGCGCCGCTGATCCATGGATGGCGCCTCGGGATGGAGGGAGTCGTCGCCGGTACGAGTCGCACGGACGGCGCCTGGACAGCGGCCGCCCAAGGGGTCGGCGAGCTGCTTTGGTCCCGACCGCAATGGGGCGTGGGCTTGGGCGCCGGGCCCGCGGGAGGATGGATCGCCAACGACTCGCCCGTCACGGCGCTCCGTTTGCGGGCCCGCGCCTGGTGGCGTACCCGCGGCCCGGATCTGCAGCTGAGCCTCGAGCCGACGCACTTCCCCGGCGCCTGGTTCACCGACGCGAGCGTCGGTGCGGTGCTCGAGCGCGGTCGGGCGATCGCCTCCATCTGGACGATGGTGCGGCTGTCCGGAGTGTACGGCTCGACCGGCGCCGCCAGCGCGTTCGTGCAAGTGTTCATGAAGCCGACCATCGCCCTCGAGCTGGCGGGGGGCAGCTACCTGCGCGACCCGTACCAGGGGCTGCCACGCGCCGGCTTCCTGACGCTCGGCGTGCGGCTGCACACGGCCCCCCGCATGCCCCGCGCCGATCCGAGCGCGGCCAAGTGGTCGCCGCTCGTTCCCCAGTCGCGCGCCGACAGCCTGGTGGTGCGGTTCCGTTTCGACAGCGTGCGCACCGTCGCGATCGCGGGAGACTGGAACCAGTGGCAGCCGGCGCCGCTGCGCTCGCTGGGGGCGAGCCTGTGGGAGGGAGTGCTCGCCCTCAAGCGGGGCGTGTACCACTTCAACCTCCTCGTGGACGGCACGGACTGGGTCGTGCCCAACGGCGTGGCGACCGTGCCCGACGGGCTGGGGGGAATGGTTGGCGTCCTGTTCGTCCCCTAACTACTAGACGCACAGACGCACAGACGCACAGACGTGCTTGACGGCCCCTGGGTCGACCCGTACTCTCGGGCTCGTGCGGATGGCCGTTCTTCCTTTGAATAGGAGGGGGTCATGGGCAAGATCAACTGGGGTAGCGTGGTGTGGGGCGGGCTGTTGGCTGGCGTGGTGCTGAACGTGGTCGACTACATCTTGTACGGAAGGGTGCTGGCGGGCGATATCGCCGCCGCGATGCAGGCGCTCGGCAAGCCGCCGGGCGCGATGAACGGCCTGATCCCGCTGTTCGTGATCTTGGACTTCGTCTACGGGATCGGCCTGTTGTGGCTGTACGCCGCAATCCGTCCCCGCTTCGGCGCGGGACCGCGGACCGCCATCATCGCCGGTGTTGCTCTGTGGTTCTTCGTCTTCTTGCTGCACGCCGTGGGCGAGGCGCCACAGGGGCTGATGCCGCAGCGCCTGTACACTCTCGGCACGATCGTCGGGTTGATCGAGGTACCGGTTGCAGCCGTGGTGGGCGCGTACGTGTACAAGGAGATGTGACGAGCGTAAGGGGCGGGAGGGAGCGGTACGACTTACCGCCTCCTTCCGCCCCTCACCGCCTAGCGACTCAACGGAATCGACGCCCGCGTATAGAGGTAGCGCCCGTTGTACCCGAACGGCGAGGCCGCCGCCCAGGGGAAGGCGATGATGGCTGATCGGGATAGGTGTCGAACAAGTTGCGAATGCCGACCGAGAGGTCCACCCCGTTGAATCGGTACCCCAGCTCGGCGTCGAACAGCGTCTTGGCGCCGTAGTTCTCGCGGCAGAAGTCGCAGTAGCCCGGCTGGGCGGAAGAGAACTTGCCGTAGTAGGACGCCCGCGCCAACGCATGGAGCCGGCTCACGGAATACTGGCCGGTCAACGTTCCTCGCCAATCGGGCCGCTCTTCCGTGATCCCGATCCAGGTCACGGTGTCGATCAATCCGGGCTCGCCGGTACCCTGCAATACAGCGGGCACGGGATCGACCCGCGTGATCTCGTTCTTCGTCCAGTTGACGGCGGCCGTCCAATCGAGCGCGCCTGGTCCCACGTTGGAGACTCGGAGGTTGGCCGTGACATCGACGCCCTGGGTCCGCGTGTCTAAGCCGTTGGTGAAGTACTGCACGCCGCCGAATCCGGGCTCCCCGTGGCTCGCCAGGTAGGCGAGCGTTGCGGACTCGTCGAACGTCGCGCTGAGCATGATGCGGTGCTTGATCTTGATGTAATAGTAGTCCGCAGTCATGGTCAGGCTACTCGAAGGCGAAACCGCGAACCCGCCGCTCAAGTTCACGGAGGTCTCGTCCCGAAGCGGTTTCGAGCCGAGCAAGCGTGCGACGGTATCGTTCACCGGGGCGATGACGATCTGCTCGGGCACCCCGGCGATGACGTTCGTCACCACATGCCTGAAGAACTCCTGGCTGATCCCCGGGGCCCGGAACCCCGTGCTCGCGGCTCCGCGCAGGGTGAGTTGCCTCGAGGGCTGATAGCGCAGCGCCAGCTTTCCCGTCACGCGCGCGCCGAAGTCACTGTAGTGCTCGAACCGCCCAGCCACATCGGCAAGCACCTGCGGTGAGATCTCCGTCTCCGCGTCGGCGTACGCCGCGAAGTTGTTTCGGTGATGGTCCGAGACGTCGAGCGGTGAAAAGCCGGGGAACCCCTGCGAGCCGGCCACGACCCTGAGATCGTCGTCCGCCGTTCCGAACACACCGTCCGCTCCCGCGCTGTCTTGGGGCAGGTGTCCGCCGTCGATCCAGGACGCCGAGTCGCCCTGGTTGATCTGATAACGCTCCCGACGATACGCCGCGCCCACCGCGAAGTTGACCGGCGTCCTGAGTCCCAGGTTCAGCGCCTTCGCCACGTTCGCCTGCGCAATGAACTCTTCCCGCCGCAGACGTCCGGCGTAGAACGAGGTCTTGTCGGGGATGCCCGGAGCGTCGGGGGCGCAGGGAGCGTTGGGATCGAGGCACGGCCCGAGAGACATGTTGAGCGTATTGGTGAGGTCGTAGTCGAAGTGGTTGTGCCCAAAGCTTGCGCCCACATCCAGGGACCAGCCGCCCGTCGCCCCACGCCACCCACCGGCGGCTGAATAGTCTGTAACCTGGGGCGAGAACTCCGGCAGAAAACCCAGCGGATAGATGTCCGGCCAGTTCCGGTAGTTGCTTGCATACCGCCGGTAGGCGTTCCCGGTGCCCTTGCGGAAGCTGTACCCGCCGAACGCGTAGAATTCGCTGGTGCCCGCGGCGTTGAGCGGCAACCGCAGGTTCCCGAGCGTCATGATGTCCTTCTCAAGCCCGTCACCCCAGTGCTGGTTCGGCTGCGGCACGGCGTTACGTTTCACCACCACCTGGCCCTGACTGTTGACTGAGTCCAAGGCTCCCGTCCCGCCGTCTTCGTAGGGATCGGCCCACGCGCGGTTGGTCGGCTGGCGGTCGAGAAACTCCCCAAACAGGGAGAGCGAACCGCGGCCCAGTTTCACGCCCCAGCCGCCGTTCACATCGGTCGTCGTGCCGTCGTCAGGATAGTTTCCCGTGACATAGCGGCCCGCGTCCACGTTCACGTACGGGGTGAAAGGGCCCTCTTTCATCACCAGGTTCACGACGCCCGCGATGGCGTCGGAGCCGTACTGGGCCGACGCGCCGTCGCGCAACACTTCCATCCGGTCGATCGCGCTCTGCGGGATTGTGTTCAGGTCCACGCCGCTCGAGCCGGCACCCATCCCGTAGGTGAAGTTGTTCACCAGGGCGGTCTGATGCTGGCGCCAGCCGTTCACGAGGACGAGCGTCTGATCGGGGGAGAGGCCGCGCAGCGTGAAGGGCCGGACGATGTCGCCCGCGTCGGTGACGCTCTGGTGGGGGAAATTCACCGACGGCGCCAGCGCCTGGAGCACCTGACTCGTCTCCGTGGTGCCTTGCTGCTGCATCTGCTCGGACGTGAACACGTCCACGGGAACGGCCAGCTCGTCCGAGGCCGCGTGGCGCGCGCGCGAGCCGACCACGATGTCCACCGGTGCCAGCCCGATCGGCTGCGTGTGCAGCGCGAAGTCCTGGCGGGCGGGCTGCCCTTCGCTCACGGCGAC
>WNGI01011953.1_pt1 | contig 11123 bp, 8 predicted proteins | sample 5400621 | NCBI WGS metagenome assembly WNGI01 (sample SAMN13153374, study PRJNA577476) | soil metagenome | isolation source: 20 cm soil or saprolite under Garry oak tree replicate 1 | place: USA:California | collected 2016-06-15
TGACCAGCAAAGGAGCGGTTAGTGGATTCTATACAGAATTATTACGTGATATCTGACCTGCTATCATCACATACCTTCTGCCATGACATAAGCTGGTTAACTGGAATTTTTCGTCTGAATATGAAACCAGTTCGATGCGTGGAGAAATACTGCTTCGCATAGTCCGATTCTGCAAACTGTTGTATATCCGATGCAAGATCTTCAGGCAAGATGGGGTACGTTCTGAACCGTTGAGTGTAACAGTAATAATCTAGAAGATATCCACATACTCAGCACTCAATGCTGCGTTGTCCCTATTGGGGGCAGAGGCGTATGATCGAGATTGGACTAGGATTGGCTTTCCAATGGCCCTATTTTTGACAGGGCTCAACTCCAAAGTGGCAGCTGGCGGCCGAAATCCATTATTACGGTAATTTCGGGTAGCCTGGAGACATACCGTGATTCATGATCGGTGCACTGATTTGTTTCCCACCGAAAGTGGGAACTGGTGTGGAGGAAGGTAGAGGTGGCTTATCCGTTGAAAATGAACTCGAGTGAATATCTCCAGTTACACTGCTCGACAAGGTTGTTCTGCTCGAAGAGTCGTTCAATGACTTTAGGCTGGAGTCACCTCCACTTTCAGATTGCGAACTAGTCAATTTCTCCAAAGCAGCATTCAAGCTTTGTGGCTGAGGTGACCTTAGCTGAAGGAAAGTAGGCTTGGAACGCGTCTGAAGGCTGGACTCTAAAAAACCTGGTTTACTGCCGGCTTTGTTATCTAGGCGGTTTCCAACGTTTTCTGAGGACTTCTTCGTATTTAGACTCCGTAGCGACTTTTGCGACGTTGGGGATGGAGGTGCAGATTGTTCAGTCGTATAAGGGGATCCAGGAATGGGTGTCAATTGGGAGTCAGTAAAATGAGCACGACTTCCTTTCCGCGGAAAGGTCTTCATGTTTTGGTCGTTCGATATTGATCGCCGTATTGGGGGCTGGACTGGATCCGTTCTTGCGGTGCTCTGCTCATGGCTAGAGCGAGTAGACCGAATCTGCTTACTTTGAGGCTTGAGCATTCTGCCATGTTCGTCTGTTGTATACGGTTTGGAACGTCGAGGGGAAGGGTCGGCTTGGCCTGATGCCTCTTCTAGCAGCGGAGGATTTGAAACGCGAATAGATGCAGTTTTGGACAAACGACGGCCAAGAGTTGTATTCTACACCAGTCGATGCGGTGACGAAAATAGGCTGAGACAAGAACGCACCTGAATTACTTTTAGAGGGATCACGAAGCCTGAAGGTCGCTCCCACACGGTTTCGCCGGTTCTTGTGTGATAATAATATGGTAGTCCACGCGAGTCGTCGATTAGCTCCCACCATTCGCCGTCATCGCTGGGGGGCAGGCTTGGGGATAAACTTAGTGCAAGGAAAGATTGTTTGAATTGCGGACATACACAAAGTTTCCGACGGGGGCATCCCAACTGACTTCACCGGTGGCAGGGCAAGCGAAGAAGGAAGCTTGAGACTGGTTTTAGAGCGTGTCAAGTTAACTCGGCGGGGCGGAGCACGGAAGACTGACTTGGGGATCTATCAAGGTTACCCAAAAATTAGAACCCCACGCGGCGTCTGCGGCGGTGAGACGAATGGCGGGAGTTTGAGCAATCTTCTGGGTGGACGTAGCGGACATATGGGTATAAGGAACGGGTATAGAAAAGAACGGGGGTATGAATGAAGGAATGAACGTTTCGAGGTCACATTTGATTACATATATCACACGCGCTAGTTATCTACGCTGGCCGCTAAACTCTGCGATCCACGCAACTCCCGCGGTATGAACACCGGCGAATTCGCTGACAACGTCGTCGACTTCACAACGTTCTCCCCCAGGTCATGCTCTGCATCACCACCTTCTACTGGCAACGCACTCGTCTTCGGTGTAACGCTAGATTCAGATTCGCCTTCCATTCCCATTTTCTTCTTCACAACGTCAAACGTCCGCATCAGGCGTCGCCTTGCCCCGAGAGTAGCTATGCCTCTCTTCTCCAACGTCTCATCGTCCAATCCAACCATCTCTTGCCATGTCAATCCGTCAAAACATGTCGTGTACTTGTGTAACCGCAGACCTCTCAGCCACGAAGGAATGTCTTTCAGGACTTCAGGATCAAAGTCTTCTTCCCTCGGTGTCACACCTCCTTCCATGGCACTGTCTGGCGGCACCGCGCTCTTTAGTCCCGCGCTCTTCAATCCGGCGCTACGTAGTGCACTGTGTCGAAGCGCACTGCCCGGATACTTTGCACTAGTAGGCGCACGCCAGTTATTGAGGTGTTTCCTAGCCGATTTAGGAACCGCCGAGGCTGGCTGGGCACTAGTCGGTTGCACCAGGCCGCTCATCACAAGTTGGATGGCGAGCATTTGAGCTTCGGTAGAGAGCCCAGATGCAGCGACCGCGTTCAATGCTTGGGGAGTGAGCGGTGTAACGTTCGGAACATTCAGACTGGTATTTGCACCGCCGTTCTCTTCACCTTTGTTGAACAAAGGCAAGCTCGCACTAGGAGCTGCGGCGAAAGATTCTCCCCTTGAGGTGGCCGGGGTAAAGCGAGGCGTTGATGGAGAACCCGGGAGGGGTAAATTCAGACTCGGGGGGCGCAAGCCGCGAGCAAATGGCTTCGGCTTCAATTGGTTGTCTTCGTTTGACGCTGGAGCGGACCATCTTATTGTCACAGTTCATAGTAATCGAAAAGTTACTTACCATTCGCAGTGGCTTCGACCTCGGCTTTCAATAACTGCTGGATAAGGGCAATGAAAAAGCGCTTCTGGTCTTGATCAGAATGTTGAAGGAGTGTGTAAATTGACGTAGTGCGCTCGGATCTCGAGAGCACCTGGTACCCTAGAAGTCGTCAGACTTGCGCCTTTCTAAAGGCGTCCTACATTCCTTACATGATTCAATGGCTGTTAATTCTTCTTTGAATTTTGCATCGGATGTAGCGACAGCTATTTCCGCCTAGCACACGACACGTGAGCGCTCGAGCACCTAAGCCAGAGGCATTACACAGATAGCTTACGAGGGTGCTTCCATACTCTTGGAGAGACTTGCTCAACTCCTCTGTAGAGACGTTAGGAGTTTCCGACTTGATAACCGGCACATCCGGAAGGATCAGTGAGGGTTGAACTGCCAGCAGTCGAAGATTGATCGTCAGACATTGCGGACTAGTGAAGGGTATCAATCCATGGTGTACGCAAAATGAATCGGCAATACATACCGCTGAGCCTTTGAGAGGAAGGTGGTGAGAATGGGGGATTGGAGAACCTGTCGCGGACAGAAGTGTGTGATTGGGAGGCAACTTATGGTATGCGCACAATTGCACACAAGTTTCAGGGAATGATTGTCACCTGCCAACCTGACCGGGATCTAGGCGGTGCTATGATCAAGGGCGGTTTGATGGCCACAGCATTCGCTCCATGAAAATTGGTTATCCCAGGCCTCAGGATCTTGAAAGTCCGCAGCCAAAGTCCAGGGTTATCTTGTGAACAAATGCGGGCCGAGCACAAGAGCCAAGACGAAGAATTGTCAAGTATCGTACTATGACATTGATGATGAAGCTTAAGCGTGATATTCTGAGAACAATAACCATCGCCACGATCAACTCGCTACACAGCCTCCTCAGCGCTCAAACCCGTGTCCATCCTCTCTCAATAATATCCTCCCCATGGTTTACTCTCCACAGTACATCCTCTACATATCTGCCAAATGTGCTTCCCTCGGTTGTAATAATTCCCGATGCGTGACCCATAATCATCGCGTCTAAAAAGGGAATCACAAATCGTACCAGTCGCAGTCCATCATTCTCATTTTTGATTTCGCCCAGGGGTTCAAGTTGCGTCCGAAAATCAGATATGAACAAAGCACATGGAAACGTCCTCAAAAAGACAGAAAGTGATGGTTCTTCTCTTGGGTTTTCGGCATCCGTGGAAATATATAGAGGTGTATTAAGTGAGGTAAGATGAGGTTGGTGATGCACAGGGTGGCGACATATGGAAGGCTGGCTAGGTGGATGGGTAACAGAAGAATCAGCATATGTCGCGTTCAGGTTGTCGGTAACTTTTTCCCGTGACCAAAATAAACGTTCCATTTCCAACACATCCGAATGACTGTAGCCATAACATGTACTGATCAATTTGCGCCAGATTTCATGAATATTTGATGTGGAGTTTTTCTCAAATTGACCATCAGAGAAACGAATGTGGGCACCATAATAGTGACCTCCAATTGCTTCTCGTATATTATGTACGACCGATGTCAAGATCGAGTTGGAAAAGACCATGTTTCGGCGAATTGCAGTGCGTACAGCCAGATTTTGAGGATTGCTTAGCACCAGTCGTGACGATCCAAACAGAGTACCAAAGTGGAGAAACTCTTTGCTCGAGTTTGCTATGCCGAAGACGAAGATTTGCTCCGTGTACTTGCCTGTCTCGGTAACAGATATGTTCAAGGGCATATCATAAAACCGGTAGTGATATGGGGATTCATCGCGGAGTACCATACTGTTTGTGTCGTTGAAGTCCAACCTATGATGACTCCACAGTGTTAAAAGGTCCCGCTCATGGAGGCCTGGAAGCGAACCAGTATTTTGAGTGACGTTGACAAGCCAGTTCCAGGACAGATGTGTGTAATCAAAATAGTCGAAACATTCGGGGGGCAAAGCCACATGAACTGGTATGGCCGAGCAGTGATACAAACCATCCTTTCCTGCAAGCGCGAAGAATGTTGATAATGATTCATATTTGACATAGCGGATTGGCTTTTTTCCAAGACGAATAGGTGGTATTATGAGTGTACGATTAAGTAGGATAGATAACACGAGAGCGTTTTCGAGAGCGATGCGTTGATTATGAAAACCGCTATGTGGAAGATATGTCATATACTTTTCGTGAACGTCTAGACCCGAAATTGATATATCGTCATGACCGAAGGGAAGCACGCGGACTTGAGGTTGATCAGTAAAAGAGGGAACCAGATCCACGTAGCGAGTATCCCACCTCGTGGAATAGAGGTGCCATGCAGCTCCGAAGCAGAATAGGCAGGCGAGTACGAGGAGGAACACGAGCAAGGCGAGATGCATGCGTATATGGGTTTGACCCGATTTGCGACACCGGAGGTCCAAATCCGTAGAAGGTCGTAGAGTATGCTGACTAGTGTGCGGTGTTCGCAGCCGATAAGCTCCCTTCTCAAGCGTCACCGGAGGCGAAGCACTATTGCGAGCAGAGGCCGCCACCCTAAAAGGTATCATCTGTTCGCTGCAATATTAGAATGGAGGCATTCTTTGCATACGCTCACGAACCTGAAGGCGATGGCGGACGACACGAACAAAGTTACCGTAACCGGGAACAAACAAAACGCTAACGATTGTAATATTGCATGCCTGCGTCGTTGCTGAGGGTCAAGTCCCTCCTATCGCAAACTAGGTATGCCAGTAGACTCTTTCCGAGCCTGCCATCAGCATGCTCGTTGCGCCGCTTTAGTCGAGGTAGGATTCTACCTAGTCGCCAGGCTCACATTGAACTCATTCCCCCATGACAAGACTCTAGGATTCCGTTAGCATTCGTTTTTGATATCGTATGTTAACATTCAGGATAAGCCATGTCTATAATGATGCGCGACAAATAGGACGGTGTGCTTATCAGAGGGCCGAAGGCACTTCCGGGTGTCAAGCGCGCCTTTGCAATGCTCAGTGGTGATAATCCGTATCAACTGTGGGTTTGATCCGATTCAAGTCTTCCTCTGTTTCGCTGACGCAAAAAAATCAAATGGGGAAAGACAGATACCCTTTCTGTTGGTCAGTCTGGGTTAAATTACCTCATCAACTCTCCTCAGCAGTCATTCTTAGTTAACCAACGGTGGTGGCGTCAGCGAAGTGGACCGATGCCAGAAACTGTCTCAACAGCTTGGTTTCCCCGTAAGTCAGCTTTCATGTCGCACACAAGGGCGTCTCTTACGGCCAGGAAGATTAGGCCAGACCAGTATATTCAAGCGCATACCATTTTAAAGACAAAGACCGCAAAATACGCAGATAAACCAGTTTTGGTGCTTGGTGGGAAACTCGATAATGTTCGCAAGGTGGCAGAAAGGTAAGTCGTAAGGTGATTAGGAGAAATATTCGTAATGATCCTTTGAAGCTATGGATTTCAGAAAGTTTATACGACATTGGATATTACAAACTGGAATTCTTCGTATGTTGCGTTAGCGGCTATCAGCTATATCTCACGAAACGTCCTCGACAGTATTTGGCCTTTCCATGAGTTATCATCGGCTGAACGCTCCAGCGCAAAAGTAAAGTAACCTCTTGCCGCTCTATCTCCAAGAAAACTTACTTGTACTGGAGGTCGAGGACTTTTCTCAAGTGCGGTTTTCTGCGATTCAAGTTTTTCACGATCCCCGCAATTGGGCTCTGGACGGTATGTGCTACATTCTTAGTCCCAATTAATCATACTCAATATTTGCAGTACAAATAGTCTGTGATATCCTCCTCGCCGGAGGTATAGTAGGAGGACCTCGGGTATTACCCGGCAATCCTTTGTACAACTCCGTTGAACTTGTCTTTTGCAATCCAGATCTACTTTGGCGTTCCGAGTTTGAACAGCCGAGGCTTGGGCAAGGAGGATTCAAAGAAGCATTGCTGAGCGTTCATAAGGTGGAGGTCCAAATGGTGCTTTACGACAAATAAACTAACTCTATCTTAGGCTTTGACAGGTTCGGCATACCCATATGTTCAGTACGGAAAGCCCACAATGGCAACGTACAAGTTCGCTGAGCAGGTCCTGAAAAACCAAGTTGAAAACCATTACGGCTCTGGCGTGTCAATGCCTCGACTGTAAGACAGGCGCATGGCTTATGTATTTGCTGCGGATACTGATGATCTCGTTAAAGGTACATGATCGGAGGTGAGTAAAGTGACATCCTCTGATTGGATCGTTAACCTTGAATGTGACATGGGTAGATAACCCTGCTTCCGGTGTGGAAAGTATTCCTCCTCAACTAGCATCCGTTGACATGACGAACCTGTCAGATATAGCTGGGGCAGCAGCGGCGGGATGGGAGTCAATCCTAGTCAGAACGGGTGTATACGACCCGCAGCAAGGACCGCCGTCATGCGTTCCAACACATGAGGCCGAAGACGTCGAAGAGGCAGTGGAATGGGCGATTAAGAGGGAACTTGCGGATGACGTTAGTAGGCTGCCAGATATGGACAGAGCTGAATAAGAATGGAGGTTGTCTTGCCGTTCGGCGTTGTGTACGAATGGTTTTCTAGCGTAATTCATGTAGCAGGCTTGATCTTCTCCGTTTCCTCCATGGACAGTATTGCTACTCCCGACATTCCCTTTCAATTCAGGAAGAAGGACGGCACTCCGTCCAAGATGCGTAGTCATAAGGGCAACATACCAGTTCTGCCCCAGACCAAACTCTGTCCGCATTGTCCGGCCAAGTTCACCCGGACAACACACCTCAACAGGCATCTCCGTACCCGTGAGTATTCTGTTGTGATTTGATCATCCATCGAAATAGCCCTGGCTTAGATACCAATGAAAGACTTCATCATTGCGATGTAAGCCCTGCTTTCACTCACCCTAAAACACAAGCATCAAGTCAACATCCGGCAGACATGCAATGCAAAGTTTACTCGCAGCGATCTCCTGACAAGACATAAAAAGAGTTGTAATGAGTCGTGAGCACTTTCGCTCTTCCATTCTTTCATTCATTGCAATAGATATATAATGATGCCTGGGTTGTCTAGTACAAACCGAACCCGGAGAAAGTCATGTGTCTCTTGTACAGAATCGAAGATAAAATGCGATCGACAATACCCTTGCTCAAAATGCGTTGCTCGAGGAAGAGAGTGTATGTTCGGCAACTCCATGAGAAGTAAAACGATATTAGCCCAGTCATCTTCACCAGCTTCTCCCGCAACGATGCGTATAGGCTCACTCGCTATAAGCCAATGCCCATCTGATGCTATTGCACACGATATGATAGCCGGCATGAATAGCCCTCCATATCCAGGATCGACCAACTGTCCTAGTCAAAACCACCTATTGGAAGTCGCTGATGTATTATCCGCGGGCAGCGGGGGATACACGTCGCCAATCTACGCCACCAGCGATGCAACATTAGATTACGGTTCATGCGCGGCATCAGATATTGAAACAACGACAGAAGCAGATCATTTAGCGCCGATATACAGCCATCTCTCGTCGACTTATCCCAATAATATGTTTGAGCCGTTATTCAGCAATTTATTCTCGCAGTCGGCGGTGACTAGTACTGCAGCTTTATCTGAAGACGTTTCTTGGTTAGGCGATCCTAGGTCAAGTTCACCGGAAGACTTTCCTTTTGCTACATCGCCACTTTATCGAATACCCGCGGATGTGCCTAGCGTGGCGGTGTCATATGCTTCACCCATCACTCAACCAGTAATCAACGATTTGCAAAATTTATCGCTTGATAGCAATGTTTCGAGGAATGACCCTGCGGAACCAGAATTAGAACATTACAGTGAGTCTACAACATTCATCAAATCTCATACAGGTCCTGAAAAAAGTGTAATCAGCATACCTATTTTTCACTAGTTTCCTGAGCCAGATACCCATTGTCCATCTACCCACTTTCGACTTTGGAAATGCACCTCCTATCCTACTGAACGCCATGCGTGCATGTGGCGCCTTGTATGTGAAGACCCTCCGGGCCATGCGGTTTATTTTGCAGACACTCGCTTCCTCCAGAGAGACGCTGATACAAGAATTCGTGCGTCATCTCTTTCCGTGATTGAAGGTTGAATGATCGGTCTTACCTCACCAAGGCTAAAAACCCAGTGGATTCGTCTGATCAAATCCATCTTATTCTTGCGGTAGTGTTGCTGCAGACAATTGGCTTGTTTCATCAACGAGCGGATCAGCGGGCATCTTCCAATACATATCATACCATGCTAGTTATGGTAATATGCACTTTTTGAAGTCAATGCTTTGCTCATCTTCTGTTAGATGATTCAGAATGCAGGCCTGATCGCGAAGAATGCGTCCTGGCGCCCTGAATCAACAGAAGAGACATCACCAGAATCAATGTGGCGGGAGTGGTCATGGCATGAGATGACAAAACGGTGCCCCTCGGAACTCGTTTGGCAGGTATTTCTGTTGCTGACGGCCGATGTAGGGCATTATGGTGGTCATATATGCACGATTGTTGTCATGGCATATACTTCGGCTTGGGCATGACGTATGAGCAGACAGAGATTCAGCTGAGTCTTCCCTGCGAAGATGCGCTATGGCAGGCGAATTGTGCAGCAGAATGGTTTACGGTCCTCCGGACGATATCGATACACGGGACTAACCAGACACGTCTTGCGGGCTCCAGTTTCCACAAGAGTCTGGCACGGTTGTCCGAGATGCGGTTTTTGACAGCGTACATACCGTTGAGCCCATTCTCCCATTTTATTCTTGTGCACGCAATCCTGCGCAAGATATTCTATGTCTGTGCTGACAGGGAAGACTCCGCGGCTGAAGGAGGATCCGCAAGCAATGTTGAACAGAAGATCCACGAGCTGCAGTATGCATTGCACAACTGGCTTCAAAGCTGGGACCAGTCGCCACACAGGCCTGAAACTAATGACAATGACGAACCTCCGTTCATCAGTAATGGTAGGGATCTTTCCTCGTGACTGACGAATTAACTTACGATTGCTTTGTATGGAAGTGCTTCCGTTTTACTGGTTGGGTCAGATAGCGATACTAGCTCATCAGGAGAGATTGCCACCTTTTGAGTATAGCACGGCTGGCCTTCTGCCAGAGGTGCGATTTCGGTTGATCAAGCACTGGCTGAAACACATTCGATCATTCTTGAAGAAGGGTCATCAGGGGGCGACGTCTTTGTGGGATGAATTAATGAAGATACGGCTACAGACGTCGCAGCAGGAGGAGGAACAGGGATTGCTTGAATTTTTCCCGGAACACTGAATGTAGAATAGCTAGATATGCGGAAATAAGTGGGTCGACGCCATGATCCCTTTGCCTGTTTCCACCAAGCTTCGGTCCCGCGCTAGGCTCTCCAACGCTGGCCTCTTCTCCCTCCTTTCCCTTCTAGCCCTATCTTTGCTATGCAATCTCACCATCTATATACCCCATCACGCCACAGATCCATTACCCGTTCTCTTGGCTGCCATCAAGCGCCATGACAGCACAGAAAACCTTACCCACCTCATTATAGTACCAGGTCACGCCATCTGGACTGGAACCGACCCGAATCTAAGGTTGTCAGAAGACCAGTGGCTACTGGAATCATATCAAAAGGGTAAAGGTCGCCTGGCCGCTTTCTTCGCTCACATATCTCGGGGGTAAGTTTTTTTTTCGCCGATTCAGTTTTGACTCATGCGTGACGTGGCTGCCCCTTGAAACCTCCTCTACCCTGGCCTTCTCCTTAGTCAGTGCAAAACTAGCGGTGCAGGACGAACATGCGCTCCTTGTTTTTAGTGGGTATGTTCTCCGTATCGGCGGCGTCAAGAATCTGCCCTTATAGCCTCCTAGTGGACAAACCAAGAAGGCTTCGACGACGACGGAGGCTGAGTCATATCTGCGTTTAGCTCTCGGCAGCAACGTGTTCGGTACTTCAGATGCACCGATAGCGAGCTATAAATGGGCTACAACAGAGAACTATGCACTGGATTCATACCAAAATATGCTATTCTCGATTGCGCGATTTCATGAATTCACCGGTCACTTTCCGAGGAACATAACCGTAGTAGGTTACGAGTTCAAGCGAAAGCGATTCGTCGATCTGCACAGAGCAGCTATACGATGGCCTCGGCATCGATTTCAGTACGTTGGTGTGGATGCAGATGACGAGGAAAGTCAATCGGCGCAGCAAGGCGAAGTAGGTTCTTCTATATCGATATCAAGGCGATGCATCAATGCTTCTCTTTTGACAGCTTGAAAATGGCTACAATCCATATTCTCGAGACTTGTATGGCTGTCATTCATTCCTTGCATCAAAAAGACGGCAACGAAATACACACTCCCGATTCCATCCTTATTATAGCTCAGGCCCTGAGCTGAATGCGCTCTTTAGTTGGTGTCCAGATGCTATGGATGGGGGATCATCTACGATATTT
>WNGI01005864.1_pt1 | contig 11121 bp, 8 predicted proteins | sample 5400621 | NCBI WGS metagenome assembly WNGI01 (sample SAMN13153374, study PRJNA577476) | soil metagenome | isolation source: 20 cm soil or saprolite under Garry oak tree replicate 1 | place: USA:California | collected 2016-06-15
GACTCCTCGGTGTAACAGGCACCAACGGGAAGACGACAACGACCTCGATCATGCGCCACCTTTTCGATGATGGCCGCGGATCAAGCGCGTCGATCGGAACGTTGGGAGTGCTGCTGGGAAGCGACGGCGAGGTCGTTCCAGGCGGCAGCGGACTTACCACTCCGGGTCCGGTCGAACTGCAGCGCGTGCTGCGAACGCTCGTCGATCGCGGCGTGAGGACTGTGGCGATGGAGGTGTCGTCGCACAGCCTCGATCAGCGGCGGATCGACGGACTCGAGTTCGACGTCGTCGTCTTCACCAACCTCACTCGCGACCACCTCGATTACCACGGCACGATGGAGGGCTACTTCGCCGCAAAGGCGCGACTCCTCGACTATCTGAAGCGCGACGGGACGGCCGTCGTCAACGCCGATGCGCAAGAGTGGGGAGCACTGCGCACGCGCTCGGGTCCGGTGACGTTCGGAGTGCACTCCGCGGCGGACGTTCGAGCGGAAGGCGTGCGATTTACGCCGCGGGGAAGCGAGTGGCGACTGGTCACGCCGCGCGGCGCCGCCGCCGTGACACTACCGCTTATCGGTGACGTGAACATCGAGAACGCACTCGCTGCCGCCGCCAGCGCATTTGTCCTGGGGCAGTCGCCGGACTCGATCGCGGAGCGTCTCGCGAGCGTTCCCCAGGTGGCGGGCAGGCTCGAGATCATTTCCACCAATCCGACCGTGCTGCGAGACTACGCGCACACTCCCGATGCACTCGAGCGCAGCCTCAAGACAGCGCGCGCGTTCACTCGCGGCAAGCTGATCGTCGTCTTCGGCTGCGGCGGAGACCGCGACAAGGGCAAGCGCCCACTGATGGGCGCGATTGCCGAACGCGGGGCTGATTGCGCTATAGTTACTAGCGACAATCCTCGAACCGAGGATCCCGATGCCATCATCGATGACATCGAATCCGGGATGCGAAGTTCGCAGCACGAGCGCGTCACCGACCGGCTAAGCGCCATTCGACGCGCGATCGATCTCGCCGGCGACGGTGACATTGTGTTGCTGGCAGGGAAAGGACACGAGACGTACCAGATTCGGGGCACGACCTCATATCCATTCGACGAAAAGGAAATAGTGCAAGAGATAACAGGGAGTCACGCGTGAGCGCCGGTTTCTGGACACTGGACCGGATTGCCGCGGCGTTGGCCGAGCATGCAGTTGGAAAACTTCCGCGCGGCTCTTCAACCGTCAGCGGCATCACCACCGACACGCGCAAGATTGAGAAAGGTCATGTGTTCGTTGCGCTGAAGGGCGAGCGCTTCGACGGTCATGATTATCTCCGAGATGCCGTTCGCGATGGCGCCGCGGCTGTTGTCGTATCGCATGCACCCAAGCTCACGACGCTGGATGTGCCCGTCTTCGAGGTTCGCGACACGCTCGTTGCACTGGGAGCGCTCGCGCATTACTGGCGACGGGCCTGGGGAAAATCCATCATCGGTGTCGCTGGCAGCAACGGGAAGACGAGCACGAAGGATCTCATCAAGGCGGCACTCAGTAGATCGTTTGCGATCCACGCGACGACGGGCAATCTGAACAACCGAATCGGCGTACCGCTTTCTCTGCTCTCGCTGCAGCCAGAGGCGGAGATCGCGGTGATCGAGCTGGGCACCAGCCTGCCGGGTGAGGTCGCCATTCTTCGTGAAATTGCCGAGCCCGATATCGCGCTGGTGACGTCGATCGCCGAGGAACATCTGGAGGGACTGGGTGACCTCGCCGGAGTTTTACGCGAAGAGGCGGCTGCGTACGAAGGCGTTGAGGTTGGCATCGCGCCCTCTGCGCAACCGGAAATCGCCGAGGCGGCGCGTGGAAAAGCAAAACGTGTGGTGGTGGCCGGTCTCGATCAGAACGCCGAACTGAAGCCAGACCGCTGGGAGATCGGCGCGGATGGCCTGGGCGTGATCGAGATCGACGGCGTGACGATTCGTCCACCCGTGCGCGGCCTCCACAATCTTCGCAACGCCATGCTGGCCCTGGCGGTCGCCCGCGAGTGCGGAGTGAGCTACGCCGACGCCGCCGAAGGCATCGCGGCGATGCCGCAGCCAAAAATGCGCTCGGCGTGGGAACAGGTGGGTGACGTGACGCTCATCAACGACGCGTACAACGCGAATCCAGGATCGACCCGCGCCGCGATCGAGCTGCTCAAAGGAACCGGTAGCGGACGACAGAGGGTAATCGTCTTAGGTACGATGCGGGAGCTGGGGGCGGCGTCGGAGCAGTGCCACGCCGACATTGCGGGTCTCGCGTTGGCATCGGGCGCCGACATCGTCGCCGGAATCGGTGAGTTCGCACCAGCGCTGGAAAAGCAGAACCAGCATGAGCGCGTAATCACCGCGCCGGATGTCGAAGACCTCTGGCCGCAGCTTCAGGCCAGACTGCAGCGCAACGCGATCATATTGCTCAAAGCGTCACGTGGTGTGCAGCTCGAGCGACTCGTTCCACATCTAACCACCTGGGCCTCCGCATAGTGCTGAACTATCTGCTCGTTCCATTCGTAGGATTGCCGCACTTCGGGTTTCTGCGACTGTTTCAGTGGATAACATTCCGCGCCGCCGGCGCGGCGGTCAGCGCAATCCTGTTGACGTGGATCGTTGGTCCGGGAATCATGCGGCGGCTGCGCCGCATGCGCCTCCACCAGGTAATCAGGGAGGGAACTCCCGACGCTCACCAGCAGAAAGGAAGAACTCCGACGATGGGCGGCCTCATCATTCTCGGAGCCACGCTCACCAGCACGGTTCTCTGGGCGCGTCTCGACAACCGGTACGTGCTGATCGCCATGATCTGCATGGCGTGGATGGGCGCGATCGGTTTCTGGGACGACTATCTAAAGCTCAAACAGAAGCTCGCCGGCAAGAAGAACACTGGGCTCGTCGAGAGCTACAAGCTGGCAGGCCAGGTGACCCTGGGCTTCGCGGTTGGATACTACCTGTGGAAGCATCCGCTCTCCAACCTGCCGGGCGCGTCGACGACGCTCCCGTTCTACAAATACATCCTGATCGTGCCGCTCACCGCCGGGCTCGGCTGGCTCTACGTGCTGTTCGTCACCTTCGTCATGACCGGGGCGAGCAACGCTGTCAACATCACCGACGGACTGGACGGACTCGCTGCCGGACTCACGGCGATCGCCGCTCTTACGTTTGCGTTCTACTCCTACGTGGTTGGACGCGTCGACGCGAGTCAGTACCTGCACGTGTATTTCCTGCGCGGGTCCGGCGAGCTCACGGTTTTCTGTGCCGCCTTGATGGGGGCGTGTATAGGATTCCTCTGGTACAACACGCATCCCGCCGAAGTCTTCATGGGCGACACTGGCGCGCTGGCGCTTGGCGGCGCCCTGGCCGCGGTCTCGATTCTCCTCAAGTCCGAATTCCTGCTCCTGATCGTGGGCGCTGTGTTCGTTGCCGAGATGTTCTCCGTCATCCTGCAGCGATTCGTGTTCAAGTATCGAAAGCGACGATACGGAATCGAGTACGCCCGCGAGCATCGAGTGTTCAAACGAGCGCCACTACACCATCACTTCGAGGTCAAGGGTTGGGATGAAGCCCAGGTCACCGTGCGCTTCTGGATCATTGGAGTGCTGGCCGCCTTTATCGGACTGAGCACGCTCAAGCTGCGATGACCCCCCGCGACCTCGTGCCGCGCGAGAGCGAGATCGCAGTGATCGGTCTCGCCCGCAGCGGTCGCGCCGTGTCGATGCTCCTCAAGAAGCACGGCTACAACGTTTATGCGTCGGACGTCGCATCGTCTCCGGAGACTGGGCGATGCGCCGAAGAGCTGCGCGCCAAAGGAATCTCCGTCGACATCGGTCGTCACGATCTCGGCCGTCTGGCGAATGCCGGGCTCGTCGTCACCAGCCCCGGTGTTCCTCCGTCGGCGAAGCCGCTCGCCTTTGCGCGGCAGCATTCGGTGCCGATCGCGAGTGAGGTCGAGGTTGCCCTCAATTTCCTCGAGGGCCCGCGAATAATCGCGATCACAGGCACCAATGGCAAAACGACGACGACCGCGCTCATCGCCCATCTCCTGCGAGGCATAGATCTCGAGGCCGTGGAGGCCGGCAACATCGGCACTCCGCTCTCGGAGATCGCGTCGCGCGATCAGCAGCCGCAATGGATTTCGCTCGAGATGTCGTCGTTCCAGCTGCACGACACGCCCGGTCTCAAGCCTGTTGTCGGAGTGCTGACCAATCTCAGCCCCGATCATCTCGATCGCTACGCGACCGCCGAGGAATACTACGCGGACAAGGCGCGCCTCTTCGCGAACGCCGACGCGGAATCGGCGTGGGTCGTGAACGGCGATGACAACGGGGTGATGCGAATGGTCGAGCTCGTCGCCGGGCACAAGTTCGAGTTCTCGCTCGTGAAAGAAGCGGATGGCTACGTCGACGAGAAGTCGGGTCAACTGATCGTGCTGGGCGCGCCGCTGCTCGCGCGATCTGATCTGCCTTTGCTTGGTCAGCACAACGTCGCCAACACCTTGGCGGCGACGCTGGCGGTGATGGCAGCGGACCGCTCCTACCAAACCCAGAAAGCGCGAAAGGGAATCGCCAAAGCGATCGAAACGTTCCGCTCTCTGCCGCACCGTCTGGAGCTGGTCGGCGAGTTCGGCGGTGTGCAGTGGATCAACGACTCAAAGGCGACCAATGTCAGCTCGACAGCAGTCGCCATTGACGGAATGGAGCGTCCGACCGTCCTGTTGCTGGGAGGTAGGCACAAGGGGGAAGCGTACACACCGCTCGCCGAATCGGTGAAGAGGAAGGTGACGCGCGTCATCGCTTACGGCGAGGCTGCATCCATAATCGCCAAGGATTTGCGACCGGTGGTCGATGTGGTGCGGCTCGGCTCCGATTTCGACGAGGTAGTGCGCGCGGCGAGGGCGGCGGCCCATGCAGGTGAAGCGGTGCTTCTCTCACCAGCGTGCTCCAGCTACGACATGTTCTCGAATTACGAGGAGAGGGGCGAGCGGTTTCGCGAGCTCGCGGCGAAAGAAGCCTGATGGCATCAGCAACGAAAGTCGCAGAACGCTGGCAGATGGGTCCCGAGGCGCGTGCGCTCGTGATCCTTACCGGCGTTTTGCTCGCGTTTGGGCTGGCCACGGTTTATAGCGCCAGCGCGATTGTCGAGATGCAAGCCGGCTACGGCCATGCGCATCTCCTGGTTCGACAGCTCCTCGGCATGGCGATCGGCATCGCCCTATTTGCGATTGTCGCGAAAATCGATGCGGAAGTCTGGGAAAAATGGGCGTGGCCACTGATGATTCTTTCGCTCGTCCTGCTTCTCATCGTGATTCTGCCGTTCACCGCCAGGATTGCTCCTCGCGTGCACGGTTCACGCCGCTATCTGTTCGGCAGCTCGCTACAGCCGTCCGAGCTAGCCAAGCTCGCCGTCGTAGTTTGGACATCGATGCTGGTGATCAAGAAGGGGGATGTGATGCGGGGGCTGACCAAGGGGTTGCTCCCGTTTCTCGTCGTGATCGGCGCGCTCGACATTCTGGTGATGCTGGAGCCGGATCTTTCCACGGCGATGATGTTCACACTGGTCATGGGGATTATTCTCTTCGCTGGCGGAGTTCGCATCGGACACTTCGTCGCGGTGGGCGTACTGTTGATTCCGCTCCTTTACGTCAAGATCGAGCGATTGAACTATGTCCTCCTCCGCATGTCGGCGTTTTTCGACCCGGGCGCGGCACCTGAGGTGAACTACCAGCTCAAGCAATCGCTGATTGCTGTTGGCTCGGGTCAAATCTTCGGCGTCGGATTCGGCAAAGGGCGACAGCAGTACGGTTTCCTCCCATTTGGGTACGACGACTTCATTGCCGGACACATCGGTGAGGAATGGGGATTCGTCGGCCTGACGCTGCTCGTCGCGGCCTTTGCGCTATACGCCGCCCTCGGTTTCAGCATCGCCCGAAAGGCGCGGTCGCCGTTCCTGCAGCTGGTCGCGGTCGGACTGACGGTGACGGTAGTGCTCACCGCATATCTTCATATCGGTGTGGCAACCGGCTTGCTTCCAACAACCGGACTGACGCTTCCTTTCATTTCCTACGGCCGATCGAATCTGGTGCTATCCCTGATCATGACCGGAATTCTCGTCAACATCGGGAGCTCCCGTGAGAAAGTATTTCGCGCGGGGTCGACAGATCCACTTGCATTCCTAGCTCTTCCAGCGCCCCGATGAGGGTGATATTCGCGGGCGGTGGAACGGGTGGACACCTCTACCCGGGCCTCGCGATTGCCCGAGCCCTGAAAAGGGCTGACCCGCGCATCGAGCCTTTCTTCATCGGTGCCCGCCGTGGCATAGAGCGCGACGTATTGCCCCAGGTCGGATTCGCATTCGAGTTGCTGGATCTGCATCCGCTCTATCGGTCGCGGCCGTGGGAGAACTGGAGAACAGTTCGCGGCGCGCTGACCGCCTGGCAAATGATCGGGGCGGAAGTGAGAAGCGAGCCGCCAGCCTGCGTTGTCGGCACCGGGGGATACGCTTCGGGACTTGCACTCGGCTACGCCGTATCGCACCACATCCCGTTCGTGTTGCAGGAACAGAACACCTATCCGGGAATCACCGCTCGCTTCTTCAGCCGGTTTGCGGCGCAGGTTCATCTCGGCTTCCCTGAAGCGCGTCGGCACATCTCACCGGGCAAATCGACCGAGGTGTTCGATTCCGGAAATCCGATCGAGCCTCCACCGGCGGACGCATTCGAAAAGGTGTCGGGGCGTGTGAAGTGGGGTTTCTCCCCGGCCGGCAAAGTGCTCCTCGTGTTCGGAGGGAGCCAGGGCTCGGCGGCGATGAATCACGTGGTCGCCGCCTGGATAGATCGCGGACTGCCGCGGGACTTGTCCGTTATCTGGGCGACGGGGAAGGCCAACTACGAAAAACTGGCGCACTACGATAGTGCCCAGGTGAAAGTGCGGGCCTACATCGCGCCAATCTCGGAAGCGTATCGTGCGGCAGATTTTGCGCTCTCGCGTGGCGGGGCGATGGCGACTGCCGAATTGTGTGCCTGGGGAATTCCCGCCATCGTGGTGCCGCTGCCAACCGCTGCAGCCGATCACCAAACCGCCAACGCCGAGGCCCTCGCCGCGGCCGGCGCGGCGCAGATGATTCGCCAGTCCGAGCTGAACGTCGACCGTCTTTCGCAAACGGTGGAATCGTTACTCGCGGATCCGTCCAGACTGACAAGCATGCGCGGAAAGGCGCTCGCGCGAGCGAGACCAACGGCAGCGGCTGACATTGCCTCGCATGTCATCGCTCTCATTGGCCGCGCTCAGACGGGTCCGTGAGCGCAGACTGTCGTGAATGTCATTGACCAATAGCGCCAATCCGCGGCCGATTCATTTTGTCGGGATCGCGGGCGCGGGGATGCGCGCTCTCGCCGAGCTGCTGGCGCGTCGCGGAATCCCGGTGACGGGCTGTGACGCGCACCCAGGTTCGATCGACGATCTCCAGGCGCTGGGCATCCAGGTCGTTAAGGGCCACAGCCCCGATCACGTCGACGGCTCCCGTGAGCTGATCGTGACTTCGGCGATGAACAAGAATCATCCGGAGATCGTGCGCGCCCGCGAGCTCGGGATTCCCGTAACCAGAAGAGCAGAGGCACTCGGCAAGGCGGTTGCGGGCGGTAAGCTGGTTGGCATCGCCGGCACGCATGGAAAAACCACCACGACGGTTATGACCACGGCGGTTTTGGCCGCCGCCGGTCTCAAGCCAACCGGTATCGCGGGCGGTCGTGTCGCCGATTGGAAGGGGAATCTCCGTTACGAAAGCGACGACCTGTTCGTGGTCGAAGCAGACGAGTACGATCGCTCGTTTCTGACACTCTCGCCGACCGTCGCTGTCGTAACCAACATCGAAGCCGACCACCTCGACATCTATCGCGACCTGGACGACATCCACGCGACTTTCGCGCATTTCGTCCACGGCGCCGCTGCAATCGTCCTCTGCGACGACGATGCGGGCGCACACTCACTCGATGTGCCTCCCAGCGCCGAGGTGATTCGCTACGGATTGAAATCGCGCGACGCGCGGCTGGTCGCCGGCGATATCCGATCGAACGGTCTCGAAACGGCGTTTTCAGTTGCCTACGATGGAGACGCGCTCGGCGAAGTTGCGCTGCACGTGCCGGGCAATCACAACGTCCAGAATGCTCTGGCGGCGATTGGCGTCGGACTGTCACTCGGTCTCTCGCTCGATGCGATGCGAAGCGGGCTTCTCCAGTTCGCCGGAGTCGATCGTCGGTTTCAGCGCCTTTACGATATAGCGGGCGTCACAATCGTCGACGACTACGCGCATCATCCCACCGAGATCGCCGCCACGCTGCAAGCTGCCCGCGCTTCTTATCCTGGGCGCCGGATCGTCGCCGCCTTCCAGCCCCACCTCTTCTCGCGTACGCGTGACTTCGCCAGGGAATTTGGTCTCGCTCTCTCTGGTGCCGATGGAGTATTCCTCACCGAGATCTATCCCGCGCGCGAGCAGCCGATTCCGGGGGTCACCTCGGATCTGGTGGCGACGTCGGTGAGCGAGGCGGGGCGGCCTGTCGCCTGGCAGGGATCGCGCAGCGATCTCGCCGCCGCGCTGAACGATTTCGTCCGTGAAGGCGATGTCGTGATAACGATTGGAGCAGGGGACATCACCCAGACCGGGCCCGAGCTCAAGCGGCAGCTGGAGTCGCGGAGGCTTCGGTGATTTCGCGCGAGCGCCTGAGAAGACCCGGCTGGAGAATTCTTGGCGCTCTCTTTTTGGTCGCGGTGATCATGGCGGCCGCGTGGGGCGTGCGTGCCGGCGCGCGGCAGATGGCATTCTTCCGTGTAAGATCGGTCGAGGTTCGCGGTGCCCGATATCTCCAGCCGAGCGAGATAATCTCCCGACTCAAAGTCGACACGCTGGCATCGCTTTGGGATGATCTCACTCCCTATCGCGATCGGATTCGCGGGCATCCTCAGATCGCGGACGTTACGATCAGCCGCCGAATGCCGGGCACCATCGTCGTCACCATCAAGGAAAATCTTCCCGTCGCCCTGATACAAACACCGACCGGACTCTTGCCTTACGATTCGCTCGGCAAGCAGCTGCCGATCGATCCGGCAAGGACAAGTCTCGACCTCCCCATTGTTGCGACTGACGATCCCGTTCTTCTTAAGCTCGTCGGCGCGATTCGCGCGACCGAGCCGGATGTGTTCGCGCGGATCGACGAGGTGAGGCGAACGGGCAGGGATGAAATTCTGCTCACGCTGTCTCGCGGCGCGACCGCCGGCGCAGTTCCGCCCGAGAGCAAAACGCTGCTCGTGCGGGTTCCGGTAGGACTGTCAGTGGAGCGGTTGGCCGATATCTTTCCCGTTGAAACTGATCTTGCCCGCCGGCAGGTTCGCGTCGGTGAGCTCGATTTACGCTATCGCGATCAGGTTATCGCAAGGCTTCAATGAATCCTGAAAACATCATCACCGGACTCGACATCGGTTCTTCGAAGACCACCGCGGTCATTGGCCAGGCGATGCCGGCCGACGCGAAGAGCGCGTCCTACCTGAAGATTCTGGGTGTCGGGCAGGCGCGAACGACCGGATTGCGTCGTGGCATCGTCTCCGATATTGAAGAAACGACGCGGTCGATCAGGAAGGCGGTCGAAGATGCCGAGCGGATGGCGGGCACCAAGATCGACACGATTTATGTGGGAATCGCCGGCGAGCACGTGCGCGCGATGATCAGCAAGGGAATAGTCGCCGTGAACGGCGACGAGATCTCGAAAGCCGACGTGGATCGCGCCAATGAAGTGGCGAGAGCGCAGCCCGTCCCGCAGGACCGAGAGCTGCTGCACGCGATTCCTCAGGAATACTCCGTCGACAAGAACCAGGGAATCCGCGATCCGATCGGAATGATCGGGACTCGACTCGAGACGGAAATGTATCTAGTGACCATCGGGGCGTCCCCCGCGATGAATCTCAGGAAATCCGTCGAGCGAGCTGGTTATCACGTGCGCGAGCTGGTTCTCGAGCCGCTGGCAAGTGCGCTGAGCATTCTGACCGAGGATGAGAAGGAACTAGGCGTTGCGCTGGTGGAGATGGGCGCTGGAACTACCGACATCGCCGTCTTTCACGAGGGCAAGATCCGCTACCTCGGCACCGTCAACTACGGCGGCAACAACGTCACCAGCGACATCGTGCAGGGAATCGGAGTCACGCAGGCGGATGCCGAGCGCTTGAAGGAGCGATACGGCTGCGCATACGAGCCTCTCGTCAATCCGGTCGATGTCATTCAGCTCCCGAGCACCGTCGCGCAGGGCGAGCGCCAACTGCCGCGCGAAGTTCTGGCGCACATCATCCACCAGCGGATGGACGAGATCTTCAACCTCGTGCTCGCCGAGATCCAGCGCGCCGGTTTCGCCCAGCGCCTGAACGGGGGAGTGGTGATCACTGGCGGAGCGGCCGCGATGCAGGGCGTCGGAGAGCTCGCCGCCGACGTTTTCGGTACCGGCGTCAGGATCGGAACGCCATCCGAAAATCTCGGCGGGCTCAGTGATTCGGTAGACGCGCCGCGATTCTCGACAGTGGTCGGTCTCGCCCTGTACGGCGCGCATCGGTCCGCCGCGGGTTTTGCCCCGAGCGGTCGCCACAAAGCCCTCGCCGGAGCTGGTGACCGCTTCACCAAGCGGATCAAGACCTGGCTCGAGGACTTCTTCTAGCCGCTCCTTTTTTTTTCGCCGCGTTCGTGTTCGTTGCCGTTTTGAAATCTTCGCCGGTCAGTCGGGCGAGGGCATCCTCTTCAGCAGCTACTCGCTTACACGCTGCGAGCCTCGCGCGTTCGTAGTTCCAGATTTCGGCGGGTAGTAGACGCGCGAGTCTCTTGCTACGCGAGACGCTGCTTCCGAGGATGCCCTCGCCCTCCTTCCACTAGGTTCCAAACCGCAATAACGTGCGAGGCTCGACGGCGCGGACGTCGAAGAATCCTTTCGCGTAGCACCAACCGCTCGCGCGTTTGCGCGCGCGGCGCCCCGCGCCGATTTCCAGCGCGAACGGCCCCGCAAAGCGAGTTTTGCCGCGAGCCTAAGCCCCCGCAGGTCTTGACTAGAACTCGACGGACGGGAACGCGCAGTTATAGATCTG
>WNGI01007683.1_pt1 | contig 11121 bp, 8 predicted proteins | sample 5400621 | NCBI WGS metagenome assembly WNGI01 (sample SAMN13153374, study PRJNA577476) | soil metagenome | isolation source: 20 cm soil or saprolite under Garry oak tree replicate 1 | place: USA:California | collected 2016-06-15
CTCGCTGCGATACGGCTGTTCAACGGGGCGGCCGGGCTGCTCGCCCCCGAGTTCCTGCTCCGGCGGCTGGGCACCGATCCGGCCGTCGATCGGTCCGGTATCTACCCGTTCCGGATGTTCGGTATCCGGACCGTCCTGATCGGCGCCGACCTGCTCCTGCTCGGCGGCGAGGAGCGCCGCCGCGCGACCCGGCTCGCGGTCGTGATCCATGCGACCGACACGGTGTCCGCGGCGGCGGCGGGGCTACGCGGCGACCTGCCGCGCAAGGCCGCGGTGCTGACCACCCTGATCTCGGCCGGCAACACGGCGCTGGCGGTCATCTCCACCCGGGAGTGAGCCGCCACGCACCCGGACCGGATTTGTATCACTCCGGCGCCGCCGCCCTCCTTCACAGCAGCACGGCAGCGCGCAGACGCCGGCCAGGGATCGCCAGTCGAGCGGCCCGCGGGCCGGACCAGGGGGGATAGTCGCCATGCCGCACCAACTCGCCGTCACGATCAGAGCCACGGTGGCGCCCGGGCGGGTCCCGGCCGTGCGCGAATGGCTCCTCGAGGCGGCCCGAAAGGGCATGGCCGAGACCCCTTTCGACTTCGCCCACCTGCGCGGCCTGCACTTCGCCAAGTTCTTCCTGATCGACGAAGCGATCGGCCCCGACGGCCGGTCGATTCCGGCCAGCCTGGTCTTCATGAGCGAGGTCGATGCGCCGCTGCGACGCCATCTGGCCGAGCTGGTGGACGTGGCCGGCGAGGGCCTCGACCAGGGCTTCCGGGAGTGCGCGGGCTACCCACCGCCCGGTGCCCGGCGGCGGGCCCGACTCGGCTGGCTGCGCCGGCACATGGTTCCCTCCGGCGCGTCGTACGTGAACGCCGTCGGTCGCGGGCTGGAGCAGATCCGCCAGGAGGCGAGGCTGCGCGAGGCGCTGCAGGACTACCTCGACCAGCCCGACCACGACTGGTCCGGGAGTACCCCCGCGCAGGTCCGCAGCGACCTCCAGAGGTACGTGGCCAGCCGCCCGGACCTCGCCTGGGCGATCAAGCCACCGGCGCGACTGGCCTTGCTGTGGCGAGTACGCGAGGCGGTGCACATGGTGGCCGTGCTGGTGGCGGTCGTGCTGCTGCTGCCCGTGCTGCTGTTCGCCATCCCGATCTGGGCCGTGCTCCTGCGGCTCGCCGAGCGCCGGGACGGTCCGATCACCGAGCGGCCGACCCCCGAGCACCGCCGGGAGCTGGCGTCCTATGAGGACTTCGGACCGCAGAACCCGTTCGCGGTCGCCGGCTTCCTCAAACCCGGGCGGTTGCGGCGGATGACGTTCCGCGCGGTGCTGTTCCTCACCGACTATGCGGTCCGGCACGCCTACACCCGCGCCAGTCTTGCCGGGATCAAGACGATCCACTTCGCCCGCTGGGTGCCGTTGGACGGCTGGCGGCAGATGGCGTTCGCCACCAACTACGACGGCAGCGTCGAGGCGTACAACGACGATTTCATCGACAAGGCGTGGTGGGGTCTGAACGCGGCCTTCAGCAATGGCCAGGGCTATCCGCGCACCCGCTGGCTGTTCTTCGGGGGAGCCCGGTACGAGCAGGAGTTCAAGTACAGCCTACGCATCCATCAGGTGCCGGTGCCGGCCTGGTACAGCGCGTACCCGACGCTCACCGCGGTCAACATCGAGAACAACGCGCAGATCCGCGCCGGCCTGGGCGGACAGATGAGCCCGGCGCAGGCCGAACACTGGCTCTCCCTGCTGTGAGGAACGTATGGCCGTGACGCTCGACCTCGACGACATCCAGGGCCTGTTCGCCCGCGGCTACGGTCAGCTGCGTGCAGCCCGGTTCACCCTGTTCGCCGCCGACGACCAGGCCGCGGCGGGCGGGCTGCTGTCCTGGCTGCTGCCGCGGGTGACGACGGCCGGCGCCTTCTCCGGCGACGCCGCCTGGCAGGTCGCGTACACCGCGGCCGGCCTGCGCCGGCTCGGCCTGCCACAGGCCACGGTCGGCAGGTTCTCGGCCGAGTTCGTCGCCGGCATGGCCGAGCCGAACCGCAGCCGGTTCCTCGGCGACGTCGAGGAGTCCGCTCCGAGCCACTGGGCCTGGGGTGGGCCGCAGTCGCCGCCGATCGACGGGATGGTGCTGCTCTATGCGGCCCACCAGGCGGCCTTGCAGCGGCTGCAGACCGAGCTCTGTGGACAGCTGGACGCCCTGGGCGTGCACTGCGTCGCCGAGCTGGACACCCTCGACCTTCTCGGCACCGAGCCGTTCGGCTTCCGGGACGGCATCTCCCAGCCGGTGGTCGACGGCCTGCCGAAGGCCGCCGCGGCCGAGCGGGTGGTGCCGGCCGGCGAGTTCGTGCTCGGTTACCCGAACGCGTACCAGCAGCGCACCGACCCGCTGCTGCTGCCCCCTTCGGAGGATCCCGGCCGGCTGCTCCCGCCGGCCCCGGACGGCTCCGGAAACGCGGACCTGGGCCGCAACGGCAGCTACCTGGTGGTCCGCCAGCTCGCGCAGGACGTCGAGGGGTTCCGGCGGTTCACCGCGGACGCCACCCGCCGGCCGGACGGGTCGGCGAACGAGGAGGACCGGGTCGCGCTGGCGGCGAAGATGGTGGGCCGGTGGCCGAGCGGGGCGCCGCTGGTCAAGGCGCCGGACCGGGACGACCCCCGGCTGGGCACGGACAACGACTTCGGCTACCACCACCCGGACCCGCTCGGGCTGGCCTGCCCGCTCGGCGCGCACGTGCGCCGGGTGAACCCGCGCGACTCGCTCGACCCGCGGCCCGGCACCGACGCCTCGCTGGACGTGAACGACCGGCACCGGCTGCTCCGCCGCGGCCGCAGCTACGGTCCGGGTAGCACCGACGGCGCGGACTCCGGCAACGGCGAGACCGGACTGCACTTCATGTGCCTGGCCGGCAACCTGTCCAGACAGTTCGAGTTCGTCCAGCACAGCTGGCTGAACAACCCGACGTTCCGCGGTCTCTACGACGACACCGACCCGATCGTCGGCGGCCGGCACTCCTCCGGCGGCGGCACGTTCACCGCACCGGCCCGCCCGGTCCGCCGCCGCTACCGCGACCTGCCGCAGTTCGTCCGGACCCGCGGCGGCGGCTACTTCTTCCTGCCCGGCATCGCCGCGCTGCGCTACCTGGCGCAGCTCCCCGGCGCCGACGTTGCCAATCCCCCAACCGTGACGAGGTGACCATGGGCACGAGCCAGCCACCCGGCTACCACCAGTCCGCGTTCTGGAAGCTGTACGACCGGATCGCCCAGCTGGCCGACCGCAAGGTCGGCTGGCACCGGCTGCCGAAGGCGCTGGGGCTGGTGGTGCTCATCGGCGTCCGGGACGTGCTGCGGAAGCGCAACCTGTACGACACCAGCGGACTGCCGGCGGTGAACCTGCCGCCGGTGTCGCCGCCAACCGGTCAAGGACGGACCGCGCGCACCCTGGACGGCAGCTACAACGACCTGGCCAACCCTCGGATGGGGATGGCGGGGTCGCGGTTCGGCCGGAACGTACCGATCGAGCACACCCACCCGGATCCGCGGATCCTGCAGCCGAACCCGCGCGAGGTCAGCCGGGCGCTGCTCACCCGGGACGGGCTGATCCCGGCGACGTCGGTGAACGCGCTGGTCGCGGCCTGGTTACAGTTCATGATCCGGGACTGGTTCAGCCACGGGAAGAGCCCCGCCGAGAACCCGTGGGAGATTCCGCTGACCGAGGACGACCCGTGGCCGACCCGGCCCATGCAGGTCATGCGGACCAGGCCCGACCCGACCGCGCCGGCGGGCGACACCGACCGGCCGCCGACCTACGCCAACACCGAGACGCACTGGTGGGACGCGTCCCAGATCTACGGGACGACTCCGGAGCACCAGCGGTGGATCCGCACCGGCCCGAACGGCGACCTGCCGGACGGCAAGCTGCGGGTGGAGGAGGACGGGCTGCCGCCGCTGCCCGACGACCCGACCACCGACCCGCGCCGGGTGCCCGGGTTCTGGCTCGGCCTGCTCATGCTGCAGACCCTGTTCACGCTGGAGCACAACGCGATCTGCGACCGGCTCCGGGCGGAGTACCCGCACTGGTCGGGTGAGGAGATCTTCCAGCGGGCCCGGCTGGTCAACGCCGCGCTGATCGCGAAGATCCACACGGTCGAGTGGACCCCCGCCGTCATCAGCCACCCCACCACGAAGACCGCGCTGCGGGCGAACTGGTGGGGACTGGCCGGCGAGCGGCTGTACCAGGCGGTCGGCCGGATCAGCGGGAGCGAGGTCGTCAGCGGCATTCCCGGCTCGAGGACCGAGCACTACGGCGTGCCGTACGCGCTGACCGAGGAGTTCGTGGCGGTCTACCGGATGCACCCGCTCGTGCCGGACGACTACGACCTGCGGTCCAGCGCCGACGACGGCCGGCTGATGGCCGCGACGCTGCGCGACCTGGCCGGCCCGGGTGCGGTGGACGTCGCCCGCAAGGTCGGCATGGCCGACCTGATGTACTCGTTCGGCACCGAGCACCCGGGGCTGGTCACCCTGCACAACTTCCCGAAGTTCCTGCAGGAGTTCCACCGGCCGGACGGCAACCTGCAGGACCTGGCCGCGACCGACATCCTGCGGTCGCGCGAGCTCGGCGTGCCGCGCTACAACGAGTTCCGCCGGCTGCTGCACCTGGCACCGGCGGCCGGCTTCGAGGAGCTCACCGGCGACAAGAAGCTGGCTCGGCAGATCGCCGACGTCTACGCCGGAGACATCGAACAGGTCGACCTGACCGTCGGAATGTACGCCGAGCGGCGCCCGGAGGGCTTCGCCTTCAGCGACACCGCGTTCCGCATCTTCGTCCTGATGGCCTCGCGCCGGCTGAACAGCGACCGGTTCTTCACCACCGACTACACGCCGGCGGTCTACACCCAGGCCGGTCTGGACTGGGTGAACGACAACAGCATGGCGTCGGTGCTGCTGCGCCACTACCCGCAACTCCGGCCCACCCTCGGACCCGTCACGAACGCCTTCGCGCCGTGGGTACGAGCGGTCCGGTGACGACACCGAACTCGGGAGGAAGAATGCGCACGACCGTAACGACGCCGGCCACGCTGGTCCGCACGACCCGGCGGGAGCTGGGGAAGCTGTTCCGGTCCGGCACCGCGCCGGCCGTTCCGGACGGGCGGGGCCGGGGGACGGTCCTGCTCGGCACCGGCGGGTGGCTCAGCCGGCTGGCCGCCGCCCTGTGCTACCTCATCGCCTGGCGCGGCAAGGTCGTCGAGGCCAAGGCCGGCCGGCTGAAGAACATCGTGACACCGCTGGGAATCCGGGCGGTCGAGGCGGAGGTCTACCCGGCGGCGAGCTGGTACGACGGCGAGCCGTGCATCGTGCTCGACTACTCCCGGACGTCCTTCGTCGCCCGCAGGATCCGGGACGAGATCCGCGAGGTGGCCCCCGGCGTGTTCCTCGGCCTGGTCTTCTGGGGTCGCCGGCACATCCTCGACTTCGCGCTGGACTTCACCCGGCGGAAGTGACCGCCATGCGGATGCTCCGGCTGCGCCGGCCACGCGGGCGCACCTGGCCGAACCCGGAGGGACTCGTCAGCTACGTCGTCCTCCGGCCACTGAGCGATCTGTTCGTCTGGCTCTGGCGGCTGGAGCGCCGCGTCGAGTTCCTCTACCGCCCGCGGTTCGACCGGTGGCTGCGGCCGCCGCTGTTCGCCTTCGCGCAGGCGCTGCAGAACGCCCGCCGCAAGGACGAGGGCCTGGCGCTGGCGGAGGAGCGGCAACTGCCGGACGAGGAGTGCTACACCCGGCAGATCATCGACGAGCTGGCCAAGTTCACCCGGGAGAACTGGCTGCCCGGCTCGGCTCAACGCTTCGGCAACACCAAGACGTTCGGCGTCCTGCGCGCTGAGTTCACCGTCCTGCCCGACCTGCCGGACCGGCTGCGGCACGGCCTGTTCGCCGAGCCGAAGGCGTATCCCGCCTGGGTGCGCTTCTCCGGTCCGGGGCCGTACGCGCCGCCGGACCTGGAGGACCTCGGCCAGTGTTCGGTCGGCATCAAGGTGATGGGAGTGCCCGGGCCGAAGCTGATGGCGGACGAACGCTCCACTCAGGACCTGATCCTGGTCAGTCCGGCGAGCTTCGTCACCCCGAACATCCGGGAGAACGCGACGCTGCAGCGCTGGGTGCGGGCCAAGGCGCCGCTCGCCTACGCGATCAACCCGTTCGACTCGCACCTGCTGCACATGTTCATGCAACTGCTCTACTCCCCCATGCACGCGAACCCGCTCGAGGTGCAGTACTACAGCAACGTCCCGTTCCTGCTCGGCGACGGTCGGGCGGTGCAGTACTCGCTGCGGCCGCGGCCGCGGGCCAGGACCAGGATCCCGGCGCGGCCGGCGGAGAACTACCTGCGCGACGCCATGGTCAAGACCCTCGAGGACGGCGCCTGGAGCTTCGACTTCATGGTGCAGGTGCAGACCGACCCGCACCGGATGCCGATCGAGGACGCCACGGTGAAGTGGCCGGAGCGGCTGTCGCCGTACGTCCCGGTGGCCCGGCTGCGGCTGCCCGCCCAGCGTTTCGACTCCGACCAGCAGCTCGCGTTCGCCGACGTCCTCCGCTACAACCCGTGGCACAGCCTGGCCGAACACAGGCCGCTGGGGAATTCGAACCGGGCCCGGCGACAGATGTACTGGGAGCTGGCGAAGCTCCGCCAGTCGATGAACCAGGTGACGCACGTCGAGCCGACCGGCGACGAGACGTTCGCGTCCGACTGAACGAGGATCCAGGGGGCCAGCCATGCCTGAGGAAACACCCGCGCGACAGGTTCCGAGCAACGGCAACGGCGCTGGGCGGCGGCCCGCGCGCGGCGGCGAAGATCCCCGGCCGGACCGGGCCTCCTGGCTGGCCCGGCTGGTGCCGGCGCAGGAACGCCGCAGCGTTCAGCCGCCCGGCTGGGCCGACCTCGGGTTGCCGAACGGCACCGCGGAGGCCGGCACGACGACACGGCCGGCGGGCCAGCGCGATCCGGTGCTGGGGATCTGCTGTTCCGGTGGCGGGATCCGCTCGGCGGCCTTCTCCCTCGGTGCCCTCCAGGCGCTGTCCGCGGCAGGGCTGTACCAGCGGGCGAAGTTCGTCACCTCGGTGTCCGGCGGTGGTTACATCGCCGGGTCATTCGCGACCGTGCGGGCGGGGACCGAAGGCGGCGTCGAGCCGGAGGACCGCAACAGCAAGGACGGCAACTACGCGTACCAGCCGGGCTCGCCGGAGGACAGGTACCTCCGCACGCACATGCACTACCTGGCCCCGGACGCCAGGGTCGCGCTGCGCGGCGTGCTCGCACTCCTCTTCGGACTCGTCATGAACCTCGGCCTGCTGCTGGTCTGGGTCTTCCTCGCCGCCCGGCTGACCGGGACCGCGGCGCGGCTGTCCGGCGTCCACTTCGAGCTGGGTGGCCCGGGCCTGACCGGGCCGTGGTGGTGGTGGTCGCTCGGCCCGGCGATCCTGGGGCTGGGCATCGCGATCGGGATCAGCGAGCGGCTGACCGACGTCTACGTCCGGCCGGCGGCGAGTCGGGTCGAGTCGCTCCGGCACTGGGCGTGGCGGGCCAGCGTCGCCGGGGCGGGGGTGACGGCGCTGATGGTGCTGGCGCCCGCACTCGGGTACGGCCTGCGGCTGCTCGCGACGAAGACGGGCGCGCTGGCCGAGGCGGCTCGACTGCTGCAGAACATCGCCTTCGCCGGTGGCGACGGTGCTGCCGCCGCCAAGGGGGCCGGCGTCGCGGCCACCCTCGTGGCGGTGGTCCGGCAACTGTTGAAGTCCCGCGCCGGGAACTGGCTGACCCATCCGGACGCGGCGGCAGCGGGTGCGGCGCCGACCCGGACCGGGGCGGCCGGCTGGCTGCAGCGCCTGCGCAACCTGCTGCTGCCCTGGTTCGGCAGCGCCCTCGTGGTGCTCGCCGTCGGGATCGCAACGTTGCGCTGGCTGCGCGACGCCGCGCTGGACCGGTCCACCGGGCACGAGCTGGAGTTGCTCGCCGGTGCCCTCGTCGTGTTCCTGCTGATCAAACTCTTCAGCGACATCAACCGCAGCAGCCTGCACGTCTTCTACCGGGAGCGGCTGGCCAGCGCGTTCACCATCCGCCGGGTGCGGGACGAGAGCACCGGCCGGCTGGTGGCCGAACCCGTTCCGTACGAGCGTGCGGTGTCGCTGCGGAATGCCGCCCCCGCCGACGGCGGTCCCGAGCTGATCGTCTGCGCCGCCGCGAACGTCACCGACGAGCACGTACCGCCCGGGCGCGGCTCGGTGCCGTTCACCTTCACCGCCAAGGATCTCGGCGTGGCCTGGATGACGCCGGTGCCGGCCAGCAAGACGGCCGACGACCCAGGGGTCGAGGCCAACCGGGACGAGTACCGCTGCGACCTGACGAGGTACACCGCGGCGGTCGGCCCCCGGCTGGTGACGCTGCCCGCGGCCGTGGCGGTCTCCGCGGCCGCGGTGTCCCCGCTGATGGGTCGGTTCACCCGACCGTCGGTCCGGCTCCTGCTCGGCGTCGCCAACGTCCGGTTGGGCCTGTGGCTGCCCAACCCCGGCGCGCTGCCGGACCCCGGCCACGACATGGTGCGGGGCTGGCTCGGCCGGGCGCGGTGGCAACTGCGCCAGCCGGGCGTGCGGCTGCTGCTCTCCGAGCTGATGGGCCGCACCCACCTCAACAAGCGCTGGCTCTACGTCACCGACGGCGGCCACTACGACAACCTCGGGCTGGTCGAGGCGCTACGCCGCCGCCCCACCCATGTCATCGTGCTGGACGGCACCGGCGACGCGGTCGACAGCTGGAGCACGCTGGGGAACGCGATCGCGCTGGCCCGGACCGAGCTCGGCATCGAGATCGACATCGACCCCACCGCGATCGTCCAGGGCATCCACCCACCGAGCCGGCAGTGGGTCGCCACCCCGGTCGTCAGCGGGAAGATCCACTACCCGACCGGCGGCAGCGGGCCCCTCGACACCGGGACGCTGTGGCTGCTCAAGCTCGGCGTCGTCGACGACGAGCACTCGCCCTGGGACGTGCGCGCCTACACCCGCGGTCACCCCAGCTTCCCCACCGACGGCACGATCCACCAGCTCTACGGAGACCAGCAATTCGAGGCGTACCGCGAACTCGGCTACACCGGCGGCCGCCTGGTGGTCGACAAGGTCAGCCTCCCGGCGGAGCAGCCCGCTCCGCCGGCGCCGGTCGACCGGGACGCAGCCGACCCGGCCCTGAGCACATCGCCGGTCTGAGGTAGGCAGCAGGGGAAATCCCCGGTCCGGCGACAGGGGGTCGTTCGCACAACTGCGAATGGTGCCCGGCCGCGGCGCCGCCGTACGGTCATTGCGCAGCGCGAATTCGGCGGCTTTTCCGCCCAGGCCGTCAGGTTCGCGTCGTCGTCCATTGCTGCCTGCGGGGGAGAACCAGTGACTCGGATTTGTGAACCTCGTCGCCCGGTCGGCGACGGAACGACCACCCGAGTCGAGCCGGGTTCGGTGGTCGCTGCCGTGGACCGTGCCCGGCACGGTGCGCCCGACGGGTGGAACGACCTGGTCAGCAGATACAGCCCGGTGCTCTGGGCCGTTGCCCGCAGCCACCGGTTGAGCCGCCAGGATGCGGCCGACGCGGTGCAGGTGACCTGGTTGCGGTGTGTCGAACAGCTGGACAGGATCCGCGAACCCGAACGACTCGCCGGCTGGTTGGTCACCGTCTGCCGCCGGGAGTGCCTCCTCATCCTGCGCACCGGCACCCGGTGCAGGCCGTACGACGGGACGGATCCCCTCGGCCCGTTCGCCACGGTCCGGCCGGACACCGACAGCCCGGATCCGGCCGACGTGGCCATCGCTCGTGCCGAGGCGGCCGCGGTCCGCGAGGCGATCCGCCGGAGCCCTGGACATTCCTATCGGTAGCGTCGGACCTACCCGGCAACGTGCCCTGGGACGCCTACGCCGTGACCCACGCATGCGCAGGTTGCAGCATCCCCTCAGGACCGCCTCCTGAAGCTGCGGGGTGTGTCAGTAGCGATCGGGGCGGTAGCCGGCCATCTCTTCCAACCGCCGGATCCGCTCCTCCATCGGCGGGTGGGTGGAGAACAGACCCGCGACGCCGCCGGCCCGGAACGGGTTGGCGATCATCAGGTGGCTGGTCGCGACGAGCCGTTCCTCCTGCGGCAGCGGCAGCGCCCGGGTGCCGGCTTGCAGCTTGCGCAGAGCGCTGGCCAGCGCGATCGGGTCGCCGGTCAGCTCGGCGCTGGAGACGTCCGCCTGGTACTCCCGGTTGCGGCTGATCGCCAGCTGGATGATCGTCGCCGCGATCGGGCCGAGCACGATGAGCAGCAGGCCGCTGAGGACGTTGCCGCCGTCCCGGTCGTCCCGGCCGCTGAACAACGACGCGAAGATCGCCATGTGCGACAGGAACATGATCACGCTGGCCAGCGCACCGGCCACCGACGAGATGAGGATGTCCCGGTTGTACACGTGCGACAGCTCGTGTCCGAGCACGGCGCGCAGCTCGCTCCGGTTGAGGATCTGCAGGATGCCGTCGGTGCAGCAGACCGCGGCGTTGCGCGGGTTGCGCCCGGTAGCGAATGCGTTCGGTTGGTTCGTCGGGCTGATGTACAGCCGCGGCATCGGCTGGTGCGCGGCGGTGGCCAGGTCCCGGACGATCGCGTACATCGCGGGCTGCTCCGCCTCGGTGACTGGCCGAGCACGCATCGCGCGCAGGGCGAGTTTGTCGGAGTTCCAGTACGCGAACGCGTTCGTGCCGAGTGCGATCAGCAGGCCGATCAGCAGGCCGCCGCGCCCGAACAGGCTGCCGGCGAAGATGATGATCGCCGAGAGCAGCCCGAGCAGGACCGCAGTCTTCAGCCCGTTGTAGTGGCGGTGCACGGTGTCCTCTCATGTGCGTGATGTGCTTGCTGCCAGTCCAACGCCCGCGGCGACACCGGCGTTCCCGGTCAGGGCGTGACCGTCAGGGCATGACCGTGGCCGCGCCGAGCACGAGTTGTGGGACCACGCCGAGGACGAGGGTGACCAGGGCGACCGCGGCGACCGCGACGGCCAGCGACGGCGCCAGCCGGATCGGTGCCGGGCCGGCGCCGGGCTCCGCGTCCGGCGCCG